>JADMIO011575547.1_pt1 | contig 89137 bp, 83 predicted proteins | sample 8958161 | NCBI WGS metagenome assembly JADMIO01 (sample SAMN16585339, study PRJNA669376) | soil metagenome | isolation source: Crop rotation soil | place: USA: Cullars Rotation, Alabama | collected 2011
CGCGACAACTTGTCCACGTGGAATTCTAAGCTTAGGATCCCAATGTGCTGGAAAGAAAGTTGTTTCCGGCGCTCGTCCAGACGGAACCGTCAGTCGAATAGTACATTTGAATACGAAATCCGGCTGCGTTTGTGCCATTTCGATATTTTTCTACGTTGTATGAGATCTGAAGTGCTGAGAGACTGCCGCCAGTATTATTAGTAAGCTGTGCGTAAAGATTGCCACTGGTAGTCGCTGAACCCGAAGCCAAAAAGCCCACGGCCCGGTCGCTATTGCCCAGCGCCGCAGTCCCTGCTCCAAAGTTATAAATGCCGTTTGCGGCCGTGGTGGAAAGATTGGCGCCACCTGCCCGGGCCGTCGTAGTACCGGCGGCGGAAAATGTACCTACGGTTCTCACCGCGGAGAGAGCGTCTGCCCTGAAATCGGTGGGCAGATTCGAAGCGGTCGTCGCGGTTGCGGGTATCCCCATACCGTCAAAATTCTGGGTGTATGGCGTCGATGTTGAAAGCGAGATAGCGGCCAAACTGACATAGACGCACATCGATGCGACCACGAGGGTGATGACTAGCACTCCTGCTAATCGAAAACGTACTTGTGACTGGCGGGTGGACTTTGACATAGATCTCCTTGGACTGAATTAATTTGGCTAACTGTGCAGACTGTCAGCGACGGTTTGCTCGAGGCAAGAATCAAAGACGTCAGGCAGGTTGGCGTCAAACGTGAGTCTTAAACGCGGACCGCCCCGGTAAGATGAGGCGGAAACATACCTATAATCGTAAAACTCCTTCTGCGTAATTCGAAGCTCGTGCGACGTCGGGCATCGGGGCTATCAGCAAGGGGACTTTTATAACAGACCTTGAGGGGTTGGTCAATTTAATTGCATGGGAAATCTCGCGAGTGGGTCAGTATACTTTTCCGCGAGTCCGCAAGCTGACAAATAAGCGACATCAAGACATAATTGCATCCTCACGGAGCTGACCTTGAAAATATCGTCAATTGAACTGCGCGAAATCCGCCTGCCGCTAGTACACTTTTTCGAAACCAGCTTCGGCCGAACGATTGAACGGCGAATAATCCTCGCGCGCATTCTCGACACCGACGGCGCCGAAGGTTGGGGTGAATGCACCTGCGGGGAAGGACCCTTCTATTCTGATGAATGGACTGAGACGGCCTGGCAGACCTCGAAAGACTTTCTCGCGCCGATGGTCGTCCATCGGCAGGTTGAGAACGCTGCCGGCGTGAATGATTTGATGGGTCGCGTTCGCGGTCATCGCATGGCGAAAGCTGCCATCGAAACGGCTTGTTGGGATTTGGAGGCTAAGACCGCGGGGCTGCCGCTTTGGAAACATCTCGGCGGTGTGCAGACGGAAATCCCGTGTGGGGTCTCAATCGGCATTCAGGATTCTCCCGAACAGTTGCTTGAGAAAATTGACAAAGAAATTAACGCCGGCTATCAGCGAATAAAGATTAAGATTAAGCCAGGTTGGGACGTGGATGTCGTCCGTCGTGTCCGTGAACAGTTTCCCGCTATTAGGCTAACAGCCGATGCCAATTCGGCGTACACGCTCAACGATCTCCAGGTGCTCAAGGCCCTTGACGAGTTCAAACTGATGATGCTGGAGCAACCGCTGACGTATGACGACATGTTCGATCATGCAGAGCTGCAAAAGCAGATCGCGACGCCGATTTGCCTCGATGAATCTGTCAAGACGCCGGCCGATGCCCAACATGCGATCGAATTGCGGGCGGGCCAAATTATCAATGTGAAGCTGGGACGCGTAGGCGGTCACGCGCAGGCAAAGCATATTGAGCAGATCGCGCGCGAGCGCGGAATTCCGGTGTGGTGCGGCGGGATGTTGGAATCAGGCATTGGCCGCGCGCATAACATTGCGATGGCCACGCTGGCTGGATTTACCTTGCCGGGTGATGTTTCCGCGAGCGCCCGCTATTGGCACGAGGACATTATCGAACCGCCGGTCCTCGTGAGTTCGCGCGGGACCATCGCCGCCCCTGATCAGCCGGGCATCGGTTTTAAGATCAACTTGAAAAGGATCGAGCAGTTGACTACGCGAAAGGAAATCATCGCTTCATAGCATGGCGGAAGGAATCTCTCGAGAAACAATGCTGGCATTGCGCCAGCATTTCGCTGCGCGACAACACGAAGTACTTGCGTTGACCTGCGCGCTCGTCGAAGCTGAGTCGCCATCCGGCGATCCGGAAGGCAGCGCCGAAGTTGTTTCGCTCATCGCCAAAGCCGCCTCGGGTATCAGCGGGGTGAATTCGGTTGAGCGCTTCGCCAACGAGAACTTTGGCGAGCACCTCGCCGTGCGGGCCTTTGCGAACGAAGGGAACTCGCGATCGATAATGATCCTCGGCCACACTGACACTGTTCATCCGCGAGGCACAATCAAGGAACGTCCGTGGCGCACCGCGGGAAACCGCATTTACGGTCCCGGGATTTTCGATATGAAGGTCAACTGCGCCGTAGCCTTGGAGGCCCTGCGCGCGTGCGAAGCTGTGGGATTGCAGACGCGCTCTGCGGTCACGATTCTTTTGACGTGCGATGAAGAGACGGGCAGTCCCGGTGGGCGCCCGTTGGTCGAGGCCGAAGCAAAGAAATCGCGGGCCGTGCTGGTGCTGGAACCTCCGGCGAGCGGCGGCCGCGCCAAGACGGCGCGCAAGGGAACTGGAATGTTTACGATTGAGGTGCAAGGTCGCGCGGCGCACGCCGGCCTCGATCCCGAAAAAGGCGTGAGCGCAGTCCTGGAGCTGGCGATGCAAACCGTGCGCTTGCATGAACTAAACGATCCGCAAGCCGGCACTACGGTGACGGTCAATGTGGTTCATGGGGGCACGCATTCAAATGTAATTCCGGCCGAAGCGCACGCTGAGATCGATTTGCGATTCACCTCCGCCGACGAAGGCGCGAAAACGGAACGGCGGATTCTCACGGTCGCACCATTTAATCCTGAAGCGACGATCAATGTACACGGCGGCATAAACCGTCCCCCGCTCGAACGCAACCAATCGGTAAAGTCACTCTACGCGCATGCCCGGGCGCTGGCCTCATTGCTCGATTTTGATCTGGGCGAAGCCAGTGTGGGCGGTGCGTCCGACGGGAACTTCGTCGGTGCCCTCGGCGTGCCGGTGCTGGATGGGTTGGGCGTTCAGGGCGATGGCGCGCACGCCGCGCATGAGCACATTCTTTGTGACGACATCCCCACGCGCGGGGCTTTGCTCGCCGCGCTCATCGCTACGTTGTAGCGCAGGTTGTTAACTTGCGATTGCGACTCAACAAATTGCGCTGCCCGAAATGAAAATCGCTACCTGGAACGTCAACTCGATTATCGCTCGTCTGCCGCTCGTGCTGCGCTGGCTGGAAAAGGAAAAGCCGGACGTGCTTTGCATGCAGGAAACCAAATGCGCGGACGATAAATTTCCCGCCCTGGAATTCAAGAGTGCCGGTTACGATTGCCTGTTGTTTGGCCAGCAGAGCTACAACGGCGTGGCCATTGCCTCGCGCGGCGTCTGCGGTAATGAAGTGCGCGGATTTCCCGAAGATACTGCGGAGAGTCAATCGCGTCTGCTCATGGCCGACGTGGCCGGCATCCGCCTCGTGGACGTCTATGTGCCCAACGGCCAATCGGTCGGGTCCGACAAGTATCAGTTCAAGCTGCAATGGATGAAGCGCCTGCGTGAATTGCTCGATCAGACATGCGATTTAAAATCCGAAGTGCTGCTCTGCGGTGATTTCAATGTCGCTCCGGACGAACGTGACGTGCACGACCCGCGTCTATGGCAAAACCGCATTCTGTTCAGCGACGCCGAACGCGCCGCGTTGCAGCACATTAAGGAATGGGGCTTCACCGACACGTTTCGCGAGCATACAAAAGAAGGCGGGCATTATTCGTGGTGGGATTATCGCGCCGGCGGCTTTCGCCGCAACCTCGGACTGCGCATTGATCACATTTGGGTGTCGCCATCGCTGGCCAAGCGCAATCAAAAAACTTGGATTGATAAGGAGACGAGAGCGTGGGAGCGCCCGTCAGATCATGCACCGGTGGTCGCTGAGTTCGAATAAGAAACCGCGGAGACGCTGAGATGATCAGCCGACTCCGCCAGTTTCCACGGCGTGACACTCATGGAGTTGCCGTCGGCGTGCCAAATGGATACGAGAACCCGCCGCTGAGAGACGCAAACACAACGTAAAGAATGATCAGAGCAGTCCAGGCCAGCATGATGTTCTTTGGCGCATTCATCCACCCCCAAATGTAGGTGTAGAGCCCGCAGATAAATCCCAGAATTCCGTGCAGCACTCCCTTTTCCTGGAATAGCTTAATCAGCACGATGATCCCGCATACTGCGCAACCGACCAAACATAACAAAGCAAGAATTCCGAACATTAGATCCTCCTTCGCATAAGTTGGGTAGTTTTCGTTAAAACTTTCAACCGATTAGTCGAACGAACGCGGTCCGCAAAATCAGCAGCCGCGCCAGCCAATAGAGAATAAGGCCTGCGAGAAGTAACGCGGTGAGACCTGTATAACGCTCAAAAGTTTCGGCGCGGTCGGCGATGAGTTTCGCTCGATCGCGCGGCGACAGTGTACAGAAGACTATCAGCGTGAGCGCCACCACAGCCACTGGCGCAAATGCGTGCATGATGAAAGCTTGCTTCCACTCTCCTTGAATCAGAAAGAGCGTGGCTCTGGACATGCCGCACCCGGGACAGGGAATCCCGAGCGTGTGCAAGAACGGGCATGGCCAACCGCCGAGGTGAAACGATGTCAGCAGAACTTGCAACATCGCCGCGCCGGATATAAGAGAGCTTAGTCGCCGATCATGCAGAATCGGTCCGAGCACCGGCGCAAACAAAGACGCTTTGGTCATGAATGCCGCGTATTCTACACGTTGACCGCCCGATGTCCATTACTTTTATGCCTCAATTGGAGGTCAACTCGGCAGTCTTTTCGGTGATGTCTTTTTGCGCCCACTCGTTATCGCGCGAAGCCTCGCCGGCCTTGTGACGCTTGGCTTCCTTCATCATCTTTACCAGCTCCATGTGCGTCGAAAAGTAGGGCAGGCTCTTGCCGACAAACTCCTGGACGGAACTGAAGCCTTTGTCGGTCATGAATTTCGCGAGGCCTTCCTGAAGTTCATCGACCATCTTCACGCCTTGCAGCATCACCCCGGTACAAACCTGAACGGTCGAAGCGCCGAGCAACATGAACTCGATAGCGTCACGCGAGCGCTCCACGCCGCCGATGCCGCTGATGCTGATGCCTTCCGGCAGACCTCGTCCGAGTTGACTGACCATGCGCAGCGCGATTGGCTTGACCGCTTGCGCGGAATAACCGCCCGGCACCGTATAGCCTTCGACAGTCGGCATTGGCCGCAGGGTGTCGAGATCGACACCGATCACCGAAAGAATAGTGTTGATGGCTGAGATGCCGTGAGCGCCGCCGCGGACGGCTGCTAAAGACGGCTCTTTGATGTTCGTAATGTTCGGCGTCATCTTAGCCCAGACCGGGATCGTGGCGACTTCGGTGACCCAACGCGTGACCTCTTCACAAAGGTCGGGATGCTCGCCCATCTCTGAGCCCATCTTGCGTTCAGTCATCCCGTGCGGGCACGAAAAGTTCAGCTCAAAGGCGTCGACGCCGGTGTCCTGCACCAGCCTGGTGAGTTCCTGCCAGCGCTCCCTGGTGTACTCCTCCATGATCGAAGCGATCAGAATGTGGTGCGGATACTCTTTCTTTACCTGTCTGAATTCTTCCAGCCATACCTCGATCGGTCGATCAGAAATCAGTTCGATATTTTGAAATCCGATCACTTCGTTGTTTTCACGCGAGCGCAGTTTGCCGTAGCGCGGCACGACATTTACGACCTTGCTTGATTCCAGACTGACAGTCTTCGCGACCGCGCCGCCCCAACCGGCGTCATATGCCTTGGCGAGTACGCGCGCGTTCGTTCCCGGCGGGCCGGAGCCTAACAAAAAGGGATTGGGGAATTTGATGCCGTTAACTGTAATTGAAAGATCCATGATTGCTCCTGATTATGAGACTGGAACTAATTTGCCCAGCGAGCCGCGGCGCTGTTGGGCTTGAGATACTGCTTGACTACGCTGTAGGGCACGAAGTTTTTGTCGAAGTAGGCGATGACATGAGGGAAGTCGAAGTAGACGACCAAACCTTTCGGCGTTAAGCCCCAGCCTGACAATCCCTTCAGCTGGTCCTCAGAAATAATCGGCTCGTCCCGCTTCTGCACTTGCTTGGGATCGGTCGCGTTTTTTTGTTCGACCGCATAGGCGCGTTTGTCGATGTCATCGACGAGATACTTGGCGATCGCGTTCTCGTAGTCCGCGCCGGGCTGAAACAAGTCTTCGAATTTAAGTTCTTTGTTCGCGGCAAGGTCGTACACCAGGGATACGAAGTAGTTGTTCGGGTGCGCGCCGCCGCCGTCGTAAAAAACAGTCAACTCGACGCTGACTAAGTCATTCGTCCCCAACAGAACATTGTAGTTTGCATCGAAGCTGCCTTTGCCATCGATCGGGTAAAACTCCTTGATTTCTTTTTGCAGCATTTCAAGGATCCGTTTATTGAAGGCCTGCGCCGCAGCGCTCAATGGTTCCTTGCCGACGAGCTGGGGATAGGATGCGCCCACGCCAGTTCGGTGATTTGAGATAACTTTTGGCTTGATTTCGAGTCCATTCGTAAATGCGATGTTCTGCGGTTCGAGCGTGAGCATCTGCTCTCGGCTGCCATCGGCTCTGGACCAGGTGCATTCGAAATCGATGGGCTCATCAAAGTGTTTACAAACAAATTTTCCAGTTGGCTTTCCTTTAGCGTCAGACTCTTTGAGTTCCAGTCCGCCCTGGCCGTTCAGCTGACCGGTGAGTTTGAGATCCTGGCCCACGCTGTCGTATGAATACGCTCCGGTCACGTTAGCGCCGTTGAAGTGCAAACGCATTTGAATGTGCCTATTTCCAATCTCGCCGCGATAGTCACGGGTTTGCGCTGCAGTTGATGAAGACGCGCAGATTGAAAATGCCGCCAACAGGGAAATGCTAAACAGTGTGAGTGCTTGCTGTCTCATGCCTGACATTATTCCAAAGTAACCTTCCGCTCCGGTCGCTACCGCTCCCGGTTCTGCTACGGGCTTTATAGTTCTGCGTCCGCTTCGATCTCAATCAACATCCGCGAATCGATTAAGGCCTTGACCTCAACCATCGTGGTCGCCGGCATCACGTCGCCAAAGAATTCACCGTGCGCGCGGCCGTATTCTTCCCAGCGCGAGATGTCGGTCACGAACATCCGAGTGCGCACGACGTGCTCAAGTCCGGCGCCCAGCCGCCGCAGCGCGGTCTCGATATTTCGCAGGCACTGACACGCCTGCTCATAAGCGTCGTCGACGCCAACGATTTCTCCGTCCGGGCCGGTCGCCGTAGTGCCGGTGACGTAAATTCGATTGCCAACCTTAACGGCGCGCGAGTAGCCAACAATCGATTCCCATTTTGCGCCGGATGAAATGCGTTCGCGTGGTGTCATCTTGATCTCCCTATCCCGTTGGGAGAGAGAATCGAAAGCTTACTCCGCTACCAGTTGCGTGTAGCTCTCCGGCCGGCGATCGCGGAAAAACTGCCAGGTGTTGCGCACCTCGCGAATCATGTCGAGGTTCAAATCAGCGACAACCAGCGCGTCCTCGTCACGCGGCGCCTGCGCGATGATTTGGCCGCGCGGATCGCAGAAATAACTCTGACCGTAGAATTCGCCGATGTCCCAGGGCAGTTCGTGACCCACGCGATTGATGGCGCCGACAAAGTAACCATTGGCGACGGCGTGCGCCGGTTGCTCGAGTTTCCAGAGATATTCGGAGAGACCCGCGACGGTCGCCGAAGGATTGAAAACAATTTCGGCGCCGCTTAAGCCCAATGCCCGCGCGCCTTCCGGAAAGTGACGGTCATAGCAGATGTAGACGCCGATTTTCGCGTAGGCGGTGTCGAAAGCCGGGAATCCGAGATTGCCCGGCTTGAAGTAGAACTTCTCCCAAAAGCCAGGGTTGACGTGCGGAATGTGGTGCTTGCGGTACTTGCCGAGATAAGTTCCGTCGGCGTCGATCACCGCCGCGGTGTTGTAATAGATGCCGGTGATCTCTTCTTCGTAAATCGGCACGACGATCACCATGCTGTGCTTCTTCGCGACTTCCTGCATCAACCTGGTCGTCTCGCCGTCCGGGATCTTCTCGACCGCTTCGTACCAGCGCACCTTTTGCTCAGCGCAGAAGTAAGGCGTCGTGAAGACCTCCTGCATGCAGAGAATCTGCACGCCTTGCTTCGCCGCATCTTCAATCATCGCGACGTGCTTTTCGATATTCGCTCGCTTAATTTCTTCAATGGGCGCGTCGGTTGGCCCGGCATGCTTCGCTTGAATCAATCCGCATTTAACTGTTCGTGACATAAAGGACTCCGGTTTTAGAATTTCAGGTTTAAGTTTTCAAGTTGCGTCGGCGGCAATATTCTCCGGGGGAGCCATCGTGGTCAGCAGGTAATAAGTGATCGCTGACGCGCCGAACCCGACAAACCACGCGTAATCGTACAATGGTTTTAGCTTGGGAACGAAGACCCCGATCCACGCCATCGCACACCCGACCAGCGTCGCGCACACGGCCCGCCAATTCCATCCCTTTCCGGCGGTCGCACGCAGACCCAGCGCCAGCAGGCCGAAGATGACGACCACGGTCGCTATCGTCATGGTTGTATATCGAGCAATCGTAAACGGCGCGCCGGTGCTGGCTCGTTGATAGGCGATTAGAAAGACTGCTCCCAGCGCCACAAAGAAAACGACTAAAGCAATGCGCGCCGCCCGGTTGCTTAATCGCTCGTAGGCATAATCGCCGCTGCGGCGATAGAGGTCGCCCAATGCCAAACGCTTTTTATGCACGATCCAGTAATCAATAATCAGCACGCCGGCGATGGAAGCGAGTCCTCCCGAGTAGCCGCCCAGCCAACTGAAAATGTAGCCCGAAGGATCAGCGAGTAAGCGCCAGGGCTGCATCAGAATCCCGATAATACCGGTGATCAAGCCGCCGGTGCGGAAAGATATCCAGCGCGGAAAGGCATTGGCGAAGTCGTTTGCCGGAGACACGACATTCGCAGCGATGTTGACCGCGAGCGTGGCCACGACGACCGTGAACATTGAAATCGCGACGACGATGACTTGCTGAAACTGACCGACCAGTTTCATCGGGTCCCAAAGCTCATCTGGCTTCATCTGCGGATAGATGACTACGGCGGCCGAAGTGATCATCACACCCATCGCGGCGAATACAGTCATCGTAGTCGGCAGGGCAGCGACCTGCCCGACCGCTTGTTCGCGTTGGCTGCGGCCAAAGCGCGTGAAGTCCGGCATGTTCAGACTCAGCGTCGCCCAGAAACCAATCATCGCGGTCAGCGACGGAATAAAGATGCCCCAGAATTCACCGAACGTGTGGAACTTGCTCTGTTGTGTCAGGAGGTAACCGAGTCCGTGTGCTTTCCAAATTGCCCACGCGAGCAGGACCGCCGTCATCACGAGAACAAAAGGCGCCGCCCAATTTTCGACGTGCCGCAGCAAATCCATGCCGCGGTAGATGATGAAGATGTTCATTCCCCAGAACAGAAAGAATGAAAGCCACGCCGTGGTCAGGTGGCCGCCGATGGGTCCCCCGAGCAGCGTATTCCAATTCGGAATGATCGAGGCGAAAAGCGTATTCAACGCTTCGCCCCCGATCCATGCCTGAATCCCAAACCAACCGCAGGCGACTATGGCGCGCATCAGCGCCGGCAGATTGGATCCGTAAGTCCCATAGGACGCCCGCGCGAAGACCGGGAAGGGAATTCCGTATTTCGTGCCGGGGTGCGAGTTGAGGAGAATCGGAACGAGCACGATCGTATTGCCGAGCAGGATCGTAATCAGCGCCTGCCACCAATTCATCCCCTGACTGATCAATCCCGACGAGAGCATGTAAGTCGGAATGCAGTGCGCCATGCTGATCCACAGCGCCGCGTAATTGTAGGTAGTCCAATTGCGTTCAGAGATCTTGACCGGCGCGAGGTCATGATTGAAAAGCGGGCTCGCGCTGATTTCCGCGAACGCCTCGGGTTTCAATTCGACGCGGCCGTCGGCGTGTTGGATTGTTTCGTGGCTGCTAGACATTGGCGTAGGCATGCATCGGGAGTGATCACCTGTCCTCGTCGAACTTTGGCTTGCCGGCCTTAATCTTTGTGTAGGTTCCCGAGGAACTCACGTTCAGCCCAAAGCCGCAGTCCATCATGTTCTCTTCGCTGACCTTCAGCTTATTTCCTGGCAGGAACTTTATTGTGATCTTGCACTTGTGATCATCCGCAGGATAGAAGACAGCGATGTCGTTCTCAATCGTGGCTTCTCCGGCTGCTGCGCCGGTGTTGGCCATGGGTCCCATGGAAGATTTGTATTCGTAAGTGAGGTCCATTTGTAACCGGAGCTTATTGTGCCCCAGCGCCATTATCTTGATTTCATTGTGCCGGTAGCGATAGGTCCCGTTCGCCTCGGCCGCAGTTACCACGCGCGGCGCTTGAGAAAGCGCCGCACTGCAAAGCATCAGGATGAAGAAAGTCGAACCGATGACCTTCATTGGGCTCCCTTCTATTTGGCGGATTCGTCCATGAACTTTCTGACATCCGCGCGCAACTTCGCAATTGACTTCTCGTCGATATACATCATGTGACCCGCTTCGTAATAGCCGGTCGAGAAGTTCTTCAGGAGCGTGGGATCGAGACTGATATGGTTCATCGTGTACTCGACGGCGTAATAAGGCGTGGCCATGTCGTAATAGCCCATGGCGACGTAAATCTTCAGGTAGGGATTCCGCGCGAGCGCGTCTCGCAGGGCCGTACTGGTATCAACGTAGCCATTGTTGGTGCCCCAGTTCCAGGGTCCAATGCCGCCACCGAGAATGTAGTATTCGAGGTCGCTCTTATAGTTCAACTCGCTGCGCACGTATTGATTGAAGGTGGAAGTATAAGGCGGACGAATCGCAGCTTCGCTGGCGTCAAAGTCGGGACCCGCGGTGACGTAGCTTGAATCGTAGCCTTTGAACCGCGCATCCAGCCGGCCAATCGAGCGCTTCTCATCGCGCAACAATTCCTTGCGAAAGAAGTTGAGCGAAACGCGCAGGTTCGCGTTATCGACAAATTTGGCATCGAGGCCCGTGAAATGTGAGTACTTGCTGATGGCTTCCTGGCGTTCGGCCGCGCTCATGCGCGCGCCCTTCTGCAGCGCGAGAGTGTAGCCGTTCGCGGCCCATTCCTCAGCTTCAGCCACCACCTTCTGTACCGTCTTTGCCTGCATATCACGCGGAAGCTTTTTGTGATACCAGGCAGTAGCTGCGTACGAGGGCAGGAACATGATGTACGGCAGGTCGTTGCCGGCGGCAAAGTCGGTGGTCTCGAAATTCATGATCGTCGAGATCAAGACAATGCCGTTGAAAGCGATGCCGCGGCCAATCAAATAACCTGACAAGGCCGAAGCGCGCGTCGTTCCGTAACTCTCGCCGGCGAGAAACAGTGGCGAAGTCCACCGCTCATATCGCACCAGGTACATGCGGATGAATTCGCCAACCGATTCGATGTCGCCCTGCAACCCAAAAAACCGCGACGCAGTTTGCGGATTCAACGCGCGGCTGTAACCCGTGCCTACCGGATCGATAAACACCAGGTCAGTCTGATCGAGCCAGGTCTGCTGATTATCGATCAGCTTATACGGCGGCGGCGGCATGGTGCCGTCAGCGTTCATGGGCACGCGACGCGGCCCAAGACAGCCCATATGCAGCCAGACAGAAGCTGAACCGGGTCCGCCGTTGAACGAAAACGTCAACGGACGCGAGGCGCGGTTCTCAACACCATCGAGGGTATAGGCCATGAAAAATATGCGCGCTTCAGTTTCGCCCTCGCGATTCCTAATCGGCATCATGCCCGTCGTCGCCGTGTACTTCAGCTCCTTGCCGCCGACTGTGATCGAATGATGCGTGACCACCGGCGGTTCTTCAGGCGTGGGCGTCGGCGCACCTTGCGGCCGCTGGCCCGTTCCCGTCTGACCGCCAGGTTGCGAGTTTGTGGTCGTCGTCGTGGTGGTCGGTTGTTGTCCGCCACCGCCGCCGGGCCGTTGTCCCTGGCCTGGACGTTGAAAATCAGGGGCTTGCGTGAACAGAGCAAGGGAAAGCAGAAGGGCTGCGAGCATGATTATTAACCTTTCACGATTAGAGGTCAGTGCCCTCCCGCGTCCGCGGATGGATCAAACACGAGCTTTAATTCTCTCAATGATCCATCTGCTGATGCAGATGGTACTGACCCGAAATTGGCAACAGCAAGGCGGCCATAGTATGCCAAAGAGACTTAAGCGACAAGCGGTTGATTAGGGAAATGCTGAGGTTTATTGCTTCCACTTGGGAATCGGAAGGAACCTGGGCCTGCCGGCTTTTATTCTGCGATAGGTTCCCGAGGCCATGACGTTATGGCCAAACCCGCAATCGGCATCGAAACCCTCTTGCGTAACGACCATTTTGTTGTGCGCGAGAAACGTCATGGTGATTTTGCACCCGGTAGTATCGCCGGGAATAAACGTCGCCACGTTATCGACAATGGTGGCTTCGCCGATGGCTTCACCGATATTCGGATAACCACCGCCCGTCATCCATTCGCCATTGAACTGAACCTTTAGCTTGTTATGTCCGAGGGCGAGCACCCGAAAGTCATTTCGCCCGTACTTGTACACGCCATTGAGCTGCGCTGGAGTAACTCTGCGAGTACTTGACTGGCCGAGCGCCAATGACGATCCGATCAATACCAGACCGCTGATGATAAGCAGCTTGATCAATTTCTTAACGCGAATGAAACCGTGACGCTGGCCGTGATCGTGATTTGACCGAGGGCGATTGGACCTTCGGCGCTACTCGAACTTCCGGCCTGGTTGCTAATTTGGGCTTGTGCGTTCGAGTAATTGCCGTAGCCCGTGCCCCACCAGCTATAAGGTGAATACCAGCCGCCGCCATACTCCGCGATCCGCCGGGGCTCGCCTATGTGCTGACCCAGCTGGCTGGCCAGCAGTTCCGCCTTTTCTCGGGCTGCCTGGATGGCCATTGAGCGCGCGCGATCGCGGTGCTTGCGCAGCTCAGTCGTGCGAAACTGCACGCCGTGGACGTAGTTAACTCCCGCTTCCAGCGCGCGCGACAACAGCGTCTCGAATTTCGGCACATCGCGGAGGGTGACCGAAATGTTCTTGCGGACGCGATATTCAAGATGTTTGCGGCTGCCGTCGGCATCTTGTTCCCAGGTGGGTTCGATCTGAATGAAGTCGGTTTGCACAAACTTTGGATCGACGTTCATATCCTGCGTGATCGCGAGGAGTTTTTTCACGACGGTGTCGTTCTCGGTCTTTGCCGCGGTGAGCTTGAGATTCGACGTCTCCACGCCGAACAGGATCAAGACCTCATCCGGCACCACCTTAACCTCGGCTTCCGCCTGTACGTCCACCGACGGTGGTGCGGTTTGGGCGCGACAAATGCCGGACGCCAGCGCGAGGAGCGCCGCCATCAAAATCGTTTTTGCAAGAATTGAAATCTTCATGGTATTACTCTCGTCTTTAAGGTCGTCTGCAATATTTCTCTACCAGAGACTTTCATCAATAGCAATCTGTTTGCCCATCGGGGCCACATTGAAAGAGGTAAGGGAATTGCGCGCGCGTCAAGCGCTCGGTATTGTCCCAAACCCTGGTCTGCTGATATTTGTCCCGGGTCCAACCGAGGCGCTGTTTGCTCATCCAGGTCCAGCGCAGCGCGGCTTCTTCTCCGTCGCCAAGCAGGTGACGAGCTTCGTGCAGCAACACGGCTGCTCGTTCGCGGTCGTCAACCGGCGTGTCGAAAAACTCGGGGTACAACGTAACGATCTCAAAGGGAAAATTGGTGGCGGCGTAAGCGTCCCGGTGGCCGAGCCAGCGGTTCCACCAGTTATCGGTGCGGCGAAACATTGTCGCCTGCCGAAGTACGAAGCCTTCGCGAGTGAAGCCGCTCTGCTCGATGATGCCGATGGCCACATCGACCTTGAGGTGTTGGTCCGGCTGCAGTTTCTCGGACGTGAGCAACAGCGATACGTACCAAATGATGAGAATGACCAGCGTCGCTGAGATAACCCACCCAACTCGCCTTAACAAACTACGCCGGTGAGGTTGCGAAGTTGGTGACGCGGCCAGTTGATCAGGCGCGAGTGATTCCTCCTGCGTCAGCTCCGCGCCGCAGCGACGGCATTGCTCGTCGCCGCCGCTGTTGACCAGGCCGCATTCAGGACATTTTCGCCGGGAGTATTCAGGAGTGGCGTCTTCGCTCATTAACGAAGTCGATGGTCGGTGCGCTGGGCGCCGATGTTGCCGAACTCAAATTGCGACGCACTCGCCCCGTTTCAGAAACTGACCGTTGCCGGCCTTCCCTTTGAAGTCACCTTTGTCGATAACGACTGAGCCGCGGGAGAGAACTGTTTCGACCACGCCCTTGATCGTCTTGCCTTCGTAAGCGCTGTAATCGACGTTCATGTGATGCGTCTTCACGCTAATCGTCTGATCCTTGTTCGGATCGAAAATTACGATGTCAGCGTCGGACCCGACGGCAATCGTGCCTTTCTTCGGAAAGAGTCCAAACATTTTTGCGGCCGCCGTCGAAGTCAATTCCACAAATCGATTCAGAGAGATGCGATTCTCGACGACGCCGTTATAAATGAGCGAGACACGGTGCTCGACCCCGGGCGCGCCGTTGGGGATCTTAGTAAAGTCGTCCCGTCCGAGTTCCTTCTGCTCTTTCATGCAGAACGGACAATGGTCGGTTGAGATGACTTGCAGGTCATCCATCTTCAAACCCTTCCAAAGTTCTGCCTGGTTCCATTTTTCGCGCAGCGGCGGTGTCATCACGTATTTCGCGCCCTCAAAGTCGTCACCGTAGTCATCGATGGACAGGAAGAGGTATTGAGGGCAGGTTTCGGCAAATGCCGGAATGCCGCGATCACGCGCCTCGCGCACCTGATTCAAAGCGTCGGCGCACGAGAGGTGCACGATGTAAACCGGCGACTCAGCCATCTCCGCAATCGCAATCGCGCGATGGACGCCCTCAGCTTCGGCCACCGTCGGACGCGTGAGCGCGTGATACTTGGGCGCAGTGTGCCCTTTAGCCAATGCGTGCTTAATGAGCTCGTTGATGACAATTCCATTTTCAGCGTGCATGCAGATCAGTCCGCCGCGCGCACCTGCCGCCGACATCGCGCGAAAGATGGTCGCATCATCGACGAGAAACACACCGGGATAAGCCATGAACATTTTGAAGCTGGTCACGCCTTCGTCCATGACCGTGTACATCTCTTCGATTTGCTTGTCCTCGAGTTCGGTCGTGATCAAGTGAAAGCCATAATCGATCGCACACTTGCCTTCGGCTTTCTTGTGCCAGTTGTCCACACCCTGAAGCAGCGCCTCGCCCTTGTATTGCACGGCGAAGTCAATGATCGAAGTCGTTCCGCCGTGCGCCGCCGCAATCGTGCCCGTCGTGAAATCATCGGATGCGGTCGTGCCACCGAACGGCAACTCCATGTGTGTGTGCGGATCGATGCCGCCGGGGATGACGTACTTGCCCGACGCGTCAATGATTACGTCCGCCTCCATCTCAAGCTTGGCGCCAATGGTCGTGATGGTTTCGCCGTCGATAAAGATATCGGCTTTGTAATTGTCGGTGGCGGTGATTATTTGTCCGTTGGTGATTAAGGTTTTCATTGACGTTTTTACGGTGACGGAACCGACAGCGATTAGTTCGATGATTGCAGACAAGGCTTATTCGCGGCATTGTCAGCGGCGGTACGCGCCTCGACGTTGGCGTTGGGTTTCGGCGCAATTTTATCGGTCACGCATATCTTCGCGCCGGTAATCTTGGCAACCGCCAACCATGAAGTGTTCCTGGTCGAGTCTTCCGGATTAGCCACGTTGTAGCGAACGATCAAGGCAATGGGAGTGACCTTCGCGCCATTCTTCTTAATGCGCCATTCAGCTTTTTCACCGAGCGATGAAAAGCTGGAACCGACGACATCCCAGAGCTTCAGTGAATGCTTCCGGCCATCAGGCGTGATGACCTGAAGGTTCTGCCGGAGGTCGCCTTCTTCCAGTTGCAGCTTGTATCCGGCGATGCCGTTGCAGATGCCAACGTACGAGCCGCCTTCCGCCGCCGTCGCTTTGATTGTGCGACAGGCTTTCGCGTGCAGCGCCGTGTACACGCTGTCATTGGCCTGCGCCGCGGCGACGGCAGTCATGCCGAGCAGCAGCGCCGCCATGAACAGAACTTGTGTGACTATTTTCATTTGGTTCACGCACTAATAAAGATTGCCTTCGCGCTTCGTACCCGTGTAGTCAACATAGACGACTTTCAATTCGGTATAAAAGTCGAGCGCCGTCGATCCCTGCTCGCGATCACCGATACCGGTTCCCTTGATGCCGCCGAATGGAATGTGCGCTTCGCCGCCCGTGGTCGGCGAGTTGATGTGGGTCATGCCCGTTTCGATGTCTTCGATGAAGCGAAACATGCGCGAGACATCATTCGTGAAGATCGAAGAGGACAAGCCAAACTCGGTATCGTTCGCCACGGTCATGGCTGCTTCAAAGTCCTTGACCCGCAGGACTGATAACACCGGGCCAAAGATTTCTTCGCGGGCAATGCGCATGTCGGGAGTCACCCGATCGAATACCGTCGGCTGCACAAAGTAGCCTTTATCTAGTCCGTTGCCCGTCGCGCGTTCGCCGCCGTAAACCAAGGTCGCACCGTCTTCCCGGCCGATGTTGAAATATTCGAGCACTGTCTTGTATTGGCCTTCATCGACGGTGGGTCCCATTTCGGTTTGCGGATCCGCGCCGGCGCCGATCCGCATGGACTGCGCGCGCTTCGCCACGCGCTCGACGAACTCATCGGCGATCTTTTCGACTACGACCGCGCGGCTGGTTGCGGTGCAACGTTGCCCGGTCGAACCAAAAGCTCCCTGCGCGGTGTTCTCAACGGCGAGATCCAGATCGGCATCTTCCAAAATCACCACCGGATTCTTTCCACCCATTTCGCATTGACACTTCGCACCGCGGCGCGAGACCTGCTCGTACATCCGTATCCCCACGCCATTCGATCCCGTAAACGACACAGCCTTTACGGCTGGATGGCTGATGATCTCGTCGCCCGCGTCGGAACCCGATCCGAGTATAAGATTGAGTACGCCTGCCGGGATGCCGGCTTCTTCGAAAATCTGCACGATGCGAACCGCGGTTCCCGGAGTAATGGTTGCAGGTTTGAAAACTACTGCGTTCCCGGCAACGAGCGCCGGGGCAATTTTCCAGGTGGGAATTGCGACCGGAAAATTCCAGGGCGTAACGCACGCGACGACACCCAGCGGTTGCTTGATGGTATAGACAAAATTGGATGGCAGCTCGGAAAAGATGGTCTCGCCATTCATCCGGCGCGATTCGCCCGCACAGAAGTCGGCGACGTTGATCGAACGTTGCAGCTCGCCGCGCGATTCACCAATCGTCTTGCCCTCCTCGCGCGTCAAAATCTGCGCCAGTTCTTCCTTGGCATCTTCCATCAACCGCGCCGCTTTTGCGACGATCTTTCCGCGTTGTGGCGCAGGTGTGCGTCGCCAACCTTCGAAGGCCTCGGCCGCAGCTTCAACCGCCGCGCGTGCTTCTTCACGGGTCGCCTGACGATTGGTGCCAATCACGTCATCGGTATTTGCCGGGTTTACATTGTTGACGGTTTTGGAGGAGGAAGACTCAACCCACTTGCCGTTAATAAAATTCTTGTAAGTTTCCATCGTTATCTCAATTCTGGTTTAGACGCGGCACTTGTGCCCCCTCGAGCAGCCGGACAAGTCCGGCTGCTAAACGGAGTCGGTAGTTCGCGAGTGGGGAATATATCACGAGTGCTGGGGGGAGTTCAGTTGTCCTCCGGTGAAGACGCCGGTTGCGATTTCTTCTTACCAAACTCAAAGCGGCGACCGATAATCATTTTCAAAATCAGATGATCCGTGCTACGCGTCATGCCGATCCCGACGCCAAAATTGAATTCCCATTTGGGTGAGACGTTCAAATCAATCGCAGGAAAAATTTGGTGAGTCTGTTCCCGCGCTGGATCGAAACCGCTCAAGGGGCCAAGACCTCCGTAGTATTCCAACCCCACATCAATTTTCTTCGTCGCCGAGTAAGCCACTTTGAAATTCGGCGCGAATTCTGGCCCACGCTTCTTTTCTGGGCCGCTCAAGGCAACTTCCAGCACGGGATTAAAGGACAGATACCACCTGCCCAAATCCTTATCGATGATCGGACGAATTTCCCAACTCCACTGGTCTTCGGAATATTGGCGCCGCACCCAGCCAATCTCCTGTGAGAGACTAACGCCGACCGGCCATTTCCATTTCTCCGGCACGCGGAATCGCGGACGTATGTGCGTGCCGACAAAATCGTAACCGTTGCCGTTGCGCGCGCTCATGAAAAGATAGAAGCCGGTCTCGTACCAGTCATTGAAGCCGTGAGTGATCTCGATCGTTTCGTGCCAGGCATGATGCGTCGGCAGCGTTCCGTCTGAGGTCGTCCTCGCACCCTTGGCGGTAAAGTTGTTGTGTAACTCGATCATCGTGACGCCGCGGGGCACAGTCGCGGAGCCGTAGACTTGAATCTCATAGTTCTCCTGCGCGCGGGATAAGGAAGCTGCGCACAGAATAACGATGAACAAGCCGACAAGTTGGATTGTGTTTCTCAGCGTCGAAATTCCTGAAGGGGTTTCGGAAAGAGCGCGCGCATTCTACAACAGTGAGCCAATGGCCAAAAGCATTGGCGCAGAGTCTTGACATCATGCACGGCCGAGTACATCTTTCTGTCTCCGTCACGGCGTTTCGCGGAATAGAATGAGCTCCATTTGGGATCGAACAATTTGGTGCCTGGTGTCGATGATCTGCGTGGCAGTGAACGGAGCTGCGCAGAACCGAGAGCCGGCTGCGAATCGACCCGAGTTGATCGTGCAAACCGGCCATTACGGTGAAATTCAAGCACTGGTTTTTAGTCCGGATGGACGCACCTGGGCCACCGGCAGTGCGGATGGCACAGTCAAAATCTGGGACTTAGTAACCGGCGCTGAGTTGCGCACTATCATCGCTGAATCAAAAACAATCTATTCGATTGCTTTCAGTCCCGACGGCAAACTGATCGCTACCGGCGGTTTTGATCAGCGCATCAATCTCTGGGACGTGGCGAGCGGCGCGATTGTGCGAACCATTCCCGTAGGCCAGCCGGTGCAGACCATTGCTTTCAATCCTAACGGTAAGACCATCGCCAGCGGACATTGGGATGACCTGGTAAAGCTTTGGGACGTTGCGAGTGGTGCTTTACTGCGCAGCATCAAGGCGCCTACCTGGAATTTGTGGGCGACTTCAGTGACCTTCAGTCGTGATGGGAATATTTTGGCAGCAGTTCGCCGCAAGACCGTGACCCTGTGGGATATGTCGACAGGGTTGGAAATGCATACTCTTAACCACGACACAGAGGTGAGTTCAATTGCTTTCAATCCTGACGGAAAGACGATTGCCAGCAGCACGAAATTCGGCATCCGGATCTGGGATACTTCTACCGGGAAAGAATTGCGAACCATTAATGCTGCTTCGTTCAAGATTAGCTTTAGTCCGGATGGGAAAAAGCTCGCAGGTGCTGGTTGGAACTACACAATCAATTTGTGGGATGTCGCGACGGGCGAACTGTTGCGAACTGCAAAGGGTGCGTCGAGCGGTCAGCCGCTTTCCGGGGTCGAGAGTGCAAATGTCAATAAGCCCGACGGAAAGGTCATGTCTAATGCCAGCTTAAGTATGGCGGTCGCCTTCGCCGCGGATGGAAAAACGCTCGCGAGCGGGCACTATGACAACACGGTGCTGTTCTGGGACGTCGCCACCGGCGCTCAATTGGCCGCGTACAAGCAACACACTGATTCGGTTTATGAAGTGGCGATCAGTCCGGACGGTAAGACTTTGGCGAGTGGCGACTACGACAACACCGTCAGGCTTTGGGATCTTGCGACCGGCGCCGAAGTCCGCGCGCTCACGGGACACGGCAACACGATTTCCGCGCTCACATTTAGTCCGGATGGAAAGATACTCGCGAGCGGAAGTTATGACGGGACAATCAAGCTGTGGGACGTTTCATGTGGCCTGAATTTCCGGACGCTCAAAGGTAATGCGACCACGATCTCAGCGATCGCTTTTAGTCCCGACGGAAGCACCCTGGCCAGCGTAAACCATGGCAAGTTCTGGGATATTGATGCCACGATATCGCTTTGGAACATTTCCACGGGGGCGGAGCTGCGCACGTTCAACCGCGGCTTTGCGACCTCCGTTGCATTCAGCATCGATGGCAAAACTCTCGCAACCGGCGGTAAGGATATGCTGATAAAGCTGTGGGACCTCGAGTCTGGCGCAGAGTTACCAGATCTAAAGGGACATAAAACCGAGGTCTATCAGCTCGCCTTCAATCCCGATGGCAAAACGTTAACAACCAGTGGCAGTGATCATACGGTTAGGGTCTGGGACTACCGCACCGGCGCAATGGTGCGAACTGTCGAAGGACCGTTCGTTGAGCAAGGCGCGTTCAATCGGGACTGCACGATGTTGGCGGTGGGCGATTGGTACGGCAGGGTCCAAGTCTGGGATTTCGCTAAAGGTTCAAGCCGGCGTCTGGCAGGAAGTCACGCGGCCAAGGTCACTTCCGTTGCCATAACTCCGAATGACAAATACGTAATCAGCGGCAGTCAGGATGGCACGATCAAAGTCTGGGACATTGCTTCGGCAACTGAACTGGCGACGTTAATCGCACTCGATCGGGACGATTGGCTGACGGTCACACCCGACGGGCTGTTTGATGGGTCGCCGCCGGGTTGGAAGCAGATTCTGTGGCGCTTTAATAACGACACTTTCGATCATTGGCCGGTCGAGTCCTTCTTCAGCGAATTTTATCATCCGGGATTATTGACCGAGCTCTTGTCCGGTAAACATCCGCAGGCGCCGGTTGAAATGTCGCGAATAGATCGACGACAACCTAAATTGCAGTTGATAGTTGCGAACGAGCAAACTGGCGGAAAGATCGCGTCGCGTGAAGTCCCGGTGAAGATCACCGTTTCCGAAGCTGCTGCCGGAGCGCAGGACGTGAGGCTGTTTCGCAACGGTTCGCTGGTGAAGGCTTGGCGGGGTGACGTGCTCAAGGGCAAAAGCAGCGTGACGCTGGCGGCCACCGTGCCTATTATCGCCGGCGAGAATCGATTGATCGCCTACGCGTTTAATCGTAGCAACGTTAAGAGTGGCGATGCGACCATCGTCGTAGATGGCGCGGACAGTTTGAAGCGCAAAGGCGTCATTTATATCGTCGCCATCGGCATCAATGAATATGCCAATCCTGATTACACTCTCAGATATGCGGTGGCGGACGCGGAAGATTTTGCCGCCGAGGTCAAGCGGCAACAGGCGGAACTCAATAACTATGATCGAGTTGAATTAAGATCTTTGAAGGATCGCCAGGCAACCAAGGCAAATATTTTGAAAGCGATCGTCGATGTCGCCGCCACCATCCAGCCGGAAGATGTCGTTATGATTTATTTCGCCGGTCACGGAACCGCCCAGCAGCATTGTTTCTATCTGCTGCCTCATGACCTGGGCTACATGGGTAGTCGCGATCGAATCGATCGAGACCAGACGGGGATGCAAACCCTGCTCGAGCACGGCATCTCAGATGAGGAACTGCAACGGGCCGTTGAGGGCATTGATGCCGGACAGTTGGTGATGGTGATGGATGCGTGCAACTCGGGGCAGGCGCTGGAAGCGGAAGAAAAACGGCGCGGCCCGATGAACTCGAAAGGACTGGCGCAGCTTGCGTATGAGAAAGGCATGTATATCCTGACGGCGACTGAGAGTTACCAGAAAGCTCGCGAGCCGGATCGATTGGGTCATGGTTATCTTACCTATGCTCTTGTGGATGAAGGACTGAAAACCAATGTTGCCGATCGCGCCCCGAAAGATGGCCAGGTGCTGTTACGCGAATGGTTTCTTTTTGCCACTGAACGTGTACCGTTGATGCAGAAAGAGAATCGGGACGACCGGGCTAAGCAGAGCCGCGATGCCGGCGGCACCTTCTCGCTTAACGACGATGATACGCTGCAACGCCCGCGGGTTTTCTATCGGCGTGAGATAGAAGCAACGCCATTTGTGGCTGCGCGGCCGTCGGTAACTGCGTCGCAAATTTGCACCAGGTCTCAGTGAATCAATTTCGGCAGGCGCGCCTCCGGCGTGCTTTGAGAGAAGCAGGCCTGAGACCTGCGTACCAGTAAGAATCATGCAGATTCTATTAAGGACATCACTTCTGGCGGTCACGTTCCTGGCGAGCTTAGGCGTCGCGCAGGCTCAGGCCGTGGCCTTCGTCTCGGACATCGAGGGCCAATGGCTGCTCAATAACTCGCAACCAGTTCGCGTCGGACAGCAACTTCCCGGCGGTGGGGTCGTCACCAACCAATCGGGCCGGGAACAGGACTACATCGCGCTCGCGAATTTGCGAGGCGAATCGCTGCCGGGCTTCGCCAGATCCTGCAAGGTCGCCGGGGAATGCAGCCGTCCGATTAATCTGCCGCGAGTGCGCAAAGCCGGTGTGCTCGGAATGATGTCGGCGCTTGTCGAAGGGGCGATGGCCCTGATGTTCGACGATCACGGTAACGTCATTATCATCCCGAGAGGCCGTGGAGTTTCTTCATTGCCCGAAGGCGTCGTGGCGCTCGATGGCGAGCAACTGGATTTGAGTTCAATCTTTCGCGGCCGCGACCCCGATCACTTTCTGCTCGGTTTCATTCCCAGGGGCGACGCACCCGCGGAAAAGGGTCTCGGCCCAATCAAACTGGAATGGAATCCCAAACTGCCGGCGCGCGTGGCCGTTCCCGGTATTACTCCCGGCTTGTATGAACTGAATTTGATGAAAGCGGTTGACGATAGATATGTGCGCACGGATGACAACACCTGGATTCTGGTTATTGATCAACGCAATTACCGCACCCTCAATCAGGATTTTCAGCAAGCCAGTGCGCTAACCGAAAAATGGGATCGCCGTGTCTCGCCGGAAGCTAAGCACAGCTTTCTGCGCGCGAGTCTCAGATACCTGGCAAACCACAAATTGAAATAAGTCGATGGGCAAAAAAAATCGAGGCAGCCGAGCGCGGAGCAAGCCGCAGCCCAAACGCGAACGCGTGAGGGAAAGAAAGGTAACGCTCGCGAAACGATTGCTGCTCGCGGCGCCCATGCTCGTCTTTCTCCTGATTCTCGTGTTTCTGTTTAGCCGGCTGGGCGTCCTCGACAAGTTGGAGGCGGCCGCCCTCGATACCGAAGCGCGGGTTAACAAAACGCCTGAGCCCGAGAATTCGGTCGCGGTGGTGACGATCGACGATGATGATTACGAGAAGCTCTTTAATAATCAGAGCCCGCTGGCGCCGGGAAAGCTTTACGAACTGATCGACAAAATTGCCCGCTGCCATCCGAAGTTGATTGCCATCGATATCGACACTTCGGACGCGAGCTTCAAAGATGGTTTGAAAATCGAGTCGTATTGGCCGCCGATAGTTTGGGAGCGAGACTTTGAGAAGCGGCCCGAATCTTTGGAACATCCGGAAGCGCCGCGATCGGTGCTGGGAGGTAAGGGCGCCGAATATGACGCGAGCTCGGGGCTCGCGTTTCTGTTGCAGCATCAGGGCAAGGTGCGAACCTATCAGCGCATGATCGAGACCAGGAAAGGGCCGCTGCCGAGTTTTGCCTGGGCCATTATGCAGAAAGGCGCGGGAGACCGGGCCAGGTCTCTCGATCCTCACCAGGGTGAGTTGTTCATCAGGTACGCGGGCGATCGTGAAGGCTCACACCGGCTCGACTTTAGCGCGCAGAAATTTTTGGAGTGGTACGAAACCAAATGGAAGGACAATCCGGCGGCGAGTCCTTACAACGGAAAGATCGTTTTGCTCGGGACGGGGCACGGCGCCGGCGCTGAGAGCGATCAGTATCTGACGCCGCTGGGCGAAATGTTTGGAGTCAGAATCAATGCCAGCGTGGTCGAAACCGAATTGGCCGGCGGTGGCTATCCGCTACCCAGCACGTTCACAATTGCGCTCCTGGAGATTTTTGGCGCAGTAGCGCTGGTCTTCATCTTTCACGCGCTGCGGCCGCTGAAAGCAGTCCTGGTGAGCGTGGTTATTATTCCGCCCCTGGCCTTGCTTTGTAGTCTGATTTCGTTTTCGTCCTACTGGCGCTGGGATTATTTTGCGGTGGTGTTGGTTGGAGTTTTGATCTATGAGCTCTATCAGCACTATCGCGTTAAGATGATCGAGAAAATTTATGAAGACGTGGAGGGTCACCCCGCGACTCAGCCGCACAAGCAATAATCGATAAATTGAATGGCGAATGAAATCTGCAACATTGGCTCGCTGCTGGCTGCGCGGGCCGCGCATGCACCGGACAAGCCGTTTCTTTTCTCCGAGACGGACAGCCGGCAATTCACCTACGCGCAATTTGCCGCCGCGGTCGATCGCGCCGCGGCCATGTTGGCGTCGCAGGAAATAGGCAAAGGCGACGTCGTGAGTCTGCTGATGCCCAACAGCGCTGAGTACATCATCGGCTATTTCGCCTGTTGGCAGTTGGGGGCTTTGGCCGGGCCGGTGAATTCGCTTTTGAAGGAACACGAGATCGAGTTTGTGATGAACAATTCAGAAGCGAAGGCGATCCTAGTGCACTCTGAGTACCAGCCTGTGATTGAGAAGATCAGGCCGCAACTTCCGTATCTGAAGTCGATCATTAACTTTGATGATGAAGCTGAAGCGACGCGGTCGTGTCAGAAGCCCGACCGTCAGGAAGGGCCTCCCTCGCAAGATGCCCTCCCTGACGGTCGGGCTTCTGACACAATCACTCTCGACGACGATGCCATCATCATCTACACGTCCGGTACGACGGGAAAACCGAAGGGCTGTCTGCTGACTCACGGCAACATCATTGCGAATGCGCGCCAGATTAGCGAATGGCTGAAGTTCACGGACAGCGATCGCCTGCTGACAATCATGCCGTTGTTTCACATGAATGCAGTTTCGGTAACCACCATGTCGGCGCTCTATGCCGGCGGCTCTACTGTTGTTAGTCCAAAATTCTCAGGCTCAAAGTTCTGGAACATCATTTCGGATTATCAAATCACTTCGTTTGGCTCAGTCGCGACGATGCTCTCAATGTTGCTTAACAAATATCCCGCCGGCGTGCCTGAGGGTTTGCAGACCGATCAGCTGCGTTTCGCCATGTGCGGATCAGCCCCGGTCCCGGCCGAAGTCATGAAAAAATTCGAACAGACTTTCCACTGTCCGGTGATCGAAGGTTATGGCTTAAGCGAATCAACTTGTCGTTCAACCTTTAATCCTCCCGACGAGCGGCGCCGTCCTGGCTCGTGCGGCCTGCCCATCGGCAACGAAATGAAAGTCGTCGACGAGGATGACAACGAAGTTCCTGACGGCGAGTTGGGCGAGATCGTGCTGCGTGGCGAAAACATTCTCAAAGGCTACTTCAAAAATTCCGAAGCCACGGCTCGGGCCTTTCGCGGTGGTTGGTTTCATACCAACGACATCGGCTACCGCGATCAGGACGGGTTCTTTTTCATCGTCGATCGCAAATCAGACATGATCATTCGTGGCGGCGAGAACATTTACCCCCGCGAGATCGATGAAGTGCTCTATCAACATCCCGCCGTCGCCGCGGCCGCGACCATCGGGGTGCCTGATCCGCTCTATGGCGAAGAGGTGGCCGCCTTCGTTGTGCTGAAGGAAGGGAAGTCAGCCACGGAAGACGGACTGATCGCTCACTGCAAATCTGAACTGGCCGATTACAAATGCCCGAAGACGATTCGGATAGTCAAAGACATTCCCAAAGGTCCTACCGGCAAACTCTTAAAGCGTGAATTGGCCGCGCACTTTGGGAAGTAATTTCGAGACCGCCACAACTGCGTGTTTGACAACTACTATTCTACTCAGTAGATTACGTTCTTCAGATCGTAACGCTTCGTCGGTTGGGTGCGGACTCAGACGACGCAAGGTGTCGGAAGTCGAAAGCCCCCCGTTGCCCGCTTCTCGCTTCTCCCCGAAAACACCCGCAAAAAGATCTTAACTCACGTCCCATCGGACGCATCATGTTCCAGGGTTAAGTGTGTGTGCATAAGCCAAAGATGTTCATCTTATGCATTGAAAGTCCAACATAGGGGTGTGTCGGAAATCCTGCCCGCCTCGTTACAAACAAGGAGAATTTTATAAATGAGATCGAAGTGGTTATTAACTGTCTCTCTTACCGCCCTTTTAGGAATGGCGCTGGTAGCGCCGGCGACGGCGACGTTGTTCGCCGGATCGACCGTCGTAGTGACGCCGGCAAATCAGCAAGGCTGGACGTCAGTGCCGCCCGCAGCGGACACCAGACCCGGCGGCGCGGTGAACTTTGTGGTCGATAGCACTGCGCCCTCCGGCAACGGTGCCTTGCAGCTCACGACCGACATATCGACGACCGCGAAAGCTCAGTACATGCATGCGGCGAATCTGCCTTTGGCGGACGTGACCGACCTCAGCTACTACACGCGACAAGTCAGCGCCTCGATTCCGGAAGGCGACCCTTCATACCAGCTTCCGGTTTGCCTGGGTGGTATGGTGGGAACGACCTGCGTCGGCTTTACGACGTTCGTTTATGAACCGTATTGGAATGTGGGCTTGGGCACGCCGGGACCCGGTGTGATTCCGAACGTCTGGCAGAAATGGGATGTCTCAGGCGGCCAGTTCTGGTCATCAAGAACAGCTTCTGGCGGCGGAGCCTGTAACACTATCTCCGGCGCGGGCGGTCCGCCTTTTTACACTCTGGCGGGTCTGAAATCAGTATGCCCCAATGCTGTGGTCGTCGGCTTTGGCGTTAACGTCGGCAGCAACAATCCGGCTTACAATGTCTACACCGATCTCTTCAAGTTCAACGATACGACCTATGACTTCGAGCCTTATGAAGTCGCGACCAACAAGGACCAGTGCAAAAACGGTGGTTACCTGACGGTCAAGCGCAATGACGGTTCTGGCTTCAAAAACCAGGGCGATTGCATTCAGTACGTGAACACAGGCAAGTAGTGTTGCTTCACAGACGGCCGGCCTGACGCTGGCCGTCTTTTTTGTCTCACCTGAAAGGAGAATATTTGATGTTACGAAGAAACTTAGTTCTCTCATTCGGGGCGACCTTTGCCATTGATGCCGACCCCGCATTTACGAATCGCGCGAAGATTCACGCCAACAAGTAAAGGCGGTAAGCACCAAATCAGAAAGGCTCGCATGTTTCGCGCATGCGAGCCTTTTTCGATTGTGAATCGAGTTGTATTACCGGCTACTCTGCAGCGACGGTAGAGTCGCCCGCGCGCGTAAGACGCGATCACTAATCCAGCCGCCCAACAACCATGCAGCGCACACACCCACCATCGCCACCGAGAACCACTGGCCATACAAACCATCCGGTGAGAACTTCTCCGTAGCGGCATGAAGTGCTTCGCTGTTTGGCAGCAGGCCGGCTTCCGCGAATTCATGGAAAGTGTAAATGGCGACTTGCGCCATAAAGAGCAGCAGGAAGATCCCGGTGACCTGAAAGAACCGCTTGACGTTGATTAGATGTCCAAATTGCCCCCAGGCCCAGGCCATGCTGCCCGCGGCCGCGAGTCCGAGCAACGCGCCCCAAACCAGTCGCGGCGTTCGGACCTGGAGCAGCATTAACGCGGTTTCCATGCCTTCACGGCTGATCGTCAATGCCGTAAACAGGAAGATACCGAGGTACGCCATCCAGCCGCTTCGTTGCGACGAAACTTCAAGCCGCTCTTCCATCTTTCGCTTCAATTGCGGACCGGTGCGCCACATGTAAAGCACCAGCGAGGCGACCATCACGATTGCAATCGATCCCAAAACGGCTTCGCGCAAAGCTTCATTGCCCAGGAACCGGGCGACGGTGGCGCCAAAGTATCTCTCAACCACGTCGTTGCCGGTCTGCATTTGGAAGAGCAGGTAACCGAGCGCCGTGCTTAGCCCCAGCGCAGCGACGATGGCGGCGTAGACGGCCGAAGTCAGTTGTCGCTTATTTGTGCGGCGCAGGTAAGAGAAGATGACCGCCACGAGCAGGAACGACTCGAAGCCTTCGCGCAGAACGATGATGAACGACTGAAGCATTAAATTAGATAAGCAGCCTCGGCTGACCTGCCGGATCGAGTATCGTGGAATTGAAAATGATTGTCAATATCGCGGCGAGGGAATTTTTCTCTGAGGCGTGGGGTGGTGGTTCGAGTTTAGCGGGCGGGAACGACGATCAGGTCGGCGTGCACTGCTCCGAGATCGGTGACGGCGGCGATTCTCAGCGGTAAGTGACGAGCGTCATCGCCAACCCAAATGCGGATTTGCAGCCGGTCACGTTGAGGTTCGTCGCTGGTGAGTTGCAGCATGATGGCAGCGATTTTCTGTCCGCCCAGATCCAACATTTCTCGCTGGAGCGTAGTGACGGTCAATGTTCGTGGGCGATGAATGGCCATGGCCGAAATTGAATCGGACTTTTTGGGCGTGAGGTCAAAGGTTCTTAGCGCGTAAAAGGCCGAGACGAGGTCATGCGTCCCGACAGGTATCTCCACTCGTTCGCGAGGCGCTTCAGTAGTAGCGGCGCCACGATCCTGGTCGATGTTGTAGTTCTTAGTGTGCCGCCATCTGGCTTCCGCAAAGTTTATCTCGGTGCGAAAGGGAAGGAGCGTGGTCGGATCGACATAGGTGGTGATCTGATCCTTGATGGCTATAGGAGCGCCGGCGTCAGTTTGGACGCTGCCAATAATCTGCAAACCATCACGATTAAAAAATCGCCCGCGGGTCTTAATTTCAAAGTTCAAGGAGCCGATGGGTGTGGCTGATTTCCCCAGGTAGACGCGATAGTTCAATTGCTCGCCGACCTTGAACGGCAAATCCAAAGGCGCCAAGTTCTGCGTGGTGTTCGGCGCCGGTGTCGGCGTGGGCGTCGTCGGCACGACCACGGTGCGGGCTGGAGTCGTGCGCTGGGGCGGAGTCACGACTGAGGCAGCCAATTCGATCTGAATGTCGCTACCGCGATAACGCGCGTTGACCAGGATCGGAATATGCCATTCATCGTCGCTAAAGTAAGCCGTGATGTCATAGTCCGGTCCCGACTTCATGTTGACGTGCGTTGCGATCGCATCGAATGAACCTACGCTGGTCTTAATCATTTCGCGTCCGTCAACTTTGATTTGCGCGCGATATTCCTCACTTTCATTTTTGACGGTGGTGTAATAGGAAGCGCCGGGCGCCAAAGGCATGGCGCGAACCCGATAGACAGCTGAAAGCAAATCGAGGGTGCCGGAAGTTTCGCCGCTGTTCAGCCGGGCCGGCGCCGCCGTCTGATCGTAATCAACCGAGGCTTCGGTCGTGCGGCCCGACTGCCTGACCACATGTTGGGCGCGATACGGCAAGCCGCTTTCGGGAAAGACGTAAGTGGTGTAGTCATTATTAATTGACAGCAGCGCCACGTTGACGACGCCTTTGGTTTCGACATGCGCCTTCAGCTGGATGCCTTCATGACCGAAGAACTTGTCGCGGCCGGCGACGACCAGTTCGATATGCGCGGCGCTGACGAATTTCGAGTAGTTTACGTTGTAGGTCAGACGTTCGCCGATGCGATAAGCGTTGAGGTTGAAAGGCGCTTCAGCCGGTGGCGCTTTTTGCGCACTGCCGGCCGTGGTGAGACAGATAATTAAAGCCGCTAACTGCGCAATGGTGAGTGGCGACCGAAGTATTCGCTGCACTTCCGCATGATAAGGGCAAGATGTCGCATGGCGCAAACTCATGCAGACTGAACGCGATCCCAGCGTTTTTGTTCCGATTAAATGCCCGATGCTAATTGATAGGGGCTGCGGCCAGGCTGCGCTGGATTTCCTCCTGCAGTGCGAGGGATGCCTTTACCGGATCGTTTGCGTGCAGGACGGGGCGGCCCACCACCAGATAATTTGCTCCCCCGCGGACCGCGTCGCCGGCGGACATTGCCCGCCGCTGGTCGTGCGTTGCTTCTTGAGCGCTCCGAATTCCCGGACAGACGATGACAAAATTCTGATCCGGAACTTGATTGCGAATCAGTGCTAATTCATGGGCGGATGCGACTACGCCATCAAGACCCGAAGATTTCGCCAGCATCGCCAGCCTTTGCACAATCTGCGCGGCGCTATCGCTGATGCCGAGTTGTTGCAACGTTAACTGGTCGGCGCTCGTCAGCAGAGTCACGGCCAGAACTATTGGTTTGGACAAACCTTCGCGCGCGGCGACCTCGGCGACCGAATCAACTGCGCGTTGCAGCATCTCGCGCCCGCCCGAGGCGTGAACATTGAACATGAAAACGCCCAGGCGCGTCGCTTCGACAGCCGCCATTGCGACCGTGTTTGGGATGTCGTGATATTTAAAATCGAGAAAGACCCGGCTACCGCGGGAGATTATCTTGCGAACCAGATCGGGCCCGGCGGCGGTAAATAATTGCATACCTACTTTGAACGTGGTGACGTGTTCGCGCAGCGCGTCGTGTAACTCCAGCGCTCGGGTAGCGCTGTCGACGTCCAGCGCCACGATCAATTTGTCTTTCGGTTCATTCATTTGACTGCACATCCTATCGCATCATCCAGCGATTTGAAGCCTTCACGATCCATGATTTCAACCAGTCCTTCATTGATGCGCTTTACTACGCCGGGGCCTTCATAAATGAATCCCGTATAGAGCTGAATCAGGCTGGCGCCGGCTGAGATCTTTTCCCATGCGTCCGCTGCCGTAAATACACCACCGACCCCAACGATTGGTAGACGCCCCCGTGTCGCTTGAAAGATGCTGGAGATGATTTCGGTCGATCGCTGTCGTAACGGTGCGCCGCTCAATCCGCCTTCGCCCAGCGATTTCAGTTCATCGTGGGAAGTCTTCAATCCGCTGCGGGCCACGGTCGTATTGGTAGCGATTATGCCCGAGACACCTGCGTTCAAGCTGACTTCGATAATCGATTCCAGCTCAGCCTGATTCAAATCGGGGGCAATCTTGACCAACAGTGGTTTGGGGGATTTGCTCATCGCCAGTTCGGAATTTTTTCTTTGTAAGCCCGAAAGCAAGTCCGCAAGTGGTTTGCTTTGTTGGAGCGCGCGCAGATTGGGCGTGTTGGGCGAGCTGATGTTAACCGCGATGTAATCAGCCGCGGCGTGGATAGTTTCGAGAGTCGCGAGGTAATCGGGAATCGCGTCTTCGATCGGCACGTTACGGGATTTTCCGATGTTGATGCCGAGTACGCATTCAGGCCGATGCTGCTCGATGTTTTTTACCAATGTCTCAGCGCCGCAGTTATTAAAGCCAAGGCGATTGACCAGCGCTTGATCTTGCGGCAGGCGAAACAGCCGGGGTTTGTCATTTCCACTCTGCGGTTGATTGGTGACTGTGCCGACTTCGACGAATCCAAAACCCAGTGCCGACAGCGCGTCCGCCGCCAGGCCATTCTTATCAAATCCCGCGGCGAGACCGATCGGGTTCGCAAACTCAAGCCCGAAGCGCCGGAGCGGTCCGCATGATGACGTCTGGTAACGCGCCGCGACTACGTTTCTGATCCACCGGGCGCGCAGGATGGAAGCGAGACTACCTAATGCGAGTTCGTGCGCCGCTTCCGGCGATAATTGAAAGAGGATGGGACGGAGAATTGATCTATAGATCATGAACGCGAGACGTCCGATTGTAACACCGGCTGAAGCAACAGCGAGTTGCTATTTGCGAACCTGTTTTCATAAAGTACGGCGAAAAGTCGGCTGTGGTTTGTTCGGCTGCGTCTAATTGCTGCGAAAAGGAGATTGATACATGCGTCTGGGAAATGTTTTCCGAGTAATGTTCATTGCGCTCTGCGTCTGTTTTGTCGCTCAATCGGCGAGCGCACAAAAGCGCTGGATATTTCTGGGCGAGAAGCACGTCGACGGTCACGATGATCACGACAAGATTTCAATCGGCACTCAGGAAGGAACCTTTCGACAGGTACAAATTCGAGTGAAAGTTGCCCCCGTGATTTTTAAGCGCGTAGTCGTTCACTTCGGCAACGGGGCCGATGAGGAATTGCAGTTTGCGGAACGCATCAATGGCGGCGGTTCGACGCGGCCGTTGGATTTGCGCGGCTACGATCGCGTCATCAAGAGCGTCGAGTTCTGGTACGAAAAGGCGCACTGGGGTGAACGACGACCCACAGTTCAGTTATACGGGCGTTGAAAGTGAATCCTTTTTACCGGGCCAGCGGATCGCGACCGGATCGATGACGCCAAACGTCACGCTGATCCGGTAGTTACCAATATGCACGGACACGGGACGAAAAGCGGCGGGTGTGAGTCCGGAATCGACTCGACCCGCCGCTGAGTTTTACTGACTATTAAATGACGATTTACTGATTTCCAAATCGCTGCCGGTATTCAGACGAGGTGAAGAAAGCCTTCACCATTTCCGCCTTGAGATAGTCGCCGTTGAACTGGTTCAGCTTGGTCAGCCAGAAATCAAAGCCCGTGTAATGCTGTCCGGTGCGTCGTTTGGAATGCGCCGCAGGAATCCGCAAAAACTCGTCGCGAAGGCAAATTGGAATCGAGTGAACCGTATGACTTGTCACATGTTCGTTTGCTTGTTAGTATCTCGGCTCGGTGGAATTCACAGAAAAGGCCCGCATCATGGATCCGGCGCGCATCAACCGCGCGCTTGCCCGCCTCGCTTCCGAAATCGTCGAAGAGAATCACGGTATTGAAGACCTGATCCTGGTCGGGATTCGCCGTCGAGGTGTGCCGTTGGCAAATCGCATCGCCGACAAAATCCAGGAACTCGAAGGAGTGCAGCCGCCGGTTGGAATTCTCGATATTACCCTGTATCGCGATGACCTCTCGACCGTGGGCGCGAAGCCAATTGTCAGTGGGACCGAGTTGCCGGCTGATATTGAAGCACGGACGATTGTCTTAATCGATGACGTGCTGTACACCGGCCGCACCATTCGCGCGGCGATGGATCAGTTAATTGATTTCGGACGACCGAAGCGCGTGCAGTTGGCAGTGCTGATTGATCGCGGGAACGAACATCGCGAGCTGCCGATTCAGGCTGACTACATTGGTAAGCTGGTGCCGACCAAGAAGAGCGAGATCATTAAAGTGATGCTCACTGACTTCGACGAGGACGAAGGAGTCGTCATCGTAGAGCGACCGGCAGCAGAAGCTGCGGCGTAGGAGCGGCCTTCGAGGCCGCTTTTTTATTGCAATCTTAATGAAACACCTTCTCGGCATTCGCGAGCTCTCATCAGATCAAATCGTCCATCTGCTCGATACGGCCGAGACTTTTCGCGACATCTCAAAGCGCGAAATCAAGAAAGTGCCGGCGCTTCGAGGCCGCACCGTAATCAATCTCTTCTTTGAATCTTCAACCCGCACCCGTACTTCATTTGAAATCGCGGCTAAACGACTTTCCGCGGACGCGGTGAACATCAGCGTCTCGACCTCGAGCGTTTCCAAGGGCGAAACTTTGCTTGATACGGCGCGAAATCTTCAGGCTATGGCGCCCGACTGCATCGTCATTCGGCATTCATCTTCCGGCGCACCTCATCATCTCGCTCGCGTGTGTGAAGCTGCGATTGTCAACGCCGGTGATGGCGCGCACGAACATCCGACGCAGGCATTGCTGGACGCGTTGACCATTCGCGAACACAAGCAAAGGTTTGCCGGGTTGAAGGTCGCGATCGTCGGCGACGTGTTGCATTCAAGAGTCGCGCGGTCAAACATCTATCTGCTGTCGAAGTTGGGCGCTACGGTTAGCGTGGCCGGCCCGGGAACGCTGGTGCCGAAAGAGTTCGCCGGGTTGATTGAACAAGGCGTGCGCCTCGAACGGCGAATTGAAGACGTCATCGTCGATGCTGATGTGGTGATGATCTTGCGTATTCAACGCGAGCGGCAGACGGACGCTTTCTTTCCTTCGATGCGCGAGTATGCGGTTCATTACGGCTTGCATTTGAATCATCTGAACCTCGCCGCGCCGGAGGCGATCGTGATGCATCCCGGACCGATGAATCGCGGCATCGAGATCAGCTCCGAGGTTGCGGATGGCGGCCGCTCGTTAATACTCGATCAAGTCACGAATGGCGTCGCGGTGCGCATGGCGGTTCTATACCTGCTCGCCGGAACCGGCGCCGCAGAGGAAGAGCGGGGCATTCCCCCGACAGTAAGTAATCGTTCCGGAGAAGAGCCGCCCCGATCGGCCGGCGGTGTTCGCGGCCGGACGCGAAAAACAAAACGAGGTAGCAGAAACTAGCGTCGTGCGCTTACTAATCAAAAACGGTTACATCATCGATCCCTCGCAGGAATTGAATGGCGGCAAAAACCTGCTGCTGGAAGACGGCCGCGTGGCCGGCTTAATGAGTTACAGCGATCCGATTCCGGATGAAGTGGAAATCTTTGACGCGACCGGCCTGGTGGTGGCGCCGGGCTTCATCGACATGCACGTTCATCTGCGCGAGCCCGGGCAGGAATACAAAGAGACGATTGCCAGCGGCGCGGCGTCGGCGGTGGCCGGGGGCTTCACCACGATTTGCGCGATGCCGAATACAGATCCCATCAATGACAGCGCCGCCGTCACGCGGTTTGTGATTGAACAAGCAGAACGAGCCGGACTCGCCAGCGTGCTGCCAATTGGCGCCATCACCAAGAACTCAGCGGGGACCGAACTGGCCGAGATGGGCGAGATGAAAGATGCCGGGATCGTGGCCGTTTCTGACGATGGCCGCCCGGTGCCGACGGCCGGCATGATGCGGCGCGCGATGGAATATGCGCGCGGTTTCGATCTCCCGATAATTGATCATTGCGAAGACAAGTCCCTGGCGCGTGGCGGAGTGATGCACGAAGGCCATTGGTCGCTGGTGCTCGGATTGCGAGGTATGCCCGCGGCCGCAGAAGAGGTTGATGCCGAGCGCGATTGCGCGCTGGCGGAATTGACGGGAGCTCATGTTCACCTGGCGCACGTCTCAACGCGGGGCGCGATCGACTCCGTCCGTCGCGCCAAGGCAAAAGGTTTGCGGGTGACCTGCGAAGTCGCGCCGCATCATTGGACGCTCACCGACGCAGCCCTGGAAAACTACGATACTAATACCAAGATGAGCCCGCCGCTGCGCACTCAGGAACACATCGATGCGATCCTCGAAGGGCTGGCCGATGGCACCATCGACGCAATTGCCAGCGATCACGCGCCTCATCATGCCGATGAGAAAGACCTCGAGTTTGATCAAGCACCCTTCGGAATTATCGGATTGGAAACCAGCGTTGGGCTGGCGTTCGCAAGATTGGTGCGTCCGGGCGTCATTTCGCTGGAGCGTCTGATTGCGCTCTGCGCGACGCATCCCGCGCGGATTCTCTCGTTGCAGGATCGCGGCACGTTCAAAGCCGGCGCTCGCGGCGATATAACAATTCTTGATCCCGAATTGGCGTGGACCTTTAACGTGTCGCAATCAAAATCAAAAAGCCGCAACACTCCATTTGATGGCCATCAATTCACCGGGGCAGCGATCGCGACCATCGTCGGCGGTCGCGTGGTACATCTGAATCCGAATTACCAGACGCTTCACCAACGCGAAGCAGGTCAATTCACCAGACAACGTTAGTTACACTCTTGAGTTGCCTCTGCGCGCGCCGTGGGCCTTCACCCATGCTGCATAGTTCTTCGGGATGTCCATTCCCTTAAGCTTAGTCCATGCGGAGATGGCGTCGCGCGGGTAACTCCTTTTTCACCAGCCAGAAAGTCGGCAACGAAGTTGATGTAGCGATCTTGAGGCACCCGGTCGAATCGCGGCAGCTGATTTAGAGTGATGTATTGCTTGACCAGGTCGCCATACGTGGGCTGGTTTCCTTTAACTATCTGCTCTTCTCGCCAGCGGTTTAGCCGATACCAAACGCCCGGCTTCTCGCGAACCGCGGGCGCAGCTTCCTTCGCCTGCTGAATTATGAACTGTTTAGTCTCGCGATTGCTCGTGTAATGCGATGCGAAGCCTCAAGCTTAGACCGCGTTCGAGATCCTTGACGCCGGTCTTGCGCAACGGTCGCCTGGTCGGAAGCCGCGCCTTACCCGTACGCAGAAATTCCACGATGGCTTTTTCGAGTTCGTCTTTTCGCAGGCGCATAGCTTCGGGAATGCCGACTTGACGAGCGAAGTCTTTCAGTTCGTCGGCATACCAATAGCCGCTCTCAAACTCGCGTACCGTCATTGTGGGTGAGAGAGTTTCTGCCATCTCAGCTCTGGCCGGCTGGCTTCTTCAGTCTTTTGCGCAGCCTTCCAAGGTGAGCAAAAATTCTGAAACGTCTTTGGCTTCGGTGGCCCAGGAAGTTACCAATCGAACTATAGAATGGTTGTCATCGAATTTTTCCCAGAAGTGAAATCCATAGTCCTTCTGAAGTTGCTCCATTACTGAGTTCGGAAAAATCGGAAACACCTGATTGGTGGGCGCGTCAACCACGAGTTCATAGCCGCAACGCTTAATTCCAGCGGCCAGGTCTGCCGCCAATTCGTTCGCGTGACGCGCGATGTCGAAATACAAGTTGTCCCGAAACAGCTCCCGGAATTGAAGACTTACCGCGCGACCTTTTGCGAGCAGCCCACCGCGCTGGCGCAGGTTGAACCGGAAGTGTTCCTTGAGCGCGGGGTTTACGATGACAATCGCTTCACCGATGAGCGCTCCGTTCTTCGTCCCGCCGATATAAAACACATCGACCAGGCGCGCGAGCGTCGCGGGATCCATATCGCCACTCTTTGCCGAAAGAGCAGCGCCGAGCCGCGCGCCATCGACAAACAGATAGAGACCATGTTGCTTACATTTTTCGGATAACGCAGTCAGTTCCGCAGTGCTGTAAACGGTGCCGAGTTCTGTCGATTGTGAGACGTAGACTGCTCTGGGAAGCACCATCTGATCGAAATCGTGCATCTCGACCATGTCCTGAATCTCCTGCGGTCTTACTTTTCCATCCTGGCCTTTTACCGTATTTATCTTGTGACCGGTGGCTTCGATCGACCCGGTTTCATGCGTGCTGATATGACCTGACTCAGCGGCGATCACCGATTCCCACGGCTTCAAGATTGCCGACAACACACACAGATTTGCGTGGGTGCCGCTCGCGACGAAGTGCACATCGGCGTCGGGGCTGGCAAATTTTTCGCGAATCAAGCGAGCAGCCTCGATGGCGAAAGAATCCATCACATAACCGGGTTCCTGTTGCAGGTTCGTACGTTGCAAAGCCTCAAGAATGCGCGGGTGCGCGCCTTCGGAATAATCGTCGTAGAAGAGATGTTTCAAGGTCATAGTCAATGTCGATTTACCAGTTAGCGCGCAACGTAGCTGGCCGTGACGATTCCCACATGCGTGATCATGTGCGCAATGATCGCGGCTTCCAACCCCTTGCGCCAGTAAAGGTAGCCGGCTATCAATCCAAATATTGAATTAGCGATGACGATGTAAAGCCCGATTGGGACGGTAATCATGCCCAGAGCCACGGCGATAGGCAAATGACCGATACCGAAAATGATCGATGAGATTAGGATCCCGCCAATAAAGTATTTGCTTTGCGGCTTTCCCTGGCCGCGTTGAAAGATTCTCCAGCCCGCCCAAACCAGAAGCGTCAGCAGGCCCCATCTCATCAGAACTTCTTCGGTGATGCCTCCATAGAGGATTCGAAGTGGGATGGGAAGCACACTATTGAACTGTTCGGCGCGCGCGACGAATTCAGGTGGCAAGACTGATCGGGCCACAATCCAGCTTGAAACGATCGCCACAGCGCCGATTAATCCGCCAACCACACCCGAGGCGATCTGCGGGCGCAGCGCTGCGACGAAACTATGGCGACGCGCGAGAGCCTCGAAGGCCGGTGCTGAAAAACTAACTTTCTCTGCAAGTAAGACTCCGGCCACGCTGGCGAGGGCCACAATGACGCCCGGCTGGATTAAGCTCACAACTTTAATCACCCACGGCGACATCGGGAGCGGTTTTCCGGTGGTTACGGGCAAGACTTGGACAATTGCGTTCAAATCGATCAAAAGCAACGAAAGAACGCCTATGAAGCCGGCGAGGAAAACGATTCCAAACAGACGCGTGCGGTAGGTCATCTAATTCGTGCGGGGCTTTCACCCCTGCTTTTTCAACCCAGCGAAGTTCCCAACTACTTTGAGCGGCCGGTAAGGCCACGCGGCGGTTTTTCCTGAGACGGCATTCTTACAGACAGAGACTTCCAGTTGGAAGCTGCCTGCGAGTTCTTCGGAGCCCGCGGGCGTGTTCAGGTGAAGATAGCCCACGCTTGCATCTGCGGGCTGGCAGTTGAATTTATACGGCCGGCCACCGAGCTTGGTCGGAAATGCGACGTGTGTTTCCTGTGACAGCCGCCCGTCGCGATCGGTCTCGATCAAGATGTCCCAGCCGCCGTCGGCGGTAAGCTCGAGATGATCCAGTGCAATCTTGCCGAGCCTGGCGCCCGGACTTGCCTGATCGAAGCGCGGACCACGATCAAAACCCAGGATGACTCCGGGCAACTCCCAGGGTGCGCGGCCTGAATTGAAGGCAGGCATCTCGACCTGCACCTCGAAGGCTGGGCCACCGATTGATCGCGAGGTTTCCGCCACACTCGCGCCCGCCGGCTTGTCCTTTCGCAGTCTCAGCACGACGATACAGACCAGCAGTAACGCCAGCCCAATGACAATCAATAGAATTTTCTTGCCGCGCATTCCGGTCAGTTATGCTTCATCCTTACGGTTCGGCCGCCCGAAGAATAAGACGTGCCCGTCGGCGTCCTCGATTTCAAATCCGCGCAAATCATCAGAATTGTTCATGAGCGGCTGCAAGAATTTGACGTTACGCGAGGCAAACTCGGCCGCCAGCGCATCCGGATCGGGCACATAGAAGTAAGCGTCCCAACGCGCGCCTGGTTCACGTTTGCAGTTGGGCAGAGGTTCTATGCCCACATCCTTGAACATAATCATTGAGCGACCGCGTTCGACTATTCCGAAAAAGATGTCGTCTGCAAACGGACCCTGAAACGTGATCTCGAATCCCAGCTGATCGCGATAGAACGCCAGCGCCGCGGGAACGTTGCGCACGATGAAGAAAGGCGAGACGCCGCCGATTTCTGTTTGCGTCAATTCATCCTCCGCTGCTTGCGTGTGCCAGGACCGACTCAAGTCGATCGAGATTCTGTTCGTTCGCCGGCTCGACTATGTGCCTGATGCGCTCGGCTACCGCCGGGTCTTCGAATTCGCCGACCCAATCGATCTTTGTTCCGCCGTCGTGCGCGGTCAGCGTCACGGTCAGGATAAAGTGCGGTGGTGAGAGATGTTGAATGACGATCGTGGACGGCTGATTAATCTCAAGAAAGACACTCTCGTTTGCATGATTAGAGCCGTCGGGACCGTGCATCACAAACTTCCACCGGCCGTTCGGCTTAAACTCAAAAATCTCAAAGGTGTTGGTAAAGCCGTTCGGGCCCCACCATTGGGCGAGCACTTCCGGATCGGCGAAAGCGTCAAACACTGTCTGAGGCGGATAGGGCAATACGCGATGAGTGGAGAAGATGGCGGCGATTCGATCCTCCGGTGACGACTGATCCATGTCGGTTGTTTACCTCAGAGTTTTCTCGAAAACCTGGCTGATCTTATCGGCTTCGACGAAATCCGGTCCAGGCTTTAATAAAAAGCTGGCCATTGCTACGAGACGTTTGTATCATGCGCCAGCTCTCCCCGGCGGCCAAGCAATGTTTTCCCCCTACGTTTCTAAGGTCGAAAGACTTACGCGTCACGCGCGCGTGTTGCGCCTGTTAGCGGTGGCGACGTTCGCGGTCGCGGGCTGGGGAGTAATACCGAGCGCAAGTGGAAACTCGCCTGCTTTCTTTGCCGCTCCGCAGATTCTGATCGATCAGACCGGGCCGGAAGTTAATCAAGCCGCAGCTCTCGATTCTGTTTGTTTCTCTCGTGATCCCTTCCACGTCCGTTCGCTATATCCGTGGTGGACCGGAGCCGGGGATCAAAACAGTCGCGTAACCATTTTCGTTTCGAACATCGCGACCAGCACGCCGCTAACCATCAACCTGGTAGATGCGCAAAGTCAAAGCTTCACGGTAGCGGCCGAAACCATGGTGGAGTTGCCAGGCTTTGATTTTGACCAGGTAACTTTTCGTCTGCCCGACAAACTGGCCCCCGGCGCCTGTAACGTCAGTGTGAGCGCGAGCAGCGGCGTCAGTAACTCCGCGAGCTTTCGAGTCGCGTTGGAAGCGAACCATTGGCGCCAGGACTTGCAATCCCTGGCGACGCAATTGCCGGCGCTACACGTAAATGCGTTTACCAAAATTTCGCGCGAGCAATTCAATCAAATGGTGGCGGATCTCGATCGCGACATTCCGCGTTTGCAGGATCATCAGATCGTCACCCGCATGATGCAAATCGTTGCTGCCATCGGTGATGCGCACACGACTCTCAGCCTTAATGGTTCGTTGCTCAGATTCCATACGTTTCCAATCAGGAGCTATTGGTTCACCGACGGGCTTTTTGTGACGAGCGTCTCGTCCGCTTATCCGCAGGCATTGGGCAAACGCATAACGAACATCGGCGCCGTGGATACCAGTCAAGCCAACACTCAAGTTACGACTGTCATCTCTCATGAGAACGATGCGTGGGTTAAAGCACAATCTCCGTCACAATTCGCGTCGCCCGAAATCATGAACGCGCTGGGCGTGACTCCAGGTTTGCAAAGCGGGACTTTGGTCGTCCAGGCCGAAAACGGTCAATCTTCAACGATTAATGTTGAATCGATCTTTGCGAATCAGACAGTGACCTGGTTGTCGCTGCCCGATCCGGCCCAGGTGCCGGCGCCGCTCTATCGTCAACATCCAGAGCTTAATTACTGGTTCGATTACGTCGACGCTTCACGCACGCTGTTTATTCAATACAACGTCTGTCAGAACCGGCCCGATTTGCCGTTCAATCAATTTCTGCAACAGATGCAACAGTTCGCTGCCAGCCATCAGGTGAATAAAATCGTCATTGACCTGCGGAACAATACCGGCGGCGATTCTTCGATTTTGCAGCCGCTAATCAACGCGCTGGCCGGCGATCCCGGTTTCAATCGCAGCGACCGTTTGTTTGTGATTATTGGCCGGTTGACGATTTCCTCCGGCCTGCTGAATGCCATCGACCTGCGTCAACGAACGCACGCGACCTTCGTCGGCGAGGCCACCGGCGGCAAGCCCAATCACTTCGGCGAGGTCGGCAGCTTTCGCTTAGCGAACACTCGCCTGTTAGTCACTTACGCTAAAAGATTCTTCTCGACGGTTTCCGGCGACCCGGCATCGCTGTTTTCTGATACGACAGTGGAATTGTCTTCCGCGGATTACTTCGCCGGCCGGGACCCCGTGTTAGAGAACATTCTGAATCGCTGATGGTGAGGGACGGCTAATTCTTCAGGGGCGCGATGAATTCTACAAAGTCATCGTCCGTTTTATCGGCAGGCTTGGTCTGGCCGCCAACCTGGATATCCCGCCAACGCAATTGCCCGTTCACGCCGTAGAGCAGCAATCGAACGCGCTGTTGTGAACGCTCGACTTTGATCTCCATGAAGCTTTGAAAGAAAGGTGAGCGATTGAAATCGTAAGCTCCCGAAAGGGTTTCGACGCTGGAAGGATAGCCGCCGAACCAGTCCATCCATTTCAGAAAAGGGATCTTCCAGAAGGGCAATTCGTTTTTGATTTTGGAGTAGAGCTGATCGGTGCGCGGATAAAAGGCATAGTCCGTCACCTCAGGCTGAGCCGGGAAGTCGAGCGCGCTGCCGACACTCAGATAAGCTCCGCCGCCGCCATTGACGAAATTCAATGTCTGCTTTTCCTGGCCGTTAACCACGTACTTCTCGCGATAGAACTCGAAGTCATGAGTATCGCCGGCCATGGCGATATCAACCTGATGCCGCCGCAGCATTTCATGAATCGCGTCGAACGGATGATCGCCGCGCCCCTGATATTTACCGGCAACATAAAACGGATGGCCCAGCACGACTAACTTGAAGTTATTGGCCGCGCGGTTGAGAGCGGCTTCCAGCCACGCCTGCTGCTTATCATCGATGGTGCGCATGATGCCGGTATCAACCGCAATCAGCGAGAAGCCGGCGGTGTGCATTTCGAAAAACGTGCCGCGCTGCAATCCGTTCTTAATCTGATAGTACTCGCGCAAGCTTTTGGCCTTCGCGATGATTTCCGCAAAGCGCCGGTCAGTCGTAATTACGTCAGTCTTCAGGTCTTCGGCCAACCGCGCGCGCAGCGACAGATTAGCCGCATCGGGTTCGAGGAAATTGGCGTTGAAGCCTTCGTTCGCGTCGAACCAATCGTGATTACCGGGGATCGCATAGATAGGTTTGGTGAACCCTTTAAATGGCAAATAGAAATTCGGTTCATAGTCTTTCATCTTGCCGTCGGGGTAAATCACATCGCTGGAAAGCACGAGGAACTTGACCGACTCGCGATTGCTGGCGGCGATCAGTTGATCATGCAGCGACCACTGCGAGGCGTCGCCTTCACCGGTATCGCCAATCACGATGAAGCTGAAGTCTCCGGAATCAGCGACACCTTCGGGAGCGATGGCAAAGACTTTGTCCGCCGGCACGCCTTTCGCGACGGCGTTTAGTTCGACGTCTGTGATCATGTGCTTGCGCCAGGGATCGACGCGCTCTTTGGTGATTTCCTGCCAGACGCCGGAAGCCCAATTCTCAGAATTGAAATACCAGCTGAAGCCCCAGATTGAATTCACGGCGATGAGAATCGCGGTCAGCGGCAGGCCGACGCGCAAGACGCGCCACAACGCAAAATTCGGCGAGTACCGAAAATCACGCATTTCCATCGCCAGACGCATCCGGCGCGTCAGCCAGAATTCGACACCCCTCTGCCAGAAGTTGGGACGCGCCTTGGCTTCGCGCACTTGATGTAAGCGCCGCCAGGCGATTCTTTCGAGCGGCCGCGAAACTTTGCGTAAGAACAGGCGCAGCGGTAAAGCGAGCAAGACGGCCAGCAGAATCGCGACGATGACATCGCCTATCAGCGCCGTAAACGGCGAGATAAAGCCAATGAACGACCACTGCGAATCAAGCCGCATGATGTGAATCACCAGGAAGATGAGCAGCAGCATTACACACCAGACGATGGTCTGGTTGTTGACGGTCGGGGCCGTCAATAACAACCCATCCTGGATCTGCTTGATGTGATCACTCGGCTCGAGGCGCAGCCGGCGATCGGGATGCCGCCGCGTGTCCTCTTCGTAATCCTTTGGTCGCAATCCTTTCTCGGGCACCAGAAACATGCGCCAGCCTTCGACTAAAAGACGAAGACCAAGAATCACGCCAATCGCAGCAATCCCCAGTTTGCCGACCAGCAGACGGATGAGAATCACGCCTAAAACGATCGTAAAAATCCCGTTGGCCAGATTCCATCGACGTTCCGTTCCGGTCTGTTTGAACGCGCCGACAATTTTCGTAACGCCGTCGATGACAAAGACAATCATCACGACGATGAGCAGGCCCGAGAGCACCAGATCCGGCGCGACAAACAACAACAAGCCGAGCAGGATGGTCACGGCGCCGCCAATATAGGAGAGCCGCGAAGTCGTCTCGTTGGCTGCGCGCAGCGTCTGGACCATTTGAAATAATCCGGCCGCGATCAGCGCCAGCCCGAGCAGGCTGATAACCCAGGCGCCCATCACGATCGGTGAAAACAGCACCACTAGCCCTAACACCATCGTCACCAGGCCGAGGGCGCGCCGCTTCGTCAGTTGTTTCCAGTTAAATTGATCCATCGTCCCGGCAAACACGAATTGAGAGTGGCTGAGATTATGTGCTCGGCGCTAAGCGGTCAAGGTAGTGTGGCAGGCGGGTCAGCGCAGAGGAATCTCGATCCAGGTCATAGCGCTGCCCATCCGGCCCGTCTGCCGATCTCGGACAGCGACTCGCACTTGATAGAGACCTGCCGGGAGCGGCAATGCTTGATTCCATTTAATGAAGCGACCGTCTTTGGCGAGCACGGCTTCGCGCGGGATGTCGAGTCTTTGTTTGAAGCTGGAGAACCGGCCGCGATCATCGACGGCCACTCCGATGACGTCCACCACCGCGGGCTGTTTCGCATCCGACTGGTCAAACCAGATCGTCTCACCATCAAGCAGCATGGCGATATTTAGGACCGGGCCCTGGGCCGTATTCGCAAAACTCGCCGAAACAGAAGTCGGCACATCTCGAAGTGGATACAGAGATGCAAGTGCGGTCTTGAGTTCATTCTCCGGATCTTTTGGCGGAGGTGAAATTGATTCAGACTTAGGAGTTCCGGCGTTCGCGAGCTTACTGAATTCGAAGAGGTGCTTTCGCATGCGCACGCGCAAGTCCGGCCGTCCCTTTATCGTGACCTTGAGGCGAGACTTTCCCAGTTTTTGCTCTTCACTGTTCGGTCGCCAAACCAGCAGGTAATACGCGGAACTTTCATTCAAAGCTTCGGCGACGCCCTGATCAAGGTTATTGGAATTGAGATATGAGCGGCCGCCGGTTTCGTCGGCGAGTGTCTCCAGCGGTTCTTGCGGCATCTTGCTTTCCGCGAGTGGCCTGCTCGCTGTTCGTCCCGAAAAATCCGGATGCCCTCCGGCCGACGCATCAATTTCCGGCGCCGGAGAATTCGAACGCGTGTCGAGGCTGTAGATAACCACGCCCACGCGCGCCGCCTCGTTGGCGACGCTTCGCATTAAGTCGGAACCTTTCGATCGTTTCGGATCGACCACGAACCCGTCTGAGATGAGAAACAGCAATTTCCGTCCGGTGAGCGGCGCGGTCGAGTGCATCAGGCTTTGTAAACTGGAAAGGGTATCATTCTCGGCAATTTTGGACTGAGCTTCTATCTGGCGCACGCGGTTCGTCACTATCGTGTAAGCATTCATTGGGCCAATCTGAAATTCTTTCATCGTCGCGTCCATTAGGTACGCAAACAGACCGCGGTCGGCGTGATTGGAAACTAGATTGGCATCCACTTCACTAATCGAGACCTGGCTGGCAGTGGTCTCAGGATTGTATTTCGAGTTGAGGCGACTGATGGCTTCGCGCAGAACGGCCTTGTTGTCAGTGAGCTGTTGCAGAAACCCGATTTGTCCGCTGGTCGAGACGACCGCCACGCGGTCTTTCAAAGTCATTTTGTTTTCGATGAAGTGAGAGATGACCGAACGCGCTCGCGTCAGGCTCTCGCCTGTCAGGTGAATATCATCGACAAAAAAGAAAATTGTGCGGCCGCGAACGGCATCATCGTTTTTGCTGGGAACTGTGGCGGATTTGGCTGGGGGAGCAGCGGCGCCCTTGCGAGCATTGGTCAACTGTTTCTCTTCGTCGGCACTGCCTGCGACGACCTCTTCGAAAAAGGAGAGAGTTTGAGACCTGGAATCGACGCGCAGTTCAAAGTCATTAGCCGCCAAGCCGCTCACTAGACGGCCGCGGTTATCAACCACGGTTACGTCGGTCTGAATCAGTTCTGTCTTAACACGAACGACATTGTCTGATTCCTCAGGCGTTGGTTTCTGGGTCGTTACCTGCGCGGTGGTGGCTGGCGGAGAGACGAGCCCCAGCACGAGCAGGTTCAGAACAAAGTGGGTGCATCTTCGCATTGCTCAGTTTTTACGACTTTGCCCGCAAGCGCACACTATCGCCGACACAGATGCGTCCTGTTTGCACTACGGTTGCATAGACGCCGGCGTTGTTTTAGTTGAGGCGCACGACCGACTTCATTACCCGCGCATCACTGGCGGCGGTTTCCGGATCGAGATTGACCATGACGCAGCGCTCGTCGCGCATGGTGACGTTCACCGCCGGGCGCGCGTCGCCTTCGCCAAACACCAGCGTGCCGCCGAGCCATTCATCTTCGAGAAATGGTTCAGACCGAACGGTGTCAAGGACGATGTTCATGCGAAAGCGGCGACGGTCGATATCGCTTCCGAGTTCAGACTCATGGCCGACACCGGCAATAGTGGCGAGACTGATCACTGAAATTGTGGCTTCGTCGAAGATGCCGTGCTTGAGGTTCATGAGCTCGACCGCGCTGCCGAAGCGCCGGCTGATCTCATCGTTTAGTTCCGGGCTTGGCAGCTTAAGTTGCGATCCCGCCGGCGTTCTCACGTGACTGGGCATCTGCTCTGCACTGCCTTCATCGATCCCCATGGGTTGGTATAACAGAAGCTCCGGTAGGCGGCTCGCGGTGAGCCAGGGAAAGGCGCTGTCGTCCGGCAGCCGGCGAAAGGCGAATCGGCGATCGCCGGCCAGGCCGTGCCATCCGAGCATGGCTGACCCGGTTGAAAGGCCGGCCATCGACTTAACGGGATAGCGTGTAATTTCGCGAACCTGACCGATGCGGATCATGCGGGATGACTATATCGAGATTTGCGGAGACGACATAGTCAGGATGCGGGGTGCGCGAGCGGGCTTGCGTGTCCCTCCTAAGCCCCGAACTGCTTCAGATGATGATCGGCGTGCTTGTAAGTCACCACGCCCCATTCGCGCCAGGTCATGGGTCCGAAGAGCGGATGCGCCGGACCCGGGCCTTCAGCCGGACCGGTACCGATTCGCTCGATGAGACTCAACAGGGTCGCGCGTTCTGTTTCAAACGACGAGGCATCGCCCGGCTTGAGTTCGGCTGCCGTCGGCGCGCCCTTCGGGAAGGGAAGTACATAAAGAATCAGGTGCTTGAGCGGGAACATCTGAAACACGCGTTTGTTGGACGAGGCCACCGGCAGCTCGCCGAGCGTCATGCGCGCCGAAAGATTCAGATGCTGCAGCATGCCCACGACATCCAGGCTGCCCCAGCGCCGCGTGGATGCGGCCGAAAGTGATTCCAGCCTGCCAACGATGTTACTGCGGTCACGTTCATTCAGGATTGAACCCATATCGGCCTCTCTTTCGCTGATATTCAGTCTTTGAAAATCATCACGCCCGGCGCGTGCTCGTATCGTCCCATAATGCCGTCGTGACACTGAGAGCAGACAAAACCTCGCTCCTCGCCATCGTGTGTGCCGCGATGAAGGTGTTCGCTAACACAATCAGCCAGGTTGAATGTACGCCGGACTGCTTCAGTATCGATGAAGCAGTCAAAGTACACCCACTCGCGACAGTTCATCGACCAGGCCTGCCCGCGAAAAGTCTCAGCGATGCCACGCGCGATGATCGCCCGCTCCAGCGGTCGCAGGTGTTCGCAAATCATCAGTGACAGCCCGAGGGAGAATAACCAACTTCGTTTAGGCGAGCCAGCCAGGAATCGCCGCGGCCTGCTTCAGCCAGGTCGCGATTTGTTTTTCGTTGAGATCGTTCTCGTGAATGTCGATCCATCGGGCTTCCTTGCTCTTCCCGCTGGCAGGCGGCGGCGCGAGCGAGGTGCCGCGGAAAAATGTCAGTTTGATATAACGATTGAAGACGTGAAAGGCCGCGAACCAACCCTGACCGTCAATGCCGTAAAACGGTGAGTTCCATTTCACGGCTTTGCGTACGTGGGGCACGTTGCGCACGATGAGCGCGTCCAGCCGCTGCGCGACGTCCCTGCGCCAACCGGGAATTGCGGCGATGTAAGCCTGCACCGGGGCATCGCCGTCGGCTTTGGCGATTTGCGGATTGCCGCCGGAAAGCAGGACGGGCTGCTTGCCTCTACGCGCCTTGACCGCCCTGGCTTTGGTGACGCGCTGTTTAGTCTTCGCGCCTGTCCTGGCGGATGACTTTGATTTAGTTTGCGACTTTTGTGAACGTGGCCCCGCCATAATTCAATGAAGCGATTTTCCCTTCGGCATCCTTTATAAAGCCGATCACCTCTCCGTTACCACCCGGCATCATCACGACGCGAATCGTGTCCGGCTGCGTATAAGGTGTCGCGACGGTGTTCATGTTCCCCATTCGCACCCCGAGGGCTTTTTCTTTCACGACAATCTCGATGATGCCCCACAGGTCATTTGTATATTTGCCGGCATAGTCAGTGAACGTTTTTGTCAGTAGCCATTCCCGCTTTGCGCGCTGTGCCGCCTCAGCGGCGACACCTTGTTTTCTACTTTCGAACCTGATGACGTCGTCTTGCATTTGCTTAGCGAAATCGGCTTCTAAATTTTCCGTTCGCAGCCACCAGTCATACGCATAAGCCGCCAACACATCTGCCAGGCGGCCGCCGAGGGCGTCGTTATTCACGAGCACCCCGACGGCAATTTTTTTGTCCGGCATGAACGAGACATGGCTGCGATAACCAGGATAACCGCCGTGATGATAGATCACTTTTTCATTGCGGTACTTGCCTATTTGCCAGCCGAGACCATATTCGCCGTCGCCGGAAAAGGGCGGTTCATTGCGCGTGCTTTGGGTATATCCAGTGTGCGCAGCCTTGATGAGTTCGGCCGGCACGATCTGTTTGCCGTCGAGTTTGCCGCCGTTCATGTTCAGGTTAAGCCAGCGGCCCAGGTCCGAAACGCTCATGAAAATTCCGCCGGCGGACTGCATATTTTCGTCAGATTTTTCGAGTTGGCTGCGAACCATCTTGCCGGCATTGGCCGCGTCCGTATCGATCACATAAGGAGCCGCGATTTTGTATTTCTTCGCGCGCGCTTTGGTGACATAAGCGGTGGTATGCGTTAAGCCGGCGGGACTGAATATCCGGTCCTGCAGCACGTCCTGCCATTTCTGGTGAAGTTGGTAATGCAGCGCCAGCCCGTAGATGTTGTACCCGAGGTTGGTATAGGCGTACTTGCCGAAGTTTGCGTCATTGAAGGACGTGCCGTCGGCGAAGACATGATCGATCTCACGCTGATCAATCTGGCCGGTGAAGGCCAACCGGTTCTGCAGCGCGCCGTTCCGCAGACCGCTGGTGTGCGTCAGCAGGTTTTGAATCGTGATCTTTTCCGGTATCTCATTCTTGAACTTAATGCCGCTCGTATACTTCGTCACCGGATCGGACAACTTGATCTTGCCCTCCTTATCAATCATCTCCGCCGCCAGGGCGGTGAAAGACTTTGTCGAAGAAGCGATGTAAAACAAGGTGTCGGTATCGGCCTTAACGCCGGCTTCGCGATCTGCCATTCCGTAAGCGCGGAGAAAGATCGGCTTGTCATCCTTTAGTACGACAAAGGCGATGCCCGGCAAATCAGGGAACGTTTCGATCACCTTGCGGATTTGCGCATCGTAGGCCGCGATAAAATCCTTCTCGGTCGGTGCCGCAGTCTGCGCAAATACGAGCACGCCGGCAGAGTGCAAGAGCAGAATAACAAGCGAAATTGCGATCGCTTTCTTCATAAAATTCTCCTGTGGATGAAATACTGCTGAGGTCGTGACCATCTACGACAGGCTCAGCGGGTAAGTTCCGTGGATCACTATGAGTGGGTTTGAGCAGTGCGAGGATCAACTATCGAAGACCGAACACTTACCCTCGCTCACTTTGTCGGTCGCGTCGGAGGGCAGGGCATAGCGCCAGTCGCGTCTCTTCCAACTTGAACCGTCCAGATACTCAATCCTGTTTATTATTACTTGACCGTCTTTCAGGCCGTTGGGACGGATGTTCGCGTTGACGACCTTCACCGGGGCGTAAGGACTCCAAAAGTCGAGAGTCTTCTTCGCGTTCGGCTTGACTCGCAAGGCGCAGAGATATTGTTTCGGCGCGTAGCCGGCGGGCATGCCGGTGGGCCTGAATTCCCACACCAGGCTGCGGACGACATTCGCGCCGTTGTTCTTAAACTCGAGCAGCAGATGATAGGAGTTTCCATGCTCATCGGCGGAATTAGTGGCCTGGCTATCAACGTTGCGCAGTTCAACTTTTCTTGATCCCAGATCGCGATCGTCAGCAGTCATGGGTGTGGTGATGGGTCCGCCAGGATTTTGAGCGCCGCGAATCAGTCCGGTACTTTGCCTGGCCCAACTAAAGCTGATTGCGACGACATCGGGCTGTTCGCTAGAGGGTTCCTGTGGATTGGATGAGAAAACACCAGCGATGAAAAGTAGAGTGAGTACGAGTGACTTGAACGGAAGCATCTCGACCTCCATTACAGGCAAGAGTTGCGTTTCTACCGTTTCTGACTTGAACGCCGCGCCGCAATCATCAACTAAATTTTGCGCGCAATGAAGAGCGCGATCTGCGTCAGGATGGCCGCGCCTACTCCGGACAGACGAATCGCGCCCAGCCATAACACGACACCGATGATGGCAAAGTATGCGCCCGCATACATCCAATATCCCGCCAGGATGGCTAACGGCACGAAAACAAACCGGGTTGTGCTGGCGTACTGTTGAGCTTCCGCCGGCGGCGCATAAATGTAACCGAGGATCGGAATTGCCAGGACCAGGTGAATCCAACGAAGAACCGAACGCAAGGTGGCGCGACTAATCATCCAGTCCCTTTCCTTTGAGAATCTGCGGCACGGATTTCTCGATCCTGGCTGCCCGCGTCTTGGCCTGTTTCGGCTGTGCAAAATAAAGCAGGTAGCCCCTCTGCCGGCCCGGTGTTAATGCCTTAAAGGCTTTCTTCAAGGCCGCGGACCCGTCCAATCTGTGTTTGAATTCTTCCGGCATTTTGAATTCTGCCGTCTGCTTCAAATTGACTTTCAAGCCCGCTTTTTCCACTGCAATCGCTTCTTTGACGTAGGCCTTCAAGATGGATTTGATCCTGGTGATTTCGCGATCGCTGGAAAAGCGAATCTGGCGCGCCGACTGCACATTCTCGGTTTGTTGGATCAGGATGCCCTTGGGATCTTTCAGCAGAGCGCCTTTGAAAAAAAGCAGTGCGCAATACTCTTTGAATCCATGTATGAGAACGATGTTACTTTTCTCAAAGGTGTAACAGGGACAACCCCACTTCAATTCTTCGTTGAGTCCGCAATCGAGGATGATCGTTCTCAACTTGCCATACGCTTCCTGCCACTTTCCGGGCTTGTCGAAAAACCAATCAACCTTGGGGTTCGTCTGCTTCATGTGTTCCTACTCCGGCCGAAGCGGGATTGATTAGAGCGCGCTAATCATCACGTAGTATCCGTCAGGGTCCTTGAGTGTGAATTCCATCGTTCCGGTGCTTGGGTTGAGTTCCGGCTCTCCCTCAAATCGTTCGACCAGTGAACGAGCCCTGATCAGAGCTTCGTCGTAGTCGTCAACGCGAAAGAACAAGAGCAGTCCATTTCCCGGCGAGGCTTTGTCCGCGTTTTCCAGCGAGGGATGGTCATGCGCTCCCCACTGATGAAGACACAGCAAAACGGTCCCGTCACTGTCGAGTATCTGACCGAAGTAGTCATGTGCCGGAGCTGTCGCCGGCTGTCCAAACAGAGACTGATACCAGGCAAAGCTCCGCGCCACGTCGCGGACGCCGATGATAGTCCAGGTTCGTTTCATCGCATTCGGGCGGAGCGCATAATATCAGGAGATGGACGCGCATTCATCAAAAGAGATGCGGTAACGTAATCCTTCTACGCCACCGAACGCCTCGCCTTTGCGAAACCGTTCGATCAATTGACCGCCGTTTGCTTCAATGACTCTTTGGGAAGGGAAGTTGTCGGTGTCGGTCACAATCTCGACGTAAGCGAGTTTTTCTTTCGCCGCCTCAATCAGCATCAGCTGCAAAGCGCGCGACGCATAGCCGTGTCCGCGCTTCCAAGGCACGACTGAGTATCCGATGTGGCCGAGGCAATAGGGTGGAAGCTCGGTAGTTCCCGGTTGCCAGCGAAAATTGATTGAGCCGCAAAATTCGCCATCCCACATCCAGAGAGCAAAACCGGGCAGGCGCGGCACCTGCTGACCGTCCGGCAAAATAACCCTGGGCCCTAAAGCTTCACGGTCAGTCTGTTCAGCCAGGAAGCGATCCGGATCTTCAGCGATTCTCGCGAGCTGCTCTTGCGCCGCTTCCGGACGCAGATTGTCGGGCGACCAACCTTGTTCCAGCGCCTGGATGTAACCCGGAAGATATTGAGCTGAAGGCGAAACGAGTTGCATGTCGAGAATCAGATTGTGTTAAAGATTCGCCGGGCGATTGCCGCGAGTAGTATGGGTTTTCATATTTCCAGCTGGCGTCAGTCTGCGAGATTAATCAATCGCTCGAAAAAAACATCCCCGCACCGATCGCGCGTAAATTAGAAAAACTTTATCTCGGGTAGGCCGATTTGTCCTGCCATCAGCTGGCTATCGTGCCGGCAGTCATCAAAGCTTGACGGCGATGCGACAGCTGAAGTCGACGCGGTTGAGCAGAATCGCGATGTTGTTAGCCGCGAAGTACTCGTCGCTCGCCTTACGCGCGCCCTGCCAGTGACCGTAGTCGTCGATGATCAGAACGCCGCCGCGCACCAGGCGAGGGAAGAGGTGGACTAATTCGTGGTGCGTAGATTCATACCAGTCGGTATCGAGGCGAAGCAGCGCAATCTGCTCAGGGATCTGAGCCGGGATGGTGTCTTCAACTTTGCCTTCGACGAAACGAATCTGCCCCTCAGGGTAGCCTGTGCTCAGGACTGCGCTTCGTACCTGCTCGAGCCCGATCCGCAGATAGTTCCCTTTATAGTCCTCCTCCGCGCTGATATTGCAGACCGACACATCCTCAGCGGTCGGCTCGGACATTCCCTGAAACGTATCGAACAGCCACAGCTGCCGCTTTTCCTTTAAGCGGAGCAGCGTCAGCGCCGCGGCCATCATGCTGCCGCCCTTCCACACGCCGCACTCGACAATGTCCCCTGGTATCTGTTGGCGCACCAGGTACTCAAGCGAGCGCATCAGTGAGACCGTGCGCAGTGGTCCGGTCAGGGTAAACGGTTCGACGGTCCGATAGTCTGCAATTTCTTCTGGAGTGAAGTCGGGCGGAAACTCGGACGCAGACATCGGCTGCGGCTTATTGATGATCTCGTAGCCGAAGCGCCCGAATACAGAGCGCAGAGGTTTGGTTAGGATTCGTTTCATCGGTTCGCTTAGCGCGTGGTGGGACCGGTGAGCAAGGGGGTCTCACCGTTCCTGAAGTCAACCTTGGATTTGACGCGGCCAGGTAGCGTCAACGGTACTTTACCAAACCTTCAGGTGAAACACGCCATCGCGGCTGGAGACTTCACGAAAGCTCAGCCGGCGACCGGAACAAATGTAGTTAACTCAAGGGTTCTCCGGCTGGTAAGCTTCGACCCAGACGACATAACTCAGCTTGTCGCCCTTGTATTCGCCGGTAATCTCCCAACAGCCGGGCGTGGGTACGTAGACGCCCGTCAGCATGGCAGCATGAGGCTCAAATAGTGCGTTGGTCACCTTATTTACCACCAGCGGCGGAGCTTCGCCATCGAGCCGTTGTCCGGTGACCTTCAGGCTATAGTCCTCTTTATTGTGATAATCGAAATCGGCGCTGCCCCAGAAAATTTTCGTAGTGATCTCGGGTGTAGTGTGGTCCGGGGTGCGCGGCAACCAGCTCCACTTCTCTCCTGACTTGGGAAGGCAGAGCCAAAGCTTTTCTGTCCCAAGCCAAAAAGTGTCGTCCTGATGACAGCCCCCCTGACGCTCGCCCGTGGGTGTGAAGGGAACCGCGGGCGGGCGGGTCAGCGGACAGGAAGCGAGTGCACGACGCGGTTCAACGAGAGAACCTGTTCGCGTCGACACCGCTCTCGCCGCAGAGTGAAGACGAGTACAGCTAAACGCGCCAAAACTCGAGAAGATTAGAATCAACGAGACAGTGCTGCGCATCATGAACAGTTAGACGAAGGACAAGCTCGATTTCTTCCGAGCCTTCTTAAGTTTCGCAGTCCGCGCGAGAGCGCCAATCCCGATTCATTAAATTTTTCGCGAAAGATGCGATCGCGGCCCGCGTCGAACGATTGGTTAGGAGCGAACCTGGGTTTAAGACCGGTGCGATTCCGTCTGGGGCGGCCACGCGCCGATTCGCTGCCGCAATGCAACGATCTTGCCGAGGTGGTATGCGTTATGTACCGCCACACTGTTCAACTCGTCGCCCATGGTCAGGTCCGGCTCTAGCTTCATTGCCAGGCGCTCAGGTTCCTGGCCCATGGCTGCTGCGGCGCGAGCGCCTTCCAGGAACAGGGCCACCAAGTCGTGCCATTGCTGTTCGTGCTCAGGTGGCTTGCTGGGAAAGAACTCGCCGGTCGGGTCGGTTTGATTGAGGATACTCTGCTGGTATCCCACTACGTGCCAGAGCTCTTCATAGATGGAATGCGATGCGCCGTCCGGGCGTAGAGTGACTTGCTCAAGCGTTAGCCCGGACAGCAGGCGGCCCCGCTCGGGAAATTCGCCGGCCAAAAACAGATGTTCCAGGATATGCATTGCGACCCTCCTTGGAGCTTAGCCGGGCCGTCAGATCGACAGTCCGACGTCACCTTCCAGAACCTGGTGTTCGAGTCGGGGCCGTTCGCCCGGTCGCCACAGTTTGGCGATATGCGCCACGCGGTAGCGAAGCGGCCCACCATCCGGACTCGCGCTGCGGTTGATCGGCCGCGGGATGCACACAAACTCGGTTCGCATCTCACCGCCGGTCAGGCGAACCGTCGCATAGCCATGCCCACCGGCATCAAAGAATTCGAGGTGCGGCGCGAGGTCCGGATTTCTGAGTGCCTTTGCCCGATTGAGGTCGAACGACTTCGCATATTCGAGCGACGAACGAACTCCGTGAAGAAGCGTCATATTATAGGTCCAGTCCGGTTTCGCCGCGCCGGGACGGTAGGCTACGTAGAGCGGCTTGAGCGGGTTGGGCCTCTTGAACCCATATTCGAAGCCTTCCATCGCCCCGGGACTGGTGAGCGATCCACCGACGAAGCTAAGGCCAACCGGTTCGAACTTGCGCGGCGGAAGCATGGCTGCTGCATAACCAGCCCAGAAGCTGTGCCGGTCGCCCGAAACGATCGCGAACCCGGTGATTTTCGCATCGCGGACGAGGTCATAAATCTCCTTTCGCTCGGCATAGGCGGCGCCCCAATCGTCGGTGCGCAGTATCGCGTATGTGTCCTTTGGCCAGGGACTCTCGACCAAGCCGGCGGGCAGATTCTGCGGATCCACCCGGATATCCAAGGCGCCAAGCGAGTTGGCCCAGATCTTCCATGTCGCTGCCGATCGCTTAAGCTGCTCCTTGAACCAGGCCTTCTGTTCGACGCCGAGAATCGTTCGCGGCGCTGAATTCTTGCGCGGATTGGGAATCGTTGCGTCGCGAAACCTGAGGTCGGCCGGCGGCTTGCCGCCATTGGCGCCGCGGCCTTCATCTAGCGCGATCATCGCCTCTTCCGAGAACATGCCGTTGAACTTGGGATCGTAAATTTTTCCGATCTCTTCGCCGTTGGACGGGTCTTCGCCGCAGAAGCTGTGCTGGTCGGTAATGAGTAGGTCGAGGTGCTTGCCGTAGCGGAACGCCCGGTAAGCGATCAGGCTGCGGATTGCGGCCAGATTGTTCGGCTCCAGCCCGAGCCCGTTCTCATCCCATTTGTCGATCTTGACGTTCTTGACCGCAACCGACCCGAATTCGTCAAGCGAGCCGCTCGGCGGCGACACGCGCGCAGGGACATATTCAAACCAGGCTTGGTTGGCGGCGACTTTGATGGTCTGGCCGGGCTGCGGCGGGCCGCCGGCCTGCTGAATGCTCTGCCGGCCCTGCCACGAGAATTCGTGATTGTCCCACATGCAGACGAACGGCCAACGAGCGCGGGCGTCCTGGAGGTCGGGATCGGCGAGATAGCCTTTGTAGACGACGCGATAACCCTCGAGAGTCAGCGGAAAGTGAAAGTTGCTGGCCTTGCCGCCGTCGGGAATGCGCCCGATGTCATAGATCGTGCGGTCGTAGCGCGTCTTCACTTCATCCGGATATTCAACCACCTCGTAAATGAAGTCGCCGAGGTGGAGGACGAAACCGAGTTGGTCTGCCGGGCGGGCGCGTTCGTCCTCGAAGATCATGCGGCGATAGGCGTTGAGCTTGCCCTCGTTGACATCCTGACAGCTGACGAAGGCGAAATTCACCGGCCGCGCGTCGTTCGGCCGCGGGGCAGTGAGGGTGCGGCCGATGCGGCTGCCGTTGCCTTCCGCGTCGGTGAATCGATACCAATAGACCCGCGCCGGCTTGAGGCGGCCGACGAGTACCCGGGCGGTCCAGTCGGTTGCCGGCGAAACCGGGGCGCTCGCCTGCGCCACCACCCGACGGAATCCCTCGTCTTCAGCGACTTCGACCCTCAGCATCTGGCGCTCGGCTTTATCGCCCTTATCAAAAGGCCTGCGGGTCCACAGAATCACGCTGTTGGAATCCGGGTCGCCCGAAGCGACACCTTCCGGGTAGAGGTCGCGTCGTTCACGCCAGCTTATGCGGGACGCGCCGGCCGCGCCCGACCACGCGAGCGTCGCGCCAAACGCAGAGGCAAGGTGGATAAAATCGCGTCGGCTAATAGTCATGTCATGTCTCCACTCGGTCGCGACGATGTCCGTTGCGAGTTAAGTATGAAAAGTATTCGCGCCAAACGTTCTCATTTTTGTCAGACTTGGCGTCTGTGTTGAAAACAACCATCAAGCCATATACGCATTAGTCGTCACAGAGTTTTTAAAGAGCGTCGTAAAGATAGTTAGGTTGCGACGACGCCCAGAATTTAATAGCCGTTCTTGACCGCCGCCTGGCGCGCGTAGTAGTGGCCATATGCACCGCGGTCACGAAACACTCCAGGGTCGATGCCGTTCGGAGCGAGCGTTCGGTACCGGCGGCGATAATCAACGGCACGTTGTTCCCAAACTTTCGGGTCACGGAACATGAACCAAAACAAGTGAGCGGCCAGCCCCATAACATAGAGTATTTCGGCGTCAGCGGTGAGTTGCGGTTCCAGGTAGCTGTGCACCTCGGACAGCATTTCGTTTAAGCCGTCTGACCCATCCGGGTGACCGGAAAAGCCGGTCAAGTGCGACGGTTCCACCAGGCCATACCATGCCAGAAAGAACAAATGTAAAGCCAGTTCGCGATCGCGAACGTCGCGACGCCAGTCACGCTTGAGGAGGTCATAAGCAGCGGCAAGCGTAGGTTCGCCGTTGACACCAATGCTTCGATCTTCCAACTTCAGTGCTTCCGGAGGGATTGGCATTTACACCTTAAAGGGTTTTCAGCAACACAACGGTTGAAGTGACCGGCCACGGCGCTACCGGCCATCTCCGCTGACGCTTGATGCGACAGGCGCTTCCCGTTGGTCCGGTTCCACGATTTAATATGCGCGTCGATGTTTTCGAACACGTTTCGCACAGTTTCTATCAGGCATCAATCGTTGGTCAATATTTCGCATTGACGACAGCGATAAGTAATGCGGCCACAAACAAGAAATGAAAACTTAGATGGAAATGGAACAGGGAAATTCCGCGGCTTACCTATCGTGAACACGGTTAAGCCTGGTGGTGAAATCCAAAGCGCCGTCAAGCCGGCGCATTCCAAACCGCATTTCCATTTATCATTTGCCGTTTGAGATTTATCATTTGAGCGCACGATGACTGTTGATAGACGCACATTCTTACAACTGTCGGCCCTGGGTTCCGCCGGCCTCGCCCTGACTCCGGGTTCCCAACTCTCGGCCCCGGCTGCCAAGCCCTTGCGCATCCTGATTCTCGGCGGTACGGGATTTACCGGTCCGCATCAGGTGCGCTATGCGGTGGGTCGTGGGCATCAAGTGACGGTGTTCAATCGCGGGTTGACGCATCCGGGTGAATTGCCGAACGGAGTTGAGCAACTGCTCGGAGACCGGAATGGGCAGCTGGATGCCTTGAAAGGCCGGCAGTGGGATGTGGTCATCGATAATCCGACGACGTTGCCGAAGTGGGTGCGAGACGCGGCGCAGATTCTCAAAGGGAGCGTCGATCGATATGTGTTCATCTCGACGCTTTCAGTTTATGCGGAACCGAGCTGGCCGGGGATGGACGAAGGTGGGCCGCTGGCGAAGTATGAGGGTCCGGACCCGATGAAGTGGACGGTCGAGGCGCTGCGGAATTCGACGCAGGCGTTGTATGCGCCGCTGAAGGTCCTTTCCGAGAAAGAGACGCAGAAATGGTTTCCGGGAAAGTCTCTAATCATTAGGCCGGGATTGATTGTGGGGCCAGGCGACGAGTCGGACCGGTTTACTTACTGGCCGGTGCGCGTGGCGCGAGGCGGCGAAGTGCTGGCGCCGGGCGATCCGAAGAAGGATTACGTGCAGTTTATCGACGCGCGCGACCTGGCAGAGTGGACAATCCGGATGGTTGAGCAGGGCGACACGGGCATCTATAACGCGGTCGGATTCAAAGAAAAGCTTTTGATGAGTGCGATGCTCGACCAGATTAAGGACGTGACCAAGGCGTCGGCGCAGTTCACCTGGGTGAATGTCGATTTCCTCTTAGAGCAGAAGATTCATCCCTGGTATGACATGCCGGTGTGGGTCGCGCCTAAAGGGCCTGAAGGCGGTTTTAGTAATTTGAGTAATAAGAAGGCGCTGGCGAAAGGGCTAACGTTTCGTCCGGTGAGCGACACGGCGGCGGCGACGCTGGATTGGTTTCAGAAACAGCCGGCGGCGCGGCAGTCGCGGTTGCGGTCGGGGATATCGGCTGAGAGGGAAGCGGAGATACTCGCCGCATGGAAAGCGAAGAAGAAGTGATGACTCATAACTCATCACCCATCCCCGATTCCCCGCTTCCCTATGATATAAGTAATCGCACCCGAAAATGCCGGAAGATCGCACTCCAACAGAGGGCCAGGTTGTTTACCGGCGCGTCGGCGCGCAGGATACGCGACCGCCGAAGCGTGAGCCGCGGCTCGATCCGGCGCTGCTGCCGCTCTTCATCGGCTTCGCGGTTCTCTTAATTCTCGTGTCGGCGGTGGGAAATCTCAGTATCCGCAAACTCGAAGACACGAGCAGCCGTTCGCTACAGCTGGAGCAAGCCTACGCGGCCCGGGCGTCATTGTTGTTGCAGTTCGAGGTGGCGCTGACGCGGCTGGACAACGAGGCGCGGTCTCGCGCGGAAGCTGATTCACGGCGCGAGCTGCGTCCACCGTTCGACGTGCGTCTCGACACGGCCCGGGGCAAGGTTTCGGAACTCGTCCCGTTGTTGGATCATCCCCCGCTTTCGGACCTGCCGGAGTGGCAAAAGTTTCGTGCAGATTTGACCGAGTATCTGAATATCGTGCGCGAGCGCCAACGCTATGCGGTGGAAGGCTTCGGCAGCTTTCGCCAGGTTGATAAGGACCTCAGCGATTTGATCGAGCAATCGCGCGCGGAAGAACACCAAATTGCGTCTCAGGCGGAAGCGTTGCAGATGGCCGCCACGCGACAGATTCGCATCTGGAACATCGTAGCGCTGATCACGGGTGTGCTGATTGCCGTGGGCACCATGTGGGAAGTGCAGCGCCGTTTCCGGCAGACAAAACAAAGCACTGAGACCGCGCGGCGCGAACGCGAATTCAGCAATCAGATGCTCGAAGGCATGGTCAGCGCGATTGCCGCCATCGATCGGCGCGATCGTATTCGCAGCGCGAATTCTGCGTTCTTCAACATCTTTCCACAGGCAGCGATCGGCGCCTCGATTCACGATGACATCGCGCCCCCCGAAGGGGTGAGGTTGTTGGAAGCGGCCACCGCATCTCACGTAACCACCGCGACTTATCGAGGTCGTTGGATGCTGGGCCGCGAGGACGCGGCGGTCACCTTCGACGTCTATTCGTCACCGCTGGAGATTGACGGCGAGCATGGACAGATCCTGACGCTGGTCGATGTCACCGACGCGGCGAAGGGCGAACAACTTTTGCGCCGGACTGAGTCACTGGCGGCGGTTGGATCCGCCGCGGCGCAGCTGGCGCATGAGATTAAGAATCCGCTGGGGAGCATCCGGCTCGGGGTCGAGATGCTGCGGCAATATACCAGCGACCCGGAGGCTGAGAAGACGATTTCACTCGTGGAGCGGGGTATTCATCATTTGAACAAACTCGTGGTCGATGTGACGCAGTTCTCGCGGCACCGGCCGCTTGATTTGTCGCAAGTCGATTTGAGGGAAGTCGTTAATTCAAGTGTCGAACTGGTCATGGATCGCGTGCATGAGAAGGAAACGCCGCTGACCCTGGACCTTGACGAAGAACCCATTAAAGGGAATTGGGACGAGGGCCAGGTGCGAGAAGTCTTCGTGAATCTGTTGGCGAACGCCATTGATGCCAGCGCGGCAAAATCTCCGGTAAGAATTTCGACGCAGCTAGTCGACGTGGAAGGCCGAGTGCGGAGCCTCGACGAAGTGTCGCGCCAGGACGCGCGGGCGCGGATTGTAATCGCCGACGAAGGCGCGGGCATGAATGAAAAGACCCAGGCGCGCCTGTTCGAACCATTCTTCACGACCAAGAAACGCGGCACCGGACTAGGGCTCTCAATTGTGCGTCAGATTATCGATTTGCACGGCGGCACGATCGAGGTCGAGAGCCATGTTGGGAAGGGAACGAAGTTTACGATTGAATTGCCGCTGAGTTCGGGGAATATGACGAGCGGAAGAGTAGCTTCATAGAAAGATTTCTCCAGCCCCGGCGTTTACGCCTGGGGTCGTCATCGCGGCGCGACGAGTTCGCAAGAGTGACCAATGAAAATCTAAATGGAAATTCCGTCGCGCCGAATCTTTGCTACGTAACAACCACTCGATCCCTCGCGCTGCAGACATGAACACTTGCGAATCAGACAGGCACGCGTTTTATTTTTGCGATCGTCTTGACTTCATGTGGACGAATTGGCAAAGTGCAGCTTCAAGAAAAATTCATCACGCAATCACCTAATGCTGGTAGGTGAAGCGAAGGTTTCATCTTTCTCATGACCTCAGTTGCTCCTGTTCTCGAAACAAAATTTACTGATCTGAAACTGACACGTCGCGGCAAGGTCCGAGACGTTTACGAGGTCGATGAAGATCGCCTCTTAATCGTCGCGACTGATCGCATCTCGGCGTTCGATAGCGTCTCGCCCACGCCGATCGAACGCAAAGGCGAAGTGCTAACTGCACTCTCGCGGTTCTGGTTCGCGAAGCTCGGGCACATCGTGCCGAATCATTTGATCACGACGAACATCGATGAAATGCCCGCGTCGGTGCAGGCGCATGCGGATGAATTGCGTGGTCGTTCGATGTTGGTGACGCGCACCGAAGTCTTTCCGGTCGAGTGCGTGGTGCGCGGTTATCTCGTCGGATCAGGTTGGAAAGATTATCAGCGGACCGGCGAGGTCTGCGGTCACCGGCTGCCCGCGGGCTTGCGTGAGTCGGCGCAACTGGAAAAATCAATTTTCACCCCAGCAACAAAGGCCGAAACGGGACACGACGAAAACATCAGCGAAGAGCAGATGGCTGAAATTGTGGGCCGTGACGTAATGGAGACGTTGCGCGAAATCTCGCTCCGCGTTTATTCCGAGGCCGCCGATTATGCGCGCAGTCGGGGCATCATCATCGCCGACACCAAGTTTGAATTCGGGCGCGACCGCGAAGGCCGGATTATTCTGATTGACGAAGTGTTGACGCCGGATTCGTCGCGCTTTTGGCCGATGGACAGTTACGAGGTAGGAAAGTCGCAGCCCTCATTCGACAAGCAGTATGTGCGGGACTATCTCGAGAGCATTAATTGGAACAAGCAGCCGCCTTGTCCCGAGCTGCCGCCGGAAATCGCGCGCGCTACGACCGCGCGATACCTGGAAGCTTATCAATTGATTACAGGAGAGAGCCTATAAGTCTTAAGTCTATGAGTCCGGAGCCCGAGTCTGTAGTCTGACTCTGAAGCCGGCAGAATGAGTAGACTCAGGACTTCAGACTCCAGACTTGCTTTAGGACGTTAGACAATGCAAATCCGCCCCCGCCTCGAAGCTGTCATTGAGGACATGCTCGACGGCCACATCATGCTTGATGAAGCGCTCGAAGAATTCGAGAAGCTTTACATTCAAAAAGCCTACACGCGCAATAAGAAACGCATCACTCATACGGCTGCGGCGCTCGGCATTCACCGCAACACGATCTCCAAGCGAGTTAACTCTTATCGCACCGAGGAACGAAAGCATCGGACGAACAGCGGCGCCCGAAGAACTACGCGCAAACCTCATTGAAGCTTGTAAGCAAGGCTTCAGCCCGGTCCGTTGCCGGTAGTGTCTCCGAGTGTGGAAGCTACTGCCACCGCGACGCCGTAACGTTGTCATTATGACTATCTGATTTCAATCACTACTTTAGTGTTGTGAATCAGAACGATGAATAGGGCTGAGTTTGCTTTCACGCGACAATCCTCATGGTTGATTCGCAGGTTTCGTGAATCCGGTAAGTGGCACTCTTCTTGCGAATGCTGTCGTCGCGAGAGGAGGGTCAGATGCGAAACTTTAACGACCAGAAAGGCAAGATCGGCTATATCATTATGTGGTTCCTGGGAGTTCCGGTGAGTGTGTTGTTACTGATTTTTCTGCTCCGCGGATGCACTTGATGTCGCGTCGCGGCCGCAATCGCCAATCATGATTTCGCCCCCAGGCTGCTATCTGATGGTGTGGCAGACGGTTTCAAATCGTGTACTGTTGAGGGCTCCTGAAGTCGCCGGCTGCCACGCTGTGATGCTGCCCCGCCTTACAATCGTTATCTAGCCCGCTTCCGGCAATCAAAACAAAACTTTGAGTTGACGAAAGATCGTCGGTCTCTATAATCGTGCGTCGTCGCGCGATCATGCCAACCCGAAAGGTGAACCGACGGATTGAAAGTTGAAACCAACCAACTCCTGGAAACCTGGGACATACATAATCGAATCAATCTGTATGTGCTGGACGCGGTTCCGCCCGAAGGCCTGAACGCGCAGTCACCGACAAAAGGCCGCACCGCCGGCGAACTGTTTGCGCACCTGCATAACGTGCGCTTGATGTGGCTGAAAGCCGCCGCGCCAACTCTCTTGCGGGGTCTCGAGAAGGTCGAGAAGACTGACGCTGGCAAGCACGAGTTGCTTCGCAAATCGCTGGTTGATTCCGGCCAGGCGATTCGCAGTCTCGTCAGCCAGAGCATGGAGGCCGGCGGCAAGGTCAAGGGATTCAAGCCTCACGCAGTTGCGTTTGTCGCCTATCTCATTTCTCACGAAGCGCACCACCGAGGCCAGGCGGTGCTTTTGCTCAAGCAAACTGGTCATCGTCTGGACAATAAGACTCTGTACGGCATGTGGGAATGGGGCGTGCGCTAGCTCGCCTTCGGTTCGACGAACGGCCGAAACGATGACAACAAAAACGACTCGACGATCTTTCATCAAGTCTGCGGCCGCCGCTGGTTCAGCGGTGGTCGCGGCCGAGTGCTTTGAAGGTTGGGCGAACCTGGCCGGCGTGAAGCAACTGCGACTGTCTTCGTTCGACCCGCAAGTTCAGCGCTTGCTGGCGACCATGACGCTCGCTGAAAAGATCGGCCAAATGACTCAGGCGGAACAAAATGCTGTGAAGGAAGGCGACCTCGAAAAGTATTCGCTTGGTTCCTTACTCTGCGGCGGCAGTTCTGATCCGAAAGCCGGCAACAGCCTCGAAGCCTGGACCGACATGTATGACTTCTTCCAGCGCAAAGCGTTGCAGACTCGCCTGGCGATTCCGATTCTCTTTGGCGTTGATGCGGTGCACGGCCACAACAACGTACTGAACGCGGTGGTGTTCCCGCATAACATCGCTTTGGGCTGCACGCGCAATTCGCAATTGGTCGAACGGGCAGCGCGCATTACGGCGGAAGAAGTTCGGGCGACCGGATTTCACTGGGCCTTTGCTCCGTGTATTGCGGTGCCCCGTGATGAACGGTGGGGACGGACTTATGAAGGTTTCGGCGAAATGCCCGAGTTGGCACAGAGCCTCGGGGCCGCAGCAATCAGAGGGTTGCAGCGAAATGATCTCGGGCATCCCCTGGGCGTGCTGGCCTGCGCGAAACATTTTGTAGGTGACGGCGGCACCGCGATGGGCACCGGTCAAATGAGTCGAAATCAAAAACGACTGCTTGATCAAGGCGACACTCGAATTAGTGAAGACGAGCTGCGTAAGATTCATCTCCCTGGTTACGTCGATGCGATTAAGGCGGGCGTGGGATCGATCATGGTGTCCTACAGCAGTTGGAACGGGTCGAAGGTGTCCGGCAGCAAACATCTGCTGTCAGATGTTCTTAAGCAGGAGTTAGGCTTCGAAGGCTTTCTGATTTCCGATTACAACGCTATCGGGCAAATCGATCCTGATTTCAAAAAATCGATCGAGCAATCCATTAACGCCGGGATGGATATGGCGATGGAGCCTAATGATTACCAGCGGTTCATTGCTTTATTGACGGAACTGGTAAATGAGGGGCGAGTTCCAACTACACGTATCGACGATGCGGTGACCAGAATTCTCCGGGTGAAGTTCGCGATGAGGCTGCTGGACAAGCAGCGCTCGCCGTTGGCAGATAGAACCCTCCATCGCAACTTCGGTTCGCGCGCGCACCGGGAAGTCGCCCGTGAATGCGTCCGCCAGTCTTTAGTCTTGCTCAAGAACGAACGTCGGACGCTGCCCTTGTCAAAGCAAGTCGCGCGGATCCACGTAGCCGGCAAGAATGCCAATGACATCGGAAACCAGTGCGGTGGCTGGACGATTGATTGGCAAGGCAAGAGTGGCAACATCACGACCGGCGGCACCACCATCCTGGCTGCAATTCAACATGCCGCTTCTTCGTCGACGAAAGTAACCTTTGCCGCTGACGGATCCGGCGCCGCCGGCGCGACCGTCGGCATCGCGGTAGTTGGCGAGACGCCATACGCGGAAGGCCGTGGCGATCGGGAAGAATTAACCTTGTCGGCTGAAGACATGTCCGTGATCGCCAATCTGAAGAACGCGCAGATTCCGATCGTCGTGGTGCTGATTTCAGGACGGCCCATGATCATTAACGAAGCGTTAGCCCAGACCGATGCCTTCGTGGCTGCTTGGCTACCGGGGAGCGAAGGGCAGGGCATCGCTGACGTCTTGTTCGGAGACTACAAACCCACCGGCAAACTCTCATGCTCGTGGCCCCGGACGATGGCGCAAATTCCCATCAATGTTGGTGACGCGACTTACGATCCGCTCTTTAAGTATGGCTACGGTTTGACGTACTCGTAACGGTATTTGCGAATCGAGCCGCGAAAAAAACCTCGCCTATCGTTAAAAAACTCTTGACAGTAACGGGACAGGGAGAATATTGTTCGCACTCTGTACAAAGTCCCTCGATGCGCAAGATAAACACTCGAGATTTCCGCGTCGCTACCCGCTCCACTTCGCGCGAGATTAATCGTCGCATCGCGCTCAACGTTATTCACGAACATCAGCCGATTTCGCGCGCTGAGCTGGCGCGGCGAATGAAGGTTACTCGCGGCGTCGCCGGCGTGCTCGTGCAGGAGCTGCTCGATCAGGATCTGATTTACGAAGGCGCCACGGGTGAGGCTGCGTTTGGTCGCAAGCCTACGCTGCTGCATATCAAGTCTCACGACCGGCTGGTGATCGCAGTCGATATAAGGTTCAGCAAAACCTACGTGATGGTTTGCGATTTTTCGGGTCGTCAGCTGGCCCTCGAAACATGCGATACGAAGTTCTCAGTTCCCGAGCTGATCCGCGACCTAGGTGAAAGAATTCGCCGATTAATTAAGACAACGGGCACAACTTCGGGCGTTGAGGGCGTGGGTGTGGCCGTGCCCGGCATGGTCGATCAACGTAGCGGCCGCATCCTGAATGCGCCGGCGTTGGGATGGCGTGATGTCGAGTTGCGCAACCCGCTGGCAACGGTAACGGGCCTGCCGGTCGAGATTGAAAATTCAGGGCGCGCTTGTACCTTGGCCCACCTGTGGCTTGAACGTGGAGAGCCGCTGCGACCCCAGAACTTTGTCTATGTGGGTGTGTCTGACGGCGTTGGTGTTGGCGTGGTGGTTAATGGTGAACTCTTGCGCGGCGCGGACTATATCGCCGGCGAGTTTGCACACGTCCCACTGAACATCGAAGGACCGAGATGTATGTGCGGAGCGTCCGGATGCTGGGAAGCCTATATCTCGAATCTCGCTACCCTCTCGCGCTATTTTGGGTGGGATTTGTCCAAGCTTAGTCCAAATAAGCTTCATGATCGAAAAAAGGGTTCATTTACAGTACCCGATTTGATCGCCCGGGCCCGCGGTGGCGATAAAAAAGCCATGTCCGCGATTGAGTCGACTGCGCACTATCTCGGTCTCGGATTAGGAACAATCATCAATGTCATTAATCCCGAGTGCATCTATCTCGATGGCGAGATCACTACGGCTTGGGATCTGATTGAATCGACCGTGATGCGCGCCCAGTCTGAGCGAGCCTTAACTGAGAAAGGCGGCCGCACGCCACTGCGAATCGCGGCCACTACCGAGCATTCACGTTTACGTGGCGCAGCAGCCCTCATTGCGGCGCCCACATTTGCGGCGCCGCGCGTCGCTTGAGTCACCAGTAAGAAGAGCAAGGGGTTGACGTATGCGAGTCAGCAGCAAAGCGCTGTTGCTTTAGTCTCTTTGAATTCCGATTGGAGGTTGCCTGACATGTTTAGAGGAAAAAACTTCGGTCTGCGATCGATTCAAGTCGCAGTGTTTGCTTTGCTGTTCTTAATTCCCCTGGCCGTGACGGCGCAGGTTACAACTGCGACCATGGTCGGCACTGTTACCGATCCTGGCGGGTCCAAGGTCCCTGGCGCGCAAGTTATGGCGCGCAGCATCGATACCGGTCTGTCGCGTACGGCCACGACCAACGATGAAGGTGATTATCGAATCGAGTTCCTGCCCATCGGCAAGTACACGGTCGAAGTGACCTATACCGGTTTCAAGAAGGCGCTGCTTAGCGACGTGGTGCTGCAGATAAACGAAACAGCCCGCGTCGATGTCGCGCTCGCCGTCGGCCAGGTCAGCGAGACTGTGACGATTTCCGAATTGGCGACACCCGCGGTGAACACCAGCACCTCAGAGATCGCTCGAACTATCCAATCAGCGGAAATAACCAGCCTGCCGCTGGTTGAACGTAACGTCTACACCCTGCTCGATCTCACCCCCGGCGTCCAATCAAACAACAACGGCGTGGCCACCGCGTCTACGGGTACCAGCACGTTCATCCTGGGTTACCCGGAGCAACGCACGCTGATTAATGGCGGCACTGACGGCGGCACCGGCTCCGTGAACTACTATCTGGACGGCGGCGTAAACATGACCAACCTGCGCAACACCGGTAACATTCTGCCGAATCCGGATGCGATTCAGGAATTCAAAGTTCAGACCAACAGTTACAACGCAGAGTATGGCCGTTATGCCAGCGGCGTCATCAACGTAATCACCAAGTCCGGCACCAACCAGTTTCACGGGTCGGCCTTTGAGTTCGTCAGAAATGACAAGTTCAATGCCAACGACTGGGGATCGACCCTGGCCAAGGCGCCTTATCATCGCAACCAGTTTGGTGGCACTATCGGCGGTCCCATCAAGAAGGACAAAGCCTTCTTTTTCTTCTCGTACGCCGGTTTGCGCCAGGCGACGAGCACGTTCCTGAGTGGCGCGCGCGTACCGACCGCGCTGGAACGCAGCGGCAACTTCACCCAATCGGCGACCAAGCCAACTGATCCGGCCACGAACGCGCCGTTCGTATGTAACGGAGTCACCAACGTGATTTGCGCTAACCGCCAGGATCCCGTGGCGGTGCGAATCATCAATGACTTCATTCCGGCTTCGAACATTACCCTTTCCAATGGCAACGCCGGATGGCAGGGGAATATTTCGACCCCTTATAACTTTGACGAGTATCTGGGCAAGGCCGACTACCAGCTCAACGCCGCGCATCGTTTGAGCGTGAGTTACTTTAATACCGGCGGCACCAGCAGAACCCGGGGCGGCACCGGCAACCTGCCCTGGAGTTTTCAGGATTCCACATGGCGCCAGCATAGCGTCAATGCCAGCGACGTTTGGATCCTCAGCTCATCCAAGATTAATCAAGTCTGGTTGACCTTCTCGCGAAATTTCGGCGGCCGCATCAACAGCCCGGCTACATCGCTTACCGATCTCGGTTCAGCCTTCACCATTCAAGGCACGCCGAATTTGCCACAGATCACGGTCACGGGTTACTTCACCCTGGGACAACAGATCGGCGGCCCCACGGCAGGCACCAATTTCTATTCAGCACGTGACGTCTTCAGTTGGATCAAGGGCAAGCACTCGCTCAGGTTGGGCGGGGAGATCTCGCTTAACAAAGACATCCAGCAGACACTGCTGAACAACTATGGCGTTTTCACCTTTAATGCAAATTCAACCGCCCGAGTGGCGGGCGGCGGCGTAACTGCTGCTGCCGGTAACGCGCTTGCCGATTTCCTCATCGGTATTCCGAGTGCGGTCTCGCAGGACGCCCCGGTAACGGGTTATACGAACACCTGGTACACAGCTCTGTTTATTCAGGATGATTTCAAGGCCCATCCGCGCCTGACCCTCAATCTCGGTCTGCGTTGGGATGTGCAAACGGCGCCGACGGATCCTCTAAACCGGGTCGTCAATTATGAACCCGGACAAAGGTCGGTGGTGATTCCGACTGCGCCGGTGGGAGCTCTGTTCTACGGTGATCCGGGCGTTGAGCGGGCCGGCATTCCGACCAGCTATACACACTTTTCGCCGCGCATCGGTTTTGCCTGGGACGTGGCGGGTGACGGGAAGACCTCGATTCGTGGAGCGGCCGGACTCTTTTACGGCAGCATTTCCGGCAACGAATGGAACACGATGACAAACTTCCAACCGTTCTCGACGCGGCTGACCTTTACCAACATCAATCAAAAAACGAATGCCGCGGGTGTGCCGCTGGGTGCCACCCTCGTCAATCCCTATAACAATTTCGTCGGCGGCAATCCTTTCCCGTACAGGGGCACGTTTACCACCGGCGGAGGTCTCTTCCCGGTAGCTTCAGATTTCGAATGGCCGTTCACGATTCAGATGAATATCGGGGTCCAGCGTCAGCTGACTAACGCCCTGGTTGTGGGCGCGGCTTATGTCGATACGGAAGCCCACAATCTGCCCTTTGCCCGTGACGTTAATTACCCCGTGCTCACGGCCACGGCCACCAGCGCGGGCGCGAACATTCTGGCCCGGCGGCCCAACCCCTTGTTCGGCGCGGTGCTCGAGCTCGATTCGGATCAGGACGCTTCATACCATGGCCTGCAAATCACCAGCGCCATGCGCATGAACCACCACGTGACCTTTAACGCTTTCTACACCTTGAGCAAAACCAACAGCAGTGTGCAGCTCTACAACAGCACGACTCAGGGCGGGGCTCAGAACTTCACCAGACTTTACGAAGATGTTGGCGCCGGTGATACCGACCAGCGGCATGTCTTCAGCATGAGCATGACGTACAAACCCGATTACTTTCGCAAAGACAGTAACGCGGTGCTGCGGCATGTCTTCAATGGCTGGAGCATCTCACCCATTGTCAAGATTCGCAGCGGACTGCCGTTCACGGTTACCAACGGCAACGTTGACGCCAATCTCGATGGCAACACCACTGACCGGGCTCAGGTGATCGGGGATCCACATCTCGACAATCCAACCGCCGCCCGATGGTTTAATACGGCGGCCTTTGCGCAGAACCCGGTCGTAACCGGGGTCGCCACTGATGGCAACTCGCCGCGCAATTTCCTTTATGGGCCGGGTTATTGGACGGTCGATCTGGGACTCTCGCGCGACTTTCATTTGACCGAGCGCGTCGGGTTGCGTTTCCGGGCGGAGGCCACGAACGCGTTCAATCACGTGAACCTCGGACAGCCGAATGCTTCGGTTCCGGCCAATGTGGCAACCTCCACCACGTTTGGGGTAATCAGCTCGGCCGGCGCGATGCGCAAACTTCAATTCGGTGCGCGTTTGACCTTCTAACGAATGACGCTGCTGGTAACCATGGCGGTTGGGCTGGAAAAAACTTCTGGCCCAACCGTTTACGGTTGGTACCGAATGATTTGGTACGCGAAGCCTCCCATAGGAGGCTTATTACGTTTCCGAAGCCTTCTGAAGAAGGCTCGTATCCATCATGGTCTCAGTCGTACCAGCCGTGAACGGCTGGGTTAGAGAAAGCGCCGTGCGCCGAATCCTTCCAGCAATCCTTTTACTGACGTGCCTTGTAGCTCGATTTCCTACTCACGCGCAGGACGCGCGTGAACTGCAACAGGAACGCACCGCCAGCAACAAACTCAAAGGCGAGCATCCGCTGCTGGAATTGATGCGGACGCGCAAGTCCGCGCTCAGGCCTGAATTAGTGGGCGTGCATCCCCGGGTGTATGTCACGGACAAAGAGATTTCGGAATTGCGCGAACGGTCCCGCACCACCCACAAGGATTTATGGCGACAGGCCTTGAGCCATGTGCGAGCGCTCGCCGGCGAGCCGCCACCGCCGCCGGCTGAAGCACGCCGGCAGCAGAACGACGTCGCGATTGCTATCGCTGAAGCTGCCTTCATTTACAAGATCGAAGGCGACAAGAAATACCTGAACGCTGCGCGCCGGTACATGGATGCCGCGGTGAGTTACGACATCTGGGGTTACGCCAGCAACAAGCCAAATGTGGATCTCGCGGCCGGCCATCTTTTGTATGGAATGGGTTGGGCTTATGACCTGCTCTATCACGATCTGACCGAACCGGAACGAACGCGCTATCGCGAAAAGCTGATCAAGCAGGCGCGTCTGCTCGCAGATTATTTCAAGCCGAAATCCGGAAAGACCTACGCCTACAGTCAAAACCACACCTTCATTCCCATCGCGGGCTTGGGTGTTGCCGCCTACGCCTTGTACGACGAAACGCCGGAAGCGCGGGAGTGGGCTCAGCTGGCCCGCGCGATTTTCGATCGCACGCTGGCGACTTATTCGCAGGACGGTTATTACTACGAAGGCTTTGAGTATTGGATTTTCTCGACGCCCTGGTTAATCCATTACATGGATGCGCAAGCGCATGCGACGGGTGAGGATCTTTACGACCGGCCGGGCTTTCGCGCGATGCATGAATACGTGGCGCATTCGATGCTGCCCAACGGCGATTACATCTTCGATTTCGGCGACGTCTTTGAAGGGCCGCTGACGCGGGCGCACAAAGGCGATGAGTACCCGCGCACGCATCCCGGTGGGAACTTTAATACGAATTACAATTTGCTGTACCGCATCGCCCAACGTTTCCAAAGCGGCGAAGCAGCAGGCGTCGCCGACTGGTTGAAGCAGTTCGGACACGTCAATGCCGAGGATTTCTGGTCGCTGGTTTGGTTCGATGCGAAGCTGAAACCCGTGCCTATCGAGAAGCAGCAGGCCTGGCACTACTTTCCGGATCACGATGTGTTTTACTGGCGCAGCGATTGGTCGCGCAACGCCACGGCGTTCGCCTTTAAGGCTGGTCCGCCGGAAGGGCATCATACTGAAGCGCTGCTGAAACAATATCCCGATTGGCGTTTGTCATCGGGCCACGCGCATCCCGATGCGAACAGTTTCATCATCTTTGCGCGCGGCCAGTACCTGACCGGCGACACTGGTTATGCCGGCGTTCCCATGACGGAACATCACAACACCCTGTTGGTCAATGGCAAGGGGCAGGGCAAAGAAGGTAACGGTCACGACGCGTTTGCCGAGGTGCCATACGAACTGCTAAATCGCATACGCATCAGCGAGGTGAAGGTCGAAAAGGATCGGGTAATGGTGCGTGGCGACGGCACGGCCGCCTATAGTCCCGACCTTGGTGTAAAAAAATTTGAGCGTGAGTTTGTCTATGAGCCTGCGGCCGGGTTCACCGTCTCGGACAGCGTTGAGACGAGCCAGCCTGCTGTGTTGACCTTCGTTCTGCATGCGGACGACCAGATTGAAAAAAAGGAAGGCTGCCTGTTCAGCATTACCGCGGGCCGGGTGAAACTACTGATAGACGCAACTCTCGACGCGCCGGCCCAACCAGCGCAGCAGTCGCTGGAGTCTGCCATCGAAACCAATACTCTCACTGCTCCCGGTCCTCCGGGGGCGGTGGATAAGGGTGAGCGTCAGGCTCGCGGCCAGAAGCTCTCGCTTTCCAATGCCGTTCCGGTAACCAAAGCTCGTTTTATCGAACGACTCAAGATCGAGGCGCCGTAGTACGCAGGATCATTTCGCCGCAACTAGCTAGTCTCTCCATTGCGCCAGCCGCAGCCAGAGTCAGTTAATTCGAGATTGGAGTTGGGAGATCTTGAGCGCGAGGGCTTTCTCAGCTTCGATGTGATTTTGATTTGTCGGGTCGAGCTGCAGAATTCTTCGCCGGCTTTCGATTGCCGTCTGATAACTACTCATCGCCTCGCGCAGGCGCGCGTTGTCAGTCTGGGCAAACGCCGCGCGATCTTTCTGATAAATAGCGAGCGAGTCTCCTTTGCGCTCATAGGCGTAAGACAGATAACCCAGTGAAGAAGTGTCCGCGGCATTTCTGGTCACAAAGGGATCGACCATGGCGATGTAGTTCTCCCAGATTGTGACTGCCTTGTGAGATTGTCCGGTTTCGACATAGAAGTCCGCCGCCGGATCGAGGAACTCGCAGGCATAGATGACGTCCTCGCCGTGATTATCACGCGCGGCCAGTTCCTGTTTGAATTGTTTGACTGCATTGTCTACGTCTGCTATCGCAGCTTCTTTGTGTCCCACCTTATTGAGCCCGATGCCCACCCGCATCAGGTAATAAGTTGTCGTTGGCGGCGACCCCGGGCCCCACAGCACCCAGTCGTCACGATGGCTCTTAATCCAGTTCATGCTCCACTCGGAACATTCCAGATACTTTTGCCAATCGCCTCGTTCGGCGTAGATATCCGCCATATGTTTATGAATTCGGCTGGCGTGGTTGTACGCAAATCGTTTCGTATGGTCGGCATAGTAAGTTTGCTGCGCGAGATCGGCAGCGCTCTGGTAAACCGCCAACGCCTCGTCGTCTCTTCCCATGAGGCGCAGCAGCGAGGCCTTCTCCATCGCAAAGGAGACGAGCAAGACCTGGCCATCGAGAGAGAAAGGAGCGGCCTGCTGTAATGCGATCGCCTTGTCCGCCCATTGCAGACCCTGGCTTAACGACGCAGCGCTTTCCTGCGCGCGGTTGAACTGTTTCAGGCTAAGCGCCAAATCTTCGCTGTGAACTGAACCGGTGTAATAAGCCTGCGGGTTGCCGGGTTCGAGCTCTATCATTTGCAGATCATTTTCCAGGTGGGCCTGCCAAATCTGCAGTGAGCCTTCGCGATCGGCGAGCGGCCCGTAAACTTCCGATAGAGCCATCAACGTAAACGAGAGCTGCTTGCGGCTTTCTACCCGCCTGGGCTCCAGGGCGATGGCTCGCTTTCGCACCTGCCACGCCTTATTCAGATCACTCAGCGCCTGCCGGCTTTCGTGGAATTGCCATTGGCGGATCTTGCCCAGTTCAGTGTAGGCGTCGGCCAATTCATTCAAAAAATTCGGATCGTTCGATTCATCACCTGCCAGTTTGTCCAGCACCGCCACAGATTTCTCGACAATCGATTTGCGGATTTCGAAGCCCTGCGGCAATTGCTTTAGCTGCGCGTTAGTTTCCGTCAGCAGCGACTTGGCTACCCCGCGCAGCTCGCTCAGATGCTGCTCGGCTTTCGACTTCTGCGCGCGGGCAACAAAATATTGCCAACCGGTCAGCGCGGTGGACACGAGCAGCAGCAGGATGAAACAGCCGGTGGCCGCCACCATCGCCCGATGTCTGCTCACGAATTTACCGGCTCGATATAGAGAGGTGTCGGCCGTCGCCTTGACGGGCAGACCCGAAAGATACCGCTCAATATCGTCACTGAGTTCCACCACCGATTGGTAACGACGATTCGGCTCACGCCTGATGGCTTGCAGGATGATATTGTCGAGATCTCCCTTGAGTCCTCGACCCGATCGCATATTGATTCCCACTGTTGCGGGATCCTGTTCCAGTCTCGTTTCATTATTGCGAGCCTCGGCAGTTGATAATTCGCAATCGCTCGGGCGCAGCGGCTCCTGCGACAGGATCGCTTCCGAGATTTCGACCGGACTCTTGCCTTTAAATTTGAAGGGACGCGTTCCCGTCAGCAGTTCGTACAAAACTACGCCGAGACTGTAGACGTCAGTGGTGGTGCCGGTGGGCTTGCCGCTGATCTGCTCGGGCGAAGCATACTCCGGCGTCATTACGTGAAATTGCGTAGCGGTGCGCTCGGGATCGTGAGCGCCGGGTGAGAGCAATTTGGCGATACCGAAATCGAGCAGCTTTGGCTCGCCTGAGGCCGTAACGATTATGTTTGAAGGTTTGATGTCGCGGTGAACGATCAGTTGTTGGTGCGCATAGGACACGGCGCTGCAGACTTTGTTGAAGAGCTTTAAGCGATCGTTGAGATCGTATTGCTGGTTGTCGCAGAAGTCCCTGATCGACTGGCCTTCGACATGCTCCATGACAAAGTACGGCAGACCATCGGCGGTCGAGCCGCCGCCATAAAGACGCGCAATATTCGGATGTTCGAGACCGGCGAGGATTTGCCGTTCCATCAGAAAGCGGCCCAGCACCGCGTTGGTGTCCATGCCGCGTTTGATCAATTTCAGCGCCACGCGTTGTGAGAAGCCGCGCCCGGAATGCTCTGCCAGAAACACGGTGCCCATGCCGCCTTCGCCCAGCTTTTCCAGCACGAAATAGTCGTCGATTTGGGTGCCCGTGAGGTTTTCTTCTGACGGGCTGTGCCGCAAACCCTTCTCGACAATAATGGGCTGATTGATGAAAGTCTGCGCTTCCTTATAGGTGGCGAGCAGCTTTTCAACCTCGTGCCGAATTTCGTCGTTTGCGCCCGATAAATACAGATCGCGCTCAGGCACCGGCAGTTCGAGCGCCGCCGCAAAAGTCTCCTTGATTGTCTTCCAGGTGGCCGGGTTCATAGTCCTCCACTGGACTACGCGAAAACCGAAAGCGAAATGGGTCAAAAATCTTTTGTGCCGGCAGCGGAATCGGCAACGACGGATCAAGTGACTCAATAAAACGCAACTCGCCGCCTGATCCGGTCGCTACGGCTCCGGTACTGACACGGGCCTGCGCGACCGCGCGGACTAAATTTGATCCTTCATGCGCTGATAAAGCCAGGTGCGCGCGATTTCCCACTCGCGTTTGACGGTCGATGGCGAGACATGTAAGGCGGCCGCCGTTTCTTCGATCGTCAAACCGGCAAAGTAACGCAGCTCGACAATGCGGCACTGCTCCTGGTCGAACTGCTCGAGCTCTATCAATGCCTGATCGAGCGCCAGCAGGTTCTGATCGTCTTCCACCGGAATCGTCGGGGCGTCGTCCAGCGAAATCTTTTCGCCGCTCCGCTTAAGCGATTTCCTTTGCCGGGCTGAATCGATTAACAACCGCCGCATCGCCTGCGCCGCGATGGCAAAGAACTGTCCGCGGTTTTGCCAGTCAACCTTTCGCTGGTCGGTAAGCTTGAAGTAAGCCTCATGCACCAGTTCAGTCGTTTGCAGCGAGACGGCGTGCTCGCGTTGCAGGAAGCTCGCGGCCAGCCGCCGCAACTCGTCGTAGACGATCGGGAGGAGACTATCCAGCGCGGCGCGACTCTCGTTGCCGCCGCGTTTGATCTCCTGCAACAACAAGGTGACCTCGTGCGCCATAAAGCTTGAGCCAATTGTATCGCAAGTCTCGCGTAGTGTGATGACCGGAAATTTCGTGACGCCGAAACGTCACACGCGGCCAACCGCCCCGCACGGAGCGAGCGGTCTCAGCGATCCGGCCCGGGGCTTAAATGGACGATGTAGTCATGGCCAGCCCGCAACTGCAGATACGAAGGGAGAATTGAATCATGAAGAGCCGAATCATTATCGCCGCAGCATTCCTGCTGCTTGTCATCAACCAGACCTGGGCGCAAACGTCATCTTTTACCTATCAAGGCAAGCTCAATGACGGTGGGATCGGGGCGAATGGAAATTATGATTTTCAGTTCGCGCTTTTTGATAGCCAGACCAGCGGAACACAAGTTGGCACGACTCAAACGGTCTCCAACGTCACGGTTAGCGGCGGTGTCTTTAGCGCCAGTCTCGACTTTGGCGCGAGCGCTTTCCCCGGAGCGAGCCGTTTTCTCGAAATCAGTGCCCGGCCGAGTGGCGCCACGTCATTCACTTTGCTGACACCCCGGCAACTCATCACGGCGACACCGTACGCGGTGCGAAGTTTGAATGCCGCTAGCGCTGACACGGCCGCGAACGCGCAGCAGCTCGCCGGATTCGCGGCCAGCCAATACGTAAAATCCGACGACGCGCGTTTGTCCGACGCACGTGATCCGAAGGCCGGCAACTCGAGTTACGTCCAGAACTCTACCAGCCAACAGGCGGCCGCGAATTTCAATATCAGCGGGAATGGCACTGCCGGTGGAACGCTGTCGGGAAATTTGGTTAATGCGGCAACGCAGTACACCCTCGGTGGTCAACCCGTGCTGGGTGTCTCGAGCGACGTTCTAAAAATCGGTAACAATAACCACGTCGGCATCGGGCCGACGTTCAAGCCCGGTTACCAGTTGGAGGTAGAAGCTCCTGACAAATTCGGTTTGCGCGTTGGGACCATCACCTCAGGTGGAACGGCTCTGTCAATTGGTGGGGCCGGAGCTGTCGAGGTTGATGCTCCCGGAGTTGTCGGCGGCAGGTTCGTAGTTAAGGAGAATGGCAACGTGGGAATCGGAAACAACAATCCTGGATCCAAACTCCAGGTGGCCGGAACGGTGGAGAGTACGGTTAACGGGTTCAAATTTCCCGACGGAACTGTCCAAGCCAGCGCTGCCAGTCCTTCCAGGGCGTATACCACCTCAATCGATTCCGAGGTCGAAATACTTAAGGCCCATTATGCCGGGGACATCATCACCCTGACGCTTCCTCCGGGCAATTACTTAATCACGGCCTCTGTGCAATTCGAAAACCGGGCGAATGATTTTCTCTCGGATAACCAGCGCACCGTGTCGTGTTGGTTACACGACAACATCGCCGAATTTATGGGAACCAATCGCATGGGAGCGCCCGGCAACCCGATGGATTTCTTGTTGATGACCATGCATACGACGCTCTCTCACAACGGGAACGGCGCCATCGCGCTCCAGTGCGGGAATAGTGAATCAAGCGGGAAGGTCTTCGCGAAAAACCGACGGCTCACAGCCGTCCGGGTGGCGGATTAACCTGTCATAGCCCGCAAAGCTACGCCGAAACAATCAACCGGGAGTCTGGCTCGACGTGTCGCCCTTGGCCTTACGCGAGGGATTAATAGAGGTGTCTCAGAATAAGGAGTTTCCGATGCTTGGAGTATTGAGAAGTAAACCACAGACGGTGCTGTCGGGATTAGTTCTAATGCTGTGTCTCAGTGCGCTGGTGACGATCGGATTTGCCAACCGCGATTTCAGGATCTGGGCGGAAAGCAAAGTCGAATCCCGTGGCAATGAAACGCCGGCGCGGCGTGTTCCGGAAGCGCGGTTCGCGGACAGGGTTTCGTCCGTTTCAACTGCGGCCGCAAATCAATACGAAGCGGCGCGCAGTCTGGTAGCGGGCGGCGGCGTCAATAGCAGCGGAGGCCAATTTGAATTGAATGGATCCGTAGGCCAGCCGGCAGCTGGAACCCAAATGAGCGGCGGGCAGTTTTCGTTGAATGGAGGATTTTGGCAGCCGGAACTTCAGTTGGCAGCGACTCCGACTCCGACTCCAACTGCGACTCCGACTCCAGCGGCGACGCCGACTCCAATGGCGACGCCGACTCCAACGGCCACTCCTACTCCGAATGCGACGCCAACTCCGAACGCGACGCCAACTCCGAACGCGACGCCAACTCCGAACGCGACGCCGACGCCAAGCCCATCGCCAAGCGCGTCACCGACGCCGAGCCCTTCGCCAACCGCGACGGCGACGCCATCTCCGTCACCGACTCCGACGCCGCAAGCTCAGGCTGTCGTGCAATTCGACTCGACTAATTACAGCGTCCAGGAAGACTGCACCACGGTGACCATTACGGTGATTCGCCTCGGTTACACTTCCAACTCGGCCGCGGTCGATTACGCAACGGCCGACGCTTCGGCGACTGAGCGCAAGGACTACATTGCCGCTCGCGGTCACCTGGAGTTCGCTCCCGCCGAGACTGCCAAGACTTTCGTCGTCCTAATCAACGAAGATTCGTTCGTCGAAGGCGCCGAAACATTCAACCTGACTCTCAGTAATCCTGCGGGGGCCGTGCTGGGTGCCCCGTCAATTTCAACAGTCACAATACTCGACGATCCAAATGAACCAGCGGGTAACGCGATCGATGACGCGGAGAACTATGTCTGTCAGCATTATCACGACTTTCTCAACCGGCAGCCGGATGCCGGAGGGCTCGCCTTCTGGGTCAACGAGATCAATTCCTGCGGCGCGAACACGCAGTGCATCGAGGCCAAGCGCATGAACGTGTCCGCCGCGTTCTACCTCTCGATTGAATTCCAACAGACTGGCTATCTGGTGGAAAGAATCTACCAGACGGCGTTCGGCGATAGTGCCGGCGCATCCGCTCTGGGCGCTCCACATCAATTACCAGTGCCGGTGGTGCGCTTGAATGAGTTCCTGGCTGATACGCAAAAGATTGGACAGGGAGTGGTGGTCGGCCAGGGAAACTGGCAGCAGGCGCTGGAGAATAACAAGCAGGTCTTCGTCAGCGACTTTATCCAACGGCCACGCTTTTTGACGGCCCTGCCCGCTTCGATGGGCGCGGTGGCGTTCGTAGATACTCTAAACGCGCGGGCCGGCAATCCTTTGTCGCAAACCGAACGCGACGAGTTGATTAATGGTCTCGCCAGCGGCGCTTTGGGCCGCGCACAAGTGCTGCGCACGATTGCCGAGCATCCTAAACTCGTGAGCGGCGAATTCAATCGCGCTTTCGTGCTGATGCAGTACTTCGGTTACCTGCGGCGCAACCCGAACGATACGCCGGACGCGGATTACACCGGCTTTGATTTCTGGCTGACCAAATTAGATGAATTCAACGGCGACTATCTGCGCGCTGAGATAGTCAAGGCATTTCTGGATTCAAGTGAATACCGGAACCGGTTTGGGCCATGAGGAAATCGATTCACGCCGCGTCCATGAGTTGCTGACGCGCCTTCATCACCGGAGGATGTTTACTAACGACGTTAAGGTTTACCTTCCGGGTTGACCTTAACGTCGTTTACCTCAGTCGAGAACCGGCGGAAATTACTGAAGATCCAGCTCGAATCCCAGGTAATTCCCTCAAAGAGTTTGTCGTAATCGGCGCCGTTGAGCCGCACGATTCGCGGAAACCAAACTCCTTCGGGCAGGCGCTGCATCTCCACATAAACCGCGGGTGGGGCATTGGGGGAAGTAGGAATTGGAGCCGTCCCAGTCTTGCCCGGGCTGACGCTGGACAGACTCATCGCCGGCTTGCCCACCAGCCGTGTAACTATTCGGTCCTGTGAATCGATCCAGATTTCGCCGGTGAGCTGGCTAATGTATTTTTCATTGGCGGCAAATTGCGCGTCCGCGCGCGGAGTGAAAGTGAACACCAGCGTTTCACGTCCGTCATGCTGCTCGCGACGCACAAAAGTCAGGGAACACGTTTTAAGAAAATTATGAATCCCGAGCGTGGTGCTCGTCGATCTGCCGAAAGTAGACGAACGGTTGTTGGTGGTCGACGTATACATCCCCACCGGCATCAACCCCTTCACGTCGGCAGATATCTCAGGCTGCGCGGGCTTTTCGCGCGCATTCTTCTCTTCGGCCTTCTCCAGCTTTCGGCCCGCCTCCATCCGCGCCTTTTCCAATTCGGCCTCGGACAAAGGAACACCGTCACGAGCCGTGACCACCATAACGCCGCGGACAGTTGTCCCGCTCTTCAAAGTCGGAATGAAAACCTCGTAGGTGGTGGATTGCTGTTTGGTCTGCCCTTTCTTGTCTATCGAACGCCCCAATGAATCCATTACATACGTGTACTCGGACAGCATGTCGCCGGCGCCCTTACAATAAGCCTCTTTCACCAGCGCGGGGATATCGATAGGGTCGGAGATCGAAGCCGGGACCACGCCTTCGCACGACTTGGGAATGCGACCGGCGCGTTTGGTGAGACTGACGCGGGCGTTCTGCGCCGAGATCGATTCACCGCAAGACAACGTCAGCAGAATTAGAGTGGATAGCGTGAGTAGATTTTTGGGCCGCATGGAAGTGCACCTCGCGACCCGTATTTACCTTAAGACGATGTGGAACGCAACATTAATGCGCAGCTTGACGGTAACACCGCAGCCTACAACGCAGCCCGCTCATCAGCGGTCCGCCATCGCATCACCGGACGCAACGCTTACCGCCGCCTGCGCAAAATAAAGAACAGCAGGGCGATAATTAAAACCAGCCCCAGCAGTCCACCCGGCCAGAGAAACCAACCACCGCCGCCCCCACTCGAATAACCGCCGCCCACTATGCAGGCCGGTTGAGTTATGGCCAGCAAGGCTGCCAACAAATAAGCTCTCGCGTTTTCCATGATTCACCTCCGCTATGACGCCAGCCCGAAGGGCTGCAAGATTTGAAGACTCCCACTGCAATGAATTACCGGTGGTCTTCGCGGGCGCTTGGACCACCGGTTATTTCTCGCAACCTTACCGGTTGCAGTCGCGCTGCACAGCCTACGGCCGATTCCGATTTCCGCGGTTGTCGTTCGCGTTGCCGTTAATCGGGGCCACGCCGCTGGTGTTCTTGTTCCCGTTATTGTTGGTCACCACGGCCGTATTAGACGACACGTTATTGCTGTTCGTGTTGGCCGGGATGTTAGCGTTGGTGTCTACAGCGCCTTGGCGTGGCGGATTCCCGGCATTGCTGTTTGCCGTGTTCGAGTTGGTTTCGGTGGTACTGCATCCCGCGAGCAAGCCGCCGACGGTGAGGACCAGCACCAGAGCCAAAGTTCTCTGCATTCTTTTTGCCTCCTTCGTCTTCAACCTTAGCGGTACAATCCCTCGCCGCGATTTTCGCGCCAATTATTTTCGAGATACTCAGCGTCTTCCGGGTTACGCGGCGTGACACCCATCACAATTCCGCCCTCGTTGATGCCTTTCTCGTACAACCGCGCGCGCTCTTCCGGAATGCCATATCCGACCAGGGCTCCAATCAACCCGCCGGTCGCTGCACCCGCGCCACCGCCCGCCAGACCAGCGGCAATCGGCCCAGCCACCAGCAAACCGAGTCCCGGCAGCGCCAAAGTCGTACCGATGGCCGCGATCGCCGCCAGCGTCGCGGTTACCGCGCCACCGATCGCGGCGCCTTTGCCGGCTCCTTCCCAGGCCTTGGTGCCGATCTCAGTGTCATTGGGATCAGCGAAATATTTTTTCCGTGTGTCATCCGACATCAATAGATTGACATCGTCTTTTCCATAACCTCGTTCGCTCAGCGAGTGATAAGCGCGCTCTGCGCCTTCCCGGTCACGAAACAGTCCCGTTAACATGTTCGAACGTTCGGCGCCCATGCGGGCCTCTCGTTTTTCCGCTGCAGTGTTTGTGTCTGCCATTTTCCTTGCTCCCCCTTTTGATAAAAACGAATTGGTTTAGAGAAGCGCCTCTCAGCACTTCCGTTATTTGATCTTGTTCGCGCGCCGAGGAGCAAAGCCCATTCCAAACACGATTACCTGGAAGACTAGGGCGTTTACTGAGAAGGAATCCGGTTGATGGAGAGAGAGGGTGGTGCTTTACCGTGCGTTAAGACAGCAACCACGCACCATTCTAAGACAGGGGACCATTGTGCGCGTTCGCCGGGATGCATTAGTGAGAGAACAAGGGTGAACGGGTCGTCACCAATTAATCCGCTGCGCGAATTTCGACGTAGAGCCTTACCAACCGGCGTGGATCTTCCATTGGTCCACGATGTCCTCACCGTCCAGCACCTGGTATTGGGAATGTTGCGCGGCGGTGAGACACGAATGGTTCGCCAGAACTCTGACGCGCGTCCCAACTTTCAGCCGGTCGAAAGTTTTGTCGTCGTGAGCCATCACAAAGCCATGCTCTTGCGACATCTCGCTGACCGTTAGATTTAGATCCTTGCCGGTAAGGTCGAGCACTTTCCCATAGCCACAATCCGGATTAAGGTGCATCGGACCACGATCCTTCGAGAGCGCGATGGCTCCGGCATCGATGATCACTTTGCGCCGGCTTCTGTCACGATGCACGACCGCCGCCAGAACCGTCAGCGCGCAGTCATCCAGGGCACAGCTCCCCAAAGTCGCCTGGAACGCGTCAAAAAAAATGTAGTTTCCCGGCCTTACTTCATCAACTCCCTCCAGGTGATCGACACTGGTGATGGTCGGAGTTGAGCCAATACTCACGATTGGTACCGGACCGACTTCTTTCCGCAGCGCCTCTCCAAAACCGGACATCGCATCGCGTTCATGTTGGGCGAGGGTGAACACTTCTGCTTTGGTCTGACAGTTATAACTGTGTCCGGCGTGCGTCAGGATTCCGGCGAAGCCCAAATTTGACGCGTCCGTGATTAGCCTGGGAATTTCGAAAGCTTTCGGATTGGTCGGTTCGACCCCACACCGGTGATACCCGACATCAACTTTAAGAAAAAGTTTCAGATGGACGTTCGCTCGCCTGGCCGCCTCGTTCAACTGACCGGGCACATCGATATCGTCGGTAATTAGCGAAAGTTCACAGTCTCTTGAGATTTCAATTGCGTCCTCAAATTTTCCTGCTTCGATGGGAACGGCATAGGTGATTTTCGCGAAGCCATTCGCCGCGAACGCCCGCGCTTCTGCCAGGGTCGAAACCGTCACCGCCCCGGAGTGCCCCGCAGTTTGGATGCGAGCAACTTCGACGCACTTATGAGTCTTGATATGCGGCCGCAGGTCAGCACCAAATTGCTTGACGCGCCGGCTCATCTCCGCAGCGTTGCGCTTAACCTTCGCGACGTCGAGCACGAGACTCGGAGTTTTCAGATTTTCCAGTTTCATCTGTTTTGGGTGGCTCAAAGTTTTCGGTCACTTTCAAAATAGAGTTGGCGTCCGGTTACCGGATCTTGAAATGACAGCGATTTCGCCAGCAACTTCAAGGGGCGGGAAAAATCATCTCCGTCCGCCCGCTTCACAACGGGATAGAGCGTGTCATTAATGATTGGAATTCCCAAAGCGGCGAGATGCAAGCGCAGTTGATGCTTTCTGCCGGTAACAGGCACCAATTGATAGACGCTTTTGCCTCCCAGATCGCGGATGCGAGTCATCTCAGTTTCGGAGTTAGCATCACCCGGAACTTCCTTCATGCGAAAGAAAGGTTCGCCGCGCACGATCCGACTGCGCCTAACCGCGGGAAATTCAGCGGCCTCAAACGCGGGCGCCAGCGCCTCGTAAACTTTCCTAACCTTTCGATTCCGAAAGATAGAAGTGTATAGATGTCTGGTTTTCGGATTGACCGAAAACAGGATCACGCCCGCCGTTTCCCGATCGAGACGGTGAACCGGCACGAGAGCTTTAAGGTCGTATTTCTTCCGCAGTCTGACAAGCAGCGTCTGTTGGAGAAATCTTCCCGCGGGAATCACCGGAAGAAAGTGCGGCTTTTCCGCCACCAGGATGTGTTCATCCTGATAGAGCACATGCTCAGCAAATGGAATGACCGGCTCTTCCTCGAGTTCGCGATAATAAAAGATGCAGGCGCCGGCGCGATATGCCGTCTCAGGATCAACGCAGCGACCGTGTTCATCGATCACTTCGCCTTTGGCCATGCGAGTAATCCACGTTTCAAGATCAATTTGAAGATACTCTTCGCTGAGAAAGTCGAGGACAGTCTTCCACGGACCGGCGGGTAGCCAGCGACTGCTGGGGCCAACTCCGTCCACGATGGGAAGCGGCGACTTCATATAGCTAACAGGGTGAATTGCTCAAGTTTATCATGCAATGGATGGTGCCGATCTGAAATAGCCCCGACCGTCAGGCCCGGGTTTCCTTGAGCTCGCCGTAGGGAACTACGGTCTCGGTGACGCCTCATCAATGCTCCAGTGACGAAGAGGGCTGTGGAGAAACGCCGCTGGATCCATCGGCTTCGCTGCACGACTCCCCGCAATCTAAAAAAGCTGAAACCTTTTTCGCTGAATTGTTACTTAATAAGCAGACGTGAAGTTGTTGCTGATAGGTGGGGCCATCTCGATTGAGGCGCCGGGCTCGATTGACGCGCCGGGCACGTGCGTGGCGCAGATCAATGATTCACCGGACTCTATGGAACGCGTGCGCGTCGATGAAGAGACCTTTCGTTCGATCTTCGCGCAACATCAAATATTTATTTTCAGATTCCTTTATGGAATGGTCGGCCAACGCGACCTGGCAGAGGATTTGACTCAGGAAACGTTCCTGCGTGCTTACCGGAGCCTGGACACACATCGCGGAGAGTCGACGCTGTCAACCTGGCTTTGCGGGGCGATTTCAACGTCAGCGGCATCGACGGTGCAGTTGAGTTGAACGGTATCAGCGGCAGCGTGGAGTTGAAGCAGATAAATGGGGCCTTACTCGTTTCAGGCGTCAGCGGGAATGTGCGCGTCGCGGTTGCCAGCCTCACTGACGCAGGATTACGTGTGAGTGGCGTCAGTCGCAACGTTTACGTCGGCCTGGCTGGCGACCTGAATGCGGAAGTGAGTGTTGGCAATACCACCGCCGGTGTCTCGAATAAGATCGAAGGTCTGGCGCTGGTGAGTTCTGGATCATCAAACTACACCGGACGTCTCGGCTCAGGGGGGCCGCGCATCGAAGTTTCGAATGTGACCGGCTACATCGTCCTTCAACGTATATGAAGTTCTGCAAAGGAGTAAAGAAGATGAAGAATTCAGTAATCCGCACAGCCTTTGCCCTATTGTCGGTGCTGCTGGGCGCATCGTCCGTTTGGGCGCAGGAGAGCGATGCAATCAATCGCAGCTTTACTCTTCCGGCTAAAGCCCGGGTTGACGTATCTGCGATTAACGGGAGCGTCGACATCCAGATTAATGACGGTGATACGGCGACGGTACAGCTCGAGCGCACCGGGCGCAGCAGCCTTGAGATGGATTGCAATAAAATCACTGTGGCGCAGGTTTCAGGTAATCTGACCATCCGGAGTGAAAACACGGGCGGTCCGGGTTGCCAGACTATTCAGGTCCTTCATCGGTTACTCTTGACTCTCCCGCGTCATGCGGATATTAGCGTTCACGGAGTCAGTGGCCCGATTAATATCGGCGAAACTGATGGCGCGCTGCGCGTCAGCGGCAATAGCGGCCACATAAATCTCTCCCAGTCGGGCCGTGGTTCTGGCATAACTGGAAATAGCGGAACGATAAGCATCAAGCTGCGGAAACTCGATGCGACGGGGCTGGAGTTGAGCGGTAACAGCGGAGCCATCAAGCTGTACGTTGCCGACGAATTAAATGCCGATGTGAAAGTGAGTGGGCTCAGCGGTACAGCGTCGAGTGAATTGCCAAACGTGAGATTTCTCAAAACAGGCTCCGCCGATTATTACGCTCGCCTCGGTTCTGGTGGGCCTGCGATTATCGTCTCGGGTAGTTCCGGCAGCATCGTGCTTGCCCCTTACCGGGAATAATTTTTGAGAAGACCCCAAAGAGGAGGAACGCGTTTGAACGCGATGCGCTGCCCCGTCTCCTTCGCGCCACTTACAACGTTATGAAGAGTAGCCTCGCAAATGTAGAAGTCCTTGCGAGAAGGACAAGCTCCGATCATTTCTTATAAATCGCAATCCCCCAAAAGTTAACGTCAGGCGGCAGGCCGTTCCAGTTGTTGAATGAATGCGAATCGTCAGATTTGTAACGCAACTTATAGTTGCCGGCCGGGAGGGTGATTTGCGCATCCATCTTCCGGTTCTTGCTTACGCCACCGGCAGGCACCGTTTTGGGCGCTTGCATCTCCCACACACGTGATCCCTTTTCGTCTTCGATCCAGCCGTAGTCGAACATCTCACCGTTCTGACCTTCGCCGATAGCGAAGATGCGCACGTCCTGGCTGCCCGGCAGACTGAACGGCACGGTCTTATCTTCATTGTTCTGAACCTGAACGATCTCTGCAATCAAAGGCAGTTTCACGAGGTCACTGGGCAAGGGGAGGGAAAAGAGCTCTCCGTACGTTTTCATCAACTTCGCGGCCTCGGCTTGGCGACCGGTGCTTATATCGATTCTGAACTGGGTAACCAATTCTTTGCGGTAGACGTCGGCGTAAGGTTTTCCCGCGACAGCGTCGAGCTGATTTTTCAATTCTGCCACCGGAGCTTCCCAGCTAATCTCGGGCACGCTCTCGCCAAACTTCTCGGGAAAAATGAACGTCCGTAAGAACGCCATGGCGACCTTCGAGCTCAGTGCATCACCCTGGCCGAGATCCGTCGGGCGGCTGAGATTGTCCGAGTTGGCCATGATGATGAACGTAATGTTCTGTTCGGGCACTTTCAAAATAAACGACGAGTTGCCCGTCCAGTAGCCGTAGTGCCAGAGCATCTTCGTGCCCTTGTAATTCTGCGTAAACCATCCCAGCCCGTAAGGCAGCGACTCGCCTCTGGTTGACACTGCCGGAGTGAAAGCAAGTTGTTGAGTTTCTTTCGTCAGAAATTTGTTCTGATCGATCGCAATGTCATACTTCGCCATATCCAGCACGGTTGAAATCAATCCCGCGGCCGTGCTGAAGCCCTGCGGGTAACTGATTTTCGTGATCTTAAATTCGCGATCGAGCGCGTAGGGTTGCGCGAGTGTCTTCACAACTGTGTCGAACCTCTGCTGGTGCTTGTCGGTAATCACCGCGCCGCCCAGGGGCGACTGATGCGCATGGACCAGTTTCCAAATCCCGTCTTGTTTGTTCCAGACGTACGAAACTCGCCAGGGACCTTCAGTGCGCTGCGGCCCATTCGGCGGCATCACGTTTCCCTGCATAAAGAAAGTCGTGATGGCGCTGTCGCCGTAAACCGCGGCTTCGAGGTTGTAAGTCTCGAACTTCAACTTCCAACCCGACTTGAATGCCTGCCGCAATTCCGCCCCATCAAAGGAAGTTAAGAAGCCACCCTCGCCCTGGAAACGGTTTTGTTGCGGCGCCATGCGCTTATCAATCAGGTCAACGTTGCCGGAGTTGTAACCCGTAATGATGTCCATGACTGCGGCTTTCACTTCAGCCTCTGCTGCCTGGCCGGCGGCGTTCGGCGATCTAGTGCTGACAATCCGTGGGACGTTGGGCGCGGTTTCATTCATGCCGAGTGGATCGAGGATGTTGGCGATTAAGAGTTCGCCGAATGACTTGCCGCTGGCTTTCTGAATCACCTTATCAAGTTCTGAATAGCGATTGCCGTTGTAACGATACTGCTCTCCGGGATTTCCCTCGGAGGTGTGCGAGAGCAAGTGCCGCACTCTAATGACGCCCTCGCTCTCGAGCGTGATCCCGTACTTGGAAACCGGATCGTCGAGCTTGACCTTTCCCTCCTGGACCAACTGCATAACGATCGTGGAGGCAAAGGTCTTGGTCAGCGACGCGAGATGGTAAGGCGTGTGTTCGGTGGCCGGGATCTTGTTCTCGACGTCGGCGTAACCGAACCCCTTCGCCCAAATTACTTTCTGATCTTTGACGATGGCCGCCGAATAAGCCGGAATCTTCAGCTCCTGTCGCAAACTTTCGAGCACCGTTTCAAACCTGGCAATCCTAGCCGCAAAGTCATTCGTATCAACGACTGTGGCGCGCCCAAACAAAGTCTGTCCCAGAAGGGCCACGGTGAGAATCAGCGCGAGAGGCGCTGTGGCATTGAACTTCATAAACGATTTCTCCTGCTGTGGTTTTGTCGGCTCGTTTTAGAACCTGCGGTAAGACGGATAATAAACCAGTTCAGTTAACGTCGCGCGCAGAAATGGAGGCGCGGAAAAATAAAGTGCCCAGAGAAATGGAGGGACCGCCAGGGAAATGGAGGCCAAAAACTAATCAAGACAAATATTCAAACCTGGCCGGTTAACAAAAAATGCGCACCGGCATCGCTTGATGACCGGTGCGCGAGTTAATTCCGAAGCTAGCCGAGTTCCGGGAAGCGCGATCTCGGAAAACGCGGCAAGCTCAGAATTTTAGTTTCAGTGCGAACTGCATCTGCCGGGACGAACCTGAGTCTCCGGTGGCGAAACGCGTGTTGGTAATGACACCAAACGTGGTGCTCCCGACCTGCGCTGTACGTCCGGGCTGTCCCAGATTCGCGTGATTGAATAGATCAAAAATCTCCCAGCGGAATTCGATGATCTTGTTTTCACCGATCTTAGTTCGTTTGATGATGGAAAGGTCGGTGTTGTTGAACGAAGGACCAATTATCGTGTTCCGGCCAAAGCTGCCGAAGTGATAAATGGTCTTGCCGTTGACGAAAGCCACCGGCAGGGTCGCAACTGCACCCGCAGGACAAGAACCGCCGGGACGTGGATCGCAAACCAGGTTCGGGAACCATTGCACCCCGTTGCCCGTTAGGGCCGTGGCTTTCGAGGTGACGATGGCCGCGCCTAGATCGGGCCGCAAAGTCGCCAGGCCGGTTAGCGAATTGGCGTTGGCCGCGGGAGCGCCTCCCGCGATCGCGCCGGCGTTGCCGGCCAGCAGCGTCACCGGATTTCCGCTCTGTGATTGCACGATGGCTGATAGTTGCCAGCCATCGACCAATTGGTTCTTGTGAAACGGCAACTCGTAGAGACCGCTAATTACGAATCGATGTCGCGCGTCAAAATCCGAGAGACCACGATCACCACGAAGGTTGTTGCTGTCCTGCACGGTCACGCCCTGGCTGCTTTGCGAGTTCACATCTATAGACTTCGAGTACGTGTACGAAGCGTTGAATTGAAAACCCTTGCTGAGCCGCTTGGTGGCAGTGACCCAAAGCGCGTTGTAACTCGAGTTGGTCGAGCCTTCGCGGAAGGTAATATTCTGCAACGGGACACCTGGCGCAATCGGACTCGCCAGTGACAACTTTCCAGCACAGTGGGATCCGAAGCTTGGAATTCACGTGACTTGAAGTCGCGG
>JADMIO011826952.1_pt1 | contig 89130 bp, 69 predicted proteins | sample 8958161 | NCBI WGS metagenome assembly JADMIO01 (sample SAMN16585339, study PRJNA669376) | soil metagenome | isolation source: Crop rotation soil | place: USA: Cullars Rotation, Alabama | collected 2011
GGCCGCGACTTCAAGTCACGTGAATTCCAAGCTTCGGATCCCACTGTGCTGGAAAGTAGTGCGACGGCACGGTGTATCCGGCATAGGCGTGCGAATCGATGCGGATGCCGCGGCCGCCGGGTGCATAGTAGAGGTCGATCTTGCCCGGGCAGGGCTGGAAGTTATTGAAGGGATCCTCCGCGTTCACCCGGCACTCGATGGCGTGATACTTCAGCTTCGCGTTGTGCATCCAGTGGGAGAGCTTCTCGCCCGCGGCGATCTTGATCTGCTCCTTCACGAGATCGACGCCATACGCTTCCTCGGTGATGCAATGCTCCACCTGGATGCGCGTGTTCATTTCCATGAAGTAGTAATTCCCCTTGTCGTCCATGAGGCACTCGATGGTGCCCGCGCCTACGTAGCCGACTTCCTTCGCAAGGTTCACGCAATCCTGGCCCATGCGCTCGCGGGTTTCTTCGGTCATGATCGGGGAAGGCGTTTCCTCGATGATCTTCTGATTGCGCCGTTGCATGGAGCAGTCGCGCTCGCCGAGATGCACCACGTCGCCGTGCGAGTCGGCCATGATCTGGAACTCGATGTGGTGCGGATTCTCGATCAGCTTCTCGATGTAAACGCCGGAGTTGCCGAAGGCCTTCTCCGCTTCCTGTCGCGCGGCGTGGTAGCCGGAGACGAGCGAGCTGTCATTGTGCGCCGGGCGCATGCCGCGACCGCCGCCACCGGCGGTCGCCTTGATCATCACCGGGTAGCCGATCTGGCGCGCGATCTTGAGCGCTTCCTTTTCGGTATCGACGATGCCGTCCGAGCCGGGAGTGACCGGCATGCCGGCGCGCTTTGCCGTGTCGCGCGCGGTGTTCTTGTCACCCATCGCGCGGATTGCCGCGGCGGGTGGCCCGATGAACTTGATATTGCAGCTCGCGCAGACATCGGCGAAGTGCGCGTTCTCGCTGAGAAAGCCGTAACCAGGATGGATCGCATCGACATCGCCGATCTCCGCGGCGCTGATGATGCGGTCGATCTTGAGATAAGACTGCGAGCTGAGCGCGGGTCCGATGCAGATCGCTTCGTCGGCGAGCTGGACGTGGAGCGAATCGATGTCGGCCTCGGAATAAACCGCGAGCGTTTTGACACCGAGTTCCTTGCACGCACGAATGACGCGCAGGGCGATTTCGCCACGATTGGCGATGAGGACTTTGTTAAACATGAGCCGGAAAAGGGCCGGCTATTTCAACCGGAAGAGCGCCTGGCCGAACTGCACGGGCTTGCCGTTTTCAGCCACCATTTCGGCGATCACGCCGCGCGCTTCGGCTTTGATTTCGTTCATCACCTTCATCGCCTCGATGATGCAAACGACGGTGTCCTCCGTGACCTCCTGACCCACGGAGACGAATGACGGCGCATCCGGCGAGGGTGAGGCGTAGAAGGTGCCGACCATCGGCGAAGTGATTTCACGGAGTTTCTCACCGGCGGCTGGCGCGGCTGGCGAGGCTGCGGCGGAAGCCGCGGGAGCGGCAGTGGTCACCGGGAAAGCGGCCGGGGCGGCGGTGGTGGTAATGATGGGCTGAAAATCGGTCCCCTTCTTGAGGGTGATCTTGAAGCCTTCCTTCTCCATTTTGAAAACGGAGAGGTCGTTCTTCCTCATCAGAGCGATGAGTTCTTTAATTTCTTTTAGGTCCAATGTGAGGGATTGGTTTGGCGAACGGGGCGCATGCTAAGCGCCTCAGACAAAAGAGGTCAAGCGATGTGCTGAGGTGCTGACATCCGAATGGGCTTCCCCCGTCCGCAGCTTGCCGCGCTCAATCCTGCCACCATCGCCCGCCGCCGGACCAGCGCCTCGATCAAATGGCGATGCTCGGGGACCAAATCGGCGGGATCGATCATCACGCGCCCAAACCACAAGTGCCGAAGGAACCATGCGTAGCTCGGCTCCAGCCCCGGGTATTCGCCGAGCTTCTCGAGATGGCGAGAGTTCCAGAACTTCTCTCCCCCGCCACAATGGATCGAGCGCTGTTGGCCACCGATGTCTTCGTTGAAAAGGTGGCCCTCTCGCAACGTCACGTGCCCCTGCCAGTAGCAGTGGTGCTGACTCCACAGCCGATTCTCCAGCAACCGCACGCCATCGGGTCCGCGCTCCGAATAGATCACCGCGTTGAGCACGCCCTGATCGCCGTGACCGGGGAAAATCTTGCCGCCGCCAAAGATCGCGCGGTCGCAACATTCCGCCCAGCGCTGCAACACCCCGCGGTTCGCCGCCGTGTTCGCGCAGACGTAGAGCGACGTGGACATATTCGGCCCCTGCCCCGGCACCTCGATCCCGTAAGGCCGGTAGGTTTCGTCGTAGCGGATCGTTCCATCCCTCCCGCCGTGAAAAGTGCCCGACTCCTTCGCCGCGGCTACCACGTCGTCGATCCGCCCGCAGAGCACGCAATCCGAATCGATCCCGACCAGCACGTCGCACCCTTCAGTGAGATCGCTTGCACCGTAAGCCTTCAGTTCCCACGCGGCCAGCTTCCGTCCCGCACGCGCCAGCGCCGATGCTTCGACGATTCGGACACCCGCGGCTTCGAACGCCGCGCGTTGTGCCGCAGTCAGTGGACTCCTCTGCACGTGGTTGTGCACCACACACACCTCCGCCTCGGGATGAAAGCAGCGCACCGAATTGACGGTCGCAACGGTGCCCGGAAAGAAGTGCGCGTCGGTGACGGTGAGGAACTGGATTCGCATGGTAATTTCGTCGCTTCGGACAGAATCGCCCGTGCTTCGCGTTCGTTTAGGGAATCTCCAATACCATCCGCGAGGTAAAGGGTGATCATTCGCCACTTCGCGTCGCCTCGCCTTCCGCGAGCCTTCAGCGGTTTTCCGATTCGATAATCGTGACCGCCAGCCACGGTCCGCGCGAGCGTCCTAGCAGCGTGCTCCAATACCAAGCCGAAACGTCGGTCCAAGACTGGGTGTCCTTCTCGTCGCAAATGCGCTCGCGAACACCGACGCGATTTGGGCCGCGTGTAGCGGTGAAACAGTTCCATCGGCGACCGTGCTCATCGAGATGGATCGGCGCGGCATGGATCGTGTGGCCGAGACCCCGGAAGCAGTCGGCGGCGGAATGCAGCTTGCGAGTTCCCGCGGTGATCCAGCGGACGATGAACTCGCGCTCACCATCGCTGAATCGGACTACCTCGCCGGGAAAGTCCGAGTTGAAACCGCGCTCCGCCTCGCTCAGCGGCACGCGATGGATCGGTTTTCCTTCAAGGGTCTCGGGCCAGCGTGCGACCGAATGCGGCTGCGCGGGACTTGGCCGACTCGCCAACGGCACCAGTGCGGCCACGATGCAGAGTGCGAGAAAGAGCGCGCGGTAATTCATACGACGCATTTCGACGCCTGGAGCCTTTGCGCGGCAGCCGCGATGAGCCACGCGGCTCCGACGAACAGCACGATGCCGACACCGGCGTGGGTCCATTCGGGCCAGGCGACAATCCGGGCTTCCTTGAAGAAGAGAACCGTTGCACGGATCACGTTTGCCCCCACGACAAGGGCGAGCGTGGCGGCCGCGCACCACAGCGTGCGCCTTGCGCTGAGCCGGTAAAAGGCGGCCAGGAGGAATGCCAGGTAGAACCCGAACCACAGCATGTGAATCCCGCTACAGGGCGCATCGACCATTACTGTCTCTCCCGCCCAATGCAGGAGAGTCCCTTCGCGCGTCACGGCAAATCCGCAGAGCCGCAACGCCGTCGCCGAGACGCCTGCCGCGAGCACGCGCAGGGGGTAGCCGGCGTAGAATTGCAGCGTCGCCACGATCGGAAGCGAGAGTGCGAGCAGTCCCCACAGGCCCGCGCTCCCGCGGCGGTGAAAGAGCAGCGTCCCGAGCGCAGTCGCGGCAATTCCCGCCCGGATTAGCGGCGGCACCAACAGGAAGGTGGCGCCATAAGCCGCGAGGCACAGCACTGCCCACGGGAACCGCTTTTCCCAGCCTTCAACAGCCCGGCGTTGCCACGCGAGTACCGCCACCGTCGCGAGTGCGAGCAAACCCCACGGCTCGTCGCTGCCATCGCAGATTCGCCGCGCGAACCATCGCCACACCGACCATGTTGCTCCAAGCATCGCGACGATCGAGATAGCCAGCCCATCCAGACGCACCGCGCTCAAGCGCATCCCACCCTCCTCACGCGGCAGAATCCGAGAATCGCAACCAGCGCGACAAGCAGCATCCATCCATCCGGCTCCGGCGTCGTCGAGACCTGCGTGCCGACCGCGGAGTTTTCAACGCCCTTCGGCAACGGCAGCGGTTGTTTCACGAGCTGCGTCTGCCCACCGGCATTCCGCACGACGTTATCCACCGCGACGAACGAGGTGTAAGCGGTGAGCAGGTTGTAGCTCAGGCCGAGGCTCGTCACCTCCTTCACCCGCTCGTCATCGGCGTGGAGTTGGTTGTAGTCGGCGAGCGTCGCAATGCGATTGCGCGCCCAGAGATAGCCGAGCGCCTGCGTGGATTCGAGGTTCGTCGCGTTGGCGAGCGGAAAGGTCTGCACATACTCACCGGCGCCACCTTTTCCGCGGAGCGTGATCGTTCCCTTTGCGTCGCCCTTCCATTTTCCGAACATCACCACCGGCCGATCCGCGAGCACGTCAGGAACGGACGCCGGCTCCACGTCGTAGGCCTTGAAGCCGCCGAAATCGACGCCGATGTGCGTGAGCACCGGTGCGCTGATGTATTCGCGGAACTTGCGCGCCTCGGCCTCCGCCTCATTCGGCCGTGTAACGATGAACGGCTCGCCCTCGCCAGCGTGCGCGAGGCCTTCGATGAGAAAACGATTCACACTCGAACCAATGCCGAATGCAAAGAGGTTGGCGCGATTGAGATTCCCGCGAATGAGATCAAAAGCCTTCGTCTCGCAATCGACGAATCCATCAGTGATCACGACAATGCTGCGCGAGGCCTCGGTCGGGTTCGGCAATTGCAGCGCGCGTTGCAAGGCGGGCAGAAGCTCGGTGCCACCGCCGCCGCGCTCGCGTTCGATCGCATCGATCGCCTTGGAGAGATTCTCCGTCGTCGCGGGGAGCGATTGAGGCGCGAGCAGCGTCGAGCCACCAGCAAAGAGCAGCACATTGAACGAATCCTGCGGGCGCAAGGTGCCGAGGAGTTGCTTGATCAGCGTCTTGGAAACATCGAGCGGGAAACCAGCCATCGAGCCGGAGACATCGACCACGAAGACGTATTCGCGCACCGGCATCTCCGCCTTCGCGACGCGCTTCGGAGGCTGGACGGTGAGGAGAAAAAAGTTCTCCTTTTCACCGCGCGAGAGCAGCAATCCGGATTCGATCTTCGCATCGGCGAGCCGGTATTTGAGGATGAAGTCGCGATCGTTTCCGAGCTTGTCGCTACCATCGAGCCGCACCGTCGCATGCGTCGCATCGAGGAACTCCGGCTTCACGCCATGCGTCTCGCAGTTCAAGCCCTGGAGCGGCATTCCGGCGATCACATCGGCCGTCAACGCAAAGGTGCCCGGCGATTTGACGCCCTTGGTCAGGTACGGATTGCTCACCCATTTGTCCGTCTGCGGCGCGCTTGCCTCCGGCTGATTCGAGTAGCGCGGGCCGACGACCGTTGGGAAGACGAACGAGTATTCGCCCGCCGTCGGCACGAGCAATTCCGTATAGCGAAGTTCGACCTTGATGGTGTCGCCGGGCAGGATGTGCGCGACGTTCATCTGGAACACGTTCGGCCGTTGCTGCTCGAGCAACGACGTGCTCTTGCCCTCCGATTTTGCCTGCTCGTAAGTGCGCCGGGCGTCATCGCGTTTCTGCACCTGCGCCTTGAGCACGCGCTCGCCGATGGTCATCTCCATCCCGTACACCGCGGCCCGCGTGGAGCCGGGAAAAACGTAGATGGCTTCGAGCGGCGTGCCGCCCGCGTTGCTGTAAACCTGTGTAACGCGCACGTCGGCGATGACGCCGGCGATCTTTACATCCACGTCAGTGGACTTGAGCGGCATCGCGTCGGTGTTGCTATCGTTTCCGGTGACGAGGAAATAGGGCGACAGCGTTTTCTCGTTCCCGGCTTCCGATTCGCTCGCACGCGACGGACTGATCGGCGCCAGCGCGAGCAGCAGCGCGATCAGTGAATGAGTGAGTTGTTTCATGCCGCCATCCTCGCGGAGCCGCATGAAAAAAGTTTGAAGTGGAAATGAATTCGACGTGAAGCGGCGCGCACCTTTGCGCCTGAAGGCGCGCTCGCCCGAATGGGCTTGTGTGAAGGGTGTGTGAAGGCCTACGCGGCCCCGGCCCTTTCGGCGAGCGGCAGTTCCATCGTCGCGACGGCACCGCGGCCGGCGGCGTTTTGCAACGTCACGGTTCCGCGGTGCAGCGTCGCCACTTCCCGCGCAAAGGTGAGACCAAGACCGGAACTCTTCTTTCCCGTGTCGGGCCGCGGCAAAGAGAAGAACCGCTCGAAAACCCGCGGCTGTGCGTAGTCCGGCACGCCGGGACCGTTATCTTCGATCGCGACGATGCAGCGGCCATCCGCGCAGTTCAATTTCGCCGCGACGCGGCCACCTTCGGGCGCAAAGGCCACGGCGTTTTGCAGCAGGTTGAGAATCGCCTTCTCGATCAGGAACGCGTCGCCTTCGACGATGCACGGCTCGCCAGAGATGCCCGTCTCCAGCACGGCTTTTTTCTGCACAAGCTGCGACTCCACGCTGCCGATGGCGCGGCGAAGGACTTCGCCAAGTTCCATCGGCTGCCGTTCATCGAGCGTCTTCTTTGCCTCCACCGCGGAAAGGAGCAGGAGGCGATCGACGATTTCCTGAATGCGGATGGTTTCGGCGTGGATGTTGTGCAGAAATCTTTCGTGCTGCTCCGCCGGCATGTCTTCGTGCAACAACTCCGCCGCGCCGCGAATCGCCGCCACGGGGCTTTTGATCTCGTGGGTCAGCGCCTGCACATAGTTTTCGACATACTTCCGGCCTTCGAGAGCGTCGCGCATTTCCTCGATCGTGTGGCCGAGCGTGGCGATGTCCGAGGTGCCGAGCTTCGGAAATTCCGCGCGGCGTCCGTCGCGGACTTCCTTCGCGTAATCGGTCAGGCGCCGCAGCGGACGCGTGAGCCAGGTCGAGAAGATCGAGCCGACCACGACGACCAGCGTCGCGGCAATGGCGCCCATCACGAAGATCCGATGCCTCGTTTCTTCCATGAACGTCGCCATGCTGCGTTCGGGCTTCGAGACGGTGAGGACGCCGACGATGCGGTCGCCGTCCATGATCGGCGCGCCGACGTAGAGCACGAAACTCGAGGGATCATCCGGCACGAGCCGGCTCGCCCGCGCGCCATACTTTCCGCGGAGCGTGAGATAGACGTCGTTCCAGCGCGAATAGTCCTGGCCTTCCGCACGGCCACCGTCCGAGTCGAAGACGACAATACCGCTCGCGTCGGTGATGTAGATGTGCAGGTCGAGCGTCGTCTTCGTCTTGCCGTAAATCTGCGCGAGGAATTTGCGATTCGTAGCCCGCTGGAAGGATTCGCGGAACTGCTCCGGATCCACGCGGCCGCCGCGGATCTCCTCGCCGACGACGGTCGCCAGAAGCTGGGCGACATCGACCATCGATTCTTCGACCGACTCCATGTAGCGCGGCTTGATCTCGCGCGGGTCGGCCATCTTGTTCAGGAGATAGAAGAAACCGATCCCGATGATCAGCAGGTAGCTAAGGATGATGCGGACGCGGATGCTCAAGGCGACTCCTTCATCGAGTAGCCGAGTCCGCGATGGGTGCGAATCGGGTCCTCATCGGCGCGCACGGCGCGAAGTTTCGCGCGCAGCGTCTTGATGTGCGCATCGACCGTGCGATCGAGCGCCGCCTCCGGCTCCTCCCACGCCTGATCCATGAGCTGTTCCCGCGAAAAAACGCGTCCTGGCTTCTGCACCAGAATCTTGAGCAGCCGAAACTCGTATCGCGACAGCGACAGCAGTGACCCGTGAAAGGAGATTTCGTGGCGATCGTCGTCGATGGCAAAACTGGGAGCCGTCGTCTCGGCCGCGGGCGAATGACTCGTGCGGCGAAGGACGGCTTTCACGCGCGCCGTGAGTTCACGCGGGCTGAAAGGCTTCACCACGTAATCGTCGCCACCGATCTCGAGGCCGACGACGCGGTCGATCTCATCCTTTCGCGCCGTGACGAAGATGATCGGCACGGCTGAGGTTGCGCGCAGTTGCTTGCATAATTCGAAGCCGTTGATGTCCGGCAGTCCGACATCGAGGATGACCAGCGCGAATTCATCCTTCCCGAAACGCGCGAGCGCATCGCGGCCGGTCGAGCACCACACTGGTTCGAACCCGTCGGTCTTCAGCGCATAGACGATGTTGTCCGCGATCGAAGGTTCGTCTTCTACGAGCAGGATTTTCGGGTGCATCGAAAGACGCTAGGTGCGAATCGCGGCGCGGAGGACTTCCACCGCGCGGTCGAGCTCGGCTTCGGTGTTATAGAAGTGCGGGCTGAAGCGGAGGTAGTCGCGGCCTTCGCGGTCGTGGCGCAGGGAGGCGACGATGCCGGCGGCGGTGAGCGCATCGAAGAGTTTCGCGCAGCTCGCGGCGTCGTGGCGGAAGGTGGTGATCGCGGTGGCGTTCGCGCCTTCGCGCGGGCCGAAGACCTTGAATCCGAGCGGTTCGATCTGCGCGAGGAGGTGGGCTTTGAGCTCGAGCAGGCGGGCGGCGACGGTGTCGATGCCGTGGCCGTTGATGAGCTCGATCGCGGCGCGCATGCCGTAGATGCCGGCGATATTCAGCACGCCGGGCTCGTAGCGCTGAGCCGTGGGGACAAACTGCACCTGGTCCTGCGCCTGGAAATTCGGCGACTGCACATTCCACGCGCCGAGCAGCGTGGGGCGCAGCAGTTCGAAGCGGTGCTTTTTCACAAAGACGATGCCGATGGCGAGCGGGCCGAGGAGCCACTTGTGGGCGTCGGCGCTGAGGAAATCGACATGCGTGACGCGCGTGGGAAAGGCGCCGAGCGTCTGTATCGCATCGAGGGAAAAGAGGATGTCGCGCGCGTGCAGGAGCTGGCCGATGGCGTCCACATCGATGCGGTAGCCGGTGATGAAATGCGCACTGGCGAGCGCGACGAGGCGCGTGCGCGGAGTGAGAGCGGCGCCGACGAGTTCGGGTGTGATTTCGCCGGGCTGCGCGGGCTCGAGGTAACGCACGATGACGCCGCGGCGGCGGAGTTCGATCCACGGATAAACGTTCGCCGGGTAGTCGCCGTGATAGCAGAGCACTTCGTCGCCTTCGCGCCACGGAATGCCATTGGCGAAGAGCGAGAGGCCGAGCGAGGTCGGGCCGAGGAGCGCGATTTCATCCGATCCAGCGCCGATGAATTCCGCGCAGACTCGGCGCGCCTGCTTCACATCGCGGAGCACGCCGCCGAATTCCTGCGGATTCTCCGCGCAGAGCCGCGTGTAGTCGCAGATGGCCTCGGCGACCCGTGCGGGCAGCGAAGTGACGCCGGCATGGGCGAAGAAGATCTTTTCGCGGCAGACCGGGAAGAGGGCGCGGCGCTGCGCTTCATCGGGGTAGAGATTCATCACGAGAAATCAGCGAACCCGCTCAGGACTTGGGAATCTCGACTTCCACGAGCACCGGCTTCTCCACCGGCGTCGCCTTCGGTTTCGGCGTTCCCAACTTCGTGCTCACGGTGATCTCGCGGTAGATCGTCTTCTCCCCCGAATCGCGATCGACCACGGTCTGCGAGCGCACTGTGAAATTGGGCGGCGGCGGTGGCGGCGGCTTGGGCTTCAAATGATCGAGAATCATGAAGACGCCGAGATGCGCCACGAAGACGCCCATCGCGATGCAGAGCAGAAGCCGCCCGTTCACTTCCGACGCGTCTTTTCGCCCTCCTCGATCAACTTCCAAAAACCCTTCTGGCTGCCGAGCTGGGCATCTTCGGTCATGGGAAGATTCGCGCGGAAGAGGAAGTCGCGGATGGTGTTCTTGTGCAGCACACGGTGGACGGTGATGCCTTCGTCCGCGCGCTGGAAGTAGATCCGGTAGTCCTTGGCCCGATAGCGGAAGAGCTTCTTTCCATCGCGCTCGACGACGCCGAATTTGGTTTCATCGGCGGTCTCGATGTCTTCGGGGAGGAAGTGAAACTCGTCGAGCAGATCGAGCTGCATTTCCTTGGGGAGCGCGGCCATTTCCGCGGCGGAGATTTCGTTGAAGACGATTTGGAGCATGAGGTGGAATCGGGGAAGCGCGGGTGAATCTACTTCCGCGCGAGTGGGAGACAAGGAGACAAGGAGCTGCGGAAACTCATCCCCTCCCCGCTCATGATTGCCCCGAGTCGAGTCCGACGTATTCGCGGACGACGCGGCGGCCGATGCCGGTGAAGATTTCCCACGGGATGGTGCCCGCCTTTTGCGCGATTTCGCCCACGGTGATTTCTTCCTCACCCTGACGGCCGATGAGCACCGCTTCGTCGCCCGCGGCTGCGTCGCGGACTGCGGTGGCATCGACCATGATCTGATCCATGGTGACGCGGCCGAGTACGTTGCAGCGTTGTCCGCCGATGAGCACTTGCGCATTTTTGGCGGTGAGGTGGCGCTGGTAGCCATCGGCGTAGCCGACGCCAAGCGTGGCGATGCGCATCGGGCGCGGGGTGATGAACGTGCAGCCATAACTGACTCCGCGGCCGGCGCCAAAATCGCGGAGGAGCGTGATGCGCGTTTTCCACGTGAGCGTCGCACGCAGGCAATGCTGCCACTCCGGGAGCGGCGCATGGCCGTAGAGCATGAGACCGGGACGCACCAGGTCGCCGGCCTGTTGAGCGTAGCCGAGCAAACCGGCGCTATTCTCGATATGCACGAGCGGAGCGTCGAGGCCCGCGCGGCGGAGTTGCTCGACCACAGCGTGAAACTGCGCGAGTTGGTGCCGCGTGAAATCGTCGTCCTCGTCCGCGACCGGCAGGTGCGAACCGATCCCGGTAATCTTCACGCCGGGCACGGCGCGAATTTTCTTCATCATCTCCACCGCCTCCTCCTGCCACACGCCGACACGGCCCATACCAGTATCGACGGCAAGATGAATCGGCACCGGCGCATCGGTCGCGAGTTCACCAAAGGCGCGGGCTTCTTCGGCATCCGAGACGGGAGGAATGAAGCCACTGCGCACGATCTCCGCGCGCTCGTCGGGTAATGCGGGCCCCAGGACGAAGACCTCGGCCGACGGCAGATGCGTGCGCAATTCGCGCGCCTCCACCACATTCGCCACGCCAAACATCTGCACACGATCGGCGAGCGCGCGCACGACGGGACCGACGCCGTGGCCGTAAGCGTTGGCCTTCACCACCGCCATGATTTTCACGTCAGGCCCGACCTGCGTGCGGACCGCAGCCGCGTTATGACGCACGGCGTCGAGATCGACTTCCACCCACGAGCGGCGCGAAGGAGGAGCTTTCGATTCGGGAGTCATGGGAGGCGAGCCGCTTGTGTCCCACCAATCGCTTCCCGCTTCAATCCCCTTCCGCGCGCCCTTCTGCGCATGCTTGCGTTCGACGGAATTTGCCTTACACAGCAGGGCTTCATCTTCCGACCTTCCGCCTTATGCCTTCTCCGCTTCCGAAATTGATCGCCGCTCTGGCCGTCGCCGCATCCACGGCTCTGGCGCAGGAAGCCACGCCCACCAGCGAGCCTTCCGCGGAGCCCACGGCACCGGCAAAGGCTCCCGCCGCGAAGCACAGCGAACTGAAGCCCTCGGAGAAGAAGGCCCTCGCTGTCGCCGCCGCAACCACCGAACCGTCGAAACCCGAGCCGAAGCCCGCGCCAGCGCCGGTGAAACGTTCGAAATCGTCGCGGAGGGTCCCCTTTGGCGAGCGCGAAGCGAAGCCGGAAAGCGAGCCCAGTGAAAAGGAAAAGCCGCGGTCCCTCTGGGATCGAATCTTCGGTCGCCGTCGTCACGTCGAGGAATCAACACCCGCGCCTTCAACTCCCGCCGCGACTCCCGCACCGAAGAGTGGGAAAACCAAGCCGGGAAGCACCGCTCCAACGGATACGACGGTGCCAGTGACCACGCCGGCCCCGAAAACCACCAAACCCAAGACTACGACAAAGCCGGTCGAGCCCGACCCGGAAACGGTCCCGAAAGTGGAATCGACCAAGCCCGAGGGTCCGGTGGAAAAGCCGGCCGTAAAGTCACCCGCGCCTGCGGTGCCCAAGGCGACGCCGACCCCGACACCCGCCGCAACGCCCGCGGCGAAAGCGCATCCCCCAACCAAAGGCCCCGTCGCCGTCGCGCCTGCGCCGACGCCGGTCCGCCGCGCTCCCGTCGCGCCCAGCTCCGATGCGGACGCAGATGCGCAGGAGAAGTACCGTTACGAAGTGGCAAAGAACAAGGCCCTCGAAGACGCCGAAATCCAGAAGCTCAAGGAAAAGGCCGACGGTGCGACGAGCGATGAGGAGGCGCGCAAAGCGCAGCGGGCCTACAACAAGGCGCTCTTCAACAAGATGCGGAGCATCGACTCCAGCATCAAGGATCGCGCCGACCGCATCGAAGCCGCGATCATGAAGCGGCTCGATAGCGCTGAGTAACGCGCTCGGCAGCGACCCGCTTTCTAACTCCCGCGATAGGTGCTGTAGGCCCACGGGCTGCAAAGCAGCGGGACGTGATAGGCGGCATTGGGGTCGCTGATATGAAAGCGAATCGGGACGAGGTCGAGGAAGGTCTTGTCGTGGAAATAGTCGCCGACGTGGAAGAGCAATTCGTAGTCGCCGACCTTGACATCGTCGCCGACGAGCAACGGCGTGTCGGTGCGACCGTCGGCGTTCGTGCGCACGGCTTCGAGGCGGGTGCCGGTGGTGAGGTTGCGGAGCTCGATGTCCATGCCGGCGGCGGGCTTGCCGCGGGTGAGATCGAGGACGTGGGTGGTGACTTTGGCGCTCATGAGTGAATCAGGTCGCTGAGGCGGAGTTGGGCGATTTTGAAGATCTCGTCGAGTGCGGTGGCGCGTTCCTGCGCGGCGGAGTTTTTCAGGCGGAGAGGGAAAGCGGCAAGGATCGCCTCCTTCTTGTTGAGCCGCGCGCAAATGACGAAGGGAAACTCGAAGCGCTCCTTGTATTCTCGGTTGTAGCGGTCGAAGAGCGCGACTTCTTCGGGCGAAAGATTGGTTAGTCCGGCGGCTGTTTGTTCGCCCTGCGATTCGGCGGTCAACACCACGCGCCCGACCAGATCGGGATGTGCGCGGATGAGCGCGATCTGCTCTTCGGCAGAGGCCGCGCGCACCACGTCGCACATCGCCTCGTGCAGCGCGGCGAGACTGGTGAAAGGCCGCACAACCACGGCGCGTTCGGCGATCCACGGCGAGTGTTCAAAGACCGGGCCGACCACGCGGATAAACTCCTCGCGGGGCAGTGCGTTGATCTGCGATAGCGCGTAGCTCACGGGGAGACATTAGCTTTGCGGCGCCGCCGACTGCCACGCTAAACCATTCGACCGATGAGCCTGAACCCGCAACGCACCATCGCCGAACTCAAGGAACTGCGCGCGCTCACCGGCGACGAGAACGGCGCGCAACGCGTGGCCTTCACTCCGACATGGGCGACTGCGCGCGCGTGGCTTCAGCGCAAGCTGGAGGAGATTCCGGCGGAGGTGCATCGCGATGCGGCGGGAAATCTGTGGGCGACGCTGCGGGGCGAGTCGGAGAAAGCGCTGCTCATCGGCGGGCACATCGATTCAGTGCCGAATGGCGGCTGGCTCGATGGCTGCCTGAACCTGCTCGCCGGGGTGGAGATCCTGCGCCGGATTCACGCGCAGTTCGGAGGCCGGCCACCGGTCACGGTGCGACTCGTCGATTGGGCGGATGAGGAAGGCGCTCGCTTTGGCAAGAGCCTCTTTGGTTCATCCGCCTTTTCCGGCAATCTCGACATGGACGAGGCGCGCAGCCTGCGCGACCGCGACGGCGTGCGCCTGCCCGATGCGCTCGCAGAGCACGGCATCGACTTTGAGAATGTGAAAACCAGCGGCGCCGAGCGCGCGAACGCCGCCGCCTATCTCGAACTGCACATCGAGCAAGGTCCGGTGCTGCTCGATCTCGATCTCCCGCTCGGCGCGGTGCTCGGCACCTTCGGCGTCGAGCGGCATGCAATCACTTTTCACGGACAGGCGGCGCATTCCGGCAGCACGCCCATGAACCGGCGCCGCGACGCTTTCCTCGCCGCCGCGAAGATGAGCCCGGAGATTTATCGCATCGCCGAGCGCAGTGGCGCGGGCGTCTGCACCATCGGCTCGTGCACCACCAAGCCGGGCATCGTCACCAGTGTCGTCGAGGAATGTCGCCTCACTCTCGACCAGCGCCACCTCGATCCCGCCGCCCTCGCCCGCATGCTCACCGAGGCGCGCGAGGCGAGTGAACGATTTGCTCGCGAAGGCAATGTGGAAGTCGCGTGGGATCGCATCTGGCACATCGCGCCACGGCCTTTCCACGATGAACTCATCGCCTTCTGCGACGAAGCGATCCGCGAGACCTGCGGCGCCTCGCACCGCCTCCCGAGCGGACCGCTGCACGATGCCGCGGAAGTCGCCGCCGCGGGCATCCCGACGGTGATGATGTTCACCCAAAGCCTCCACGGCATCAGCCACAACAAGATTGAGGATACGAAGGAGGAACACCTCGCCATGGCCGTCACGGCGTTCGATCGACTGGCGACAAAGACGATGGCGTGGATCGCGGCGCACTGAACGGCAGGATCGCCGTCGAGCAAATCCTCAGCGTGGAGTGGCTCGGAAAGGGGTAACGTCTCCGGAGCGACGCGCACGTGACCGGCGAGTTGGAACAAGTTCGACCTTTTCGCGCCGTTCGACCACCGATAGCTTTTTCCCATGCCTACGCTCGCTACCACCGTCGATGGGTTGAAGCTGCCGAACCCATTTATCATTGGTTCGGGACCTCCGGGGACGAACCTCAACGTCATCACCAAGGCCTTCAAGGAAGGCTGGGGCGCGGTCATCGCGAAGACGGTGAGTCTCGATGCGAGCAAAGTGATCAACGTGACGCCGCGTTATGCGAAGCTGCATTCGACCGACGGCCAGGAGGTGATCGGTTGGGAAAACATTGAGCTGATCAGCGACCGCAAGTTTTCGATCTGGCTGGAGGAGTTCAAGAAGTGCAAAGACCAGTTCCCCGACGGCGTGCTGATCGCGTCGGTCATGGAGGAGCTGAATAAGGATGCGTGGGTGGAAATCATCGAGCGCTGTCAGGACGCGGGCGTCGATGGCTTCGAGCTGAACTTTTCCTGCCCGCACGGGCTGCCCGAGCGGAAGATGGGCGCGGCGATGGGTGAAGATCCGGCGATTCTCGAGGAAGTCTGCGGCTGGGTGATGGGCGCGGCGAAGAAACCGGTGTGGGCGAAGATGACGCCGAACGTCACGCACATCGAAGACCCGAGCCGCGCGGCCTTCCGCGCTGGTTGCCAGGGGGTGAGCGCGATCAATACGATCCGCAGCGTGATGGGCGTGGATCTCGAAACGCTGCGCCCCGAGCCGAGCGTCGAAGGCTACACCACGCCGGGGGGGTATTCGTCGCGCGCGGTGAAGCCGATCGCGCTGCGCATGGTCATGGAGATCGCGCAGGTCATTAGGAAGGAATTCCCCGGCCGCTCGCTGTCCGCCATCGGCGGTGTGGAGACCGGCAGCGACGCGGCGCAATTCATCCTGCTCGGCGGCGACACCGTGCAGGTCTGCACCGGCGTGATGAAATTTGGCTACGAGCACGTCAAGCCGATGTGCGCGGAACTGCTCGCCTTCATGGAAAAGAAGGGCTTCCAGACGCTTGCCGATTTCAAGGGCAAGTCGCTCGACTACTTCACGACGCATGCCGACCTCGTGAAGCGCCAGGCCGAGCGCAAAGCCGCGCAGAAAGCGGCAGCCGAAACGAAGAAGATGGTGGCGGCCGACGGCGAGTGGACAGGTGACGATTTCGTGAAGCAGAGCGCGGCGCTGGCGCGAGGCTGAGCGGTTCGCTATCGCTGTCGAGAGTCACAGCGATCTGCCCATGCTCTCCACGTTCTCTTTTCCCACGACCACGCACTGCGGAGCCGGCGCACGCAGCGGGTTGCGAGACTGGCTGGCGCGCGCGAGTTGCGAGCGGCCACTCGTCGTCACCGATGCCGGATTGTTGAAGACCAAGGCGTTCGCGCTACTGGAGGAGGCTGTGGCCGGCGCTGCGATCTTCAGCGACGTGCATCCGAACCCGATCGAGGAAGACGTGGAAGGCGCCTTCCGCGCGTATCAGGAGCATCGGTGCGATTCCGTGATCGCCTTCGGCGGCGGCAGTGCGCTCGATGTCGGCAAGGCCGTTCGGCTCCGCGTCAAATGGCCGGACGTGACGCTGAGGCATTTTGATTTCGACGCGGACTGGAGCGGGCTCGCGTCCCTCATCGCGATCCCGACGACTGCCGGAACAGGAAGCGAGGTGGGACGCAGTTCGGTGATCATCATGGAGCATCGCAAGCGCGTGATCTTTCACCCGGCGCTCCTCGCAAGCCTCGTCATCCTCGATCCGGAATTCACCCGCGAGCTGCCCCCCAAACTGACCGCCGCCACAGGCGCGGATGCGCTCACGCATTGCATCGAGTCCTTCACCTCGCCGGTGTTTCACCCCCTTTGCGATGGCATCGCGCTGGAGGGAATTCATCTGATCGCGAATGCGCTCCTTCGCGCGGTGAAGGATGGCGGCGACCTCGAGGCGCGCGGCCGGATGCAGGTCGCGGCGGCGATGGGCGGCATCGCCTTTCAAAAGGATCTCGGTGCGACCCACTCGCTCGCGCATCCGCTGTCATCGTTGTGCGGCCTGCATCACGGGCTGGCGAACGCGCTCTGCCTGCCGTTCGTCATGGACTTCAACGCCGAGCGCAAACCGGGCGTGTATCGCCGCGTCGGGATCGCGCTCGGACTCAGCGATCCGACGGACGCGGCGACGATCGCGACGGTGCGAGCGCTGCTCGATGAAATCGGGCTCAAGCCAGGTCTGCGCGCGCACGGCGTCGATGAGTCGAAGCTCGACGCACTGGCGGATCAGGCGTTTGAGGACAGTTGCCACGCCACGAATCCAGTGCCGGTCACGCGTGAGGATCTGCGCGGCCTGTACGAACGCGCGCTGTGACGATCCCGCGGAATCCTTTCATCGACGGAAAGTCTCGCGCGCCCCGCGACGGACGGCCGTTCGCGTTGGTTGATCCCGCGACCGAGGAGGAGTTTGCGGAGCTCGCCGGCGCAGGTCCCGGCGAGGTGGACGACGCGGTGGCCGGTGCGCAACGCGCCTATGAAAGCAGTTGGCGCGATCTGCCGGCGGGAAAACGAACGGAGATTCTTTTCGCGATTGCGAAGATACTGCGTGAACACGCCGAGGAAATCGCGGCGCTCGAGTCGCGCAACATCGGCAAGCCGATCGCCGACGCGCGCGACGAGGCCGCGCTCGGCGCCCGCGTTTTCGAGTACTACGCCGGCGCGATTTCCAAGTTCTTTGGCGCGACGATTCCGGTCGCGCGCGGCGGATTCAATTTTACGCTGCGCCAGCCGATGGGTGTGGTCGCGGCGATCGTGCCCTGGAATTTTCCATTCCCGATCGCCTGCTGGAAAGTCGCGCCCGCGCTCGCCGCCGGCAATTGCGTCGTGCTCAAGCCGGCTTCGCTTTCGCCGCTGACCGCGATCCGACTCGGCGAGCTCGCGCACGAGGCGGGACTTCCCGCGGGAGTTCTGCAAGTCATCCCCGGCGCGGGCGGCGCGATCGGCGACGCGCTCGTCCAGCATCCGCTCGTGCGGAAGATTTCCTTTACCGGCTCGACGGAGATTGGCGCGCACATCATGCAGCTCGCAGCGCGCGGCATCAAACGCGTCTCACTCGAGCTCGGCGGCAAATCGCCAAACATCATCTTCGCCGACGCCGACGTGGAAAAGGCGGCGGTCGCTTCGCCGATGAGCGTCTTCGCCAACACCGGCCAGGATTGCTGCGCGCGCAGCCGGGTATTTGTCGAGCGGCCGGTGTTCGATCGGTTCGTCGAGAAGTTCGTTGTCTCAACGCGGGCGCTCAGGATCGGCGATCCCGGCAACTCCGAGACGCAGCTCGGCCCGCTCGTTTCGCTCGCGCATCGGGAGAAAGTGGAAGCGCATCTCGCGACGGCGAAGGGCCGCGAGATCGTCGGCGGCGATCGTCCCGCCGGACGCGGAGCGTATCTGCGGCCCGCGATCGTGCTCGGGTGCGAGCCGGGCGACGCCGTGTGGCGGGAGGAGATCTTCGGGCCGGTCGTTTGCATCCGGCCCTTCGACGACGAGGAGTCGATGCTGCGCGAAGTGAACGACTCGCCCTACGGCCTGAGCGGCTCGGTGTGGACGAACGATCTCAAGCGCGCGCTCCGCGTGGCGCGCCGGGTGGAGAGCGGCGTCCTCAGCATCAACTCCCATTCGAGCGTCCACGTCGAAGCGCCCTTCGGCGGATTCAAGCAAAGCGGGCTCGGCCGCGACCTCGGCATGAACGCGCTCGAAGGCTATTCGGAGCTGAAGAACATTTTCGTTTCGGAGGATTGAGGCGATCTTCATCGCCACAATTTCAAAGGCGGAGCGTGAAGAACTCGTAGCTTCCGGGGAATCCCTTCAGCTCGTAACGTCCGGCAATCGGCTCGAGCGTTAGCAATTCGGACAGCAGTTCAAAGGCAGCGGCGGTGAAACAGAATGCCGCGCCGGCCTGCGCCGCAATTTTCTCGGCGCGAAAGACGAAATTCAGCTCCGGTCCCATCAGGCTCTCCTCGCCAAAACTGGCCGCGGCGGTGCCGCCCAGGGAGATCGCACCATGATGCACCATGACCCGGAACTTCGGCTCCGCGGCCTCCCACTGCGCGCGAAACGCCGCTACCGCGGCCGCGACGCGGGCGGGGAACCCGGCACCCGAAGGCCAGCAGGCAAGGTAGCCATCACCCAGGTATTTGTTCATCGTTCCGCCATTGCCTTCCACCGTCTCGCGGCCGCGGCGCACCCATCGACCAACGAGCGTTGCGAGTTCCTCTGCCGGCAGACGCTGGCTCAGCGCGGTAAATCCTTCAATGTCGGCCAGGAGCAGCCAGCGCTTTTCCGCGCGCACCTCCGGCCTCGTCGGCAGCGTCTCGCCAGCGGCTGCTTCATCCGGCAGCTCAGGCTGGTGAAACACGAAGGTCGTGTCCGCAATCGTGATCCGGTCGCCATCCTTGAGGCGCTGCGGTTGCACTACCCGGCGGTCATTCAGCTGCGTGCCGTTGATGCTTCCGAGATCGATCAGCCAGAACTCCTTCGTGTCCTGTGCATGGATCGTGGCGTGATACCGCGAGGTGCGCTCATCGGCGACGATAATCTTGTTGGAACTCGACCGGCCCATTGCGCAGTTTCCAGCGAGCGGGAAGCGCGCACTGCCCGCCTTTTCAAGCCAGGCAGCGGCCGTGGGAAGAATCTCCATCTTTCTGCTGCTACATGAGCCGGAGAGCCGGGAAAAGGCGAAGTTTGGCGCGGGCCGAGGGCTGGCCTGTCCGGCGCCAGCATTGCCTGGAGCCGTTGCCTGTCCTGATCACCGCTCCTTGTTTGCCACTCCGCCAAATGATACGAACGCATCACAATGGCCGACGCGCCCGAGCCTCCCAGTCTCCACTCCTTAGCAAGCGAGCCGGTTTCCACTCCGGAGCCGCCAGTTCTCTTTGGCCGCTACCGCGTCGAGCGTGAGTTAGGCCGGGGCGGCATGGGGCGCGTCGTCCTCGCCTTCGACACAAAGCTCCGCATCCAGGTCGCGGTGAAGCTCGTGCCGGATCAATTCCTCGCCGACGCCGGGGCCGTCGAAGACCTGCGCACCGAAGTGCTCCGCGGCATGGCGCTCACCCATCCGGCGATCGTCCGCACGCACACCTTCGAGCAGGACGAGAGCGGCGCCGCGATTGTGATGGAATACATTGACGGCCTCACCTTCACCGAGTGGAAGGAGCAGCAGCCCGGCCGCTGCTTCAACTCCGGCCAGCTCCTGCCGTGGCTCAGCCCGCTCTGCGAAGTGCTCGACTACGCACACCGGGAGGCACGCATCGTCCATCGCGATCTCAAGCCGCGGAACATCATGATCAGCCAGGACGGCAGGCTAAAGGTTGCCGACTTCGGCATCTCCGCCACGCTCACCGATTCGCACAGCCGCGTCACGGGCCATGGTCCCACCAGCGGAACGCCCGCCTACATGAGCCCCCAGCAGGCCAGGGGCAAAAAGCCCAGCCCGCTCGACGACGTCTATGCGCTCGGCGCGACGATCTACGATCTGGTCGCCGGCAAGCCGCCCTTCTTCCGCGGCGGCGCCGACACCATCCTGCACCAACTCGCCACCGAGCCGCCGCCGACGATGGCCGAGCGTCGCGAAGAACTCGGCATCAGCGGCAAGGCGCCGATCCCGCAAGTGTGGGAAAAGACGATCGCCGCCTGCCTCGCAAAAGAAGCCGGCGAGCGCCCGCAGAGCTGCGGCGAAGTGCTGGCGCGGCTCGGGGCCTTGGAACCTACACCGACACGCGCCGTTCCGGTGCTGGCGAAGGTGGCCGCCCTGCCAGCCAGGCAAGCGCCCGCGGTTGAGCCTCACGCGCTCGTCCCAGCGAAGCTGCCAATCGCTCGTCGATCGACTGCACGCACGCTTCTGCGTCAGGTCGTCTCAACCTCACGGGCGCGCCACGGCACCTGGCTCGCGCTGGCGATCGTCGTGATCGCGCTTGGTCTCGGCGGTTGGTGGCTCTTGGAAAAAAGACCAGCGCTCGTCAGCAACAGCTCGAACGTCACAAGCGCCGCCCCAATCGCACCCGCTGAAAACAATCCCGAGACGGCGACGAAAGACGCGCCATTCGTCAATTCGCTCGGGATGAAGTTCGTGCCGGTGCGAGGGACCAAGGTGCTCTTCAGCATCTGGGACACGCGGGTGCGGGACTACGAGGCGTATGCGAAGGCACAGGATGCGGCGGGCAGGAAAGTGGACGACTCTTGGAAGACGCAGCAAAAGGACGGCGTTCCCATCGCGCGCGAACCAGATCATCCAGTAGTCAGCGTGAGCTGGGAGGACGCGCAGGCGTTCTGTCAGTGGCTTACGGAAAAGGAAACCGCCGAGGGATCGTTGCCGAAGGGTCAACGCTACCAACTTCCCCAGGACTGGGAGTGGAGCATCGCTGTCGGTTTGCCGCAGGAGGCGGGCAATACGCCTCAGGAGAAAAACGGGAAGACCGAGGACTTCCCCTGGGGCAAGGACTGGCCACCCGCAAAGGCGATGGGCAACTACGCAGACGAAACTTTTCACGCGAAGTTCCCGCCGAAGAAGAACGATAAGAGTGGCAAGATGGACAACGAGACTTGGCTGAATGCCTGCACCGACGGCTGCGCGACGACCTCACCGGTGGGCAGCTTCCCGGCGAACGCGCATGGCCTCTACGACATGGGTGGCAATGTCTGGCAATGGTCCGAGAACACATGGGGCGATCAGCAGAGCGACCGTGTGCTACGCGGCGCGTCATGGGAAATCTGGGACCACGGCTTTCTGCGTTCATCGTATCGCACTCATAACGCGCCCGGTTTTCGCAGCTTCAGCTACGGCTTCCGCTGCGTGCTCGCACCCTCCGCGCCCAAAGCCGTGACGGCGATCGCTGTCACGCCGGTCCCGTCCGCACCAGTTTCGACCCCACCCGCTGCAATGCCGGTCGCCACATCGCCAGGCGCGTCGAAAACGACTGGCGTAGTCTCTCTACCTGGGACTCCGCGACCGCCGACCGAAACCGAAAAATGGCTCGCGCAGGTGGAGGCCATCTACCGACCGAGGTGGCAGAGCGAAGTCGTCGCGCCCTACGAGAGCGGGCTCGACGGTTTGAAAACGACCATCCTCTCCGCGCTCAACGTCCAGATCGCCGCCGCCAGCCGCGCCGCGAAACTCCAGGACGCTCTCGCCTTCCGCAACGAACGCCAGCGCGTCGAATCCGATGAGGGCATTCCACCTGACGACAGCGACGCACCGCCCGCCACACTCAAGACCTTGCGCGAGACCTGGCGCGCGCAGGCCGTCCGGCTCGAAGCCGATGGACCAAGCGCGCGCAAACCGTTTTCGCCCAATACGACAAAGTGCTCGCCACCAACCAAGCCGCGCTCACCCAGCGCCTGCGCCTCGATGAAGCGCTCCAGCTCCAGCAGCGCCGCGACACGCTGAAGAACGAGTGGCTCGCCCCGCCGCCCAGGCCGGGCAGCCCCGCCGCCGCGACGAGAGAGCGCCCCTTCCTGAACTCGCTCGGCATGAAGTTCGTCCCCGTCCCGATCACCGGCGGCCCGACCAGCGGCCAGCGCGTGCTCTTCAGCATCTGGGAAACGCGGGTGCAGGATTACGAGGTGTTCTGCAACGAAACGAATCGCAGATACAACCAGCCCGCCTTCGCGCAGGATCCAATGCATCCCGCCACAACGAGCTGGGATGACGGACAGGCGTTCTGTGCGTGGCTCACGAGTCGCGAACACAAAGCCAAAAAGATCGGCTCGAACGAAGCCTACCGCTTGCCGACCGACCATGAGTGGAGCTGTGCGGTCGGCATCGGCGACCGAGAAGACTCAGCTAGATCACCGCGGGAAAAAAGCGGGCTAGTTCGTGACGTGTATCCGTGGGGCAAATCGTGGCCCCCAATGGCGGGTGTAGGCAATATCCCCGGAATAGAAGCTGCCGCTGAGGTGGGAAAATACCCAATGCTCATAGCGACGATTGCCAGCTACGGCGATGACTATGTCATGACAGCGCCGGTCGGGAGCTTTCCTCCGAACGCATGGGGCTTATTCGATCTGTGCGGAAATCTTTGGGAATGGGTTGAAGACTGGCTTGCCGAGCCAAACAGCCTCGGAGTGCTACGCGGCGGAAGTTGGGCCACTGCTGATGCACGAGCGTGTCTATCGTCGCATCGCCAGACTCATCTTCACTCCTTGAAGCTCGCGGATGTCGGGGGTTTCCGCTGTGTGCTCGCTTCCGCTGTGCCTTCGTCGGCAAGCAGCAACACGGGGTCAGCGAAGGCCGCGGTTCCTGCACAGGCGACCACGCCAGCGCCTTTATCCGCGCCGCGCGCCAGCGTCGCCCCGGCGACACCGATCCCGCGCCCAGCGAGCGCGGCGGGCAACCGCGCCGACGCAGCGCTCGCGAACGCCACCAAAGACGCGCCGTTTGTGAACAGCCTCGGCATGAAGTTCGTCCCCGTGCCCGGCACCAAGGTGCTTTTCTGCATCCACGAAACCCGCCGGCAGGACTACGCCGCTTACGCCGCTGCGGTGCCGGGCGTGGATGGCTCGTGGCAGACTGCGAAACAGGAAGGCGTGGTGCCGGCCGGCCACGAAGACAATCATCCGGTCGTCGCCGTAAATCGCGCCGAAGCGCAAGCGTTCTGCGCGTGGCTCAGCGCGAAAGAAGCGAAGATCTATTGGCTGCCGACCGACCGCGAATGGAGCTACGCCGTCGGCATCGGGCACGAGGAGCGATGGACCAAAGACACTACCCCGGAGTCGCTGAGCGAAAAGATCAGAAACGAATACCCTTGGGGCACGAAATGGCCGCCGCCGAACGGCTCAGTGAATTACGCAGATACGACGTGGCACGACCTGTTCCCAAACCGAAAATTTATCGAAGGCTACACCGACGGCTTCGCAACGACGGCACCGGTGATGAGCTTTAAGCCGAACAAGCTTGGCATCTACGATCTCGGCGGAAATGTGTCCGAGTGGGTGTCGGATTGGCGCAACGCAGATCAAAAGGAAGGGGTCTTGCGCGGCGGTTCGTTCAGCATGGACGGCGCGACGTGGCTCCTATCCTCCGCTCGCCGCTTCCACGACCCTGAGGTGCGCTCGGGAGCTGTTAGCGGAATCTACGGCTTCCGGTGCGTCGTGGAGCTGCGCGGGCCCTGAGTTGAGCACCTTCCCCTGCCGTAGGCCGATCATCGGTACCGCAATCGACGCTCGGTTATTGTGATTTCGTAAGTAAGAACTCCAGCCATGAATCTCAAGCAGCTCACAGAAAAGATCCGCCGAGGTGAGATCGACACCGTTGTCGTCGCGTTTCCCGATGTGTTTGGCCGGCTCGTTGGGAAGCGCTTCACCGGCGAGTTCTTTTTGAAGAGCGTGGCGAAACACGGCACGCACGGGTGTGACTATCTGCTGACGGTGAACATCGAGATGGACCCGATGGATGGCTTCAAGCTCGCCAATTGGGAGAAGGGCTTCGGCGACTTCGAATGGCGTCCGGATTTCTCCACGCTGCGCGCGATACCGTGGCAGTCTGGCGCGGCGCTCATCCTGTGCGATCTGCATCATCACGACGGCAGTATTGTGGACGAAGCGCCGCGCAACGTCCTGCGCCGGCAGATCGAGTCACTCGCGAGCCAAAAGCTGATCTGCAACATCGCGAGCGAACTTGAGTTCTTCCTCTTCAACACCAGCTACCACGACGCCTTCACCGCCGATTACAAAAACCTCCCGGCCTCGAGCGATTACCGCATCGACTATCACACGATGCAGCCGGCGCGCGACGAGCCGATCTTCCGCGCGGTGCGCAATCAGATGCTCGGCGCCGACGTCGCGATCGAGTCGAGCAAGGGCGAGTGGGGCCGCGGACAGCACGAGATCAATTTTACCTACGGGCAGCCGTTGCCCGTGGGCGACATGCACGTCGTCTTCAAGCAGGGCGTGAAGGAAATCTTCGCGCAGCATGGGCGCGCCGTTTCGTTCATGCCGAAGGTTTCGGTGAACGAACCGGGCAACAGTTGCCACATTCACGCGAGCATCTGGCGCGGCGGTGCGAATCTCTTTTGGGACGAAAAGCGCAAGTGCGGCTCGAAGTTCTTCCGACAGTTTCTCGGCGGACTCATCAAGTACTCCCGCGAGCTCTGCTACTTCTTCGCGCCGACGATCAACGCCTACAAACGCTTCCAGGTCGCAAGCTGGGCTCCGACGAAGCTCGCCTGGTCCACAGACAATCGCACCACGGGCTTTCGCATCGTCGGCCACGGAAATTCTTTCCGCATCGAAAACCGCATGCCGGGCGGCGACGCCAATCCGTATCTCGCTTTCGCCGCGACGATCGCCGCGGGAATGGCGGGCGTGAAGGAAGCGCTCGACTGCGATGAACCCTACGATGGCAACGCCTATCTCGATCCGAAGTTGCTCGCGCTGCCGAGGACCTTGCGCGACGCGACCGACTTGCTTGAAGGCAGCGAGCTGGCGCGCCGCTCGCTGGGTGATGCCGTGGTGGAATTCTACGTCCATACCGCACGACTCGAAGTCGAGGCGTTCGACAACGCCGTGACCGACTGGGAGCGCCAGCGGTACTTTGAGCGAATCTGACGGCGGTGACTAAGGTTCCGGCGTGCTTGCGCATTGTCAGCATCAACCCCTGACGCCTTTTCCATGCATCAACGTTCCCTGCACTCACGCCGTTCATTCCTCAAACACCTCGCCGCGGCCGGCGCGGCTGCTCCTTTCATCACTCGCGGCCTGATCGCCGCACCGCCGAGCGGGGTCGTGCGCCACGCGAGCTTTGGTGGGGCGGGCATGGCGATGGCCGATCTCAACGGGTTCAAGAATCACCCGAACTTCAAGCTCGTCTGCGTCGCGGAACTCGATGCCTCGCGCATTGCCAAACTGAAGGAGGCATTTCCCGACGTGAAGGTGTATGAGGACTGGCGCGAGATGCTCGACCGCGAGCACGGGAATCTCGACTCCGTCAACGTCTCGACTCCCGACCATATGCACGCGGCCATGGGGATGAGTGCGATGCAACTCGGCCTGCACGTCTATGGGCAGAAGCCGCTCACCCACGAGCTGTATGAATCGCGGAAGCTCGCCGGGTTTGCCCGCGAGAAAAAGCTCGTGACGCAGATGGGCATCCAGATTCATTCCGGCGTCGAGTATCGCACCGCGGTGCAGCTCATTCAGGACGGTGCGATCGGCAAAGTGCGCGAGGTCCACACGTGGAGCAGCAAGAAATGGAGCGACCCGAAGCCGCGCCCCGACAAAACCGATCCGGTGCCCGAAGGCTTCAACTGGGACCTGTGGCTCGGCGTCTGCGAGACGCGGCCGTTCATCGGCGGCGGCTACTATCATCCAGGCAACTGGCGCAAGCGGCTCGACTTTGGCACCGGCACCTTCGGCGACATGGGCTGCCACATTTACGATCCCGTCTTCAAGGCGCTCGCGCTCACCGCGCCGATCTCGGTGCGGTCAGAAGGGCCAGCGCCGGGCGAGCACAACTGGGGCGAGAACGCCGTAGTGCACTACGTTTTCCCAGGCACGAAATTCAGCGCCGACTCGACGGTGAAGGTCACTTGGTACGACGGCGACGAACGTCCGCCGCAGGAGGTGCAGGCGTTGCTCGGCACCACGAAGATGCCGGGGCAGGGCTCGATTTTCCTCGGCACCGACGGCGTGATGGTCCTGCCGCACGTCGGCAAGCCGATCCTGCTACCGGAGGAAAAATTCACCGCTTACGCCATGCCGAAAATCGAGGGGGTCAGCCACTGGCATCAGTTCCTCGATGCCGTGCGCGGCGAGGGCACGACCTCCGCGCACTTCGGCTACGCCGGCCCGCTCACCGAGGCCGTGTTGCTCGGCGGAGTCGCATCGCGCTTTCCGCAGACCACGCTCGAATGGGATGCCGCCGCGCTGAAGTTCAAGAACGTCGCCGAGGCGAACGCGTTCGTGCGCCGCGCGTATCGCAAGGGCTGGGAAGTGAAGGGGCTGTCGTAACGCGTGCGTCGCGTGCGGGCTGAGGCGAGGTCGCTGATTGCCCCAGCCGCGAACTGCGATATGCTCACTCTGCGATGAAGCGCGTCATCAACCTTGAAGAAAAGATCGGCAAGACCGTCGGGCGGCGCAGGGCGCCGAATCCGCTGCAAACTCAAGCGGGTGACATCGCCGATGCCAAAGCATGGAGCCGCGCGTTTCCCGCGATGCGTGGAGTGCGGCCCGGTGTTTATAAGTTTCATTCTTTTGCAGAAGCCGACGCATGGACGATGAAATACGTGACGCGGACGAGTCAGAGCTAGTCTCCCGGGACCCAACGCTGAGCGACCTGGTGGCGCTGTGCCGGGAACTCAATGCGCGCGGAGGGCGTTACCTGGTGTGTGGAGGTTTTGCCATTCGTGCCGCGGGCTACGCTCGCCACGCTGGCGACATCGATTTGCTCGTGGATACTTCGCTGGAGAACGAAGCGAAGGTGTTCGCAGCGCTCGAGACCCTGCCGGATCAAGCCGTGCGCGAACTCGATCCGGGGGACATTTCTCGCCATTTGGTTTGCCGCGTCGCGGATGAAGTGCTGGTCGCTCTCATGGCCGCGGCCAGCGGGATCGATTATGCCGAGGCCGCCCAGAGCGTTGTGGTGCGGGAGATCGATGGCGTTTCAATTCCCTTCGCCTCGCCGCTGCTGCTCTGGCGGATGAAGCGACACACCCACCGCGAAAAAGATCGCCCCGATTTGCTTTTCCTGCGCCAGCTTTTCGAAGCCGACGGCATCACGCCTCCAGAGTAGCCTTTCCCCTATGTCCTCGATTCCCTGTCCCAGTTTCATCGCCGGCGAATGGCGCTCCATCGCCGGTGGCACGCCCGTCTTCAATCCTTCGACCGGCGACGTGATCGCCGAGTGTCCGGCGGGTGGAGCGGAGGAAGTGAATGCGGCAGTGGAAGCGGCGTCGGCGGCGTTTCCCGCGTGGCGCGATACTCCCGTGGTCGAGCGGGCGCGGGTGATGTTTCGCTATCGGCAACTCGTGGAGGAAAACTTCGACCGCATCTGCGCGAGCGTTTCGCGCGAGCATGGCAAGACGCTCGTCGAGGCACGCGGCAGCGCGTTTCGCGGCATGGAGAATATCGAGTACGCGTGTGGCGCGCCATCGCTGCTCATGGGCGACACGCTGGAGAACATCGCGCGCGGCGTGGACTGCGAGACGATGCTCCAGCCGCTCGGCGTGTGCGCGGGCATCACGCCATTCAACTTCCCCGCGATGGTGCCGCTCTGGATGTTCCCGCTGGCGCTTGTGTGCGGAAACACCTTCGTGCTCAAGCCGAGCGAGAAGGTGCCGCTGACCTCGGTGATCCTCGTCGAGTTGCTGGAGAAAGCGGGGCTGCCCCAAGGCGTGCTCAATCTCGTCCACGGCGGACGCGAGGCGGTGGATACGCTGCTCACCCATCCGAAGGTGCGGGCGATTTCCTTCGTCGGCTCGACGCCGGTGGCGCGGCACATTTGGGAAACGGGCACGCGCCACGGCAAACGCGTGCAGGCGAATGGCGGCGCGAAGAACTACATCGTGGTGATGCCGGATGCCGACGTCGCGAAGACCGTCGAAAGCCTTTCCACCGCCGCCTTTGGCTGCGCGGGTGAACGTTGCATGGCCGGCTCCACGGCGCTCGCCGTCGGCGCCGCAGCTGAGCGCGTGCTGCCGTCGCTGATTGAAGCTGCGCGGGCGATCAAGGTCGGGCCGACTGATCGCGCCGCCCAGCCCGACATGGGTCCGGTCATTACCGCGCCGCATCGCGACCGCGTGCTGAGTCTTGTCGCCAGCGGCGAAAGTGAAGGCGCAAAAGTCATCGCTGACGGCCGCGGCGTGCGCGTGCCGGAGGCACCCGGCGGCTTTTACGTGGGCGCGACGATCGTCGATCAGGTGCAGCCGTCGATGACCATTGCCCGCGAGGAAGTCTTCGGCCCCGTGCTCAACGTCATGCGCATGGATGACCTCGACGCCGCGATCGCTCAGGCCAATGCTTCCGCCTACGGCAACGGGGCCGCCATTTTCACCAACTCCGGCAAGGCCGCGCGCGAGTTCAAGCACCGCGTCAAAGCCGGGATGGTCGGCATCAACGTCGGCGTGCCCGCGACGATGGCGATGTTTCCCTTCACCGGCTGGGACGAATCGTTCTTCGGCGACCTCCACATCCAGGGGCGCGAAGGCGTGCAGTTTTTCACGCAGCAGAAAGTCGTGAGCACGCGCTGGTTCGGCGACGGCGTGGGCGACGTCTGGAAGAAGTAACGGTCCGCTGCCGCGTCCGTCCGCGACTGCTCTTCCGCCACGGACACAACGATTTAGCGATTGCGATTGCCGCCGGTCGGTGTCTGTTTAAAAACGCCGCAAACCTCAACCGGGGAGTTCCTCCATGAACCATTTTTCTCCCTCCGCACCGCGTTTTATCGAGCCACTCGAAGCGCGGATTGCCCCCGTGGCCGATATCGCGGCTCAGTTCGTCAGCTTCACCCTTCCCTCGACTGCGGTGCCGGGGGATTTCGGCAAGATCACCTTCAATCTGGTGAATGTGGGAGACGAGGACATTCGCTACCAGGGCGGAATCCATGCCTACTTCTCCAGCGATCAGTCGGGCGAGGTCGGCGATGATGAAATCGGCCGCATTACGGGACCGCAAGGCACGCCTCTCGATTTCGCGCTGCCCAAGGGAAAGTCGGTGCAGTTCTCCATCTCCTTCAACCTGCCGGGGTTGACGCTGCCGGCTCCTGACAACCCCGCGGGCGGCTACTACATCGTGGTGGATGTCGATCCGCGGAATCTCAACGACAGCATCAATGGGAACGACGATGCCGCTTCGCCGCAGTTCAACTACGCGTTCCAGTTTGGAAACGTCGGCGACCGGAAGAACGTGAAGCTTTATGCCACCGACAACGATGGCTCGAGCGGAGTGTTCGTCCTCGAGGGAAAAGGAGTGGGAGAATTGTTCCCGAACGGATCGAGCGTCGATCTAACGATCAGCGGGAGCGATGCCTCGACGAAAGTCGGCACCTCGAAGTCCCGGCCGGTTTCGGGGGGAGATAATCGGATCACTCTGCGGAACATTATGACCACTGCGCCCGTCAACATCGTGTCGATGGTCGGCGTCAACATCACCGGCGAGGTGAACCTTGGCTATGGCGCCGCCGGTTTTCGCGCGGAAGACATTGGCGGGCCGAGCTCGCAGATTTACATCGGTGGAGACCCGGCAAGCGGGAAGCCGGTGGACATCAACCTCGGACGCGTCAACGACCTCGACATGGGGATCGTGCCGGGGATCGCCACGCTTCGCGTTCTTGATTGGCGCAACCCGAACGCGGATCCCGATGACTTGATCACGCCGTTCATCAACAAGCTTGAAGTGATCGGGAAAGCGGGCGCCGGAGTCGCGGGGGACTTCGAGGCGAACGTCACGTTGAATCGGCCCACGATTGGAGTCGCGCTCGGCAAGGCGACCATTGCGGGCAAACTACAGAAGGGCAGTCTGACCGTTTCCAACATGGGCGCGACCGTGGGCAAGATCGTCGCGGATGGCGCCAACCAATGGAAGCTCCTCGCCGCGGGCGGCGTGGACACGCTCGAGATCAAGAAAGACCTGATCGGCGACAAGTCGGCGCCCTCGATTCAGGCGGTCTTCTTCGACGACATCAAGGTGGGCGGAAAACTCGACGCGTATGTGCAGGCGACCGGCCAGGCGAAGGACGAGCTGGGGATCGACAAGCTCGATGTGACCACCGTGAACGGCGCGATCATCGAAGCTCCCGCGGGCGGCATGAACAAGGTGGACCTCGGCGAATGGATCAATGGCGGTTCGCTCTCCGCATACTGGATCAAGACCCTCACGACCGACGGCAAAGGCGCCACGACGGCCGGAGATTTCAGCGCGGCACTCGCCGTCTTTCCGCCCAGCACCCTGGACGGCCGGCCCGATGTCCCCTCCGGCGTCAAGGGCGCGATCAGCAAGCTTGCCATCGCCGGCGCGCTCAAGGGTGCAACCTGGAATGTCTCGTGGAAACTCCCTCAGTTCACTGCGGGCAGCATCGCCGCGGACTGGCTGCTCTCCGGTTCGGATGGCACCTCCTCGTTCGCCACGGATATCGGCAAGCTCAAGGTGACGGGAGCCGTGGCGGGCAAGCTCCGCGCTCACCATTTCGACGATGTGACGTTCATCGGCGATTTCTCGGGCGAACTGAAGGCGCTGGGGGACAAGGCGCACCTCAACGATTTGACTGCCGGCAAGATCAGCGGCGGGGTCGTCGAAGCCACTGGCGTGATCTACAACGTGACCGCCGAGGAGTGGAACACCGGCAGCATCAAGGGTTCGACCATCGACTTGCTCAAGATCACTGGCAGTACGGCCAAGGGCCTCGCGGGTAATCTGGCCTTCGTCAACATCACGACGACCGATGCGGCAGAAGGCACCCTTCTTGGCCTGGACCTGGTGGCCCTCGGCAGCCTGACCAGCGTGAATATGTCCATGGCTGCCACCCTGAACTCGATTCAGGCCGACGAATGGATCGGCGGCACCGCGACGACGCGTCGCTTCGGGAGCCTGGATCTCGGTGGCGATGTCCGGCGAAATCTGCAGGGCGACCTGGTGGGGGTGACCATCACCTCCACAGCGACCGCCGGGCGGATTCCGAACGTGACCCTCAGCGGCACGGCCGACAATGCGCACCTCACCTTCGCGATTGGCGCGAGCAACCTCATTTTCGGCAGGATGTACGACTCGACGGTCGATGTCCTCGGGCAGGAAATTAAGCATTTTGAGATCAAGACCCTGGGGACGGGCGGCACGGCGTTCCGCGCCAGCCAGGTGACGGCAGGCCGAATCAACGAAATCATCGTGCGCAATGTGGACGAGGGTGGAGGCGGGAATGACTACGGCATCACGGTTGACTCGCTGGGCAGCTACACCCGCATCGCGGGCGGAACGGTGGAAAGCAGCGAGAGCAATCTGGATAGCGCGCCGAACGGAAACCCGGTCGATTCCGCCGGCAAGTATCGCCTGGTGGTGAACTAGAGCGGATCAAGAAATGGTGTAGCCGCGCCTCGATGCGACACACCGGTGGTTCCTCTCTTGCGCCTCGCAAAGGCGCGGGTTTTCGAGCCGCGCTTCTTCATTGCGCCTTCGGCAAAACGGTGTCACGTAAGCGTTTGCGTAGAACAACAGCCGTCACGCGCTTATGACTCGCAACTCTCCCCCAGGGCATCTCATCGAGCCCCTCGAAGCCCGCATCGCGCCCGCCGTCGATCTCATGGTGACGATCGACTTGCTGAAACTTCCGGACCCCGCGTTCGCCGTGCCGGGCGATGACGGATCGATCACCTACACGATCACCAACGTGGGCGACACGCCGTTCCAGACCAATCAGCTCGACGTAAATGTCTGGCTCTCCAAACAGACCGGACCGATCTCCAGCCCGATCGCCAACGATATCAGCCTGCACGCCAAGTATCGCACGGTGGTGGATGGGCAGCCGAACATGGCGATCAAGCTCGGGCCGGGCGACAGCGTGAAGAAGACGGTCAAGATTGAAATGCCGGACTATGTCCTGAACGGCGGCCGCGATCCTACGTTCGTGTTCGGCGAGACGCCGTTCAACTTTTCGCCGGGCACCGGCTTTCATCTCATCGTGGAGGTCGATCCCAATTTCGCGTTCGATTCGGGCGCGCACGCAAACAATCACGCCGCGAGCGCGCCGTTCGAGTGGCGATACCAATTCGGACAGGTCCATGGCCGCAACGGCGTGGGACTCAACTTCATCGAGAGCGGCGGCGGGACGCTGGGCAGCTTCGAACTCTCCGGCCAGGGCACGGGCGAGTTTCTGCCGTTCAATTCTCCGCAGCCCGGCGAAGACCTCTCCTTTACCGGCACCACTGCGGGGTCCGCCGCGACCGCCAGCGTGTTCAAGGCGCCGGGGCTGTTTGGCGATAATCTCATCCGCCTCGGGCTCATCGGCTCGCTCGGTCCGATGAAGTCGCTCCGCTTTCCCACCGCGGACGTGTCGGGCAATATCAGCATCCCCGGGACGCTCGGCGCACTGGTCGTGCGCGATCTCGGGCCGAATACGACGGTGCAAATCGGCGGCGCCCCCGGCGACTTGCCGCTGGCCTTTGATGCCCGCCGGGTCGACGGCGTGCAACTGACCGCCAGCGCCGGCATCGTTTCGCTCGATGCGGTCGATTGGTTGAAGGGCAGTGCCGGGAGCATTACCGCACCTTTCCTCAACGACCTGGAAATCACGGGTAGCAAGGTACCCGCCGTTGCCGGAGACTTCGGGGCGAACGTGAATCTGAACGGCGCGAACGCGAAGGGTTTCGCGTTGGGGAAGGCGAAGATCGTCGGCGCAATCAAGAACAGCACGTTCACGAGCACGGGCGCGGGCAGGATTGGCGACATCGCCGCCGTCTCCGCTGAAAACTGGACCCTGAACGCGCAGGGCAGTGCCGAGGATATCTTCATCGCCCAGAGCGTCCTCGGCGTGACGTCGCCCGGCCTGAAGGCAAAATCCTTCAGCAGCATCAAAGTCGGCGGCACACTCGGCAATCACATCATCGCCACCGGCGACAACGGGAAGATGATGGGCATCAAGCTGGTGCAGGCGAAGACGATCGACGGCATTACGATCGCGGCCGGCACTGCAGGCATCGAGAAGGTGCTCACGGGCGGCTGGGACAACGGCGGGAACCTCAACGCCAGGTGGATAAAATCGATTCTCGCCGTGGGCGGCCCGGGATCGCCGGCGTCGGGCGACTTCACTGCCGCGGTGAACATTACCCGCGCCCCGGGCGATCCCGTTCCGAAGTCTGTCAAGTACGGGCTCGGCCAGGCGGGCATCGGCGGTGCGCTCAAGGGTGCGATTTGGAATGTGAAGAGCGATGTGCAAACGATCGTCGCGGGTAGCGTCGAGGCTGGATGGAGTTTTGTCGGCGCGGCGGAGGCACCGGGTGTCCTGCGGACGCAGGTGGGAGAGTTGGTGGTGAAGGGCGCCAACGGAGGCGCGTTCACCGCGGATAGCTATCGGGACGTGGATTTCCAAGGGGACTTCACTGGCACGCTCACCGTGAAGGGAGTGACCACTGCTTCTCCGACGCTTTACAAATTTACCGCTGCCACCGTCACCGGCGGGAAGATTAACGCCGACGGTTACGTGGACAGCATTACCGTCGGGCAATGGACCGGCGGCAACATCACGGTGGACAAGTTCAACACCATCAACATCAAGGGCACCAAGAACCTGCCCGGGAACCTGGCCAACGCGATCGTCACGGTGACGGGCACCGAAGGAGGCGTGATTCAGGTCAATGGCGCGCTGGGCGCCACAACGATCAACGCGCCGAATGCCAGCATCCTGTCCATCACCGCCGACGAGTGGAACGGAGGCGACCTCACCGCGCAATCGCTGCGCTTCCTCCACCTCGTCGGAGACCCGGCGCGTTCCATTGCAGGAGACCTCTTTGGCGCCAGCATCCGCCTCGATGACCCGAATGCCAAGTTGAACGAGCTCAAGGTCAAGGGATTCATCCGCAACGAGACCATTCAGGTATTTGGCGATGTCGGCGTCGTGGAGGTGCTGGGGCTGGAGTACGCGAACATCAGCGTCGCCGGCCAGCACCGGATCGACACGCTCAACATCACCGGCACGGACGCCGCCACGAGGTATTACATCGGGAGCCAGGTCGATGTCGCCGCGGGGATCATTGGGTCGGTGGTGGTGCGAAACGTGAACCCCGACTTTGGCAGTAACGAGTTTGGCATCACCGCCGACCGGATCGAGAAATACGTGCGCTTCGAGGGCGGAGTGCAGGTAGCTCCGCCGCTCACCAATCTCGATGTGCAGGGAACATTCGACCCCGAGGGCGACTACCGGGTGACAATCAAGTGACTCCGGCGCACGACTCTCGCGGTTTTGTTGCGGCACGCTGCCGATTGCGCCTTCGGCAAAACGGTGTCACCTGAGCGTTTGCTGCGGATCGGAAACCTGGAACCCATCTTATGACTCATCACGCTTCCCCCCTTCACTCCATCGAACCGCTCGAAACGCGCATCGCGCTCACGGTGAATCTGGTGATGAGCGATGTGTTCATCGTGGGCAATCCCACGGCGCTGGTGCCGGGCGACGAGGTGACGGTGACCTACAAGATCACCAACAAGGGGACCGAAGCTTTCAGCGCCAATAATCTGGACGTGAATTTCTGGCTGTCGAAGCAGCTCGGGTCGATCCCCTATTTCCAGGACGACCCGGTGTTCCGCGCGAATTACGTGAGGGTCGTCAATGGCGCGCCCGATATTTCGGTGAATCTCGCCGCCAACGGGGGCTCTGTAGTCAAGAAGGCGACTTTCACCTTGCCCGAGCTGTATCTCGGCGCGCCGACCGGACCCGGCGCAGTTTTCGACTCGAACCCGTTCAACCTCGCGCCGGGAGCGGGCTACTACATTATCGCGGAGGTGGACGGCGGCTTCCGTTTCCCCGACGAGACGCACGAAGATAACTCCTCGCCGCGCGATAACACCAACCCTACGCCGGCCGCGGACCTCAAGCCATTTGAATGGGCGTTCAAGTTTGGGAAGGTGGGCACCCGCAGCAATGTGGACCTGGCGGCTTTGGATGCGGACGGAACACAGGCTCTTTTCTCTCTCACCAGCGCCGGCACCGGTGAACTGAAGCTGCAAAACAACCCCAACCTGACCAACGTTGAGTTTACCAACACCACGGCCGATTCCTTCGCCTCGGTCCTCACCTTCAAGGGGGATAACGATGGACGGATTACCCTGAACAACATCACCGCGCTCTCCGCGATAAAGGGGATCAAATTCCCCGGGGCGGATGTGACTGGGAATGTGAACACGTCCGCAATCGCCGGGCTGCAACTCGGCAAGGTCGGGGGCGATAAGACAATCACCCTCGGCGGCGTTGCGGGAACGAATCCGCCCACCACGGTCATTCTCGGTCGGGTCACCAATCTCAATCTCGCCGCACCCGCCGGGTTGGCTGTGCTCCAGGTGGTGGATTGGCAGGATACCGGGGCCGCCGATGTCATCACCACGGCGTTCATTTCCGATCTCGAAGCCAAGGGAGACAAGACCACCCAGCTTCCCGGCAATTTCGGCGCCGATCTCGTTCTCAGCGGAGCCGATGCCAAAAACAAGTCGCTGGGAGTCGCCTATTTCACCGGGCAGATCGCCAACGCCACCTTCCGCTCCACGCTGGACTCCGCCAATATGGGCAACATCGTCGCGGATTCCGCCAGCCAGTGGAGCATGGATGTCGCCGGCCAGGTCGATTTCGTCGGGATCGGGAAAGACTTGAGCGGCGCCACGGCGACCGGCCTGAAGGCAGAGTCCTTCGGCACCGTCAGCGTGAAAGGGAAGCTCGCCAATCACCTCACGGCGACCGGAACACGGGGCAACTTTGACCCCGAGCTCATCGACGCGATCGTCGCCGGATCGATCGATGGGATCAATATCTCGGCGGAAGGCGGCCGGATCGCGATGATCGAGACGGGCGAGTGGATCAACGGCGGCCAGCTCAAAGCCAACGGCATCAGCAAGATCATCACCAAGGGAGGGGCCGGCGCTACGACCCCAGGGGACTTCACGGCCGCCGTTACGGCGCCTGCCATTTACATCGCCTCCATCGCCGGTGCGCTCAAAGGGGGGACATGGAAGGGTCTTGTTCAAAAGCTGACCGCCGGCAGCGTTGCTCCCGGCTGGAGCCTCGACGCCGTGAGTGCCACCACAATCTCGGTTGACAGCCTCGTGGTGAAAGGCTCAGCCGCCGGCACCTTCCAAGCTGTTTCGTTCGGAAAGATCGACATCGGTGGCGACTTCACCGGGTCGATCACTGCAACCGGCGACAACCAGGTTGTCGACTACGCCATCGGCAGCTTCAGCGCCAAAAAGGTGGCCGGCACCGGCACCGTGCTTGCCGCCCCCAATGGCTTAATCAAGAAGTTTGCAGTCAAGGAATGGGTGAGCGGCAACCTGACCGCGAGGGATGTGGACGGCCTGAAGATCAGCGGCGGTGATGGGCTGGTGGGTGATTTCAAGAACGCCACGGTGACGATCACAGGCGGACGCCTCGGCAAGGTCGTCGTCGCCGGCAGCCTCGTCGATGCGGTGTTCAGCGCCCCGAATTCCTTCATCGAGTCCGTCGCCGCTGACGAATGGATCTCGAGTAACCCGAGCAACACCGATCTCCTCGCAACCAGACTCGGCGGCCTTTTCCTGACCGGCGATAAGAAGCGAAACCTCGTGGGCGACATGGGACTGGTGCGCGTTCAGGTCACCGGGGCCGATGCCAAGCTCTCGAAGGTGAGTGTCGCCGGTTACATGAACGAATCGACTCTCGCCATCACCGGGGACGTAGGCACCATCAAGGTCCTCGGGATGATCGACGCCGCCATCAACGCCGGCCTTTCGAAATCGATCGATTCACTGATCGTCGAGGGGCTGGACGGCGTCAATTCCTTTGGAAACTCGAACGTCAGCGCCGGACAAATCGGCAAAGTGCAACTCAACAACGTGGAGATCACTGTCGGAGGCTCGCAGTTCGGAATCACCGCCGACAAGATCGGCAAGTATGTCCGGACGGTGGACGGCTCGGCCGTCAAGAAGCTCGCCAATCTTGACGCTGCCGGCACCAACCTCGACCCCGTCGGACCCGGCGCTACCTACCGGCTCAACGTCACCTGACGCCAGCGTGGGGTGAATTCGCAGCCTGCCGCACATTTTGGTTCGCGGCGGCCGGCGCTTTTGAGGAAAAGATTCCCCGCCATGCCTCTGCTCATCAAGAACGGCCGCGTCGTGACGGCCGACAGCGATTTTCACGCGGACATTTTCTGCGAAGGGGAAACGATCACCCGCATCGGCCGCGGCCTCGACGCGCCGCCGGACGCCGAGGTGATCGACGCGACGGGCAAGTTCGTCTTCCCCGGCTTCATCGATCCGCACGTCCACATTTACCTCCCGTTCATGGGCACCTACTCGAAGGACAACTACGAGTCGGGCTCGAAGGCGGCGCTCGTCGGCGGGACGACAACGTTGATCGAAATGTGCTGCCCGTCGCGCAAGGACGAAGCGCTCGCCGGCTTCGAGCTGTGGATGTCGCAGGCGGTCGGAAAATCGGCGTGCGATTTCACCTTTCACATGGGGGTCACGAAATTCGACGACGGCACCGAGTCGCAGCTCCGCGAGATTGTGAAGCGGGGAAATTCGTCGTTCAAAATCTTCCTCGCCTACAAAGGCGCGTTCGGAGTCGATGACGCCGAACTTTACCGGACGCTGAAACTCGCGCGCGAACTCGGCGTCATCGTCACGGCACATTGCGAGAACGAGACGCTCGTCGCCGAGCGCTCGAAGGAGCTCATCGCCGCAGGCGTCACCGGTCCCGAGGGCCACCACGCGAGCCGACCGCCCGCGGTGGAGGCGGAAGGCGTGAATCACTTGATGACCTTTGCCGAGTTGACCGGCGCGGCGACCTACATCGTGCACCTGAGCTGCAAGGAAGCGCTCGATCAGGCGATCGCCGCACGGCAGCGCGGGGTGCGGGTGAATGTGGAGACACTGATCCAATACCTGCTCCTCGATAAGACCGACGCCGAGCAGCCAAACTTCGAAGGCGCAAAGTACGTCATGTCGCCGCCTCTGCGGGAGAAGCGCAATCAGCCCGTGCTCTGGAGCGGCCTGCAGAACGGCCTCATTCAGACGGTCGCAACCGATCACGCGCCGTTTGATTTCCAGACGCAGAAGCCGATGGGCCGCGACGATTTCACGAAGATTCCGAACGGCATTCCCTCGCTCGAGGAGCGCGTGAAGCTGCTCTACAGCTACGGCGTGAAGAGCGGAAAGCTCGACCTGCAAACCTTCGTCAATGTCGCCAGCACCCAGGCTGCGAAGCTCTTCGGCCTCTTTCCGCGCAAGGGCACGATCGCCGTCGGCAGCGACGCAGACCTCGTCATTTTCGATCCCGATTATCGCGGCACCATCTCCGCCGCGACGCAAACGATGGCGGTGGACTACAGCGCCTTCGAAGGCTGGGAGATCGAAGGTCGTCCGAGCGTCGTCACCGTGCGCGGCGAGGTCGCGGTGCGCGACGGCAAGTTCGTTGGCACGATCGGGCGCGGCCAGTATCTCGCCCGCCCCGCGGTGCACTAACTCGGAGGGACGTGCTCCCGCGCGTCCCACACTGGCTCAGGATCTCCACCTCGAAAATGGGGAGCGCGCAGGAGCGCGTCCCCCCGTCCTACAGCTTCCGCGCGCGCAGCCATTCGCTGACGAGATTGCGGAAGGCGATCACCGGCGGCTCCTCGTGTTCCTGTTTCCAGACCATGACGAGCGGGATGGTGAGACTCGGGGTGAGCGGCACGAGCGACCACCGCGATGATGGGTCGGTATCGCCAAGGCTCTCGGGCACGATGCCAATGCCGGTGCCGCTCTCGACGTAGCGCAGGATGGTGCTGACGACGCTCGGAGTGTGCGCCAGCTTCGGGCTGAAACCGGCCTGCCGGCAACCGGCGAGAATTTCGTCGTGCGAACCGGCGCCTTCGCGGCGGGCGAGAACGATGAGCGGCTGGCCGCTCAGGCTGCGCCAGGGGAGCGACTTGCGGCCTTGCCATTCGTGGCCGTGCGGGATCGCGGCGCAGAGGCGTTCGTCGCGCAGGGAAAGCGTCTGCATCTGCAAGGCCGCATGCGCGAGCACCGGGCGGGTGAGTCCGATGTGCAACCGGCCTTTCGCCACCATTTCCCAGACGCGTTCGGGCGTGCGTTCCTCGAGATGCACGGTGACGCGCGGACAGCGCCGCGCATACTCCTCGAGCAGGCGGCCGAGAAAGCTCTGCGTCGGTGGCCCGATGTAGCCGAGACGCAATTCGCCCTCCTGCCCCTCGGCGGCGCGCCGCACGCGGCGGATGGTCTGATCGAGCCGCTCGAACATCAGCGCGGTTTCATCGAGCAACACGCGCCCGGCGGTGGTGAGCTTCACCGAGCGCCGCGTGCGGGCGATCAACTCCGTCCCGATCTCGGACTCGAGTTCCTTCAACGCCCGGCTGAGCGCGGGCTGCACCACATTCAGCCGCCGCGCCGCGCGGGAAAAGCTGAGCTCTTCGGCGATGGCCTGAAAGTAGCGGAGATGGCGGAGGTCCATGGAGCGGCTTATGGCGAATGGCGATCACTTCCATAGCGAAGTCTATTTCCGCTACAAGCTGGGCCGTGATTCCTTCGGGCAGTGATCGCCCCCGAAAATACGACGCCATCCTCATCGGCGCGGCCCCTCCGGCTCCTTCTGGCACATCCCGCAGCACGACGGCATGACCAGCGTCGGCATCGTCGCCGAGGGCAAATACCTCACACGCGACGGAGTGAAAGATCCGAAGTCGATCGTCCACCGTGAGGTCGAAGAAAATCTCTGGATTAAGGATCGCCTCAGCGTGGGCGCTTCGACCGGCGACTACTTCATCACCAGCGAATACCGCCGCCGCTCTCGCTACTGCGCCGCGCCCGGCCTGCTCCTGCTCGGCGACGCGCTCGCCTTTCTCGATCCCGTCGTCAGCAGCGGCGTGATGCTCGCCTTGAAGAGCGGCCACCTCGCGGGCGAAGCCGTCCACGAAGGACTTGTCGCCGGCGATCTTTCTCCCGCGCGCTTCACCGCCCTCGGCGCCGCGATCCGCCAGGGCGTCGAGAACATGCGCAAGCTCGTCCATGCCTTTTACGATCCGAAGTTCTCCTTCCGCGAAGTGATCAAGGCGCATCCGGAAGCCGGCGGCCAGATCACCGACTGTCTCTCCGGCGACGTGAACAAAGACTTCTCCCAGCTCTGGAGTTGGATCCGCGAGTTCGTCCCGCTCCCCGACGATCTGCCTTACGGCGAGCCGTTGGTCGAGGAACCAGCGGGCACGGCTTAGCAAATCCTCGCAATTCAGCGGTCGCGCGGTATCCATCCACCGCATGACTCACGCGCCAGCCACAGGGAACCAGGGCTTGGAAGGCAGCAGCCTATACAACGAAGACCTCGCGCCGGTACCGCCGGAAAGGCGCACGTGGAAGACGTGGAATTTCGTCGCCTTGTGGGTCTCGATGGCCGCCTGCATTCCCACGTACATGCTCGCCTCGTCGCTCATCGGCGGTGGCATGAACTGGTCGCAGGCCATCTTCACCATCTTCCTCGGTAACGTCATCGTCCTCATCCCGATGGTCCTCAACGCGCACGCTGGCACGCACTACGGCATCCCGTTTCCGGTCTTCTGCCGCGCGGCTTTTGGCACGCTCGGAGCGAATGTGCCGGCGTTGCTCCGCGCGCTCGTCGCGTGCGGATGGTTCGGCATCCAGGCGTGGATCGGCGGCAACGCGATCTACCAGATCCTCGCGATCTTTGTCCCTGCGCTCGCGAAGTCACCGCCCATCGCCGCGCTGGGCATCTCGTTGCCGCAGCTTGTGAGCTTTCTCTTTTTCTGGGGAATCAACATGTGGGTCATCTACAAGGGCATCCACACCATCCGTATTCTGCTCTCGATCAAAGCCCCGCTACTCATCGCGCTCGGGCTCGCGTTGCTGTGGTGGGCCTACGATCGCGCCGGCGGCTTCGGCCCGATCCTCTCGCAGCCATCCGCCTTTGACGCCGGACAACCGAAGGCCGGACAACTCTTCGCATTCTTCGTCCCCGCGCTCACCGGCATGATCGGCTTCTGGGCGACGCTCTCGCTGAACATTCCCGACTTCTCGCGCTACGCGCGGACGCAGCGCGATCAAATGGTCGGCCAGGCGATCGGCCTGCCGCCGACCATGGCGCTCTACGCGTTCATCGGCGTCGCCGTCACTTCCGCAACGACGATCATCTACGGCGAAACGATCTGGGACCCGGTGAATGTGCTCACCCGTTTCACCAATCCCGCCGTGCTCGTCATCGCGATGCTCGCCCTCTGCATCGCCACACTCGCGACGAACATCGCCGCCAACGTCGTCAGCCCCGCGAATGACTTCGCGAACCTTGCGCCCCGCCACATCACCTTCCGCATCGGCGGCTACATCACCGGCATCATCGGCGTCCTGATGATGCCGTGGAAACTCGTCGCCGACCCGAGCGGCTACATCTTCACCTGGCTCGTCGGCTACAGCGCCTTGCTCGGCCCCATCGCCGGTATCCTCATCGCCGACTACTTCGTCCTCCGCCGCGCGAAGCTGAACCTCGACGCGCTCTACCGCGCCGACGGCGAATATCGCTACAGCGGCGGCTTCAGCATCGCCGGCCTCGCCGCGCTCGCCGTGGCCGTGCTCCCGAATCTCCCCGGCTTCTTCGTCCAGGTGAAGTGGCTCGCCAAGGACGCCGTCCCGCACTTCCTTGTCGCCAGCTACGACTACGCCTGGTTCATCGGCTTCGCCGTCGCCTTTGTCGCCTATCTCGCGTTGCGGAGAGTCTTCCGCTGAGCGGGCATCTCAAGTCCTCATTCCGGAAGTCTCAGTTCACCTCTTCGCCGGGTGGCTACATCAAAACCTTCCTGCGGCTCGGTGAGGTGCCTCATGATGAAAGGATAGGGGTCGCTCCCGCGGAGTCAATGCGGCCAACAACGCACGATCGCTCCCAGGTGAAACTTGGAGGGCAGCGTCCTGGGACGAAGGGAACCTTTCCTTTCGTTTAGCAGGGGAACCGTGGCACGATGGAGGTATGCTGCTTCCTCAGACCAAAGGAGAACGTCGTAATATCACGCGTGTCGACTACCAGCACCGGGACCGCGGCAAGCCGGCGCGGCTCTGGATGGTGCGCTTTCGCGTCATGCCGCCGGCCTTTGGTCTAACCGCCGGCGCAGAGACGCGCGATCACTTGCACTCCCGCATGAATCGACATCGTGTCCCAGCCCTGCTGCTTGCCGCGTTTTTCGCCCCGGCGTCGTTGATCGCTGCCGCCGGAGCCGCGTCGGGCGCTGACTCGACGTATCAGCCGGACGCGAAAGGTTTCGCTGCGACGATTCAGCCATTCATCAACGAGCACTGCATCGAGTGCCACGGGCCGAAGAAGCAGAAGGGCAAGGTGCGGCTCGATACGCTCAAGGATGAGTTTCTCGATCCGGCCACCGCGAAGACGTGGAAGTCGGTCGTGAACACGGTGAACAGCCACGAGATGCCGCCCGAGGAACAGCATCAGCCCGACCCGAAGAGCGCGACGCAATTTGTCGATTGGCTCACCGCGGAGCTCGGGCGGGCGGAGATCGCGAAGCGTTCGACCAGCACCGTCATGCGGCGACTGAACCGCGCGGAATACAACAACACGATTCGCGACCTCGTGGGCGTGAACTTTCAGCCGGCGGAGAAGTTTCCGGAAGACCCATCGGGCGGCGGCTTCGACAACATCGGCGAAGCGCTCACGGTCTCGCCGCTGCATCTCGAGCTCTACTACAGCGCAGCGAGGCAGATCCTCGATCGCGCGATTTTCGAAGGCGACCAGCCGCCTGCGCTGAAGTGGCATTTTGAGCCGGAGGAGCACATGGATAAGAGCGACGGCGCGCGGGTGAAACGCGATGGGCAGACGATCACGGTCGGCAAGGGCAAGAACGCCGCGGAAAACGGATTTGCCGTGGTGCATCACGCCAACTGGGACACCGTCGTCAGCGTCAAACACTTCAAGGTGCCGCACGAGGGCGAATACATCATTCGGTTCCGCGCGGCGGGGCGCGTGCCGACGCGGGCGCAGGTGCTCGAGTCAGCACGTACGGTGCTCGGAATGCGGCGCGATGCGGAGGTTGCGAAGGGCTCGAACCAGAAATACCAGGACGATCTTTACGCGCGCGATCTCGCGCATTTCGAGAACCACCGGATGTACGACTACGGTCCGCCGCGGGTGAAGATTTCCACCAACCTCGGCGGGGCGCCGAAGGTAATCGCCGAGATGGATGTCGAGGCGTCGGAGTCGGCGCCCAAGGTCTATGAAGTGCGCGCGAACCTCACGTCGCAGCACGGCGAGGTGCGCTTCGAATACGCCTACAGCGTGCCCACGGTGCTGGCGCGCGATTGGCAGGTGCGGCCGGAGTTCAAGATGCCGGAGCTGTTGATCGACTGGATTGAACTCGAAGGACCGGTTTTCGCGATGTGGCCGCCGGTGAGCCACACGCGCGTGCTCGGCGAAATGGCGGCGAATCCGGCGGATGAAAAGAAGACCGCGAGCGACGTGCTGACGAAGTTCATGACGCGCGCCTTTCGCCGGCCGGTGACGGCAGACGAAGTGAGCGAGCGTGTTGCGATGTTTGAGCAAGTGCGGGCGAAGAAGACTTCGTTTGCCGCGGCGTTGAAGGTGCCGCTCGCGGGCGTGCTGGCGTCCCCGCATTTCCTCTTTCTCGTGGAGCCGGCCGCCGACAAACCGCGCAAGCTCACTGGCTACGAGCTTGCTTCGCGGCTTTCGTATTTCCTTTGGTCGTCGATGCCCGATGACGAGTTGTTTCGCCTCGCGGCCAGCGGCGATTTGTCAAAGCCCGCAGTGCTCACCGCGCAAGTGGACCGCATGCTCGCCGATCCGAAGAGCGACGCCTTTGTCACAAACTTCGCTGGGCAATGGCTCAAGCTGCGCAAGGTCGGCGCGAATCCGCCGGTGAAGAATCTTTACCCGGAATACGATCGCCACCTTGAGCTCTCGATCGTGCGCGAGAGCGAGGCGTTCTTCGCCGAAATCCTGCGCCACGATCTCGACGCGCGGAACCTGATCAAGAGCGACTTCGTCACGATCAACGAGCGGCTCGCGCGCTTCTACGGCATTCCGGGCGTGAAGGGAGACGAGTTCCGCCGCGTGCCGGCGCCACCCGAGTCGCATCGCGGCGGCGTCGTGACGCAGGCATCGATTCAATCGATCACGTCGAATGGCACGCGCACCTCGCCAGTCGTCCGCGGCGTGTGGGTGCTCAAGACGATGCTCGGCATCGATCCCGGATTGCCGGTGGCCAATGCAGGCGAGATTGCGTCGAAGGTTCCCGGCATTGATAAGGCGACGGTGCGCCAGCGACTGCAAATTCATCGCGAGTCCCCGTCGTGTGCGCGCTGTCACGACAAGATCGATCCGCTGGGTTTTGCGCTCGAGAACTTCAACGCCGCCGGCGAGTGGCGTGACCAGGAGGCGCATAGCTGGAATGGCCGCATCGAATCGAACGACCCGGTGATCGACGCCAGCGCGAGGATGCCCGATGGCGCGGAGTTCAAAGGCGTGGAAGGTCTTCAGGAGCAACTATTGAAACAGGAGGACCTCTTCCTCAACGCCCTTTCTTCCCAGCTCTTCACCTACGCGCTGGGCCGCGAGCTCGGTTTCTCCGATCGTCCGATGGTCGTCGCCGCTGCGGGCACGATGAAGAAGAACAAATACACCCTGCGCTCGCTGGTCCAGGCGGTCGCAGCATCCGAAGCTTTCTCGACCAAATAACGCCGCCATGAACCCGCTCTTTCACACCCCGCTCTCCCGCCGCACCGTCCTGCGCGGCCTCGGCGTCTCGCTCGCACTGCCGTTGCTCGAGGCCATGCTGCCGCGCTCGGCTTGCGCGGCCTCTTCGATGAAGCCGCTCGCGAAGACCGGCTTCAAGGCGACGCCGCGCGTCATCTACTGCTACGTACCGAATGGGGTGAACATCTTTCAGTGGATTCCGAAAGACACGGGCGCCAACTACACGCTCTCGCCGACGCTGGAGACACTCAAAGAACATCGCGCCAATTTCACGGTGCTCAGCGGCCTGAGCCACTTCAGCGCGGATGGCGGACATACCGGCGCGGACACCTGGCTCACGGGCGCGAATCTCAAATCGGTGGCGGGAAAGGATTACTCGAACTCGATCTCGGCGGACCAGGTGATCGCGGAGAAGATCGGCAGCCGGACGCGCTTCCCCTCGCTGGAACTCTCCGACGAATCCGGGACCGGGGCGGCGAATCAAAGCCACACGCTCGCGTTCGACCGCAACGGCACACCGCTGCCCGCGGAGAATAGTCCGCAGCGACTGTTCGAGCGGCTCTTCGTCCCGGATGACGCTTCGTCGCGTGAGGCTACGCTCCAGCGTTATGCCGAGAAGCGCAGCATCCTCGACGGTGTGCTCGGTGAAGCAAAGGCGTTGCACAACAAGCTCGGCAAGGCGGACCAGCGGAAGCTCGACGATTATCTCGCCTCCGTGCGTGAAACCGAGGAGCGCGTCCAGCGGCAGGTGGAATGGGTGGATGTGCCGAAACCGAAAGTGGATTCCGCGGGACTTTCGCTCAACAGCCAGCCGACCACGGGCCGCGATCGTCCGGGGTGGGTCGATGTGATGCTCGACCTCAGCTATCTTGCGTTTGCCACGGACATGACCCGCGTGATCACCTTCGAATGGTCGCGCGAATCCGCCGGGTTCGGCGGCAATGGCGAGGGCCACCACGAGCTCTCACACCACGGCGGCGATGAGGGAATGTTGGGAAAACTCGCGGCCATCGATCGCTTTCACCTTACCTGCCTGAACCGCTTCCTGACGCTTCTCAAATCCACCGAGGAAGACGGCCGCAACATGCTCGATCACACGATGATTATGTATGGCTCCGGCATGAACAATGGCGACCGCGGCGGGCATTCGCAGAAGAATTTGCCGCTGCTCGTTGCCGGCGGCACGGCGTGGGGCCTCAAGCATGGCCAGCACCTTGCTCACGAGGAGAACAAGCATCCGCCGCTTTCCAACCTGTTGCTCACGACCATCCAGAAAATGGGCCTCGAGAAGGATCAGTTCCAGGAAGCCACCGGTACGCTGACCGGGTTGGTGTAGCGCTGGAGGCGGCGAGGTGCATCAACGCTGCAATCAGCGCAGCGAAGGTGCTTGTCTTGGGGAGCGAATGCTATAACACGGCGCCTCACCCCCAACAGGAGGACTGACTATGAATACCTGGCCCGAACACCTCAAAGCGCGGTTTGAAACGGAGCAGCCGCGCAAACTTCTCGCACTCGATGGCGGCGGGATCCGCGGAGTGCTGACACTCGAAATCCTCGCCGAAATGGAACGGCAGATCAAAGACGCGACCGGCGTGGCGAAGCTGGGCGACTTCTTCGACTACATCGCCGGCACGAGCACCGGCTCGATCATCGCCGCCGGGCTGGCCGTCGGCATGTCCGCGGCGGAACTGCTCGATTTTTACGAAAAATTCGGCGCGCAAATGTTCGAGAAGACCAGCGTGTTGAAACGCATTCGGACTCTCGTCTCCAGTCTTTACGAAGACGAGCCGCTCGCGAAAAAGCTCAAGGAACTCTACTACGCGGACAAAGCGGACGATTTGCCCGACCTGGACGGCAAAGTGACTCAGGATGCGAATCTTGCCACTCGTCGTCTCAAGAGCTTGTTGCTGGTTGTGACGCGCAACGCGACGACGGACTCACCCTGGCCGATCAGCACCAATCCCTTCGCCAAATACAACGACCGGAATCATCCCGAGTGCAACCTGCGCATCCCGCTCTGGCAGCTGGTGCGCGCGAGCACGGCGGCACCCGTGTTCTTCCCGCCGGAAGTCGTCCGACTCAATCGAGAGAAACCGGAAAACATTCGCGCCTTCGTAGATGGAGGCATCACGCCCTACAATAATCCGGCGTTCCTGCTCTACCGCATGGCGACGCAGCCCGCCTACAAGCTCAATTGGAAAACGGGCGAGCAAAACCTCCTGCTCATCTCCGTCGGCACCGGCGCCGCCGCGAGCACCACGCAGGACACGGGCCGAAACGTGGTTGGCAACCTCACAGGCCTTCCCAGCGAGCTGATGTATGGCATCCAGGTCGATCAGGACATCAATTGCCGCACCTTCGGCCGCTGCGTCCACGGCGCGCCGATCGATCGCGAGATCAGCAATCTCGTTCTTCCCATCGAGGACGAAATCGAGGGCGCAAAAGATCACGGCCGCTTCTTCCGCTACGCCCGCTACAACGCGGACATCAGCGAAGATGGGCTCAAGGCACTGGATGCTGCATTGGACACGAATCCCGCGCACAAGGATGTCCCGCGCGTCGGCAAGATTCCGCCAGGGGCAGTGGCGCAGATGGACGCCGTCGATCAGATTCCCAATCTCCGCAAAATCGGCGTCGCCGTGGCGAAGACCGAACTCGATGTGAAGAAACACTTCGGTCCGTTCCTCGCTGCGAAATGAGCAGCTACTTCATCGTCACGCCGTTTGGACTGAAGAACGGGATCAATTTTTCCGAGGTTGAAAAGGAGTTGATCAGGCCGGTCATGGACTCGCTCGAACTTACGGGCGGCACGACGGTGAGGTTCATTGAGCAAGGAAATATCCGCACGGACATGTTCCAGCAATTGCTCGTTGCCGACCTGGTGATTGCCGATATTTCCATCCACAACGCGAACGCCTTTTACGAGCTCGGCGCACGCCACGCGTTTCGGGAAAAGTGGACGGTCCTCATCCGCTGCAGCAGCCGCAGTCTGCCGGCGGAGGCAAAGCTCGACGAGGTCCCCTTCGACCTGAAGACCGACCGCTACTTCGAATACGACCTGAACGATTTGAAAGGCTCGCAGGAGAAACTTACCGAAGTGATCCAGAGGACCTTGGACTCACAGAAGCGCGACAGCCCCATCTTCCAGCTCCTGCCAAAACTCGAGGAGTACGATCCCGAGGTGCTCCTTGCGGTGCCACAAGAGTTTGGCGAGGCCGTAGACCGCGCGGTGCAGGCAAAGCAGGGGGAGATGACAAGGCGCGCTGGCGATTTGAGTCTTCTGGCGGAGGAGGCACGCGGCTTTGAATGGGAGATCACGGGGCTGCGTCTGGCCGGCGAAGGGCTCTTCGAGCTGGCGCATTGGGAACGCTGCCGGGCTGTCTTGGAGACCATCCGCGCACGAAAGCCGTTGGACGCGAAGGCGAATCTCCTGCTTGGGACAGTCTATCATCGGCTCGAGGATCTCACCCAGTCGGAGCAGGCTCTCGAGCGGGCTCTCAGCTCGCCCAAGCTCGCCCCCAAAAATCGGGCCGAAGCCCACGCCCTGCGCGCCCGCAACGCGAAACAGCTTTGGCAGGACGCGTGGACGAAGGCCCCTCCCGACAAGCAGCGCGCTGAAGCCCTGCGCTCGCCGCACCTCAAGAAAGCGTACGAGGAGTATGCGGAAGGATATCAGCAGGACCAGAACGCGTATTTTCCGGGGCTCAACGCCCTCGCGATGCTCGCGGTGCGGATCGAGCTCGCCACGGCTCTGCCGGAGGTTTGGGAGGAAAGCTTCGCCGATCCAGACGACGCGCCGCGGGAACTCGACAAACTTAAGAAGAAGCGCCTCGCACTGGCCGGCGCAGTGGAGACTACCCTCCAGGGCGCTCCTGGGCGCGCCAAGCGGGATAACCAGGAGGACGTGTGGATCGAACCCAGCGTCGCCGATTTTCGCTGCCTGACGAGCACCCGGCCCGAATGGGTGGCAAGCGCCTATCGCGACTCTTTCGATCAACTTAACGTCTTCAAGCTCGGTTCGGTGCGTCGCCAACTTGAGCTCTATCGCCAATTGGGCCTTTTCGGCGCGAACGTGGACGCCGCACTGGCACTGTCCAACTGGGGCGAGACCCCGCCCACATCCACCGCAGCCGCGACGCCGGCGAAATCGCGGCATGTCATTCTCTTTACCGGCCATCGAGTCGATGCTCCGGGTCGCGCGAAGCCACGTTTTCCTGCTGATAAGGAGGCGATCGCCCGGCAGTGCATCAAGTCCAAGCTGGAGGCGCGGCTCAAGCAAATCGATGTAGAGCCGCTCGGCATCGCGGGCGGAGCCAGCGGAGGCGATATCCTCTTCCACGAAGTTTGTGCGGAACTCGGCGTTCCCACGGAGCTCTACCTTGCCCTGCCCGATGACCTCTTTGTCGAAAAATCCGTCGAAGACTCCGGCGGCGATTGGGACGACCGCTTTTATGCGCTCGCCAGGAAACTTCCCAAGCGCGTCCTGGCCGACAAAGAGGGATTGCCCGTGTGGCTCAAGCAGAAGGAAAACTACGGCTTCTGGGAGCGGAACAATCTCTGGATGCTTCACCATGTCATGGCCATCGCTGGAGAGAAGACGACGCTGCGGGATGGTGTTGGGCCGCTTGGGAAAAATCTCACGCTGCTTGCCCTTTGGGACGGCGAGGCCGGCGATGGCCCGGGCGGCACGAAGCATATGATCGAAGAGGTCAAAAAGCTCGGTGCGCGCGACCTCGTCATCGAGACGAAAAAGGAGTTTGGGTTGTGACGGCACCCGGCTGCGGCAGAAGCTGTAGCCGCGTTCTGCAACAACCCGATCGAGGACCGTGTGTTTCGATTGATCGAACCGAGCTTGGGCCTTAGCGCTGGAGCTGGCGAATGCGCTGAACGCGATTGAGTTCACGGTCGCGTTTCCGTAGTCCTTGGCGCGATGCTTCGCCCCCGAAAAAAGTACACCGTTTACGATCTCCGGCAGCTCAAGGGCAAACGCTGCCTGACGCACGTTCACGTGAAGTCGCCGGAGGAAGCGGCGGCGGCGGAACAGGCGGGTGTCGATCTGATGAGTTGCAGTTTCGATTCGCCGGAGTCGCAGGCGCGGCTGCCGTTGCTCGTCGCGGCGGCGCCGAACAGCTTCCTTTCCGCGGCCACGCCACACGGGCTCGCGTCGCCGGAAGAGGCGATCCGCGTGGGGTTTCGCGCGTTGGAGAGCGGCGCAAGTTCGGTCTATTGCTCGGCCAGTCCCTTCATCGTGGAGGCGATGGCGCGAGAGGGGATTCCGGTGGTTGGGCATCTCGGGCTGGTGCCGCGGCACGTCACCTGGTTTGGCTATCGGGCGATCGGCAAGACGGTCGAGGAAGCGCGCGTGCTTTACCGTCGTATGAAGGAGCTGGAGAACGCGGGCGCCTACGCCGCGGAACTGGAAGTGGTGCCGCACAATCTCGCGCGCTGGCTGTGTTCGCAGACGAAGCTGCTCCTCATGTCGCTCGGTTCCGGGAGCGGCTGCGACACGCAGTTTCTTTTCTCCGATGACATCCTCGGCGACTACGAAGAGCGCCCGCCGCGTCACGCGAAGGCTTATCGCAAATTTTCGGAAGAGCATCGCCGCCTGCAGGAAGAACGGGTCGCCGCCTTCGGCGAATACGTTGCCGACGTGAAAGAGGGCCGTTTCCCCGAGCGGTGCCACCTCGTGGAGATGGACGCGCGGCTCCTCGACGAAGTCGTGCGATCAATCGACGGCACCTCTTCATAAGCAACGAGGCTGGCCATGCACTGAGACTGGATTTCGTCGCAGCCGCTGCTAAACCCTCGCGGCAAAATCACAGGGAACCATGGCCACACTCAGACTTTCCGGAACCGTCCTCGGACCAGACGACCCAAATCGCGCCTCGCGAGCACGCCTGCTCTATCTCGTCTTCGCCGCCGGCTGGGATATCAACAACGCAAACGGCGATGAGCGGATTACGCTGTCCAACATCGAAAAGAAAATCATCGAGTCGGACGCGTTCGTCTTCACGCCGGGGGCGACGCTGGAGGACATGTTCAAGGCGATCTCCATCTTCGTCGGCTTCCAGACGCTCGACGCCAATCTGGCCGGAAAGCCGACGGTGATCTTGAACGGAGATGCTTCCTGGAACCCGTTTCTCGCCGTCCTTACGCATCTGCACAAGATGGGAACGGTGAAGCAGAACCATCAGGACTATCTACTCACCGTGGATACGCCGGAGGCGGTGCTGGAAACGTTGGAGCGCGTGAAAGCGGAGGGCATCCCGGATGCCGGGCGCCATCCGCTCGAGGAGAGCGAGGCGACGATCCTCGATGAGCCCGTGCCCGAGGATTACATCGGCAATGCCTGCGTCTTCTGCTCCGCGTCGCTGGAGCATCCCGACTATCTGGCGGACGGCGAAGAGCTGGGGCGCATCCTCGCGGAAAACAAAATCGGCTGCATCTCCGGCGCGGGCCGCTCCGGCATCATGGGCGCCGTGGTGAAAGGCTCGGTGCAGGCGGGCGGTTGGACGGCGGGCTCGAACGTGCCGCACATCATCCAGCTCGAAGGTCTGCCCGACGGGCTTTCCAGTCTCTGGCTGCGGCCGGATATCTATACCCGCATGCAGGTGATGATCGAAAACTCGGAAGCCTTCATCATCCTCCCCGGCGGCGCCGGCACGGTGCAGGAGCTCCTCGCATTGATGATCTTCAAGCATCAGAAGAATCCGCTCATGGATGGGAAGCCCGTGGTGATCTACAACCGCGAGCATCACACCGGCGTGCGCTTCTGGGATCCGCTCATCGATCTTCTCAGCGACATGGCGCAGCCGGGCGATTTCGTGGTCGCGAAGACCATGCAGGACCTGCTCCCGGCGATCACGCCCGGGATGAAGAAGCTGCACGCGAAGAAAGCGCATCCGTCACCCGAAGCGGAAGTCGCTTCCTGAGGCGGAGTTCAACACGCGGAAAGCGGCGAGGCGCGCTGCCGTTCCAGGTGATCGACATTCGAACGCTTTGGCGTAGCCTCGTCCACTTCTATGAAATCCCCCCGTTCCTCCTCCCATCCGTTTCGTGCCCTCGTGGCCGCCACCCTTCTCTGCTGCGGATCGACGCTGCCGGTTCTGGCCGAGACTCCGAAGAGTCTGCTGCCGGCCTTCGGCAACCAGGGCACCGAGTTCACGAACAAGGCTCAGGGGAGCCACGTCTTGAAGGGCTGGCTGCCCAATGAGTGGAAGGACAATTCCGAGTGGGCGCCGGTCAGCGCAACCTATTCCAAGCTTACCGACTCTCCGGACAAAGACGCCGGCGCAGTGCGGATCAAGGTCGAAAAGGTCGAGGAAGGCGGCCAGCTCCAGCTCACGACCTTCAACGGGAATCAAAAGTACAAGAAGGGCACGCGCTATCTCGTGACCGGGTGGCTGCGCAGTTCCGACCGGCTCAGCGTCAAGGTCGGCGCCCGCCAGATCGGCGAACCTTACGACTTCTATCACGAGGAGGATCTGTCCACCGGGACGGAGTGGAAGCGCTTCGAGTTCGCCTTCACCCCGTCGATGGATCTCACCGCCTACATCATGTTCATCGTGCGCGACGCCGGCACGGTGGATCTCGCCGGCGTGGCGGTGCAGGAAAAGCCGTAGCGCACGCCACTCTTCGTCTTTTTCTTCAGCTTCATCCGCTTCTGAAAAGCGGATGAAGACGAAGACGAAGAGCGCGGCCCGCCGGAGACGAATTCCGCAGCCGGACTACACCGGCACCGGATCGAGCTTCCAGATTTCGCGGGCGTAGTCGCTGATTGTGCGGTCGCTGGAGAATTTGCCCATGCGCGCGGTGTTGAGGATCGCCATCTTCGCCCAACGCGGACGATCCCGGAAGGCGGCGTCCACTTTCTTGTGCGCGTCGCTGTAGGATTGGAAATCCGGCAGACAGAGGAACGGGTCCTGATGGACGAGATTGTCGCGCAGCATGTTCAGGCAGCCAGGTTCGTTCGGCGTAAAGAAGTTTGAACCGACCCAATCGACGACGGCGCGCAGTTCGGCGTTTGCGTCGAGATATTCCTGCGGCCGGTAGCCCTTCTTCCAGAGCGCGGCGACTTCCTCCACGGTCAGCCCGCAGATGAAGATATTCTCCGGACCGACTTCCTCGAGAATTTCCACATTGGCGCCATCGAGGGTGCCGATGGTGAGCGCGCCGTTGAGCGCGAGCTTCATGTTGCCCGTGCCCGAGGCTTCCTTGCCGGCGGTGGAGATTTGCTCGGAAAGATCGGCCGCGGGGACGATGCGCTGCGCGAGCGAGACGCGGTAGTTGGGCAGGAAGACGACCTTCAACTTATCCCCGATGCGCGTGTCGGCATTGATGTGCGCACCGACCGCATTGATCGCCTTGATGATGCACTTGGCCATGTCGTAGCCGGGCGCTGCCTTGGCCGCGAAGACGAAGACACGTGGCGCCATGTCGAGGTCGGGGTTCTGCAGCAGACGTCGGTAGAGGGCGAGAATGTGGAGCAGGTTGAGATGCTGGCGCTTGTATTCGTGCAGTCGCTTGATCTGCACATCGAAGAGCGCGGCGGGATTCACGTCCACGTTGGTGTGGTATTTGATGATCCGCGCGAGATCGATCTTGTTGGCGTGCTTGATCGCCATGAAGTCGCTCTGGAACTGCGGGTCGTCGGCGAAAGCCTCGAGGCCGCGCAGCTTGTCGAGATCGCGCTCCCAGCCGTGGCCGATCTTCGAGGTGATGAGCTTGCTCAGGCGCGGGTTGCAAGCGAGCAGCCACCGGCGCGGTGTGATGCCGTTGGTCTTGTTGTTGAATTTTCCCGGATAGAGCTGATCGAACTCAGGGAAGAGATCGCTCTTGATCAACCGCGTGTGGAGCGCGGCAACGCCATTGACCGAATGACCGCCGACCACGGAGAGATGCGCCATGCGGACCATCTGGTGATGCCCCTCTTCGATGATGGAAAGCGTGCGCTTCTTCGCCGCATCGCCCGGCCACTTCGCTTCCACTTCGTCGAGGAAACGCTTGTTGATCTCGAAGATGATCTGCAAGTGCCTCGGCAGGACCTTGTGGAAAAGACCCACGCTCCACTTCTCGAGCGCTTCGGGAAGCAGCGTGTGATTCGTGTAGGCAAAAGTGCGCGTGACGAGGCCCCACGCTTTCTCCCAAGGCATGCCGTATTCGTCGTGAAAGACGCGCATCAGCTCCACGATCGCCACCGCGGGATGCGTATCGTTGAGCTGGATCGTCACCTTGTCCGGGAACTCGCTGAAGTCCTCGTTGTCCTTGCGGAAGCGGCGGAAAATGTCGCGCAGCGAGCAGGCGCAGAAGAAGTATTGCTGCACGAGGCGCAGCTCCTTCCCGCTCTCGGTCTTGTCGTTCGGATAGAGAACTTTCGAGATCGTCTCGCTGACGTTCTTCTCGTGAACCGATTCAGCGTAACCGCCGCGGTTGAAGGCCTCGAAGTCGAACTCGGAACCGGCCTTGGATTCCCAGAGGCGCAGATAGTTCACCGTGTTGGTGCCAAAGCCGGGAATCGGAATGTCGTAAGGAATGCCGATGAGCTTCTTCGTGTTGGTCCACTTCGAGACGTAGTTGCCGCGGTCGTCGAAGATGTTTTCGACCTGGCCGTAGATTTGAATCTCGGTGGCGTGCTCGGGCCGCACGATCTCCCACGGCGTGCCGAATTTCATCCATTCGTCGGGAAGCTCGAGCTGATGCCCATTGCGGAACTCCTGTTTGAAGAGTCCGTACTGGTAATGGATGCCGTAGCCGATCGCCGGGAGATCGAGCGTGGCGAGCGAATCGAGGAAACATGCGGCGAGCCGGCCGAGGCCGCCGTTGCCGAGCGCCATGTCGTACTCTTCGTGGCGCAGCATCTCGGCATCCATCCCGAGCGCCTGGAGGGCATGCTCCATTTCCTCATGCACGCCCGCGCTGAGGAGGCTGTTGGAAAAGAGGCGGCCCATCAGGAACTCGAGCGAGAGGTAATAGAGCCGCTTGGTGTTCTTTTTATGATGCACCGCCTGCGTCGCGATCATCCGTTCGATGATGATGCTTTGCACCGCTTTGGAGGTGGCGAGCCACCAGTCGCGTTTGCTCGCCGTCGTCGCGTCGCGGGCGAGGCTGAACTTCAGGTGGCTTTGGATCAGCCACTTAAGGCCGGCCACCGACTTATCCATGCTCGATTGGAACTTTGCAGATTCAGACATGGGGTTGGTTGTGTGTGTGCAGAGGCGTCGGAAGACAAGGAGAATCCGGCGAACGTCGCAGGGGCATCGAAGCTGCTAAATCAAAGCGGATGCACTCTCGACTCCGCGGCTTCAGCTTGCTGGAACTGCTGATCGTGATGGCGCTGGTGACCTGTGCCTGCGCCTTCATGTTCGGCCCCGGGACGGCGTGGTCTCAAAGCCGCGCGAAAGTTCGCTGCGCCCAGCAACTCCAGCAGATGCACGTGGTGCTGACGCTGTTCGCGGCGGAACACGATGGGGCGTTTCCCGCCGCCGGCGAGTCCCGCACCTCCGAGCCTGCGCTCAGCCAGCTCGTGCCGCTCTACACCACGGATACAACGATTTTCATCTGCCCTGGCAGCGGGCACTCGGCCCTGCCGGGCGCGCAGCCCTTTGCCGATCGGCGCTGCAGTTATGCCTATATCGCCGGGTTGAAACGCGATGCTGCGGCGGATCAGGTGCTGGTCAGCGATGCGCAGCTTGGCACGGGAGCAAAGGTCGCGGGCGAGCCGCTCTTTTCCACCACGGGCAAGCCGCCCGGCAACAATCACCGCGGCTTCGGTGGTAACGTGCTCTACGTCGATGGCCACGTGGAACCGCACGACACGCCCCTCTCCAAACGCGATGTCGCCCTGCCTCACGGCACGCAGCTTCTCAATCCGAAACCCTGAATCGACATGAGTGAAAAAGCGATCAACTGGATCGTCAAGATCAGCGCCGCCATCGTGCTGCTACTGATCGGCGGCGGCGTTTGGTACTACACGATGGGGCGCAAGCCGCACCTCCTCATTTCGGCGCCGATCAAGGCGGGAAACGCGACCGCTCACGTGCGCAGCATCGGCCCGGACGAAACACTGCTGCTCGTCGGGGACAAGGCGACGCTCTTCGATCTCAAGACGAAGCAATCGCGGTGGAGCGTCAACCTCACACCCGCCGCTTCCACCGCGCCCACCGCAGCGACTCCGGCGCCGAAGCCCGTCGCGAAAGCCACACCCGTTCCGGCCCCGCCGGAAAAGCCCGATCCCCTGCTCGCGGCGCGCGTGAAGAAACGTTTTGCGAAGCTGGAGAAATGGGCCGCCGATCTCAACGCCAGGCGCACCAAGCTCAAGACTCCGTTGCAGATCGAAGCCTTCAATGTAGAAGCCGCGAAATACCACGCCGAGCTCGTCGCAGCCCGCCAGGAAGCCGGCACCGCCGCGCCCGTTCGCACCGCCACTCGCGAGGTTTCGGAGGACGATGACGATGAAGCGATTGGTTTCGCGGGATATCTGCCCTCGCGAGTGGAGGTCGCCGCACTTCCCGGCAGCATCTGGATCGCACAGGGCACCCGCGTCACCGGCCTCGATCGCGCGGACGGTCACGTGCTGAAGAGCGTGACCATGCCGGGAAACATCACCGCCCTCGAACGCGGCGCCGACGAGCTTTTCGTGCGCTCCGCAGTCGGAAACGGACGCGATCTTCAGGTCACTCGGCTCGCAATCGGCAATGGCCCCGCGCAGACTCTGACGGTCGCGATGCCCCCGGAGCCGCGCGAAGAAGAATGGCATGAAGGCACCCCGCGCATCCCTGCCGTCGCGGACCACCGCATCCTCTTCAGCGCGCGGGAAAGTTCCCTGCTCCAGCTCGACGTGCACTTGAAGGAAAAGAAACTCATCGAGCGGCAGACCATCTCCGGCGAAGCGGGCTCCGACCTCGAGGCTGCCGACAAGAAAACCTCCGGCGGCTTCGGCAACGACGCGCTCGTCTTTGCGCAGGCGCTCAACCGCGAAGCCGAACGCGAAGCGACCGGCGGCAAGGAGATCATCGATGAAAGCACCTACGAGGTCACGCTCCAGCGCCCCTTCAACCCTGCCCTGTCCGCAGCCACGGCGCTGGTGCACGGCCCTGCCGAAGTCTTCTCCACCGCAACTCTCGACCTCGTTACCGGCGGAAAGGACCTCGTCGCCTTCGATCATTCAAACAAAAAGCTCTGGCAGGCGCAGCTCGCGCAGCCCATCGCATCGCTCAACCACCTCGAGCCGTTCGACGACGAAGAATCTACCCCTGCGCATCCGTGCCTCGAAGCCGGCGAACGGCTCTACTTTTTCGACTCGGCGTATCTCACCGCCTTTGCGCGGCAGACCGGACAGCCCGCCTGGCGGCTTCCGCTCAAGGGCATTCACAAGGTCCAGCTCGACGACACCGATCACCTCTACATCTCGACCCAACCCGGCGGCTTCGGCGAGCTGCCGCAGCTGATCCGCGTCGAAGCGAAGACCGGCCGCGTGGTGTGGAAGGTGGAGAAATACGACGACTGCTTCGTCTCCGGCAACGACCTCTACGCCACCCGCGAAACGCGCAACGCCGACGACATGGTCAACGCCGTGTTCGATCGCAGCAAAGCACCTCAGTGCCGCTGGAAGCTCTACAAGCTGAGCATTGGCAACGGCGAGCCGCAGTGGGAGTGGTTTCAGACGCGCCGCCCCATCCGCGTCGAAGCCAGCCGCAAGCGCGTCTCGCTGCTCTTCGCCGACGAACTACAGGTCCTCACCTCGATCGCGCTGTAAGGCCGGCGGGGATACACTGGAGCAGATCAGGAAATAGTGTTGCCGATCCGCGGTGTAGAGGCGGCTCTCTGCGAAGCAGGTGCCGCCTCTGATCCCTCAGTAAATTCCTGGCGTCAGGCGGCACGTCCTGCGGACAGAGCCGCCTCTACACCGGGCTACAGTTATACTCGGGGCGCGTTAGCGCGACGCCGCCGGAGCGGGCTCTGCCTCGAGCGGCTTACGAATCTGCACGCGCTTGTCGCCCCAACTCAACGCCGCGGCAGTATCGCGGGCGAACTTCCACGGCAGCTCATCTTCCGAATAGATCGCGACGGTCGAGCGTTCCGCGGCGAGCGTGGCGGCGTGCGTGATATCGAGATGGCGCAGCACATTGAGGTAGATGGGGCCGGTCCGCTGCGTCGCGGGAAGCGCGTGCAGATCGAGGCGCCTCACGTCGTCGATGAAGAGCGAAGCGTAAAGAGTGTTCGCCGCCATGACCTTTTGCGACTGGAGCCAGAGCGGCAGCCTGGCAAAGCCGGCGGTGTTACGCAACCCAGCCGCCGCCTGCTGGATGTCCCAGACCTGCCCGCCTTCCAGCGATTCGCCAAGGAGCAACAGGCGGCGGCGCAGATGCGTCTGCTTGAGCGGTGAAAGCGCCGCCCAGCTCTGCGGCCCCACTCCGCGCGGGCACACGTAAGCCATCGCCCACTTTGTTCCGAGGAGCATCTTGCGCTCTTCCGCGAAGGCGGCGGCGTCGGCGGTGGCGCCGGGGAATTGCGCGGGGAACGCCGCTGCACCGATGCCGCTGAATTCCTTCCAACTTTCGTCGTCGAGCACGTTGAGCACAACGAGTTCGAGGTCCTCCGGCTTCACGTCGTCGCGATGCAGAATCCAAAGCGTCGGGTCGAACGGGGCTTCGCTCGCGAAGTGCGTGACGGTGAGCCGCAGCCCTTCTGCCGTCAGCACCGCGGGCTTCACCGCGAGCTGCCTCGGCGGCTCGTTCGGCCACGCGCGGAAACAATCAGTCCGCAGCGCCTTCATCCAGCCATCGCGCAGCGCGGCCCATTCCTTTTTCGTTTTCACCTCGGTCGGCGCGGTGAATTGCGGAACGAAAAATTCATCGACCGTCGTGACCTTTTCGTCCTTCGGCAACTCGGCGAACACGCGAAGATCGCGCGGCTCGTGCCTCTTCTTGGCGGGCTCATCGATCAGGTCCATGCGGTCACCACCCTTGAGCCAGCGGTTGATCCAGTTGAAGGCGCCGAAGTTCAGCGGCTGCGTGTCCTTGTGCGGACCCTCGGCGATGTGCAGGCCGACGTTTCCCTCCTTGCCGAGCGTGCGGTAGAGGGCGCGGGTGCGGTTGTAGATTTCCACCACGCCGTCGAGCGGGAAGATCGCGTCGTCGTCGGTATTCGCGATGAGCAGCGGACGTGGCGCGACGAGCGCCGCCACGCGATCGAAGTCCCAGCGCTCCGTGTTCACCATGAACATGCAATCGCAGTGTCCTTCGATCGCGCCGTCGAGAATGTGATTCTTCATCGTCGTGATCCCCGCGGTCGGCACCGCCACTTTGATCCGCTCGTCGAGCGCCGCGATCCACCACGAATACGCGCCACCGCCGGAGCGTCCGGTCACGCCGAGTTTGGTGCGATCCACTTCTGGCCGCGTCTCGAGATAGTCGAGCGCGCGGATGCCGTTCCACGCGTCCACGCCCGCCGGGGTGTAGCCGCGCGCGGGCCACCACCAGCGGCCCTTGTTGTAGGTGCCATGATGTTCGCCGCGAATCTCGCCGAGTTCGATCGTGTCGATGACCAGACAGACGTAGCCGTGCCGCGCAAACCAGGAGCCGTGATGCTGGTAACCGGTTTTGTTGCCCATGCTCACGCCGTTCTCGACCACACTCGAATGGCCGCAGACGTAGAGGATCGCCGGCAGCGGCGCGCTCACGTTTTCGGGACGGTAGAGATCACCGGTAACGTAAAGACCCGGCGACGATTGGAAGTGCAGCTTCTCCACCACGTAACCATCGCCCTTCACCGTGCCCGTAATCGCCGGATGAAGGTCGCCGCGTTCCGGCCACGGATCGAGACCGAGCATGCGCTGGAGCTGCCGCCGCATCTCGGCCTGCCGCGCGGGCCAGTTGTCTTTGGTGATGTCCTTCGCCCAGTCGGGTCGCGCGAGTTCCGCCACGCGGCGTTCGAAATACTGGTCGAACGGCGCGGGCGCCCATTCGCGGGGTTCGCGAGGCGGCGTTTGAGCGAACGCGCCGCGGAGCGGTATCAGGGCGATGACGAAAAGGAGGAGACGTGGGGAGAACATGCGGTGCAGAGAAGATTCGCGAGCGGGGTATATCCTTTGGCCGCACGCATGCATTCATTTTTCACGCGCAATCGTGTCTGAAATTCGCGGACGTGCGCTATTACTCCACTGTCCATGACCCAACGCGAATCGACGCCACTTTCCTCGGAAGCCCAGAAGCAACTGATGCTGCTCATGACCCAGCATCAGCGGCGCATCTTTGGCTATCTCTACACGCTGGTGCCCGATCGGCACGACGCAGAGGACCTGCTCCAGGAGACCAGCCTGGTGATTTGCGAAAAATTCGGGGAGTTCACGCCGGGGACGGATTTCGTGGCGTGGGCGTGTCAGATCGCGTGGTGGCGGGTGCGGGCGTCGAGGCAGAAGTTTGCGCGCTCCAAGGTAGTCTTCGACGACACCGTGCTCGAGTCGGTCGCGCACACCGCCGCGGAGCTGGCGCCGGAAATGAGCGCGCGGCACGAGGCGCTCGCGGATTGCCTCCAGAAACTGCATCCGCGCGATCGCGAGTTGCTCATGACGCGCTACGAACCCGGTCTCGGCGTGGAGGAGGCAGCGCGCCGCACCGGACGTTCGATGGACGCGGCTTACAAGGCGCTCGCCCGGCTGCGCAAGCTGCTCTTCGACTGCGTGAACCATCAGCTTGCCCACGCGACATGAACCTTTCCGACACCGAGACACTCGAGCTGAACGCCCTCTGCAGCGCGCTGATCGATCGCACTCTGGACACCGCGAGCCGCGCCCGGCTGAACGCGTTGCTCACCAGTTCGGAGGAAGCGCGCCGCTTCTACGTTCGCACCATGGCACTCTCGGCGAGCCTGCACGATTACGCGGGGGAATTGCAGATCGACGAACCGGCACGGGTGGTGCGCGTGGCGCCGTGGCGCTGGGTGATCGGCGGACTCGCCGCGGCAGCCGCGGTGGTGCTCGCGTTTTGGATCGCCGAGACGCGGCAGACGCATGAGGTGCTCGCAGTCGCGAGCGACGACGACGCCTTTGTGGCCACCATCTCCGCGACGAATGGCTCGCAGTGGAAAGGCGCCTCTCCCGCGCTCGGCGAAGAACTTCGGCAGGGCCGAACGCTCGACCTGCTGTCCGGCTTCGCGGAAGTGACTTTTAACAGCGGCGCGCAAATCGTGCTGGAAGGACCGGCGGCGCTCGACCTCACGTCGGCGTGGGAAGCCGTGCTGCGGCGCGGCTCGCTGCGCGCGAATGTGCCGCTGGAAGCGATCGGCTTCCGCATCTCGAATCCGGATGTGGAAGTGACCGATCTCGGGACGGAATTCAGCATGGTGGCCAGCGAACAGGGCGGAACGGAGGTCTTCGTGCTCAAGGGTTCGGTAGAGGCGAGTGCGGAAGGACGCGCGCAGCCGATCACCCTGCGCGAGCAGCAGGCGCGGCGCTTTGAGCGGGCGAAGATCACCGAGGTACGCGACCGCGAGCAGAAGCTGAAAAAGTGGGCGGGAAAATCGAAGCTGGTGCAGTTCACCCAGCCGGCGGGCTATGCGCATTGGACGTTCGATGAGGCGGACGGCGCGGCGATCCGCGCCGAGACGATCGGCATGCCAGCGTTCGACAGCCTCATCCGTGCAAACGAGCCGCAACTCGCGCAGGGACATCGTGGGCGCGCGCTGGTGTGCGATGGAGAAAGGCTCGCCAGCGCGGAAGTGCCCACCGCGACGAAGGCCGGAACGACGATGGCCTTTTGGGTGCGAGTGCCGGAGGACGCCGCGCTCACCGACGCCGGGCCGATGATCGCGCTCGGCGGCGGCCGCATCGCCACGGTCTCGTGGAATCGCGATCCTACCCAGGGTGCGTTCGGCGCGCTGCGGACCGAGACGGAACGTGGACGCGTGGTGGGCACGGCGTCGCTGCGCGATGGGCGTTGGCATCACATCGCGGTCGTCATCTTGCCCGGCGGACGAGCCCGGCAGTATGTGGATGGAAGATTGGAAGCCGTCGCCGCGAAGGCTTTGAAAGGACGCCACAAGGAACGTCGAGTCCGTGGCGGAACCGCGACGGACGTAGCCAGCACAATGACCATCGGCGGCGCGTCCGCGAGCGACGGTGAGGCGAGCGAACATTTCCGCGGCCTGATCGACGAGCTTTTCCTCACCGATCGCGCGCTCACGCCCTTGGAAATCCGCCAGCTCCTGCGCGAGAACAAACCGGCGCCGCCAGCGACGATCGCCGCCGCGGGATAAACGGCCGCAGGAGCCTGCGTTTCCCACCGCGGGCTTTTTCGGTGCACGGGAAGAGCCGCTCGTTCACACTCGCCCGCATGTTCCTCCGCACCACTTTCGCCCTGCTCGCAACGATCTTCACCGCAACCGCCGCTCATCCGTTTCTCTGCTGCGACTACAACGGCGGCAAGGTGTGCGAGGTTTCCGCGGACGGCGCGATCGTCTGGCAGTATGACTGCAAGAACCCGCAGGACTGCTGGCGACTGCCGAACGGAAACACCCTGCTCTGCTTCGTGAGCGGCGCGCTCGAGCTGACGCCCGACAAGAAAATGGTCTGGGAATACAAGGCACCGGAAAAAGTCGAAGTCCATTCCTGCCAGCCCCTGCCCGACGGGCGCGTGATGGTGACCGAGTGCGGATCAAGCCGCATCGTTGAGGTCGATCGCGAGGGGAAGATCGCGAAGGAGATCAAGCTTACCACCACGCCAGAGATCAAGCTGCACAACCAATTCCGCGGAACCCGCAAGCTCGCCAACGGGCATTACCTCGTCTGCTTCTAAGGCGAAAACAAAGTCGTGGAGCTCGATGGCGACGGCAAGGTGGTGCGAGAGATCAAGGTGGCCGGCGATTGCCACGAGGTGGTGCCGTTGCCGGAAGGCCGCCTGCTCATCACCTGCGGCGACGGGCACAAGGTCGTGGAAGTGGACGCGGAAAATAAAGTCGTCTGGGAGCTCAACGAGAACGACCTGCCCGGCATGCCGCTCCGGCTCATGGCTGGCTGTCAGCGGCTGCCGAACGGCAACACGGTCTTCTGCGTTTACCTGGGGCACGGGCACATCGGCGAGCAGCCTCAGGTCATCGAAGTGACGCGCGACAAGAAGGTCGTCTGGCAAATCGACGACCACGCGCACTTCAAGACGATCAACCAAATCCAACTGCTCGACGTGCCCGGCGACGTGACCAGGGGCGAAATCCTCAGATGAAGCTCGCCCGGATCAGCCGTGTGCGCGGCGGCGGGCGAGCAACGCCTGCCACTTTCCGATGAGGCGTTGCAACCCGGCGTCGAGCGGGAAGGCGAGCAATTCCTCGGGCGAAAACCAGCGCAGTTCGTGGCTCTCGTCGCTGAGCTTTGGCACAGCGTCTTCGGGCGCGATGAGGACGAAGCGCACGTCGTAGTGCTCGTGCGGCGGTTCGTTGCGCCGCTGGTTTTCCGGGATCGCGTGGATGTCCAGATCGAAGGGCCGGCGCGACGTGACGATCAGGCCGTCGATGCCCGATTCCTCCGTAGCCTCGCGGAGCGCGACGCGGAGCACCTCTTCATCGCCGTCGCAGTGACCGCCAAACTGCAGCCAGCGATCGAGGAAACGGTGGTGATGGAGCAACGCGCGTGAGCCGTCGGCGCTCACCACCAGCGCGCTGCCGGTGAAGTGGCCGGGGAAGCAGGTGCGGTGGAAGCAATCCGACGCGTCGTCGAGCAGCGCGAGCATGCGGTCGCGATGAAGCTGTTCCTCGGGCGAGGCGGGATCGAACGCGGCGAGTTGCTGACGGAATTCCGGACGCGACATGCGCGGTTTCTTCGGGCGCGACTAAATCTTCGCGCTCGAATAATCCCAGCCTGCGCGATACGCGGCGCGCTTGATGAACTTCGCCGCCTCGGGCACGCCCACGACTTCGAGCTTTTCCGAGTTCCACTCGAGCCGTTTGCCGGCCATGCGCATCGAGAGTCCGCCGACCAGCGTGAGCTCGGTGAGCGGCACCGAGTAGTCGAACTGCGACATAAATGGGAACGGCTTTCCGTTCTTGATCGCGAGCGTGAATTCCTCCTGCGGATTGCCCGCCTTCGGGCTGCGCTCCAGCGTCTTCGCCGGAGGATTCGCCATCACGGCTTCGCGACGTTCCTTTGGCCAGATTTGCGGGTTCTTCGCCTGGTCGTTCTTGTTGAAGATGATGCCTTCGGTGCCAACAATGAACCATCCACCGGCGGAGACCTTGCCGTTCTTCTTCGGGTCTTTGTCCTCGAAGGCCTCCGCCTGATCGACCGCAGACGGGAACTCCGGCAGATACGGCGTGCCGTCCGGCTTCTTGCCTTCGTACCAGGTGAGCGTCACATCGCCGTGGCCTTTCGCGTTGGGGAATTCCAGTTTCACAATCGAGCCGGTCGGCCACGCGATATCCGTGATGTCATCGACCTGCGTCGCGGTGACAAAACGCGGCACGCCAAGGTCGAGCGACCACGAAGGCGCGTCGATGAGGTGACAGCCCATGTCGCCAAAGGCACCCGCACCCCACTCGAGGAAGCCGCGCCATTTGAAGGGATGAATGTCGGGCGAATACGCGTGGTCGGGCGTCTGCGCGAGCCACGCCTGCCAGTCGAGCGTCTCCGGCACTTCGCCGGGCTTAAAGGAAACCGCCTTCCCCTGCGGCCAGATGGGGCGGTTGGTCCAGACATGGACTTCCTTCACCTTGCCGATCACACCCGCGGCGATCCACTCCTTCACCACGCGGTTGTCGTCGTAGGTGTGTCCCTGGTTGCCCATCTGTGTGATCACGCCTTTTTTCTTCGCGGCGAGATGCAGCTCGCGCGCTTCCCAGAGGGTGTTCACGAGAGGCTTCTGCACGCAGACGTGTTTGCCCAGTGCAATGGCGTGCATGGCGGCAGGGAAGTGCGCGTGATCCGGCGTCGAAACCGTCACCGCGTCGATCGACTTCACCTCGTCGAGCATCTTACGGAAGTCGGTGAAGGTTTTGGCGTTCGGGAATTTCTCCGCCGCCTTCGCGAGGTTTTTCGAATCCACGTCGCAGAGCGCCACGACTTCGTTTTCCTTCGACAAGCCTTCGAGATCCGATGAGCCCTTTCCACCGACACCGATCGCGGCAACGCCGAGCTTCTTGCCCGCGGGTGTTTCATCCGCGCGAAGGAGGAGATTCGGAAAGACGATACCGCCGGCGCTGGTGACGGCGAGGCCTTTGAGGAAGGAACGACGGGAGGTGCGGAAGGAGTGGGAGTTCATGGGTTTGGGAGTGCTGAGGATGATCGCGAATTGCGGCGAAGGCTTAGATGCGGAGTGGGAAGGAATGACTAATGGCTAATGAGTAATGACGAAAGAAGCCCAAAGTGGGGCTGGTCATTTCTCCTTTGTCACGATCCAGATATTTCGAAAGACGACGGGGTTGCCGTGATTTTGGAGCTGGATCGGCCCGGGCTCGGCACCTTCCGGACGGCCTGCCGCGGTGGTCGCCTTGGGCACCTCCACATGATCGTGGATGAGCACGCCGTTGTGCCGCACGGTCATCACTGCTGACTTCGTTTTCCGCCCGTCGTTGTCGAATTTCGCGCTCTCGAATTCGATATCGTAGGTCTGCCACGCGAGCGGGGGCAGGCACATGTTCACCTTCGGCTTCGCGACCGTGTAGATGCCGCCACACTCGTTGTTCTCGCCTTTCAGCCCGAAGGAATCGAGCACCTGCACTTCGTAACGATCCTGCACATACACGCCGCTGTTTCCCCTGCCCTGCCCGCGCGCGCCGGGACGAAAAGGCGTGCGAAATTCCACGTGCAGCGTGCAATCAGCGAAGGACTGCTTCGACTTCGTCCCGCATTGCAGAAAGCCGCGCGCGTCCACTTTCCCGCCCTGCCACGCGTCCGCGTTCGCGCCGTCGAAGAGCACCACCGCGCCCGCGGGCGGCTTCGCGCCGAGCGTCGGCGAAGTGCGCTCGGCCTTTTGCAAAGTCCACGTCGTGCCTTCGTCATTCGTTCCCGTGAGCGTGCCGCCGTCGATCTGCCCTTTCCATCCCTCGCTCTGAAAGGTCACCCGCCCGCCCTCGCGCTGCGCGTCCACCTCCACCTTGCGCTCCGCGTCGTAGGCCACGCCCGGCAGACCGTGGCTCCAACCGACGATGCGAAACTTGCCGCCGCCGAGCGCGATCACCTGCGCCGCGGAACCTTCACCCACATACTCTCCCTGCACCGCGAAGTCCGGCCCGGCTTCCGCCGGTTCGATGAAGACATCGCCTTCATCCGCGGCGAAGAGCGGCAACGTGAGAGCGAGCAGGAACGCAGCAGGCGACGGGGGAAAAAGACGCATGCCGGGTTTTTTAAGGGATCGCCAGAGATTCGTGCAATCCCGGAGCCACTGGCTCAGTAGGCGATTTCGACCAGCACGCCCCGGTGGTCCGATGGCCACGGCAGGTCGGCGCAGAGATACGCGTCGCTGCCGGGGTCGGTCACGGCGTTCTCGCCGATGAAGCAGGTCCGCGGGCCGACGATCCAGCCCTGCACAGGACGCAACTCCGGCGGGCAGTAGATGAAATCCATTCGGTCGCGCTCGTCGGATTTCGGCGCCCAGCTCGTGGTCTTTTTGCCATAGGCCGTAGCTGGCCAGGTGAAGCCGGGATGCTTTACCTCATCGGGAAAGAGCACGCGCCACGCGTCGCGAAACCCCGCATCGGCGAGGGCGAGACTGTTGTCCCACGGCAGCACCGCCCCGTAGTGGCCGGCGAAGTCCTTCGCCTTCTCCGTCCAGTCCAGGTGCGAGCCTTCATTGAAATCGCCGGCCAGCACCACGTCCCGGCCCGCCGCGCGTTCTTCGCGGGCAAAGGCGAGAAACGCCGCGATGGCCGGACCTCGCCGCGACTCGCGATTGTATTCGAGAATCGCCTTCGCATCGTGCAGGCGGTCCGGTTCGCCGTCGCCGTTCGCGTCCCGCATTTTCCAGTCCGGCTCGCCGCCGTTGTAGCCGCGGACCCAGTTGAGCGCGTAATGCTTGTAGTCGAGGTGCGCCGCGCAGACGGCGATCGTGCGGCCGCCCGGAAAGGTCAGCCGGTAGGCCATGATTGAACCCGTGTCCGCCTTTGTCTCATCGAAGACGGACGCCACGGAAGCAATCGGGAAACGGCTGACCAGCCCGACGTCCCCACCGGCGAATTTCCCGTAGAATTCGCGGTCCGGCGCCTTCGCCTTCAGCGCGGCCAGGATCTTCGCATGCCAATCCTCACCGCGATAATTCCGGACTTCCGCGAATGCCACCACATCCGCGCCCGACTGGACAATGACCTCGGCGATCTTTTCCAAGCCACCCGGCACGGACGTTCCCTCCTGCCAGAGGTTCAGGGCCATGAGCCGAAACGTCCGCGGCTCCTCCGCCGCCAGCGCGATCATCGGAAAAAGCCACAGCGCACTGAGGAAAAGGCGGACAAAGTTGTGCACGGTATGGCGTTGCGTCCTAGGAGTCGTCGCGCAAAGCCAGCAGCGCGAGCATGCGGCCGGTCTTCCCTTTTTCGAGGCGGTAGGAGTAGTAGCGGTCCACGTTGGCGCCGGTGCAGGTGCCGCAGTCGAAGACCTGACGCACGCCGGCGGCTTCGCAGTCGCGGCGGATCAGCGCGGCGAAATCGACTTCGTAGTGCGGGGGGCGGATGCAGGGGCTGAGTTGCACGACCATCTTCGCCGGATCGCAGCCGAACTCGGCGCGCATTCGCTCGATGGCGGCCGCGGTGATGCCGAGTTCGCTGCCCTTGCGGCCGGAATGCAGGAGCCCGATGACCCGCTTCTCCGGCTCGACGAGATAGACGGCGCAGCAGTCCGCCACGTAGATGCCGAGCGAGACGTGCGGGTCCGCGGTGATAAGGCCGTCCACTTTTCCCACCAACCTGGGCGAGCGGGCATCGACGACGGCGATATCGCGGCCGTGGACCTGTTCGCCGATGATGAATTCCTGATCCGCGAGGCCCAGCTCCGATCGCATGAGCTCATGTTGCGCCCCGAGGCGATCGAGCGCCGCGGCGCGGTCCACTTTCACGTCGATGCCGGGCACGCGCCCGCAGAAGGCGTGGCGGATTCCGGGAAGGGCGGTGAGCGCGGGGAAATGCTCGTAGGCTCTCGGCCCCCCGGCGGTCATGGTCACTTCTTTTTCTTCGGGACCGGTGTGGCAAAGGGCACCAGCCTGGCGGAGGGCACCGCCGTGGCGGCGGGCGTCGCCAGTGCGCCGGGAAGCGGCTTGGGAATTCTCCCGTGGATGATCGGATCGTCGAAGGTCTCCGAATAAACCGTGTCGGTCGAGGTCACGCGGTCGAACTCCGCGAGCGCCTTGTTGTAGTCCGCGCGTGCCTGCAGCTCGGTGCTGCGCGCGGTGGTCAACTGTACCTGCGCATTGAGCACGTCGAGCTGCGTGCCGGCACCGGCGCCGAGGCGCTCCGTGGCGAGGCGCACGGCTTCGAGCGCCTGCTCCACGGTCTTTTGCTGGCTGCGAATGGTTTCCCGCGCCGTTTGCAGATTCGCGTAAGCCTGCTGCACCTCGAGCTCCACCTGATGCGCGGAATCGTCGTAGCTGATCTTCGCCGATTCGAGATTCGCGCGGGCCTGCTTCACTTTGCCGTAGGTCTCGAAGCCGTCGAAAATATTCCACTCCCCGGTGATGCCGAAGAACCAGCCCTGCACGGTGTCATCGAGGTCGCGCGAGAACGAAGAGTTGCGCACCTCGTATCCGCCATTCGCGTTCAACTGCGGCTTGTACCCCGCGAGCGCCACTTTGACCTGCTCCTTCTGGATGAGGATTTGCAAGCGCTGCACCTTGAGGAAGGCACGCCGCTCGATCGCCATCTGGATGGCATTGGTCAGGCCGAGCGGACGCTCGTGGATGGTCAGTTCGCCGACCGCGTTGAAGGTGGGCACACCCTGCGGACCCGGATCGAGGCCGAGCGTTTTGGCGAGCTGGTATTGGGCGATGAGGTAGTTGTTTCGCGCGCTGATCAGTTGCGGCTGCTGATTGGCGAGTTGCACCTCGGCCTGGAGCACATTGAAGCGGGGCACCGTGCCGGCCTCGAAGCGGTTCTGCTGATCCTTGAGCTGATCTTGCAGGAGCTTCACGGATTCCTCCTGCACCTTGATCAACGCCCGCGTGAGCAGCACGGTGTAAAACTGCTGGCGAGTCGTGGCGATCGTCTGGTCGATCGTGTCGCGCAGGCTGTAGTAGCTGCTGTCTTCGGTGAAACTGGCGATCTTCAGCGCCGCGCGCACCTGGCCGCCCGCGTAGAGCACCTGCGTGGCCTGGACGGTGACGCGCCAGGACTTGTCGTTCACGCCGGAAGAACCGGTGTTTTGCGACGAGTTGAAGCTGTCGTTAATCGCGCTCGCGATCTGGTTCGCGGCGGTCGGAGTGACTCCCGGGATATTCTGAAACTGGCTGGCGCTGATGTTCGTCGTGCCTCCGCCGCGCGACGACGATCCGCCTTCGAGCAGCGCCTTGTCCTGCTGATCATAGCTGCCGGCGAGAGCGACGTGGGGCAGCGCCAGGGCGCGCACTTCGATAATCTGGCCGCGCGTAAATTCGATCTGCTGGAGCGCCTTGAGCACGCTGGGATTTTGCTTGAGCGCAATCTGCACCGCCTCATCCAGCGTGAGATTTCCGGTGATCGTGCGGGTCGGGCCGCTTCTTTCGCCCGCCTGGACGGAAAGAACGGGCAGCAAGAGGATTACAGCAACGGCTGCAAAGCGCAGGAATCGATTCATTGATTTTGGCAGTACTTGGAAATCTTCTCGTAGATCTGCACCCAGAACCTTTGTTCATCCGCGTTCAGGTGTTCCATGATCTTTAAGAGATTGCACACCATGTCGTCACGCACTTCCGCCACCAATGCCGCGCCGGTCGGGGTGATTTGCACGAGAATTTTCCGGCGATCGTCCTGCCCGTGCGTCCGTTTCACGTGACCGAGATTTTCCAACCGATCCACCAGGCCGGTCGCCGCCGCCGTGGTGTGCCCCATGCGCTGCGCGATTTCCGACATCGTGAGATGATCCTGCGGCGCCAGAAATCCGAGCAGGCAGTATTGCGGAAAAGACACATTTCCCCGCGAGAGTTCCTTGGAAAGATTCAGGATGAACGAACGCTGAAGGCTCGTGAAAATATCCGCGAGCCGTTCGGCATCGGCTCGCTTATGGGTTTCGTCACGAGAGTGGGCCATTCGGTTAAGGTCGTTGACCTTATAGGCGTCCAAACATCGGTCAACCGCTGTCTTGCCTCCTCGAAACGGCGCCGATAGCTTCGCGCGCTTATGGATTCCTCCCAGTTGCGCACCGTCTCCTTCCTTCGCGCCCTCTCCGATGACGAGCTCGCCACCTTTGCGGCACTGCTGAGGTCGCACAACTTCGCCCCCCGCGACCGGATCATCGAGGAAGGCGCACCCATCATCGCAGTGCACCTCGTCATCGAAGGCGTCGTCCACGTTCGCCGGCTGGCCGGGAAACGCGAGATGCTGCTCGGACGGCTCGGCGTGGGCGGATTTTTCGGCGAGGTCAATTTATTCGATCCCGGCGTCTCGAGCGCCAGCATCTACGCCATGAAACCGACGCAGATCGCCTACGTCGATTACGAGAGCTTGCGCGACTTCATGGCGGCCAACCCGGCCACCGGCTACAAGATGGTCTCCGGGATGATGACCGAAATGTCGCGCCGCCTGCGCCAGACCAGCGCCCGGCTGGTCAACACCTCTTACTGGTCCGGCGCCGAGGCGTCACTTCCGCCGGCCGACAAAGGGTAGCCACTTTCTCCAACCCGTCATCGGCGCCGCCGGGCTCGGAGTCGCCGCCGGAGTCACCGCGGGTGGAGGAGTCGGCACCGGGTCGTTCGCGGGAAGCTGCATCACCATGTCGCCCTTCTCCGGCATTCCATTCACGAGGTCCGCGACCAAAAAAGGCCGCCGCCGCACGCCCGTCGCCCGCAGTTCCGCCGAAACCGCGCCTCCGCTTGAGTAAATGCGCAGCGTCGTCCCCGCCGCCGGCGGTTGGACCAGGTTCGCTTCGATCAGCGCGAAACGTTCACCCGAATTCACCAGCGACACCCGCCCCACGGCGACTGGCTTTCGCCGCGCTTCCGCGAGCGCCTTCTCCGCCTCGGCCCGTTTCTTCGCCGCACCCCAGTGCAGCCATCCACATCCGGTCAGCGACACCCACGCCGTGACGATGATCGAGACACGAAAAACAGAGCGGAGCATTCGCGCAGCGTAGCCATCTGCCGCCACGCCCGCGAGTGAAACCCTCCACCCGCGAGCGGAACGAATGTGAAGTCCGGCGGGTTTTCCTTTGACGCTCAAATGTTCGTCGGCTTTAGTGCCGCCGCTTCTCGGAGAGTTGGCTGAGTGGTCGAAAGCACCGCTTTGCTAAAGCGGCATACTCGCAAGGGTATCGGGGGTTCGAATCCCCCACTCTCCGCCACTCCTTCCTGAGTGGGTTTTCAGTGCGTCACACGGCGCGACCACCAGACCCGCGCCTTCCCTTTTCTCCGACTTCTTACCGCAGACTTTAAAGCGGAGTGACGCTGACGGAGGGGCGACACTCCTGTCACCCATGCCGCGCCAGCGACGTTCCGCCTCGCGTCGCGCGCCCCGACGACAAGAGTGTCGTCGCTCCCAGGTCGTCACCTTGTTTCGCAGTGCCTGTCAGGCCGCCGACTTTGTGAAAATGAGCTGCCAAAGCCGGCGGCGTTCGCGATAGGCCACCGCGCCGAGAAGCGCCGAGGCCGCGACAATCGTCGAGGGCTCGGGCACCGGCACCAGCTCGTAATAGCCGCCGAATTGGATCGCCGCGGAGCCTTGCCCGAAACCCTGGAAGCTGATGGCCGCCAGCGTCGTGGTGTTCGGCGCGGTGGTGAAGCGGATCTGGTCGGTGCCGCCGCCGGAGATGCTCCCGCTCCAGCCCACGATGGTCAGCGCGCCGCCCGTGCGTGTGGCGCTGGCGAAGGTCAGCACGCTCGCGCCGGCGCCGAGGTCGATCGTGGACTCCGCATTGAGGGTCAGAGCGCCGAGAGTCTCGCTGGTACCGCCGGTGGCGAAGGTGCCGCCGGCGAGCGTGAGACTCGCGCTGTCGGCAATGCGATTGCCGGTGCCGCCGAGCAACAGCGTGCCGGTGGCATCCACGGTGATCGCGGACGTCGTGCCGAGCGCGCCCGCCACATTCGCGCGCAGCGCGCCGGCGGAGATCGTGGTCGCGCCGGTGAAGGAATTTGCCACGCCGAGCACGAGCGTGCCCGTGCCGGTCTTGCGCAGACCGCCGGTGCCGGTAAGCGCGGTGTTGATCGTAAACGTCTGCGCGGGATCGACCATGATCGCCGCACTCGCATGCTCGAGGACGATCGAGCGCATGGTGGCGAAGGTCGCGGTCGCCTCGAGCGTGCCGGCGTTGATCGTCACGACGTTGGTCGAAGCGCCGAGGCTAGACGCGCTGTTGATCGCAATCGCGCCGTTGTTGATCGTCACCGTACCCGTCTGCGTATTCGTCCCGGTGAGTGCGAGCGTGCCGGCGCCTTCTTTCACGAGATCGCCGTTGTTCATGATCGTTCCGGAGAAAGTGGTGCTGGCGCCATTGCCGCCGAAGGTCAGGGTCGCGAGCCCAGGTGACGTATCCCCGAGATCGACCGTCCCCGCTCCGGCCAGCGAGCCGATCGTCTCGTCGAAGTCGTCCAGGGCGAGCGTCGCACCGGAGGAAATCACCACCGCCGAAGTGTCACTGAGCCGATCCGAAGCGGTAATCTGGAGCGTGCCTGCGGTGATTTGCGTCGCACCGGTATAGGTGCTCGCGCCGCTGAAATAGAGAGTTCCCGCGCCGCTCTTGGTCAGCGCGCGTGCGCCGCCGCTCTCGCTGATCCCGCCCGCGAGCGTGAGGCTGTCGGCGTCGATGGCGAAAGTGGCGTCGCCGGCAAGGACCACATTTCCGGCCCAGGTGTTCTGGCCCGCCACATTATTGAACGCACCGATGCCACCGGCGCCGGTGCCACTCAGGGTCAGGAGTTCCGAGGCCACGGTAATCCCGGACGAGTTGCTGAATTGAATCGTCGCGCCACTCGCCACCACCGTGGTGCTGCTCGCGCCCGAGGCGCCGAAGGCCGCGGCGTTTTGCACCTGCGCGATTCCCGTATTGATCGAAGCGACGCCGGTGAACGTGTTCGTGCCACTGAGGATCAACACGCCCGCGCCGCTCTTCGCGATGCCGCCGCTGCCGCCAATCGCGCCCGCCACATCCGTGCTGCCCGCACCACTGAAGGTGAGCGTATTGCTGCCGAGCGCGACCGCGCCGCCGAGCGCGAGCATGCCGGCATCGGCGGTGATCGTCGCGTTCGCCGCGAGCGAGATCGCGCCGCCCCACGTCGAGCTCGCCAGCGCGCGCAACGCACCCGAGCCGCTCACGCCGGAACCGTTCAAGGACAACGTCTCGGCGCCGACGGACACGCCGGAAGCAAGCTGCAAGGCGGCTCCCGAGGCGACGGTCGTGCCGGCGGCCGTGGTGCCGAGGGCCGCTGCGTTTTGGACCAGGACCACACCGGCGGAGATGTTTGTCGCGCCCGAAAAGGTGCTGGCGCCGGAGAGCGTAAGCGTGCCCGTGCCGTTCTTGGTCAATCCGCCTGTCCCGCTGATCGCGCCGGAGAACGTCGTCGATAAGTTGTCCCCTCCCGCCGTGAGCGTGCCGCTGCCGAGGGACACGCTGCCGCCGCCGGCGAGTGAGCCGATCGACTCGCTGTTGCCATTGAGATTGAAGGTGGCGCCGGCCAGCACAGTGACAGCAGAGTTGTCCGCGATTACATTCGCCGCGCCGAGCCGCAGCGTTCCGGCGTTGATTGCTGTCGCGCCGGTGTAGCTGTTTGCACCCGAGAGCGTGAGCGTGCCGCTGCCGATCTTCGTCAACCCGCCCGTGCCGCTGATCGCGCCGGAGAAGCTGGTGGACGTATTGTCGTTGCCCACCGTCAGCGTGCCGCTGCCGAGCGGGACGCTGCCCGCGCCGGCGAGTGAGCCGATGGAGTCGTTGAAATTTTGCAGATCGAAGATCGCGCCGCTCGCGACGTTCACCGCGGAGACTGCGGAGACACCGTTGGCAATGCCGAGCTGTAGCGTGCCAACGCTGATCGCGGTGCCGCCGGTGTAGCTGCCCGCGCCGGTCAGGGTCAGCTTGCCCGCGCCGATTTTCGTGAAACCGAAGCCGCCGGAAATCGCGCCCACGCTGACATCCGCCGTGGTCGGGTTGAAGGCTGCGGCGCCACTGAGCGCGACCGAGCCGAGGGCGAGCGCCGCTCCGTTCGCGCCGGTGATGGTGAGCGTCTGCGCGCCGATGCTCAGCGCGCCGAGCGTGTGCGTGACCGCGGGCGAAGTGCCGCTGAGTCTCCGCACATCGATGGTCGAACTCGATGTCACCGTCACTGCGTTCGCGAAGCTTGTGCTCGCGTCGTTCGCCAGCCGCAGGGTGCCGCCGCCCAGCGTGACGCGTCCGCGATTCACGGCATCGCCGAGCGCCTGTGCGTTCCGAAGCTCCACCACACCCGCGTCAACCTGCAGCGTCCCATCGAAACCCGTGCTGGCGCTTTGCAGCTCGAGCGTGCCGGCGCCCTTCTTGATCATCGTGCTGACGGTATTTCGCGTGGTGAACAGCTCGCTCGCCGTGCCGATCGTGAGCGTTTGTCCCGCGTCGATGTCGAGCGTGCCGCTGAGGTCGGCAGAGACGCGGAAGACCTTGCCCGCATTCGCCGTAAAGCCCGCGGTGACGCGCAGCGTGCCGCCGCCGAACGTGATGTCGTTCGTCACGTCGCCGAGTTGATTCTCCGCACTGATTTGCACAGTGCCGACGTTGAGAGTGTTTGAGCCGCGATAGGTATTCGCGCCGGAAAGGATGAGCAGCCCGGCGTCGGCCTTGGTCAGCGCGATGATGCCGTCGTCGCCGTCACCGTAGAGGCCGTTTGCGCCGGCGTTGTCGATGATCTTCGAGCTGATCGTGAGCGTGTGCCCGGCATCGACCGACACCGATAGCGAGCCCGCGCTCGTGCCGCCCGCAGTGAGCCGGCCCGCGCCGGAAATCGTCGTCGCGGGGCTGCCGCTCTTGATCAGGCCGCCGCTCGCCAGGTTGAGCGTGTTCGTGGAAAGCAGGCCCAGATCCACCGTCGCAATGTCGCTCACGTTGAGCCCGAGGTCGGTGGTCGTGCCGAGATTCGTGAGCGTGCAGGCCGTCAAAGTGGAGTTGCTGTTAAGGAGCACGATTTTCGTCGCGTCGTTCACGTTGATGCCGTTCGAGCCCGTGTAGTAGGTGCTGAAGGCGCGCACGCCGTCGGCGTAGTATTCCGCGAAGTCGCTGCCGACCGTGGCCCAACCCCCGATGAATCCATTCGCCTGGCCGAGGATGTAAATGTGCGGGCCGGTCGCGCCGCTGCCGAGCGTGCCGCCGATCGCCTGGAAATTCACGCTCGCGCCGGCGCCGATGGCGCCGAGCGAGCTGAACGTCAGCGAACTGCTTTCGGAGGCGAGACCGAGATGGGAAATCGAGACGGTGGATGCACCGCCCGCGGCATTGAGGACGCCCACGGTTTCGGTGAGGCCGCTCGACGTGGCGATGAAATTGAAGCTGCCGCCGCCGAGATTGATGGCCGCGCTGTTGCTGATCCGGTTCGTGTTGGCCCCGCTGCTGTTGTCGAGCGTGAGCGTCGCGCCGCTGCCGATCGTGAAGCTCGACGCGCTCGCCGCCGCACCCGCCGCGCCCTGGAGCGTGAGCGCACCGGCATCAACCGAGACCGCGCCAGTGAATCCGTTCGCGCCAGTCAGCATCATCGTGCCCGCGCCGGTCTTGATCAATCCGCCGGTGCCGCCGATTGCGCCAGAGAAGGTGGTGGAAGTGCCGTCGCTACCCGCGGTGAGGGTGCCGCTGCCGAGCGCGACGGTGCCCGCGCCCGCGAGCGAGCCGATGGTGTCGCTGAAGCTGTTCAGGTCGAAGGTCGCGCCCGTGCTGATCGTCACCGCGGAAGCGTCCGGGATCACATTGGCCGCGCCGAGCCTCAGCGCGCCGGCGGTGATGGCCGTGACACCCGAGTGGGTGTTCGCGCCACTCAGCGTCAGCGTGCCGCTGCCGGCTTTGGTGAATCCGCCAGTGCCGCTCATGATGCCGGAGAATGTGGTGGAGGAATTGTCGCCGCCCGCGGTGAGCGTGGCGCTTCCCAGCAACACCTGGCCGGCCCCCGCGAACGAACCGATCGTGCTGGCAAAGTCCGCGAGATCGAACGTGGCGCCGGATGAAACGCTGAGCGCCGAGCCTGCGGGAATCGAGTTCGCCGCACCGAGCTGCAGAGTGCCAGCGGTGATCCCCGTAGCGCCGGTGTAGGTGTTCGCGCCGGAGAGCATCACGATGCCGGCGGTCGTCTTGTTCAGGCCGACGCTGCCACCGAGCCGCGCGGTTACCGTTCCATCGCGCAGGTCGAACGCGGCCGTGCTGCTGAGGGTCGAGGTGCCGTTGCCGAGGATGCTTCCGCCATTATCGAGGATGACCGCGCCGACCGTATCGGTGTGGCTCGCGCCGAGGTCGAGCGCGCCGCCGGAGACGGTCACCGCGCCATTGGCGAGCACGTTGTCCACGCCGTAGAGCAGGGTTCCATCGCTGACGGTGGTGAGGCCGCTGAAACTGTTTGCCGCGTTGAGCTTCACAATCCCGCCGCCCGTCTTGGTGACCGCAAAGGCGCCGGAGATCGTGCCATTGAAATCGACCTCGCCACCGGTCGCCGCCGTGAGGGTCAGGTCGCGATTCACCGTGATCGTACCGGCGAAGGTGTTGATGCCGGTCGTATTCAAGCCGCCGAGCGTCAGCGCGCCAGTGCCGCCAGCGCGGGTGGTGATTGCATTACCGAGCGTGCGTCCGCTGGGGGTGCTGAAGAGTAGCGTCGCCGTAGCTGCGCCGGTCGAGGGGCCGAGCGTGACGGCGCCTGCACCGAGCGGGCCCGTCGCGCCGACGGTCGAATTGTCGAGCCAGATCGTGCCTGCATTCACCTCGGTGGTGCCGGTGTAGGTGTTTGCTCCGCTGAGCAACAGCGTGCCTGTGCCGGCCTTGATCAGCCCGCTCGTCGCGCTGCCATTGGAAATCACGCCGGAGACGGTGAGGTCCGCGTCGTCGATGGCGGCGTTGTCGTTGATGGTAAAAGTGCGCGTCGCGTTGAGCCCGAGCGGAGCCGAGACGGTGGTGACGTTCGTGCCCGCCGCCGACGCCGTGACATTCCCGCCGAGATCGAGGCGGCCCGTGCCGATGACGCTCCCGCCAGTCGTCGTCAGCGCGCCGATCGCCTCGCCGAACGACTGAAGATTGAGCTGCCCGTCGAGAGCAATGGTGACGTTTGCGGTGTTTGGGATTTGATTGGCCGCGCCAAGCTGCAAGACCGCGGAATTCACCGCGCCGATGCCGTCACCGATGGTCAGCACCGTGCCGCCGATCGCGTTGACCCCGGCGTTCTTGGCGAGCACCAGCGTGCCGGCATTCACGATCGTGCTGCCGGAGAAGGTATTGCCGCTGGTGCCGCTCAGGGTCAGCGTACCCGCGCCGGCCTTGGTGAGCGAAAACCCGTTGCCCGCGAATACACCGCTGAAGGTGACGGCGTTGTTGTTGACCGTGAGCGTGCGGCTCGCCGTCATCGTCGCGGCTCCGGTGAAAGTGAGGTCGTTCGTGCCGGCGAAAGTGGTGTTGCCCGTGATTGAGATGGTATTGCTGAACGTCCCCGCCGTGCCGGTCGCCTGGACCGTTCCAGCTCCGAGCGAAACCGTGCCGGTCCCCATCGCCGCATTATTACCGAGACTCAACGTCCCCGCGGTCAGAACAAGGCCGCCGCCAAAGGTATTGGCGCCGTTCAAAGCGAGCGTGCCGGTGCCGGTTTTGGTCAGCTTTCGCTTTCCAGAAGTCTGGGTGAATTCGCCGTTCACGGTGACGGCGCCAGCTCCGGCGACGCTGATCGTTCGGTTGCCGTTGATCGCTACGGATCCATCGAGCGTCAGATCGTCAGCCGCGGAGAAGGTCGTGGTGCGATCGACGGTGAAGTCATTCGCCAGGGTGTGACTGCCGCCGCTCGTGCCGATTGTCGCGCCATTGAGAGACACCACACCCGTCCCCAAGGCCGTGTCGCTGCCGATCAGCACCGTGCCGGCGCTCAGCGTGGTCGCGCCCGAGTAGAGGTTCGCGCCGCTGAGGGCGAGCGAACCGGTGCCGGTCTTGGTAAGACCCCCGGTGCCGGTGAGACTGCCCGCGAGTGTGATACCAGAAGAGCCGCTGAGCGTCAGCCGATTCCCGCCATTCGCAACCGCGCCACCGAAGAAGAGGCTGCCCGCGGCCGCATTCCAGGTCTGCGCTGCGCCGAGGACGATGGCGTTGTTGATCGTCTGAAGATTGGCGTCATTGTTCACCACGCCTCCGCCGCGAATCGTGAGCTGATTGCCGCCGATTACGAAAGCACCCGCGGTGTTGGAAAAGGTAATACCGAGCAAGTCCCAGTTCACCGATACCGTGGGGGTCAGCCGCGTGGTACCGGCAAAAGTGACGTTCACCGTGCCGTTGTTTGCCGGCACTCCGGTGTCCCAGTTCGCCGCTGTGGACCACGAATTATCGCTGCCGCCACCGGTCCAAATACCGGCGGAACGGCCCTGCCCGCAGAGTGCGAGCAGGGCCATGACAAAGGCGAAAATGTGCAACAGCGACTTCAAATGTCGCCATTCGCTTAAGCAACGGACATGCCGCTTAGGTAAAAACCCTGATAATAACTGATGAAAACCCCAGTCTGGCTCGGGAGGGCCGCGGACCGCGATTACCCAAACAGTAACTATAAAGTTACCTCGCTGAGGTATTTCCTTGCCCCGCACAGGCCTTCAGAAACCACCCCCCGGCGCAGCGAGAAAACCGTTGCTTCACCCCCAATCGAGCCGGAGTTTTCCGATCAACAAAGGAGTATCACATGATTACCACAGCACACGTTGACGAAGAAGTTCACGGCAGGATGATGGAGATCGATCTCCACGGAACCCTGAGCCGCGAGGACTACGAAATGTTTGTCCCCGAGACCGAGCGAATGATCCGCGAATACGGAAAGGTCCGCCTCCTGGTGAAGATGCACGACTTCGAAGGCTGGAGCGCAGGCGCCCTCTGGGAGGACATCAAGTGGAGCGCCAAACACTTCAACCACATCGAGCGCCTCGCCGTGGTCGGCGAGAAGAATTGGCATCGCTGGATGGCGGGCTTCTGCAAGCCCTTCACCACCGCAAAAATCCGCTACTTCACCTTCGTAGAACTCGACGCGGCCCGCGCCTGGGTGAACGAATGAAGATCTTCACGCTCTGCGCCCTGCTCGCGGGCACCGCGCTGGTCGCCAGTTGCTCCGGACCTGCCGAACCCAAGCGGCCACATATCTACCGGGGCGGCCAGGACTACGACCACGCGGCGCATGCCGAGCGCTAGAAGCGCCCGAAGATTCGCACGCTCGCTCCTCTGATCGGTCAGCCCCCTGGCTTCAGGCGCTGGCCGGCGTAGCCTTGCGCTCCAGGCGAGCGAGGAGGCGCAGAAAGCGGAGTGTATCGCGCACCGGGTGAATCTTGCTCTTCTCCTCGCCGTAAACCGTGCTCACCGGCACCGCGCCGATCCGGCAGCCTTGCCGCGAGACGATCGCGAGCATCTCCGTCTCAAAATCGTAGCGGCTGCTCGGCGCAGCGCAGAGCGCCGACGCGAGGTGCCGCCGAATCATGCGGAAGCCGCACTGCGTGTCGGGGATCTCCTGCCCGCACACGCGGCTGATTTTCCCGGACATGAAACGGTTCGTAAGCTTGCGCACGAACGGCATCGTCTTCAGGTCGGTCATTCGATTGCCGACGAGCATGGCCGCGCCCGAGCGATTGGCCTCGTCAATAAAACGCGGAATCTCCTCCGGCAAATGCTGCCCGTCGCCGTCGAGAATGATGATGAATTCGATGCGGTCGCGCGCCCCGAGAGCGCTCAAACCCGTCTTGATCGCCGCGCCTTTGCCCTGATTGACCTCATGCCGGATTACTTCGACACCGGCCGCCCTGGCCTCCTCCGCGGTGCGATCGGTCGAGCCGTCATCGACGACCAGCACGGTGTCGAGTTGGGCCTTCGCCCGCTGCGCCACGTCGCGGATGAGCCGTTCCTCGAAGTAACAAGGGATGAGGGCGGCGACGTTGGTGCGATCGATCATACGACGAAGCAAAGCTAGGAGCGTGCCCGCAGTTCACAAGCCGCCATTCGTCACCGCTTCGTTACGCCTGGCGGGCGACCGCAAGCACGGATTCATAGCCGGCGCGCAGCAGGCCGAGATCGGAATCGATGGCCACGTGCGTGAAGCCCAGTGTCCGGATGCGCGGGAGGTCCGCATGATCGCGCAGGAGAATGCCGCAGGGCTTTCCCGCTTCCGCCGCAGCCGCGGCGACCTGTTCGAGACAGCCGGCGTAATCGCGCGTGGTGCTGCCGGGACGCGCCTTCAGATCAAACTGCAAATCCGCCGGACCGACGAAGAGCACGTGGACCCCATCCACCTGCGCGATCTCCCGGGCGCGCTCGACCGCTTCGATGGTTTCGATCTGTGCGAAGAGCACCGGTGGCGTCATGTCCGGCGCCCGCAGCCCGTATCCATGACCACGAACCGATCGCGAAAATCCGCGCTGGCCACGAGGCGGATAGTGCATCGCGCGGATGCAAGCCTCTGCTTCGTCCGCGGAGGAAACGTGAGGCACCATGATCCCATCGGCGCCCCAATCGAGCACGCGCGCGATCAAGTCTGCATGCGGTGCGCCGACCCGCACGATTGCCGCCGCGCGGCTTCCGCGGATGGCTTGGAGCTGCGGCAATAGCGCGGCTTCGGAACCGCAACCATGCTCCAGATCGAAGAGCAGCCAGTCGAATCCACAGTCGGCGGCAAGTTCGGCGACGACGGGCGAGCCGAGGGAAAGCCAGGTGCCGACGGCTTGTTTTCGTTCACGAAGTGGAGCTGCGTTCATAGCGTTTCGATGGGCCGATCCTCACGCAGTCCGTGGAGGGCGGCCGAGATGCGGGCGAGGGTGAAGGCTTTCAAATCCGCGCCGGTGCCGCCAGCGGCGATGAGGAAGAAGCGCTCGGTACGGTCGAAATATCCGGCGCCGACGCGGATGACCGCCTTCACGATCATATTGCGCAAGAGGTGGAGCCAGAAGCGGCGGCGATGCTCCTCCGGCAACGGCCGCACCGACGCGTAACCTTCCAGCGCCCGCGCGAGGATGGGGCCGTCGTAGAAGCAACCGAGGAGCGAGAGGTCGTCCATCGGGTCACCGGAAATCGAATCGTCCCAATCGATAAACGCAGCGATTGCCGCCTCGGTCCCGAGGATGTTCCAAAGCGCGAGATCCTTGTGGACAAGACAGCCTTGCGGCAACGCAAGCAGGCCGCGCTGGCGTTCGAGTTCCGCCGCGATTTCATCCACCTCGCCGGCGGGCAGAAAAGCGCGCTCGCGGAGGAAGCTCAGATGTCTTTCGAGATGGAGGAAAAAGTAATCGTCGTAGCTCGGGTGAAAGCCTGCGAGCTGGCTCTCCTGCCGCAGCACTTCCACATCGAACGGCCCAAAGCCGCACGGCTGCACGGCCTGCCAGCGCGCCACGTTCGCGCCGATGTCGTGCGCAAATCCTGCCAGATCGAGCGCGCCCTGTTTGTACCAGTGGTTGAGGTCGGGACAGTCGATGAACTCCAGGACCTGCCAGGCAAATGGCACACGTTGGCGGCGGCCATCCACCGCCAGCACTTGCGGTGCAGCGATCCCGAGCGCACGGACTTCCGCCAGCACGCGCGACTCGACTTCCATGTAATCGTCGCGCTCCGGCCCGTCTTCGAGACGCACGAAGCACTCCCGCTCGCCGATCGTCGCCCGGTAGGTGATGTGATTCCCCTGCCCTCCCGCCGGCCAAAGCACGAGGCACTCACCGGGAAAACGCTCGCGCAAAACCTCGCCGAGTTGAGCTTCGATCGCATTGTCGCCACCACCCTCGCCGGTGCCGTGAAACGCCGCGGCGCGATCGCACTTCCAATAGTAAATCCCGCGGCGTGGATTCTCGGACGACACAGGAGCCATGAACGATCAGGCGGCGTCCCCGACGGAAGCGGCGGACTCCGCAGTGTTTGCCGGGAGGTTCACCGGCCGCCGCCGCCAGTAGGAGGCCATGCACGCGCCGAAGAGATTCTGAATGACTCCGCTGAACACCGCAGGCACGGCGGCCAGTGGCTCCTGCGGAAAATTCTTCCGCGCCAGCATCGCCGCCATGCCGCCATTTTGCATCCCCACCTCGATGGAGACGGTGCGCGCGACGATCGGCGAATAGCGCAGCACCCGCGACACCGCATAGCCGAGCGCGAAGCCGAAGACGTGCAGGAGCAAGGTGGCCAGCGCGAGGCGTCCCACATTGGCGATCACCGCCGCGGCGTTCACCGCCACGATGCCGCCGGTGATGAAGACAATCGCCACCACCGACACCACCGGCCCGTAGGCCGCGACACGCGCAACGGCCTTCGGGAAACGCCAGTTGCAAAACACACCGACGAGCACCGGCGCCACCACCGCCTGCAAGGTGGACAGGCAAATCCCGATCGCATCCACCGGCACATAACGCCCCGCGAGGACCTGACACCACAGCGGCGTCATGATGAACGCGAAAAGCGTGGAAGTAAGTGTCACCGCCACGGCGAGCGCCACATCCGCCCGCGCCAGATAGCTCACCACATTCGACGCCGTTCCCGACGGACAACTCGCCACGAGAATCAGACCCACGGCAAATCCCGGCTCCAGCCCGAATACGCGCCCAAGCCCCCAACCCAGCAGTGGCATGATCGAATAGTGCGCGAGAAAGCCGAGCGCGAGCGAGCCGGGCATTTTGAAGAGCCGCCGAAAGTCATCCACGCTCAGCGTGAATCCCATCCCCAGCATCACGATCGTGATCGCCCAGACAATCCATTGACCCGAGAACCACGCAAAGGTCGGCGGATGCCAAAGCGCCAGCAACGCGCCGCCGATGAGCCACACGGGATAGAGATTGGTGAACCAGGAAAGCGGGCTGTGTTTCATCGTCTGCCTGTGTGGATTTCCGCGCGCAAAACCCCGCTCACTTCGCCGCCGGCGCAGGCTCCGGAAGCTTGCACGACTGCCACGCGAGGAAACGCCACTGGCCATTCTCCTCGCGCCAGACGGCCAGGAAATTGAGCACCATTTCCGACGCGCCGTCGGGCTTCCCGATCGTGATCCGTGTGCGGCCGGTCATGAGCGCGATGCGGGGCGCCGGAAAGGTGAAGTTCCGCTCCTCGTAATTCCACGTGAGGTATTTGGTGCGTCCCGTCGCGAGCGCCTCGATGTAGGCCGCCTTGTCATCCACCGCCCCGCTCGAATGCGCATAGCGGAGCTCGTCGGCAAAAATCGCGGTGAGCCGCGCGCGATCCCCCGCCTTCACGGCGGCGACGCGCTCGTCATCCGCGGCACGGAGTTTTTCGGTGCGAGGATCGTCGGCCGCGCGGAGCGAGACGAGAGCGAGAGCGACGAGCGGGATGAGGCGCAGGAACGTATTTTTCATAAGGGGGAAAGTCTTCGCGTCCGCAGACGGTGCGGACATTCAGCAGAGACGGCAGACAGATTACCAGCAGGACTCGTCGGAATGGTTCGGCTCAACTCACCGGCAACGCGCCGCCCGCGGCCGCAACGGCGAAGATCTCCCTGACCCACTCATTGGTGAATGCATCGATGACCAGATGCACACGGTCGGTGGTTCCGTGGTTGAAGACGCGGTGCGGATCCGACAGGCGCAGATACCAGCAACTGCCCACTTCCAGCACCACGCGCGTTTGATTCAGATAAAACTCGACCCCGTCATTGGTCGCCACCGGGACGTGCATGCGCACCTGGCCCGCCTCGATATCGAGATCCAGGTCGGTGTGTTCCTTGATGTGCGAGCCGGGGGCGAGCCGCATGAGGCGCACACATCGCAGCTCGCATTGAAAGGTCGCGAGGACCTGCTGGAAGTAGGCGCAGCGCTCGAGCAGCGGCGTATCCACAAACTCGCGCGCCATCGGATCGGAGTAGATCATCCGGATTGGATGCGTCTCGCCTTTGGGTGAACGCAGCGGCCTGGCGCTCCAGTTGCCTTCATAGTTCTGGCGGACGAAATGATTCGTCCACGGCGTGGAGGCGAGAAGGTCGAGGTCGCGGGCGAGGAGCGCGGCATCGAATCGAAAGGGCAGTTGGATCCGGTCGGGAAAGGGCATGGGATATGTGGGGATACTCGATTGCTGCGCAAGGACTCAGCGGCCACCGCCGGGCGTGGCGCCCCTGGGCATGAATTTCTGCACGCGCCTGCCCGCGCCTTCGGCGACGTACACCGAGCCATCGCGCGCCACCGCGATGTCGTGGCCGGTGCGAAACTGCCCGGCCTCCGAGCCGTGCGCGCCGAAGCTGTCCACGACAGTTCCGTCCGCGTCGAGTTCCACTGCTTTGCCGTGGTCGGGCTGCTTTTGCTCGCCGCCGTCGATGAGGAAGACGTGCCCGTCCGCCGCGACGCTGACGCCATAGGGCCGTCCGATCGCCGGCCCTTTCCACTCCGCGAGATACTTTCCGCGCGCATCGAAGACCTGCAGCCGCGCGTTACTGCGATCGCACACCAGGACACGGCCCCGCCCATCGACCGCGATGCCGTGCGGCAGATTGAACTTGCCCGGCTCCGCGCCCCTGCCGCCCCACTCGAACTCGTAGCGGCCAGCCGCGTCGAACTTCACCACGCGCGTGTTGCGGTAGCCGTCGCTCACATAGAACGAGCCATCCGGCAGCACCGCCACATCGGTCGGGAGATTGAAGTGCGACTGATCCGCGCCCGGTCTGCCGCGCTCGCCGAGCGTGAGCAGCCGCCGCCCGTCGTGCGTGAACTTGAACACCTGATGCCGCCCCACATCGGTGAGCCACACATTGTCCTCGCTATCGAGCGTGAGCCCGTGCGGCATGATGAACTCGCCCGCGCCCCACTCCGCGAGCAGCTTCCCCGTGCGGCCATCGATCACCGCCACCGTCGGCGCCGCGATCGGCTCCTCGGGAAACGGTGTGCTCCACACGCGCTCGTTGCGATGAAACACGAAAACATCGCCGTGCGAATCAACGCCCACCCCGGCACACAGACCCAGCGTGGAGCCCTCAGGCAGCGCCGGCCAGCCGGAGACCACCTCGTACCGCGGCCCGGCAAAAGCCTTCGCGGCGAGCGTGAGCGCGAGCAGGAGGAAAAAACGCATGATGATGGCGCCGAGGTGCGAAAAACCTCGCTCACAATAGCAGTCACACCAGCCACGCCACCAGCCTCGGTTCGTGGGGAAGGCGCGCAGCGGTCGTCGTTGTGCGGGGCGCCTCCGGAACGATTAGGCGCTCGTTGCCAAAGTGGGGCCAAGGCGGCGGTGCACGGGACAAGAGGGGGCAGGTCCATGGGCGAGCCTTTTGGGAAAGCACCTTTCATGGGGCAATTCCATTGCGCAGCAGGTGGCCGGAGTGTCTCGGTGCTGCTTGCTCACCCCTCCCCGCGAAGCACAGTTTCCCCGCGATGTTTGCGTTCACAAAGCCTCACTTTGGGAACGAGCGGACCACCCCGAGTTTTCGGGGTGCCTTCCGGAACGTTATTTTGGCCACTCCGAGTTTCCGGGGTGCCTTCCGGAACGTTATTTTGGCCACTCCGAGTTTTCGGGGTGCCTTCCGGAACGTTATTTCGGCCATTCCAAGTTTTCGGGGTGCCTTCCGGAACGTTATTCCGGCCACCCCGAGTTTCCGGGGTGCCTTCCGGAACGTTATTTTGGCCACTCCGAGTTTCCGGGGTGCCTTTCCGAACGTTGTTTTGGCCACTGCGAGTTTTCGCAATGCCTTCCGGAGCGTTTTTCCCGCTCGTTCCCAAAGTGGGGCTTTGGGAACGCACCTTTCATGGGGCAATTCCATTGCGCGGCAGGTGGCCGGAGTGACTCGGTGCTGCTTACTCACCCCTCCCCGCGAAGCACAGCTTCCCCGCGATCATTGCGTTTCCGATGCCCCGCTTTGGGAACGCGCGAAAAGTCTCTCTTCGGGCATGAGGACGAACGCCAACGGCGTTTGATCGTTCAGCCCAGGGTTGGTGCGACGCAGGAGCGCCTACCCTGGGAAGAAACAATCGGCCGCCAACCCCAACGGGGTTGAATATTCCGTATCGCGATGCAACCCCGTTGGGGTTGGCCGCATGTTCGGTCGGTTTCCCAGGGTAGCTCGTTCCTCGCAACTTTCTCGCCCATCCACCGACCTCCCTATTCCCCTCCGCCTCCTCGCTGGGCTGAACGATTAAACGCCGTTGGCGTTTCACCCCACCCCGCGAAGCACAGCTTCCCCGCGATGTTTGCGTTCCCAAAGCCTCACTTTGGGAACGAGCGGGAAATAGGTCACCCGACCGGAGGAAGCGCTCTATAGGCGCGGATGTTGAGAAAGTCGCGAACTAGCGAGTACGAGTAAACAGTTGAGCCAATGACAAACACTGACAAAAGTGCGATCGAAACTCTCGGCCAGCGGCGACCAACAAATTGACTCAGAAAGAAGAGTGGGCACGCCGAGACAAGTCCAAGAAGGAACGACAAGGGCAGTGAGTTGTAGGGCTCGTTGGGTGCAGTAAGGCAAGGGTAAAGCCACGGCTGTAGCCCGACGCCAAACCAATACAATGCACGGTCAAAAACGGTTTGAAGGCGTCCGATGCCTCCCCGATACGTCGCATCGGATGCATGCACGGCAACACTGAAGGAGAGAGAAAAGGCCACAGCACAAATGATGTGAGACCACCTTGAACTCGTTACTCGGCGCGCAAAGTCATGCATCGTGTGATCGAATTCAGTGAAGCGCGCGGAAGTCGCCTAGCTCTTTACTCGGCGAAAGCGGGAAAGGCGTGTTGGAAAATGGGACGCGCCATTTCAAGCCGCCGCCGACGGCAGCGGCGCCGCGGGGTCGGTGTCGGCTTCGTAGTCGATGCCGGGGAGACCGAAGCCGAAGAGTTTCAGGAACTCGGCGCGGTAGCCGGCGATGTCGGAAATCGATTCGAGGTTTTCGGTGGTGACCTGCGGCCAGAGGGCGGCGACGGCGCTCTGGATTTCGGGGCGCATTTCCCAATCGTCGATGCGGATGCGGCCTTCGGGATCGAGCTGCGGCTTGGCGCCGGGGACGAGGCGGTCGGCGAAGAGGCGCTGGATTTGTTCGATGCAGCCTTCGTGCAGGCCGCGCTCTTTCATCACTTTGTAGAGGAGCGAGATGTAGAGCGGCACGACGGGGATGGCGCTGCTGGCCTGGGTGACAAGGGCTTTATTGATGGAGACGAAGGCGCGGCCCTGGGTGGCGGCGAGCTTTTGCTGGAGCCGTTTGGCGGTGGATTCGAGGTGCTCTTTGGCCTGGCCGATGGTGCCGGCGCGGTAAATGGCGTGGGTGAGTTCGGGCCCGATGTAGCTGTAGGCGACGGTGACGGCGCCGTCGGCGAGGACGCCCGCGGCTTGCAGAGCGTCGATCCACATTTCCCAATCCTCGCCGCCCATGACGGCGACGGTGTCGGCGATCTCCTGCTCGTTGGCGGGCTCGATGGTGATGTCGTTGACGGTGCCCTTGTCGGTGTTGACGGTCTTGGCGGTGAAGGCGGCGCCGACGGGCTTGAGGGTGGAGTTGAAGGTGACGCCGCTCTTCGGATGGGTGCGGCGCGGCGAGGCGAGGCTGTAGATGACGGCATCGACGGTGCCGAGGTCGGCTTTGATGGTGTCGATGGTCTGCTGCTTGATGGCGTCGGAGAAGGCGTCGCCGTTGATGCTCTTGGCGTAAAGGCCGGCGGCGCGCGCGGCTTTCTCGAAGGCGACGGAATTGTACCAGCCGGCGCTGCCAGTGCGGCCCTCTTCACCGGGTTTTTCAAAGAAGACGCCGAGCGTGGCGGCGCCGCCGGCGAAGGCGGGGACGATGCGGCTGGCGAGCCCGTATCCGGTGGAGGAGCCGATGACGAGGACGCGCTTCGGCATGCCGTCAATGGGGCCTTTGCTGCGCACAAAGGCGATTTGCTCTTCGACATGTGCGGCGCAACCGGCGGGGTGCGCGGTGGTGCAGATGAATCCACGGATCCGGGGCTTGATGATCATGGCGGACTTTGGGAGTGCCGAGTGCCGGGTGTCGAGTGCCGAGTGGGGTCCTCTCTCTTGCTCCTGCTCTTGCTCTTCCCCTGGCGAACCGAGTTGGAGTAAGAGCAGGATCAAGTGCAGGAGCAGGAGCAGGACGGCGGCGAGACTTCACTTGGAAATGCGCGGTTCACGGCTAGACTCGGCGCGTGAAAGTTATGCGTCCGACGTTACCTGCCATCTTCCTGCTCGCGGCCAGTGCCGCGACTCTGCACGCCCAGAATGCGACGACCGCGCTGAATGCGATCAAGCTCCTGCCCAAGGGGGAGTCGAAGCGGCTGGCCCGCATCGAGGCGCGCGAAGGCAGTCCGACGCCGGAGCGGTGGTACCTTCTCGTGAATGATCCGAGCGGCGAGAACGGGCTGCACGAATACGTGGTAGCGGGCGGGGAACTGGTGGCGTCGCGGACGCTCTCGCAATTTGCCGAAGGCCTGAAGCCGGAGGAGGTGATCGGCGGCGAAGGGCTCCGCGTGGATTCCGACAAGGCGGGGAAGGTGGCGCAGCAATTCGCGCAGGCGAACAGTGTGGTGGCGGCGACGATGAATTATCAGCTCCGCAAGGACGCCGACGACGGCACGCCGGTCTGGAACGTGACCTGTCTGGACGCGGCGGGCAAAGCGCTCGGCGGCGTGGTGGTGGCGGCGAATTCGTCGAAGGCCAGCGTGCTTTCCTACACGGGATTCACGATCTTTCCAGCACATTGGGATCCTAAGCTTAGAATTCCACGTGGACAAGTTGTCGCGG
>JADMIO011367025.1_pt1 | contig 89102 bp, 93 predicted proteins | sample 8958161 | NCBI WGS metagenome assembly JADMIO01 (sample SAMN16585339, study PRJNA669376) | soil metagenome | isolation source: Crop rotation soil | place: USA: Cullars Rotation, Alabama | collected 2011
CCGCGACAACTTGTCCACGTGGAATTCTAAGCTTAGGATCCCAATGTGCTGGAAAAATCGGCGCTGTTTTGGGAGTTCTCGCAATCGTGAAGAGTAATAATGTGGTCATAGTCACGATAATAGCTAATTTTAAACTCGTTCTAGTAATTCTACTGGCAGCTATTTTTCTTAAAGAACATCAAAAGCTTAAACAGAAATTATTTAACGCATTGATAGCCGCAATCGGCCTAGTGATAATTTTCTGGAAATAAACAAGCTTTACCTCGGTAGTTTTTCTGTCTGCGTGATTCTGCTACAGTTTAGTTAATGAAACGCATTGTCTGGCTTGTTGCTGTAGCTTGTCTATTGCTGTCAATCTTCGGCTTGGCTAAAGTCTCAGCCCAAACATCGTCATTACAGAACCTTACTATCGAGTCGTTCACAGCCGATTACTACCTGGACAAAAATGCCCAAAACACCTCAACTCTGCATACCGTTGAAAATATTGTCGCCAAGTTTCCGGATTATGACCAAAATCACGGGATTTTAAGAGCGCTGCCCGAGACATACCTGGGCCACACTACAAGCCTAGCCTTAGACAGCGTTACAGACAGTAATGGGAGGCCCCTTAATTACTCAAAATCACACGAAAACGATAATTTAGTGCTTAAAATAGGCGACGCCAAAAAATACGTGCACGGTACTCAAACTTACGTGATTACTTATGACCAAAAGAATGTTATCGATTTTCAGCAGAACTACGATTTATTCAACTGGGACGTTAACGGCGACCAGTGGTCCCAAACGTTTAATACAGTATCGTCGAGGGAGCACGTCGCCAGTTCGATTAGTGGGAGTCTATTTGCCGGACCAAAATGCTTTGTCGGTTATTCCGATAGCCACGACGAATCTCGCTGTCTTGTTAGCCAGACAACAGAGGGTGACGGCGAGCTTATTACGGCCACCGCTAATATGCTCGAGCCTGGTGAAACCATGACAATCCTTCAGAAGTTTAATCTCGGTACTTTTGTTCTGGGTCCCGAAATAGCCCAAGAGAAAACGAAAGTCCGCAACACAGTTGTAGCCGCTATTGGCATTGCCGCGGCTGTTCCCCTTATATTTACAACTGTTCTATATTCCCGATGGCGTAAGTTTGGCGATGATCCCAAGGGCAGAGGCGTAATTGTTCCACAATATGAGCCGCCCAAATCACTAAACACGCTAACGGCAGACTTTATCTTAAAAGAGCAAATGAGGGGTAAGGCCATCTCAGCGATGCTTATCGATGAGGCTGTAAAACGCAGGATGACGATTATAGAAATACCTAAAAAGGGAATATTTGGCAGTAAAGATTACGAACTAAGGATGGAAATAGAACCAAGTCAATTTTCGGATGAGACACTAGAGGTAATTAATCTGCTTTTTGACAGCCAAATAAGTAAAGGTTCATCCGTCAAACTCTCAGAAATACGTAGTCGTTCACGTGCGGACCAAGATATGTATAAAAAATGGAAAAAGATTGAAAAAAACATAGCTCAAAAACTGACAGTGCTCGGGTATTTCATTAAAGACCCGGTTAAAGTCAAAAAATCGTATAAGCTGTGGGCCAGTCTGCCATTTTACTTAGGCTTTGGGCTCATGATTTCCAGCTCATTCTTGAGTACCTATAACGACTACCTCGTTATTTTAGCGGTAGGACTTGGCGCCGGACTATTGCTGGCCGGAATAGCCATGTTCGCATTCTCGTTCATTATGCCGGCGCGGACATTGGCCGGCGTTGAGGCAAGGGATGAAATACTAGGACTGAAAGAATACATCAAATTGGCCGAGGCCGACAGGCTTAAATATACGCAAAGTCCCGATGGCGCCGAGAAAGTCAAAGATGACAGTTCGGTAGATACTAATGACCCAAAGTGGAAAATCAAGCTATTCGAACAGCTGTTACCTTACGCGCTACTGTTCGGTTTGGAAAAAGACTGGGCTAAACAATTCGATGGCATATACAAAGATGCTCCTGACTGGTACAGAGGCGATTGGACAACCTTTAATGCCGTTTACTTAGCGCAATCGGTTAGCGGCTTTTCATCTGCTCCGGCATTAAGCTTCTCATCGCCAAGCAGTTCATCCGGCGGAGGCGGCGGGGCTGGCGGAGGCGGCGGGGGCGGAGGCGGCGGGGGCTGGTAGAGTACTAGTCGCTTGCGCCTTGGCCGAGCTCAAGTAGCAGTTTCTTCAAATCATCGAGTTTAATATCAGATGTATTAATTTCTTTGCGCTGGGCAATGATATAGCCGTGCATAAGTCGTTGCAACTGAATAGCGTCATCGCGCTTCAAAAAGGTCACTGTACGGGTATTGTCAGTGAAAAATCGGAATGTTAAGTGTACCGAACCAAACAGTGGTCCAAGATTTGCCTCCACGCTCATAATCTCGCTGACAGGCGTACTGGTTATACTGGCAGTCCGCCAAAAATAACGGTGAGCAATAGTCAGCTTTTCGCGGTCAAGTGTGATGGTGTCAGGCACAAGCGTAAAAGGGAACACAGTGCTACATTCATACAGTACATCCATAGAGTTGTCAGTTACGTCAAAGATATCCTCCTGTGGTCTAGGGCTTTTGGCCTCGGCTTTGAGTTGTTCCTGTTCGGGGCTGGTAGCGGTATTGAACTTGGCGTCCATGTACTCTTCGGCCGGGTCTTTGCGTCTGTCGCTGGTTGTTTTCTTGTCTTGCGGCGTGGTGTAACCCATAGCTGAGCGCCGGAAGTAGTGGGGTATGTAGCCATGTTTTATATAAGCCCGCTTTAGTGCCTCAAAGGGATTAAGCGGCACCTCGTTCATTGACCTGATGTCTCGCGGCATAAAATTATTACCTCCAGGCTACATTATTAAAGATATAGCCCGGTTTGGATGTGAATTATTTGGCATCAATCTTTATTAGACACTGCGCGAACTGGTGGTGCGAGGCGGGGTGGTTAGTCTTTGAAAAGTGCTGGCAGCAGATTGCTTTGTTGAACTTAAACCATATCTGATAAGCGACAAGTAATTGTGTACCGGTTGCAGGTCAATCGGCTTGTGCTCTGCGGATAGGGCGGAGAGGCTAAAAACAACCCCCAAAATCATAGCGACTATAAAGTCGACTGGCTCAACCAAGGCAGTAAAGTAGTTTTCGATACTGGAGTAGGTAAGACCGATAAATCCAATCACTAAGAACAAAACGGCGAACACCAGGGTGGTCATGTATAAGCCGGAGCTCTTAAATTTCTCGACATAGCTTACATACATCGCGAATAAGGCCAACACCACAAGCGCTAAATTCAGGCCAGTGTCACTAGACGTTATCAAGAACAAAGCGTCGCCGGGGCGCAATAGACTCAGGAGGAATACATACAGCGTACCGGCTACCGTAACTGAGCTTAAAATCTTTGTCGTCATATTTCTCTCCCATAGTGTCCATAACTATAACGGCTAAATTGTATGCGGGCTGTAACTACGATTACTGGCACTTGGTGAGAAATCCAACAGCAACCGGCCAGATAAGCTAACTGGGAAGTAAGTGTGACATCTCAATTTCCGCAACAACTTAGCCTAGGCCGCCCCTAAGGCTTTTATTGGTAGAATGGTTGGATGGAACTGTCCGAAGATGACTTTGAAAAATACTTAGACGAGGCGATCGCCGCCATACCCACGCCTTACAATAAGCACTTGGAAAATGTGGCATTTTTGCTGGAGGATTATCCTACGGCCGAACAGCGCGTCAAGCTAAATCTTTATCCCAACGAAACTCTGCTCGGTTTATATGAAGGCGTACCGCTGCCGGCCCGCAACGGCCAGGTTAAGTTGTTGCCGGACAAAATCACTATATTTAAATACCCACTACTAGCCGCAAGCCGCAATAAAGAAGAACTTCGCTACAACATTGGCCACACAGTCTGGCATGAAGTTGCCCACTATTACGGACTTAATCACGACCGCATCCACCAGCTCGATGCCCAACGTTTTAAAAATCGGCCGAATTAGCTTGCTACAATATAGCGATGGCTTATGAGAGAAGCCCGGCCTATCGGCCGGGGCAAATGGAGGCATACAAATTATCGCGTAGCCGGATTGAAAACTTTATCCGCTGCCCGCGTTGTTTTTGGCTGGCCCAGAGGCTAAAAATCGATCAGCCGTCCAGTCCGCCCTTTTTGATTAATAGCGCCGTTGATGAACTACTCAAAACCGAATTTGACACTTATCGAGAGAAAGGCGAGCAACATCCCTGGCAAATTGAATTTAAAGTCGATGCCAAGCCGTTCAAACACGAGAATCTTGAGCGTTGGCGGCATACTTTTACCGGTGTTCAACATCTGCACGAACCAACCAACCTGCTGATTTTTGGCGGTGTTGATGATGTTTGGGTCAACCCCAAGGATGAGCTGGTGGTTGTTGATTACAAAGCGACGGCTAAAACCAAAGAAATTACCGACTTAGATCCGGCGGGCGGCTGGCACGACAGCTATCGGCGACAAATGGAAGTCTACCAGTGGTTGCTGCGCGGCGAAGGCCATAAAGTCAGCGATACCGGCTATTTTGTTTACGCCAATGGCATCGCCAAGGCCGATGGTTTCTTTAATAAAGTAGAATTTCGCACCAATGTTTTCCCTTATAAAGGCAGTGATAAATGGGTGGAACCAACTCTTGTTAAAATCAAAGAAACACTGGAAGGTGATATCCCACAGAATTCGCCTGATTGTGGATTCTGTGCCTACGCCAAAGCGCGGACACAGCTTACCTTGGACGCCATTACCAAACAAAAACCATAGTAATTTAGACACTATTCACGCTGACTTAGAGAAGTAGGCGTAAGCATAAGCATTTACAAAATAAACATATGCTTTTGACAATAAATTAGCATCCAATAAAATAGATACTAATCACTGTGAGGTGATTGCGAGAAACCCAGCAATGGTCAATCGTTCGGCAGCCAGCCTCCGGGCAGACTGCCGGGCAGAAAAGGAGCCCCCGTGGTTCCTTTTTTGTTTTCACCCGTTACGGCTATAATTAAAAGCAATATGTTAGATATTCGTTTTATCCGCGAGAATGCTGAGCTGGTTGCCGAGAAATCCAAACAAAAAGGCTACGAAGTAGATATAACTAAGCTATTAACGCTTGATGAAAGTCGCCGCAAACTGATTGGCGAAGTAGAGCAGGTCAGGGCACAGCGCAACGAACTGGCGGAAAAGCTAAAGAATACAAATACGAATCCATCCCAAGAAGATATAGATAACGGAAAGCAACTTAAAGATAAACTTGCTGATTTGGAATGGAAGCTTTCGCCGGTTGAAGCCCAGTATGAAAGCTTGCTCAAGCAGGTGCCAAACCCGGCATTCGATGATGTGCCGGTAGGTGATGAAAGCGCCGGCGCTGAAGTTGCCAAGTGGGGCGACCAGACATCCGGCGGCTTAGACCACCTGGACTTTGCCGAAAAAAGAGGCTGGGTTGATTTTGAGCGCGGCGCTAAAGTCGCCGGAGCCAAGTTTTATTTCTTAAAAGGCGACTTAGCCAGGCTAGAGCTGGCTCTTACGCAGTTCGGCCTCGATTTTCTAACCGAGCGCGGCTTTAACTACATGACGGTCCCGCACCTGGTTAATACCAAGACCGCTGCCGGTGCCGGTTTTTCCAGCAAAGGCGCCGATGACAGCAACGAGTACTTTATAGACGGTGAAGACCTAACACTTATTGGTACAGCCGAAGCTCCGCTGACCGGATATCACGCCGACGAAATATTAGACGAGGACAAACTACCGCTTCTTTATGCCGGATACAGTCCCTGCTACAGAAAAGAGGCCGGCACTTACGGAAAACATACCCGCGGTCTGTTCCGCGTCCATCAGTTTAATAAGCTGGAAATGTACGCCTTTACAACACCGGAGCAAAGCAGCGAAATGCACGAAAAACTCCGTGGCATAGAAGAAGAAATTTGGCAGAAGCTGGGCATTCCGTATCGCATTATCAATATTGCTAGCGGTGATTTGGGCGCGCCGGCAGCTAAAAAGTACGATTTGGAGTACTGGTCTAAAATAGACGGAGCCTACCGTGAGCTTACCAGCTGTTCAAACTGCACGGACTTCCAGGCGCGCAACCTAAATATCCGAGTTCGCCGCAAAGATGGCAGCATAGACGTGGCTCACACGCTAAACGGCACAGCCATTTCCATGGCTCGCTCACTCATAGCCATAATCGAGCACTATCAAACAGAGGAAGGGAAGCTAAGAATTCCCGAGGCCCTGCAGTCCTATATGGGCAACCGCCAAGAAATTTGAGCAGGGAATACTTGACTTGTTAAGTATTTTTCATCCTTTATCATTTGATATTGTATAGGGTAAAATAGATGAAGAAGTTTTGACTTTGGAGGATTCTGTTTGTCTGCATTCATAAACACTAAACCATTAAAAAGAATATTGGGAGACCCGCAAGCCGCTACCGTAAAGCGGCTGCGTAAGCGTGCTAAGGATGTTGAGGCTTTGGCGGACGAATATAAAAAGCTTAGTGATGCCAAATTAAAGGCCAAGACCCAAGAGTTCAAAGACCGCCTAGCCAAGGGCGAAAAGCTAGATGCGCTATTACCAGAGGCTTTTGCGGCTGTGCGCGAGGCTGCCACTCGCACCCTGGGCCAACGCCACTTTGAGGTTCAGTTAATCGGCGGCATGGTATTGCACGAAGGCAATGTAGCTGAGATGAAAACCGGTGAAGGTAAAACCTTAGTTGCTACTTTGCCGGTGTATTTAAATGCGCTAGAGGGCGAAGGCGTACACGTGGTTACAGTCAACGATTACCTAGCCCAGCGTGACGCTGGCTGGATGGCCCAGGTTTATGGCTTCTTGGGCATGAGCGTAGGTGTAATTATCCCCGATGAGTCTTATGTATATGATACGAGTTACGAGAACAAAGATCACTTTGATGAGCGCATGAAGCACTTGCGCCCAGCCAGCCGGCAAGAAGCCTATGCCGCTGACATCACTTACGGAACCAATAACGAATTCGGCTTTGATTACCTGCGCGATAATATGGTCCGCGAAGTCGACCAGCTACGCCAGCGCGAGTTGCATTACGCCATCGTTGACGAAGTCGACAGCATTTTAATTGACGAAGCCCGCACGCCGTTAATTATCAGCGCACCAGCCACCGCCAGCGGCGCGGCCTACCAACAGTTCGCCAAAATCGTCCGCCAACTCAAAGAAACCGAGCACTATGAAAAAGACGAAAAACGCAAAAGCGTAGTATTGACCGACGCCGGCGTAGAGTTAGTGGAAAAAATCCTCGGCATTGACAATCTGTATGCTACCGAGAACTTACGCACCATCTACCACCTCGAGCAATCCCTAAAAGCTCAGGTGCTTTTCCACCGCGACAAAGACTATGTGGTAACCAGAGAGGGCGAAATCGTCATAGTCGATGACTTCACCGGCCGTCTTTTGAGAGGCCGGCGTTATAACGAGGGCCTGCACCAGGCGATTGAAGCCAAAGAAGGCGTAGAAGTCCAAGAAGAATCCATGACTCTGGCTACAATTTCCTTCCAGAACTTATTCCGGCTTTATAAAAAGCTGGCCGGTATGACCGGTACCGCTTTGACTGAAAGCGAAGAATTCCATCAGATTTACAAACTGGATGTCGTTGAGATTCCGCCAAACCGCAAGATTGCCAGGGAAGACTTATCGGATAGGATTTACCGCTCCGAGAACGGCAAAATGCGGGCGATTGTCGCCGAGGTCAAGTCCAGCCAGGACAAAGGCCAGCCGGTGCTAATCGGCACGGTCAGTATCGAGAAGAACGAAAAGCTATCGTCTATGCTTAAGGCCGCAAAGGTGCCGCACGAGGTGCTGAACGCTAAAAACAACGAGAAAGAAGCCGCAATTATCGCCAAAGCCGGCCACAAAGGCGCGGTTACCTTAGCGACCAACATCGCCGGCCGCGGAACCGACATTGTGCTTGGCGACGGCGTGGCCAAAGTCGGCGGACTATTCGTGTTGGGCAGTGAACGGCATGAATCGCGGCGCATTGATAACCAGTTGCGCGGCCGGGCGGGCCGCCAAGGCGATCCCGGCAAAACTCAATTCTACGTCTCAACTGAAGATGATTTGATGCGGGTTTACGGCGGCGAGCGTATCGCCGGAATCATGGACCGGCTTAAAGTTGATGAAGAAACGCCAATTGAAAGCAAGATGATTACCAAGAGTTTGGAAAGCGCCCAGAAGAAAGTTGAAGGCTTTAACTTTGACCAGCGTAAAAATGTCGTCCAGTACGATGACGTGATGAACCGCCACCGGCGTGCCATCTACTCTATGCGCAAAGAAGTCCTAAAGGCCGAGGACATCAGTGCTCGTATTAAAAAAATGGTGACTGAAGAAGTTGAATGGCTAACCAAACACCCCGAATCAACCAGCGAAATTTATGAAAACATTCTGCAAGAAAGCTTTCCATTTGATGGCAAAACCCTTGATAAATTGTTCGATAGCCCGGCCGACAAATTTCAGGATGAGCTGGAAAAGGCCGCGCAGAAACAATACAAGGAACAAGAAAATATTTTTGATGCCGATACTATGCGTAAAGTTGAGCGCGATATCTTCTTACAAGTCCTGGACAACTTATGGATGCAGCATCTAGAGAACATGGATCACTTGCGAGAGGGCATTCACTGGATAAGCGTAGGCCAGCGCGACCCGTTGGTTGAGTATCGGCGCCAAGGCGGCCGGATATTCGATGATATGCAGGAAAACTTGCGCCATGAGGTTATACGCTCGGTCTTCCACGCTCAACCGGCCGATGTCTCAATGCAGCAAGCTATTGAAACCGACTTGACTCGGGCCGCCCAAGGTTCGGTAGACAATGCCGGCCAAATCACCCGCGCCGAACAATACGACGAGGGCGATTTCCAAACCGAAAAACGCGAACAGGAAGAAGAAGCTCGCGCCCACGCCAAGCGTAAAAAAGCCCGCAAAGCCGAGCGCCAACGCAAGAAAAAACCGGCCAATAAAAAGAAGAAAAGAAAATAAACGGCATTAACCAATGAAACATACCGTTACTGAAATCGAACTTGATAATGGCGCCAAGGGCCTACTTATAGATGTGCCCGGAGCTACGGTTATGGACTTTGAGTTCAATTTCCGGGCCGGCGAATACTTAGTTGATAGAACCAAGTGGGAAGTGCCTCACCTGATGGAGCATGTATTGCTTGGGGCTAATGAATTTATCCCCAAAGCCCGCCTTTTCCAGGCGGAATTCGAAAAGAATGGCGCCGGCAACAACGCCAGCACTGGGCTCTACCACATTACTTACGAAGCGGAGTGCGCCGACTTTGAGTGGCAGCGAATTTTGGAGCTAATGATAACGGCTATCAGCAAACCGCTGTTCTTGCCGGATGAATTCAAGGCCGAATACGGCAATGTCAAGGACGAGCTTACAGCCCGCTCTAACAATCATTTCAGGACATTAAGTCTAACAGTCAGAGAGTCGCATAATTTGCTGGCCATGACCGACCGCGAGCGACTTAAGCAAATCAAGAATGTTAAACGCAAGGATTTGGTAGAACATTATGCCAATACCCACACCAGCAAAAACCTTAGATTTGTTATATCGGGCAGCATGAAAGGCCGTACAACGGCCATCAAAAAAATGCTGGAGAATTTTGGTTTGCCGAAAGGCCGGAGCTTTTTGGAATTGCCGGATGAACAACCAACTAATTTAGAAACGCCGGTATTCGTACCCAGACCGTCGGTAAAGAACGTCTTCTTTGAAATCGAAACCTTCGCTCTAACTCGTTTTAGCGATAAGGAAATGGATGCGCTGGAGCTGGTTAATGGGATGTTAACAGCTACGCTATATTCCAGAATTTTGGGCGAGGCCCGTGAACGTGGATTGGTCTACAGCATGGGTTCCGGTATCGATATTATGAAGAGCGTTACCGGATGGTGGTTCTCGGCTCAGGTTATTAACCGCAACGCCCCGGCATTATTTGAAATCATTACCCGCGAACTAGCCAGAGTTAAACAGGGCGACATAACCAGCGAAGACCTGGATGCCGCCAAGCAGTATTGGCTGGGTCGCCACCAGCGCAGCGCTCAGACCGTGGCCGGCACAATGGCCGGCTATACAGGACGCTACTACTTTGATGGCGTGGTGAACGATTACGAAGCCATACCAGAGCGAATCAAAGCCGTGACTAAAGATGTTATCTGCGATTCCGCCAACCGCATGTTTAGCGACAAAATTGGCGGCCTTGGAGTTCTGGGCGGGGGTAGTCGCAGCCGTGAATTAGCCGACAAGCTGAACGAGCAGCTGAGGCCCCTATGGAACAGCTAAAGAAACAGATTGATTCATTAAGCAGCGAACTAAATACAGCCGTAGCCAGGCTGGATATCCAAAACCAAGAAGCCGAGCTGAATAACTTGCGCGAACATATGGAGCGGCCGGACTTTTGGCAGGACAACCAAAACGCCCAGCAAGTTGCCAAAAGCGAAGCGGCTTTGTCTAAAAAAATCGCGCCTTGGCTGGAATTAAAAAAGTCGGTCGATGAGCTTAAAGAACTAATTGGGCTCAGCGATGAATCCATGCAGAGCGAAATTGAGGCCCAATTATCAAACCAATCCAAACTATTCGAGGAGCTAAAACGAGACTTACGCTTTCAAGGTTCATTCGATGATCATGATGTCATTTTAAGTATCTATGCAGGCGCTGGTGGAACTGATGCACAAGACTGGGCGGAAATGTTGCTGCGGATGTATGTAAGATGGGCTGAGGCGAATAAACTCGATGTCAAAACCGTAGACCAGTCGGCTGGCGAAGAAGCCGGTATAAAAAGCGCCACTGTCGAGATTACCGGAGGCGCATATCTATATGGCAAACTGGCCGGCGAGCACGGCGTGCACCGATTGGTGCGCAAGAGCCCATTCAACTCCGCCGGCAGCCGGGAGACCAGCTTTGCAAAGGTTGATGTCCTGCCATTTATGGACAAGCCCGGTGAAGTTGAGATTGACGAAAAGGATTTAAAAACCGATGTTTTTAGAGCCGGCGGCCACGGCGGCCAAAGTGTAAACACCACTGACAGCGCTGTTCGCATAACTCATTTACCAACCGGCATGTCGGTGGCGATTCAGAATGAACGCTCACAACTGCAAAATAAAGAAACCGCACTGGCGATTATCCGCTCGCGTCTGGCTCAACTACAACTTGAGCAGCATGCCGAGACCCTGGCTGATATAAAAGGGCCGAGCCAGTCCAATGAATTCGGCAGTCAAATCCGCAACTATATTTTGGACGATAGAATCGTTAAAGATTTGCGTACAGGCTACGAAACTCATGACCCGCAAAAAGTCCTAGATGGCGGACTCGACCCGCTAATTGACGCCTGGCTCGAAAAATAGATTATAATTTAACATATGTTGGAGAGGGTAGATCTCGAGACGGTTTTGGCTGGGGAGTTAGAGCCCGGCTTAAGTTATAGCGAAATCCATGCTCGCTACGCCGAAAGCGCCTACGGCCAACATCATTCCGGGCAACCTTTGCGCTACAGCCAAGCTTATGGATATGACAGACAGACTATGCTGGCGGATTTGGGCGACGACATACATCCGGTTCGACATATGAGTCACACTGAAAAGCAAATAGCCGTCCCACTGATAGCTGGCCAGCTATGGGATAGGGTAGAACGACTCAGCCCAACTGAAATCAAGGGAATAAGACTTGCAGCGTTAATACATGATATAGGCGAATGCGAACACCCATCTATTGAAAAGATATTAGGCCAAACTGTCGGTGACGTGCATTACGAGTCTAAAACTTCTAGTGATTCTGAACTAGAGCGAACTATACGCCAACATCTATATGACGAACTTTATGCCGATGTCCCGGACGAAGTCATGGCTATGGCCGACGAGTCAATAGACAATCACCACGAATTCCACGGATTAGCTTTTGATACGGTTGAACGTGTCGGGTATTTTCAAACCGCGATGAGAGCCGGGGAAGTCGCCCTAGAACTAGCTGGTAGGCAGCCACTCGGCGATGCCAGAGTCAATAGTCTGGCCAGATTGGCTCTGCGGGTTAGCGACAATCACCGGGATGTGCTAAATAGCCGGAGTGCGGATTTCCCCTACGTGGGCAGGTTCATGAGGTCCAAAGTAGTGCTTGATTACAGGATTCACGAGGTGCTGCCAGATTACGCGGCAATAGGCGAAGCTGCTTAAGCTATTTTTGTTATACTAATAGTCAATGATTCTGCTAGACAGAGTGAGTAAAGACTATAATCATCGGGGGCCGGCTCTTGAGCGCATTAGTCTGCATGTTGAGCCTAAGGAGTTTGTGATTATTGTTGGCCAATCCGGCGCCGGCAAATCTACGCTATTTAAACTGCTAACCAGGGAAGAAAAACCAACCAGCGGCAAAATTATCGTTGGCGGTATTGATTACGAACACCTCAAAGACCGAGACATACCGTTGCTGCGGCGTAAAATTGGCGTGGTTTTCCAGGATTTCAAACTACTTAATAATAAGACTGTTTATGAAAATGTAGCTTTTGCACTGGAAATCGCTGGTATCAGTAATGCCGAGATTAAGCATACCGTACCAAAAGTTCTGGATGTAGTGGGTCTAAAGGGCAAGGAAAATAACTATCCACAGGAGCTGTCCGGCGGCGAGCGCCAGCGCGTAGCCATTGCTCGGGCCATTATCCGTCAACCCAAAATTCTAATCGCTGATGAGCCAACCGGTAATCTCGACCCCAAGCACGCTTGGGATGTTATTAAAGTCCTAGAAAAAGTTAACAAGTTTGGCACCACCGTACTTTTGACAACCCATAACATGGAAATTGTTAATGCTCTAAAACGCCGGGTTGTAACCATAAAAGACGGACATATAGTTTCCGACCGGGCTGTCGGCCAGTACAGGGGCAATTAGTTTTAAATGAAAGATCATAAATATATAACTCTCGAGAGGATTATCAAAAACGGCTTTGTTAACTTTGGCCGCAATATCTGGCTGGCCATCGCAGCTATCGCTATGATGACGATTACTCTGACGATTTTACTATTCGCCATTATTGCCAATACTACGTTTACACACACTATTAAAGATATAACCAGTCATATCGACGTTTCGGTCTATCTTAAAGACGATATAAAGCAGTCCCAACTCCAACAGCTTACATCGGACATTAAAGGTCTTGAAAATGTCCAGTCGGTAAAATATATCAGCAAGAACGATGCCCTTAGAACCTACATCAAACAGAATGCCGACAACCCGGACTTATTAGCGGCGATTTCACAAACTGATAACCCACTGCCTGCCAGTATTGTTATTCAACCCAAAGACCCGAATCAACTACAAGATATTAAGGACTTCCTAGATAAACCCGCCGTGCTGGCTCTGCAGTCTGACCCCACTAGCTATTCGGGCGACAGAAAGGCGGCGATAGACAAAATTACTTCAGCTACACACTTCTTTCAACAAGCCGGGATTGTGGGAATTATCGTGTTTATAATCATTTCGATGCTAATCATCTTCAATACTATTAGAATGGCCATATTTAACCGCCGAGACGAGCTGGTTATTATGCGGCTTTTGGGGGCCAGCACCAGCTACATCCGCGGACCGTTTATTGTCGAGACCATGCTCTACGGGGCAGTGGCGGCTATAATCTCGCTGGCAATTTGCTGGTCTCTGTTTAGGGTCGCCAGCTCAACCCTGCAGGCCAGTAGCCTTGGTCTCTTGGACATTGGTTATTCCAGCCACTACTTTTCAGATCATCTGCTGGAGATTTTGACCATCCAAATGCTGGTTGGTATACTAATCGGTGCCGCTTCTTCAGCCATAGCGACCAGGCGGTACCTAAAACTCAACCGATAATAAAAAACTGATAAGAAACTAGTAAATTACCAGGCAAGTCGTTGCACAGGCGCTCGCAAGCTGTGGATAACTTTGCTTGATTAAAGTGGGGGTATGCTATCATTAAAGTGTTAAATCTAAAACAAAAAGCAGTTCAAAATATGGTACGGATTAAGTTTTTAATTACTACTTTGGTTCTTGGCGGATTATTAGCCGCCGGCACCCTTATTGGCGGCACGGTTAAGGCCGACCAGTTTGATGATCAAATTAACTCCCTAAGGCAGCAGAATGCCGCCAACCAGGCTCAAAGCGACTCGCTCGCAGCCACAGCCGCCAGCTATAAGCAGGCCGTTGACGCGCTTAATCAACGTATTGCCAGCTTGCAGGCAGCTATTGATGCTACGCAGGCTAAAATTGATGTACTGAACCAGCAAATTACCGAAGCTCAAGCCGAGTTGGACCACGAAAAGAAGGTGCTTGGCGAAAATATTAAGACTATGTACCTGGAAGGCGATGTTTCGACTCTCGAAATCCTGGCCAGTAGCAGAGACCTGAGCGACTTTGTTAACAAGCAGGAGTATCGCAACTCTGTTTCTAATAAAGTTAAGTCCTCTGTAGATAAGATAAATGTTCTTAAAGCTGAACTTCAGAAGCAACAGGCCGAAGCAGCCAGCTTATTAAAGGATCAGCAGACCCAGCAAGCTGAGTTGCAACAATCGCAATCCCAGCAGACCGCCATGCTTAATTACACCGAAGGTCAAAAGGCCGCTTATGACGCTCAAATATCGGCCGCCAACTCGCAGATTTCCCAGTTGCGCGCCCAACAAGCTGCTTACTACGCGGCTTATTCCCGCCGCGGCGGCGTATCAGGCTATGGGGTAGGCGAGGCCGGCAACGGCGGCTACCCATCCGAATGGGCCTACGCCACTCAAGACACAATTTTGGATAACTGGGGCATGTATAACCGTGAGTGCGTCAGCTATGTCGCCTGGAAAATTGCTTCCACTGGCCGTTATATGCCCGGTTGGGGCTGGGCCTCACGCGGCAACGCCTCTCAGTGGCCGGCCGCCGCGTCTGATTCAGGCATTTCGCAAGGGAACACTCCAAGAGTTGGTTCGGCTGTAGTCTGGAACGCCTATGCCGGGCTGGGCCCGCTGGGCCACGTTGCTTACGTTGAGTTAGTCAACAGCGATGGTTCAATCGAAGTTAGCCAGTACAATTTTGTTCACGGCCAATTTAGCCGCATGCACGTCAATGCCGGTATTGCCAGCAGCCTGATTTACATATATTTCTAAGCCAAAGCTCAGCTGCGATAAGGTATAATAGTGCTTGTGTTAAATAACAAATAGGGAGAATAGCTTGCCGCCAGTAACTGATGGGCATGATGTTAAAGTTGCGCGCCATAAAGACCATAAAAGATGGTCAGCTCTAAAAATATTAGCGACCTTTGTGGCTGTCTTACTAATCTTTGAGGCTGGGATAGCGGTTGGCAGGGGTGATGTGCATGTTTGGGGCGGCAAAGCCGTGCTTAAAAATGCCAGCGCCAGTAACTTGGATTATTCATCAGTTGACTCAGTCTACGCGCTACTCAAAAATAACTTTGACGGCCAGCTAGATTCAACCAAACTCACAGAAGGACTTAAGCGGGGCTTGGTTAGCGCGGCCGGCGACCCCTATACTCAATATTTCAATCCAACTGAGGCCAAAGACTTTAATAACCAGTTGCAGGGCAGCATCACCGGCATTGGCGCCGAGCTTGGCACCGATGATGAAAACAATATTGTCATTGTTTCGCCACTGTCGGGTTATCCCGCCGAAAAAGCCGGTCTTAAGTCCAAGGATATTATTGCTGCGGTTAACTCCAAGTCGACCCAGGGCATGCGTGTAGATGAAATCGTCAAACAAATCCGCGGCAAAGAAGGTACTAAAGTTACCTTAACCATCGTGCGCGGTAATGAAAAACCATTTGAGGTGACTATAACGCGTGAAAAGATTACCATACCAAGCGTTAAATACGAGGTGAATGGCGACATTGGTTACATGAAAATCAGCCAGTTTGGCCCGGACACGGTTGAGCTTGCCCAAAAAGGTGCTCAAGAATTCAAAGATAAGAAAGTCAAAGCCGTAGTGCTAGATTTACGCTCCGACCCGGGCGGCTATCTTAGCGCGGCCGTTGATGTTTCCAGCTTGTGGCTGGACAAGGGCAAAACCGTAGTCCAGGAAAAGCATGCCGGCAAAGTGGTTAGTACCGAAACTGCTACCGGCAACAATATCCTCAAAGGCATTCCAACAGTTGTGCTGATAAACAGTGGTAGCGCCAGCGCCAGTGAAATTACTGCCGGCGCCCTGCATGATAACGGTGCGGCTCAATTGGTGGGCGAGAAGTCATTTGGCAAGGGTAGTGTCCAGCAGGTAGAAAACCTGCCAGACGGCTCTGAGGTAAAAATCACCATTGCTCGCTGGTATACACCAAGTGGCAAGAATATCGACAAGCAAGGCATCAAGCCGGATGTAGCTGTCGCCATCTCTGATACCGATCTGCAAAACGGCAAAGACCCGCAAAAAGATAAAGCTTTCGCCATCCTCCAAGCCAAGATTCAGTAGTCTCTAAGATTTGCCTTAGCCATATCCTATAAGGTAAACTTCATTAGAATTAAATTAACGGAGGATAGGCGGCAAGCAGTGGCGAGAAGTGCCAGGGCTGATACCAAGTTTATATTTGTTACCGGCGGCGTGCTATCGGGCGTCGGTAAGGGTATCACTGCCGCTTCAATCGGCACCATCCTCAAGGCCCGTGGCCACTCCGTGAACATCCAAAAGTGCGACCCTTACCTAAATGTTGACGCCGGTACGCTTAATCCGGCTGAGCATGGCGAGTGTTTTGTCACCAAAGACGGCGCCGAAACTGACCTCGACTTGGGCCACTACGAGCGCTTTTTAGATATTGAGCTAACCCAGGCCGGCAGTTTGATGTCCGGCCGGATTTTGCGTGAGGTTATTGACGATGAACGGGCAGGCAAATACCTTGGCAAAACCGTCCAGATAATCCCGCATGTAACCAATCACATCCAAGATACTATCGCCAAAACCGGCAAAGGCTTTGACGTACATATTGCCGAAGTTGGCGGTACGGTTGGCGACTACGAGTCGCTAAGTTTTATTGAAGCCATCCGCGAGATGGGCATAAAGTACGGCAGCGAAAAGTGCCTATATGTCCACGTGGTATATGTGCCGTATTTGGGCGCCAGTGCCGAATTCAAGACCAAACCGGCTCAGAACGCCGTCAGGGAACTCCGCGGCTTGGGTATTGTGCCCGATATTCTAGTAGTACGCTCAGAAGTCAAACCGCCAAAATCAATTGTTTCCAAACTTAGTTTATTCTCGGGCGTAGATCCCGGCTCTATAGTTTTGTTGCCTAATGCCAGCACCATATATCAAGTACCACTAACTCTCGAGGACAGCGGCATTGGCCAAGTTATAAGCAGCCGCTTAGGCTTGCGCTCGCACCAAACCAACCTTAATCCCTGGAAGCGGATGGTCAAAAGCGCTCTGGCCAACTACCGTAAGACAATCAATATCGGTGTTATTGCCAAGTATATCGATAACCAGGACACCTACATGTCGGTGTTTGAGGCCCTGAGGGCTGCCGCCTGGTCTAAAGGTGTAAACCTTAATATTGAATGGATTAAGGCCGAGAATTTGGTTAAGGATAAAAAAGAGCTAGCTAAGCTGGATAATATGGACGGCATAGTAGTGCCAGGGGGTTTCGGACCTCGCGGCATTGACGGCAAAGTTTACGCTGCGACTTATGCACTTGATAAAAAAATCCCATATCTTGGTCTTTGCTTAGGCCTGCAAGTTGGTTTAATAGCTGCTGCCCGGCGGGCAGGTATAAAAGACGCCGATTCGACTGAATTTGATAAAACTACAAAAAACCCGGTGGTTAGCACTATGGCTGAGCAAATCGGCAAGGAGTTTACAGGTGGCACAATGCGCCTGGGTGATTATGTCTGCGTACTAGAGCGGGGTACTATCGCCCGGAAAATTTACGGCCAAGGCGAAATAGTCGAGCGTCACCGACACCGCTACGAAGCTAATAATGATTACCGTGACAAATATGAAGACTGGGGCATTAAAATCAGTGGCACTTCGCCGGACGGCAACCTCGTGGAAATGATTGAGGCCATCGGCCATCCATACTTTGTGGCTACCCAAGCCCACCCGGAGTTCCGCAGCCGCCCGGACAGACCTCACCCCATGTTCAGCGGCCTCTTGGACGCCATACTTAAAACGTAGTTGCTTTTTTGTGGCGCTTATGCTATAATTATCTCTAAAGCTAATTAGAAAAATAAAAATGCCTCAAGAAATTATTGATAAAGTACCAATAAACCCAGAATCTGCTCCAGCTCCGGTTGTGCAAGAAACTATGTTGCGGCACCAAACAGCTGTTATTGATACAAACAATGTTCTTATATCTAAAGAAGCACCAGAGGATAATAACGGCATAAACGGAAACACCCTTGCCTTAATTACATTGCCTAGTAAAAGTAACAGCTACGGAGGAGTCGATAAGCAAGTTGCCCTGGTGGATTTTGGTAACGAGTATGAAACGAATCCCAAGATACCTACAGTCACAATGGACGGCCACAATGTAGGACATATCTTAGGTTATGTTAAGTCAAGATTCGGAGTTAAAGCGTTTAACTATACCCCTGAAGGTCACTTAGCGTCCTACGTACCTCTAGTGGGTAAGGAAACCGTTTTCGGGCGGGAGGCCGGCCACGAAAGTTATATGCTAGGAATAGACTGGAATCATCGTGATAATGAAAGCGTCTCCAGATCGCATTTTACAATCAGGGTTGAAGATAACGGCACGATTAGCATAACGGACCACTCTACTAACGGTACCCAAGTAAAATATCTAGGCAACCAAACCAATCCGAATTAGTTCATACTTCAGGTAAGTTTTGTGTGTTTATTCAACAGTTACTTCAGTGCGGGGAATGCTGCGGCCGCTGAAGCTTTTGACTTTGCGCTGTTTGAAATGCACCACACCGTCTTTGGCAGCGTGGATGGTGAAGTTACGGGATAAGAAAGTGCCCACACCGGAGCGCTTGGTCATGCCAACTTGGCGGACAATGATATCGCCGGTCTTTACTTTTTGGCCGCCCCAAACTTTAACACCCAGCCGCTGGCCGGGGCTATCGTGGACGTTTTTAGCGGAACCACCCGCTTTAACATGACTCATTAGTTATACTTTCCTTATCCTTATTAATCGACGCGCGACAACTTGTCCTTCGCGGAAGTAAACTAGCTCTTCCCGCCGCACGTGTTTTAAATCCAAATAATTGTACCCCATATCTGTTAATTGGTCAATAACGCTCAGGTTTATGACGCTACCATCCTTTTTTATCCAGGCCGGCAAGGCTAGGCACAATTGCTGACCGGGTTTAAGCTGCCCGGAAATATTTTTTAAGAATTTCTTGGTGATAGTATTGGCATCAGAAATTATTTGCTTCAGCTCCATTGGACCGGGCAAATTATTTAGCGGCCGGCCTAAAAATACTTCGCTGGCAACGGCGGTAAAACCGGCCCATTGATAATTAGTGGCATCGCCTTGCTCCAGCACAACACTGCCTTCGAGCGATGGTTGTTGCTCGAATAGCCACTTTAGGTTGCGCTGGCTATATTCCACCATCCTCGGTTCAATATCAGTACCCACTACACTGTAGCCGGCTAGCAGTGCCTCTTGCAACACCACACCGGTGCCGCAAAACGGGTCCAGGATTCTTATGCGAGTCTTGTCCTCAATATCTTTAATTTTCTCGCTGGTCGCCAAGTTTATGATTATCTGCGCCAGCTTAGGTGGTAGCATGCCAACCCGGGCATCGCGGGCCGGGCGGGCCTGGTCACGGGCGCCGTAAGCTTCGATATCTTGGACAAAAAACGTCTGGGCCAAAATTATTTTCTGGCCGTCACTGGCAAATATCAACTCCCAGCCGCCTTTACTGGTCAGTTTGTTGTGCAAAACCTGGGCGCTGGATAGAGCGGATTCTTTGTTGGGCACAATCCGTCCCGGACGGCCGGACTTACGAATAATTTTCTTAACACTCAAACCAGTGGCGTTTATCTTAGCCGGTGACACCTTTATGCCGTAGGCGCTAATCCCAACCGTAATCTTCATTTCGGGCATCCGGTCTATGTGGCCCGGGGAGTTCTTCTGTAAATATGTCTCTACATCGCTCCAGTTTTTGCCAACCTCGGTATTCAATACCCGCGCCACTTTAATGGTGCCGCCCAAGCGCCTAAAGTTGACCTCAGCGGCCTCAATATCTAGAAGGGCGTTATTGCCAAACGGCTTTACATGCTCGGCTCCGTATACGCTCTCCAGCTCCGCCAAACCCAAAGCCGGTTGGCGGCCTAATATACAAACTGTTTTCACCTCAAACTTATCCATCAGTCTTTAGTATACTTAAATAAATGGAGGAGGAAACCCACAGGATAAAGCGTTCACGCTGGCGGCTGGTCCTGACAATTGTCACCTTGCTGGCGATGGCATTGCTCATATATGGCCTGCGCCATGATATTAAGGACGTCATCAATAATTTGGGTAAGGTTAACACCACAGCCTTACTGCTGCTGATTCCTATTCAGTTCCTAAACTACGATGCTTACTCCAGGTTCTATGTCCACCTGTTCCACATTCTAGACAAACGACTTAAGTACTTTGAGATGTTCAAGGTTAATTTGGAGCTTAACTTCGTTAATCACGTTCTGCCGAGCGGCGGAGTGAGCGGTATCTCATACTTCACGCTACGAATGCGGGCATACAACGTTAGCGCCGCCAAAGCTACGCTGTCGCAGATAATGAAGCTACTGATACTATTCATCAGCTATCAACCGATACTAATACTCGGCTTAATCCTACTATCAGTAAGAGGGCATACCAACAACTTTGTACTTGTTGTGACCAGTTCCATAATCACCGCTTTGGTTATTGGGACATTTGGCTTCATATATATGATTGAGAGCCGCGAGCGCATCAACAGAACCCTAACCGGTGCAACTAGATTTTTGAATAAAATACTGCATCCAATCAAGCGTAATCCTGAAACCATCAACGTCAGTGGTGCCCAGGTAGCTTTCAATGAGCTGCACGATAATTATAAGCTGCTGAAAACCAATTGGCGGCAACTCAAAAAACCATTTCTGTTCATGACTATAGCCAACCTGACAGAGATAGCTGCAGTATATGCGGTTTATGTGGCATTCGGTGCTTACGTTAACCTAGGCGCAGTTATATTGGCTTATGCAGTTGCCAACTTTGCCGGGCTCATATCTGTACTGCCGGCTGGCATCGGTATTTATGAAGTATTAATGACTGGTGTGCTTGCCGCTGCCGGTATACCGGCTGAGCTGAGCATTCCGGTTACTATTATGTACAGGGTATTAAACATGTCTATCCAGCTTATTCCAGGGTACTTCTTTTACCAAAAGGCTGTCCGCAGCGGTCTAACTACAGTTAAGTAATGAACGAATTAGTCTTATCGCCAACAGACTTTGTGGCGCTACTCAACCAAACACTGGAAATTGCATACCCAAGTGTTGTTATTGAGGGCGAGTTATCAAACTTTAGAGTATCCAAAAACAAATGGGTTTACTTTGACATGCAAGACGAGCTAGCCAGCGTTAAATTCTTCGGCACGGTTTTTAGTCTGCCAGGCCCCCTGGAGGATGGGATTAAGGTGCAGGTATTGGGCACACCGCGACTGCATCCCCGGTTTGGTTTTAGCGTTAATGTCAGCTCTATCTCTCCAGTCGGCCAAGGTTCTATAAAAAAAGCCGCCGACCTACTGGCTACCAAGCTGGAAGCCGAAGGTTTATTCGATGTGGCCCGTAAGCGGCCATTGCCGCAAATTCCCGCCAAAATTGGTTTAATAACCGCATCAAACTCGGCCGCTTACGCTGATTTTATAAAAATTCTTAACGAACGCTGGGGCGGTCTGGAAATTCAGTTGGCGGATGTTTATGTTCAAGGAGCGCAATCGCCGCTACAAATAGTTAAAGCCATTGAGCACTTCAACGAAATCTCCGAACTGATGGACGTGCTGGTAATAACCCGGGGCGGGGGTAGCGCCGAGGATTTGGCCGGCTTTAGCGATGAGCGGGTTGTCAGAGCGGTAGCCTCCAGTCGCATTCCAACACTGGTGGCCGTCGGGCACGAAGTGGATATCAGTCTGGCGGAGCTAGCGGCCGACCTTAGGGCCAGCACTCCCAGCAATGCCGCTCAGCTGGTTGTACCCAGCCGCAGTGTGATGATTGCCGGATTGGAGGTGAGCCGTAATTCAATCAGACAAAGCCTTGACCAAAAGTTCCAAAACGCCGCCAGAGACAATCAGGCCAACAGGGAATACTTAACAAGTCAAGTAATTTTACTCCTTAAAAATAATCAAAATTTGCTAATATCGACCAAAAAACTTATGGCCGTTTATGATCCACGGGCGGCACTGCGGCGCGGTTACGCCATAATTAACAAGCAGGGCAAGAACATTTCCAGTGTGAAAGGTCTCGAGCTGGGCGACAAACTGGGCATCCAGCTGGCTGATGGTAAAATAAGCGCAACGGTGGAGGACGGAGTTTGAATCAATGAAGAGTGGTAACCCAAAGACTTACCAGGAGCTGTCTGACGAACTTAATAAACTAATTGAGTGGTTTGAGGGCGAGGCGGTTAATCTAGATAAAGCCGCGCAAAAATACGAGCAGGCAATGACTTTAATCGCGCAGATGGAAGACTATTTAAAGTTTGCCGAAAACAAAGTCAAAAAAGTAGCCGCTAAGTTCGACTAACATGCAATATGCGGTCCTTATCTGGCTTATCGTTGGCCTGGTGTTTATCATCTTTGGACTCATACCGCTAAAAGGGGCGCCGTGGCTACCAAGCCTTAAGGCTCACCGCGGTGCGGCATTTGATTTGCTCAAACTCAAGCCCGGGCAAGTAATTTATGATTTGGGATGCGGTGACGGCCGGTTCTTAAAACAGGCCGCCAAACGCGGCTACAAAGCTGTAGGCTACGAGCTTAACCCCTTTATGTACTTTTTCGCGCTAATCATAACCCTGCCTTACCGTAAGAACGTCAAACTGGTACTGGGCGACTTCTGGAAGGCTGATATCTCTGATGCCGATGCGGTTTATGTGTTTTTGCTGGACCGCTATATGAAACAGTTGGATGACAAATTAAAAGGCGAGGGTAAAAAAGGCTTACTGCTGGCTAGCCATACCTTTAAAGTCCCAAACAAAAAACCGGCCGCCAGCAAGTACGGCGTCTACCTTTACAAGTACTAGCTAAAGTTGCAAATATCTGGCTAAATTATATAATTTGAACACATGGATAAACGAGACAAATTGGAAAGAGCCGTAGACCATCATAACGGCTCAAAAGCCTACTTTAGGGGTGACCTTATGAATAACATACGTCTGGGTGCCGCTGGGGTTTCTATGGTGGCAGTTGGCGCTGCTGCTGAGGCTGGAGCCGTTTTTGAGAGAAGTGCATACCTTGGAGTGTTAGGTTTGGGCTCACTGGCCGTAGGCGGCTTTCTCTTGAAAGATGCCAAAAAAGATATCACCGAGTCGATTGATGCGTTGGTCGAAGAGACTGAAATTGTCGCCAGACTCGAACAGGCCCTAGAACAAAATCCATAAGACTCCTTGCATTAACCCGCTGCACTATTTAACATAAGCGTAGTATGAATCCGCAGCAGCCTGGCGACCCTATGTCTTATAACTCTGGTTCAACACGCGGCGGCGGTGGGCACACCATCATAATAATTCTGCTAGTCCTACTTTTGGTCGGAGCCTTGGCCTTTGGCGGCTGGGCCTTTACCCAAATGTCAGATTACAAGAACAACTCCGATAAAAAAGCCGCGGTTGCGGTGGCCGCAGCCAAGAAACAACAAGCTACTGAGCTCCAAGCTCAATTTGACGAGCAGAGCAAATCTCCCAATAAGACTTTTCATGGTTCGGCAACATACGGCAGCGTCAGCTTCAATTATCCCAAAAGCTGGAGTGCCTATGTCGACTCTTCTAATACCAGTGAACCGATTAACGCCTATTTTCATCCCGGCGAAGTTCCCGGTGTTCAATCCAAGACTGCCTTTGCTCTGAGACTGGAAGTGGTTAATACTGATTACTCGCAAGTAGTAAATCAGCTCAGCAGCAATGTCAAACAGGGTACAGTAACCGCCAAAGCCTACATGCCGGCCAAGCTTCAGGGTGTAGCTAACGCTCAGCCCGGCACTTTGTTCTCCGGCCAAGTCATCCAAGGCGATAACACCAAGAACGGCACACTTTTGGTAATAAAGGTCCGTGATAAAACACTTCAGATTTCCACCCAGTCAGCCGACTATCTAAAAGACTTTACCGACACCGTTCTACCCAGCTTGACCTTCGCGCCTTAGGCTTTTTACAACGGTTTTTTGCCGGCCAAAAGTGCTATAATTTTTTGTATAAAAGGGGGCTATTTCTGAAGAAGCAAGTATTTGCTAGAGAGTATTCGCAGCTCGCGGCCCAGCGGGCTCTTTTGTTGACTCTTAGCGAGGATATCGCTTTGCCTCTGCTGCAAGTCAAATCCTCTCTTGAGCTTTTAGAAACCCAAAACTTTACCAAATCGGCGGCCCGTCAGCACGTACAAGATAGTTCGCTTAGTGTTGATACGGGGCTTAAGTTGGTCGAGGCTTACAAGCTGCTGCTGGATGCCGAAAGCCAGAACAGCTTGCCGGTTACCCCGGTGGCCGTAGGGGCCACCCTGGAGACTATCGCTCATAAGCTAACGCCTTACGCCAAACAATACAATACAGCTATAGAAGTTAGCGTCCAGCACCGACTGAGCCCCGTGTTAGCTCATCAACCCAGCCTGGCGGCCGCGCTCGAAATCTTAGGCTCCAGCATCATCCGGGCTCAGACAGCCCAAATCGAACAGAAGAATTACCTGATAGTTTTGGGCGCTCATAAATCATTGGATAATTTGGTGGCCGCCGGCGTGTTTAGTAGCGTAAATGGCCTTAGCGACCGAACCCTGCGGGCGGCTCGCAGCTTGGTGGGGAAGGCTCGCCAACCACTGCCGGCCGTGCCAGCTGGCGCAGCCGCTGGCGTGCTAGTCGCCGATATGCTTTGTGCCGCCCTGTGGCAGCCGTTGCGAGCCGCCGCCCATCATAATTTGCCGGGACTGGTTACCAGCCTACCTTCCAGCAAACAGCTCCAATTCGTCTAATCAATGGTCAACATCTTACTTATTGAGCCGGACAAGGTCCTCGCCGGCAAAATCGGGCTTTATTTCGCTAACGCTAAACATAAAGTGTTGGTTCACAGCGACCTTCAACAGGCGGTTATAAGCGCTGATAAGTACAAAATTGCCGCTGTTATAACTGAATTCCAACTAGCTGGCCGTAGCGGCGCAGAATTTTTATACGAGTTCAGGAGTTACCCCGATTGGCAGGCCGTGCCAGTAATTATCTACAGCAACTTGTCTCCGGAGGAGTTAGATACATACTCCTCAACCTTTGACGATTTACACATCTATAAAATACTGTCCAAGCACCGTACCAGTCTCGCGGAATTATTACAAACAGTAGATCAAAGTCTTAAAACCAAAGTCGGATGAATAGGATAGATACAAGGGGGATTATCCTAGCCCGAACTGATTACGGAGAGGCCGATAGGATAATAAATTTCATAACACCCGACCAAGGCAAAGTTGCCGCCATAGCCAAGGGCGTGCGTAAAAGCAAAAGCAAACTGGCCGGCGGCATTGAGCTGTTCAGCGTTAGCGAAATCAGCTATATAATCGGCCGCAGCGATATCAACACCTTAATTTCCTCCAGGCTTATCAAGCATTACGCCAGCATCGTTAAAGACCTAGACCGTACGGCCTCGGCTTATCAAATGCTAAAAGTCCTTAATACAGCCACCGAAGACAGGGCTGAGGAGGGTTACTTCAATATCTTGCTCAACTCACTCGAGGCTTTAGACGATGGGCGGATAAACCTAGGCTTAATAAACGTTTGGTTTGATGCGCAACTACTTCGCCAGTCCGGCCATAGCCCCAATCTGCGAAACCTTAAAACCGGTGAAAAACTCCAAGCCGGTGAAAAATATGACTTTGACTACGACGCAATGGCCTTTGCTAAAGGCGATGCCTACGGCACCGACCAAATCAAATTTCTCCGGTTACTGTTTAGCGAGAATCAACCGTCTTCTCTCCAGAAAGTGAATCAATCCGCTCAGCTGGCGGCACATTGTCTGCCTCTAGTTCAAACCATGCTTCGAAACTTTGTACGTCTGTAAGCCTAGCTTTGTTTGCAACCCTTTCAATTGCCGATAAAGCCATAAACTCGGTTACGTAATCAACTAAATATGTTTCAAATTCAGGAGTATGCTCATGGCTCATAGAGATTTAATTATAACAGCAGCATTTTCCGCTATAATCTGTAGTAATGAGTGAGATAAAAATGGATGACATTGTTAGTTTGGCCAAGCGCCGGGGTTTTGTTTACCAAGGCAGTGAAATCTATGGCGGATTGGCCGGCACCTGGGACTACGGTCCGCTCGGCACTTTACTAAAGCGCAACATTGTTAATGAATGGCTAAAATTCTTCGTTGACGGTTGGTCTGATATGTACCAGGTTGATTCGGCGATTTTGATGAACCCCAAAGTTTGGCAGGCTAGTGGACACATCGATACCTTTACCGACCCGTTGGTCGAGTGTAATCACTGTCACAGCCGATTCCGCGAGGACAAGATTGATAAATCTAAATGTCCAACCTGCGGCACGGCCGACTCTTTTGGCGAAGCCCGCCAGTTCAACCTGATGTTTAAAACCAATGCCGGTCCGATTGAGGATGATAACTCAACTGTTTACCTTCGGCCGGAAACAGCCCAAGGTATGTTCACTAACTATAAGAACGTTATCGATACTTTTTACCCGGATTTACCGTTCGGCTTGGCTCAAGTAGGCAAAGCCTTCCGCAATGAAATAAGCCCGCGTGACTTTTTGTTCCGTACACGCGAGTTCGAAATTATGGAGTTTGAATACTTCTTGCATCAAAACCAGTGGGAAGAGAAATTCGAAAAATGGCGCCAGGATATGCATGGCTGGTTTAAACATTTAGGTTTGGATGAAGCTAAAGTTAAGGAAGAGGAAGTGCCAGAGAACGACAGGGCGCACTACAGCCGGCGCACCATCGACTTTTTGTATGACTTTCCAAGCTTGGGCTTCGACGAAATCGGCGGCTTGGCTTATCGAACCGATTTTGATCTTAAGAACCACCAAGAGCATTCCGGTAAAAACATGGAGTATCGACCAAAAGACGGCAGTGAACCATTTGTTCCGCACGTTATCGAACCGACCTTCGGTATTGACCGTAACTTTTTGGCGGTTTTGAGCAACGCCTACACAGAGGACGAAGTAGAGGGCGAAAAGCGAACTTACCTAAAACTGCCGGTTCATCTAGCTCCCGTAAAAGCCGCTGTTTTCCCGCTTTTGAAGAACAAGCCCGAGTTAGTAGATAAAGCCAAGGAAGTCCATAAAAAGCTCAGAAAAGAAGTGCAGGGCGAAGTTATGTTTGACGACAATGGCAACATTGGCAAACGCTATCGTCGCCAGGACGAAATCGGTACGCCGCGCACTATTACTATCGACTTCCAGACTTTAGAGGATGACACCGTCACTATGCGTAACCGCGATACCACCGAACAAACCCGCCAAAAAATTGATGAGCTAAATTTCAAGGATGAGTCTTAACCGTTCGGCTAAGCACTTCGTTGACCCGAATACGAGGTTCAAATTGATTCTATCGGTTTATCTGTTCTTTATTAAAGATGGCAAAATTCTGCTTTTGCGGCGGGCAAACACCGGGTACGAAGACGGTAATTATGGGGTACCCAGCGGTCATGCCGATGGCGGCGAACCGGCCAAGGAAGCCGCTTGTCGCGAGGGTTTGGAAGAAGCCAATGTTAAAGTGGACCCCAAAACCATAAAACCAGCGCACTTTATGCACCGCCACCAGGAAGACGAACGCTTCGATGCCTTCTTTGCAGTAGAGGAGTGGGAGGGCGAACCGACCAACAGCGAGCCCGAAAAATGCGATGACCTAAGCTGGTTTCCGCTTGATAATCTCCCCGATAATACAATCCCATATGTCCGCCAGGCTATAGAGCGCTATCAAAAAGGTGAACCGTACTCGGAATTTGGCTGGGAAGGGAATACTTAACAAGTTAAGTATTTGCACACTGTAGAATAGAGATATGAGATTAAAACTTTTGAACAAACAAGAACTGCAGGACGGCGTATTTACATTTGAGTTCGAACCGCAGGAAGCAATTAGCTGGCAAGCAGGGCAGTACTTACACTACACCTTGCATCATCCTAACCCCGATGACCGCGGTGAAGACCGCTACTTTACCATATCCAGCCCGCCATATGAAAAAACCGTAAAGCTAACTACGAGATGGTCGGGTGATAAAGCCAGTACGTTCAAAAAAGCTTTATTCGCGCTAGAACCGGGCGCCGAGATTGAAGCCGACCCGCCGGATGGTAGATTTACCTGGCGCGAAGACGCCAGCAAGCACGTCTTGGTATCGGGTGGCATAGGCGTAACTCCGTTCCACTCAATGCTTCTTCAGATGGACAACGATGGCAAAAAAATAGAAGCTGACTTACTCTACGCCAATCGTGATGATAATTACGTCTTTGACGGCGAGCTTGCTCAGATTGCTACTAAACATCCCGGCCTGCGGATTAAAAAGTTTACCGGTAAAGAAATTACTATAAAAGACCTCAAACCTTACGCCCAAGTGCCTGGCGCCGTTTTTTATCTGTCCGGTCCCAAGAGCATGGTCGTAGATTTTACCAACCAGCTCATAGCCGCTGGCGTATCCGACGATAATATCCTCAAAGACCGCTTCCCAGGCTACGATAGCGTAGCTCACGCCTAGAAGTTCATTATTCATGAAGAATGCGATTATTGTGCACGGCATGCCTCCCAAAAGGGAATACCGGATTGTTAGAGCACTTGGAATTAAAGCCTCAAAGTTCCATTGGCTTGGCTGGCTCGGAAGACAACTAAAAAGGGATGGCTACGAGGTCTGGGCGCCCGAGATGCCTCACCCGTGGAAACCTGATTATGAGTTATGGAAAGAGCAAGCTGAGCGAGCCAAAATTGGTCCGGATACCCTGTTGGTGGGTCACAGTTGCGGCGGCGGTTTTTGGCTACGGTATTTAAGCGAACACCCAAATCTTAAAGTTGGTAGGGTGGTATTGGTTGCACCTTGGATTGATGTGCCCAAAACCACCGCGCCACAGTTCTTTGACTTCAAACTAGACAAAAACTTGGCTTCACGCACCAAAGGTCTAACTATCATTTACGCGGACAATGATATGAGAGCGATTGATTTGAGCGTTGAGAAAATTCGCAAAGAAGTAAACGACATAGACTTTAAGTTAATGAAGGGCTACGGCCACTTTACAATTTTTAAAATGCACACCACCAAATTCCCGGAACTCCTCCAGGAATGCCTAGAAATTATTAGTCATTAGCAATTTTTGATTTATGCAAAAAGTTGTATAAACAATTAATGAATTTACGTTCGCCAGAATTGATTGAGCTAAAGCTGGAGCTAGACGAAGAAACTCTTGAGCAGCTTGTTAAAAGAGTAGGAAGCACCGCTATAAGGGGTTATGAGTCTCCGGAGGAAATGCTCCAACCTCTAAGCGAGTACGAAGCCAACTATAACCTTCAGTACCTGAGCAGACTGCATTTGACCAATCAAAAACTCAGTCTCCCAGTGGTTACTTTAGGCAGTATTAAGAGATTTTTCGCTGAAGCCGATACAAGTAGAACGATTCAACAAGCTGTCTCCGCCTATTCGGGGCTAGTGGCGCACGCAAGCGAGCACCATAACAATAAGCCATGGACGCGACCATATTTACAGCCGCGACAATGCGACTGCCCGCTTGAGGTACATATCGATACGCCTATAAGACGATGGCCAGATACAGACGCCTTCCTACCGGATACAGTTGAAGGAGTTATCGAGCCGGCATTGGCCGAGCCCGTTATCTTTCATGGAATGAAAATTACACCTCAGCGAGTCAAAACCCTTTCTACCTATATGAAAGGGATTAAAACTTTAAACTAATTGAAGAGTGTAGAATAAGTTAAATGGAGAGAGTCGATAAAGAGCTGCACTCTAGCTGTCATGAAGGTGGAAAATGCTGCAATTATCCTTGCGGGCCGGTATATCGACACGATGATATTATTCAAACTCAGGATGAAGGAGACAATTCGCCAGAAACACCAGCCCTTGCTCATTGGGGAATGTTAGTTGGTATCGGTTCGGGCGTCTTGATCTCATCGGAAATGGTCCAGGCTTACCAGGAAGCACATCCTATCCAGCCAGATGAGGACGATAAAGACCAGAAACCACCAAAAGGGCCGCATGGCGGAAAACTCGTTGGCCGGCTGGTCCTTGGACATGGTTTATAGTTAGAAGCAGGGTAAAATATCCAACACAGGAGGGGAAATGGCGGAAAATAACTTTAGCGACCTAAAGGCGCTATTTATAAACTGTTCGATAAAGAAAGACAAAACCGGTTCACACACCTTGAGGTTAGCCAACCGGGCAGCCGGCATTATGAGAGAGCAGGGAGTTGATGTTGAGATTCTGCACGCACTGGACTACCAAATCGCCTTTGGGATGGAAAAAGACCTGACCAAAAGTGGGTGGGACAGGGATGATTGGCCGCAAATCCAGGAAAAAATCATGGCCGCCGACATTTTGGTGCTGGCCTCGCCAATTTGGCTAGGGGTTAAGTCCAGCGTGGCCACTCTGGTGGTTGAACGAATGTATGCCTATAGCGGCGACTGGAACGATAAAGGCCAATATCTCTACTACGGTAAAACAGCCGGTTGTGTGATTACCGGTAATGAAGACGGTATAAAACACTGTTCTATGGACATCTTGTACGCCATGCAACACATTGGTTACACCATCCCTCCGCAGGCCGACTGCGGTTGGATAGGTGAGGCCGGCCCTGGCCCCAGTTACGGTGACAGCGAATGGAAAGGCCAAAAGCTCGACAAACCAATAGGCTATGACAACGAATTCACCAACCGCAACACAACCTTTATGGCTTGGAACTTAATGCACATGGCCAGGATATTAAAAGACAATAAAGGAATTCCAGCAGTGGGGAACATGCCCGAAGAATGGCAGAATGTAACGAATGCCAAAAGTCAAAACCCCGAATACCATTAAGCTGGTGGCTAATTTCCTCTGTTTTAAGTAAAATATAAGGGATTAATGAGACCGAGCAGAAAAGGGAATTACGCTTTTATAGACAGCCAGAACCTTAACGTCAGCGTACAAAAATACGGCTGGAAAATGGACTGGCGCAAGTTTAGGCAATTCTTAAGAGACAATTACGGAATTACCAAAGCCTATATGTTCATAGGCTATGTTCCCGAATACGAAGACATCTACGAAAAGATGCATCAGGCTGGCTACGCGGTTGTCTTAAAGCCAACCTTTGACATGAGCAAGCCTCAAGATGATAGGCCGAGAGACGAAGACAAAAAGGTTAAGGGTAATGTCGACGCTGATATGGTTTTGTGGGCTATGAAAGAGCTGAGGAATTATAAAAAGGCCGTGATTGTCAGTGGCGACGGCGACTTTTTTGGCCTAGTTGAATATTTAGAAGAAGAGCACAGATTGCTAAAGATTTTAACCCCCACCGGCCAATACTCTAGCCTATTCAGGCAGTACGAAAAATATATCGACCGCCTAGACAACCACCGCAAACATCTTGCTTACCACGACAAACGCCGCACCAGTCAAACCTCACGCAGCTAAGTCCACCGACCGGCTGGCTTCAGCCTTTACCTCCTCGACCTTAGCCAATAAAAGCCTCTTTGGTTCCATATAGCGTTCTGGGACACGCAACGACTTTAAGTATCCCTGATCAGGTGGCCATAAGTCATCGAATACACCGATTAATCGCGCAGATAGTTCTATCTCTCCTGCTGATATAACGGGATCCTTTTTTCGAATGCCCGATATAAAACCCCTATGAGGAGAGTTAATCGCAGTTAAAATTACGCTTAACTCTGCATCAGGGAAAAAGTCACGAGCAACTTCGTACTTTGCCATCTGAGTTATCAATTCTTCCTCCGAATCTGTATTGTCGAAAACCTCTCTAGGCAAGAGCCCGCTTTCTAGACCATTTTCAATTTTGGAAAGAACACCTTCACGATGATTCCGGAACTCGACTTCTCGAATGAGATGATCTCTCCAAACCAATTTTTTGTAAGTATTCTGAGAGGAAAAAACATTTGTTACTTGAGCAGCAGATGGGCCCCTCTTTTCGATAGAAAGGAAGTCAATGGCTCTAGCTGTAGGCAAGTTACCATCGTTAGCTTCTACGAATTGAACGCCCCAATTAATGTAGTCCTCGGGTTCCCATGAATGTATATCAGGGTATCCTATCAACTCAAGAGCCTTTCGGAACTTAATACGACTGCTTATAAAACGGGGCGACGGCTCATCTCTAGATTCTTCATTAATCCTGCGCCACAAGATTGCCTTAGTAGGCTTACGATTTTCTTGCCTAGCAACCTTTTTTAGATGCTTGAGGATGTCGGCAGTACTCCAGTCGTCATATCGTCCGCGAGAGATAAAGTTGGGCCTTCCACTTTTTTCAATAAACGAAGGAGCTGGTTTTTCATTTGCTCCAGAAGACCTCATTACACATATTTTAATATCCAATAGACCATAAATCAAAAAACCGCTGGATCTTTGCTTTAAAAGCAGGAGTATAATTAAAGAAAAGCAACAATCTCTTAAAATTTATTAAACTATCAAACATAAGGGGGATTTATGTTGGGTGACAAATCAGCTGCCGCAACTATCGCGGTAAAAGACATGGGCGCAGCAAAAAAGTTCTACGAGGAGACACTTGGGCTTAAAAAGAGTGATATGGACAGCCCGGGCGGTACGATTTACAAAAGCGGTGATTCTATGGTGTTTGTCTATCCATCGGAGTTCGCTGGCACAAACAAGGCAACTACCGCCAGCTGGGGAGTGGGCGATGACTTTGACGCGATCGTAGATGACCTGCGCTCAAAAGGCGTGGAATTCGAACACTATGACAATATGCCAGAGACAAAACTGGAAGGCGACGTACATGTAATGGGCGAGATGAAGGCTGTTTGGTTTAAAGACCCGGACGGCAATATCCTGAACATCGTAAATCAGATATAGACCGGCCATTTGCTACAATAGGCTAAATGCCTGAAGACACAAAACCGGCCTTTCCAAAACACTTTATGTGGGGCGCCAGCACGTCCGCCCACCAAGTTGAGGGCGGCAACCATAGCCAGTGGACAGTTTGGGAACTAGCCAATGCTTCCAGGCTTGCTAAGCATTCCGAAAAGGACTTTGGCCACTTGCCAAATTGGGATGCTATAAAACAACAGGCTCAAAAACCCGAAAACTACATCAGTGGCAAAGGAGTTGACCACTACAACCGCTACAAAGAAGATTTTGAGATTGCTAAAAAGTTAAACCTGAATGCTTTTCGGTTTGGTATAGAGTGGGCCAGGATTGAGCCGGAAGAGGGAGTCTGGGATGAGCAAGAGATTGAGCACTACCGCGAGTATATTTCGGAACTGCGTAAACAGGGCCTAGAGCCGGTCTTAAACATCTGGCACTGGACGGTACCGGTTTGGTTCGCTGATAAGGGGGGATTTAAGGTATCGGTTAACTTGAAGTATTTTGAGCGCTTTGTTCAGCGGCTTGGCGCGGAATATGCTCATCACCTTAAATATATAATCACTCTAAATGAGCCTAACAATTACGCCAGCTTTGGTTACCAGGTTGGCCGCTGGCCGCCGCAAGAGAAGAACACCCTTAGTATGCTTAAGGTGTACTGGAACCTGGCTAAGACCCATCGGCGTTCTTATAAGATACTAAAAAACATCAAGCCGGAGCTGCAGATAGGAGTAGCCAACCAGCTAGGGAATATCCAAGCCAAGCGGCCGCACAACTTCTTAGATGAAATGTCGACTAAAATCATGCGCTATGCCTGGAACTGGTGGTTTTTGCGCCGTATCCGCAACCAGCAGGATTTTGTCGGTGTTAATTACTATTTTACCGATTACTATAACGGCTTCTTCAAGCGCAAGAACCCCACCAGGCCGCTTAATGATATGGGCTGGTATATGGAGCCCGAGGGCTTATACCCACTAATTGTTCGTAGTTGGGCCCGGTTTAAAAAACCGATTATAGTTACCGAAAACGGCGTTGCCGATGCTAATGATGAATATCGTCGATGGTGGATAGAGGAAACGATTGTAGCTATGGAACGGGCCATGAGTGAAGGCATAGATATAAGGGGTTACTTCCACTGGAGCTTGCTTGATAACTTTGAGTGGGACCAGGGCTGGTGGCCCAAGTTCGGGTTGGTTGAGGTGGATAGGGAGCACGGTATGAAACGCAATATCCGGCCCAGCGCCAAATGGTTTGCGGAAAAGATTAAAAGGTTGTCCGCCTAGAAATAAGCTTGACCTTTTTGCCAATCTGTGCTAGTATATAAAACATGGCATCAGCATACGAAACAAAAAATCCAAACGTACAAATCGGTAAACCAAACAAAGCAGCAGTTCTAGGAGCGGTGGTATTAACAGCCGCAGCTGTGGGTCTTGGCGTGAAGATGAAAGAGGGCAGTAACACTTTCGAAACGGATTTGAATGTTCCTACAGAGTCACAGCCCCACATTGAATACACGGTCATGCCTGGCGACAGCGAGAGTACTATAGCTGAGAAATTTGGTCACGGTGACAGCATGGACTACATGAATATGATTAACCAGCAGCTTCCTGAGGCCGACCAATCGACTCGGACATTACGTCCCGGCGAACATTTAACTCTTCCCAAAGAATAAAGTAGCGTAGTTCTAAGTAAAAATAGCACCATATCTAGCGTGCGGTCACACTTAGGATGACATCTGTGGATAAGCGGTCAAATAGCGGCCGCTTTTTGTTATAAAAAGTATTGCATGTGGGTAATGGTGGGGAGTATTATTAAATCAGTGGGTCGTAGTGGGTAGCCAAAATAGCTACCAGCTCACAAAAATAAAAAAACCACATAAGTAGCAGGTACATAAACCACATGGGAGACTATTTCGAACGTAAGCTTGACGACAAGCGGCGGCTGACATTACCGCCAGAGCTTAGAAGCGAGTTCGCGACCGGAGCAGTCATCACCCAAGGTTTCAAAAACTACTTGCACCTTTACCCGAAATCCGTATGGGACGAACTGGTCGAGCCAGCTCTGCAGGGGAACATCTTAGATGAGCAGACAGCTGACCTTAACGTCCGGTTCAGGATGGGAAAAACCGAAAGCGAAGTCGACTCTAAACAGGGCCGGATACAGCTTCAGCAGCATCTGCTTGACTTTGCGGGCATAAACCGTGATGTCGTGGCAGTGCGGGCCGGCCGCTATTGGCGGCTGATGCCCAGGAGTTCCGCATGAAATAGCGAGACCCTTGCGACCAAGACGTAACTTAACAATTCAGCAGCGAGAAGAACTAGCAAATAGCAGAACAAAAACGAGCGAAAACAAAGCTTTGAGGTCAGCTATTTGGCAGTCAGCCGATGGATTGATGGTAACCATCGTTAAAAAACCATAGTACCTTTTACATTTGTAACACCTCCCAAAACTCCACCTCACAAAAGTCTCTCACAAAGAACTTTTCTAAATACTAAAAGGCAAGAAACTCTCCTTTTGGAGAGCAAAAATTCGCGCTCTTTAGTTCAAATATCCCTTTAAACTCTTTAAAGGGAAAACAAAAACAAAAACTTACACACAAAAACAAATAGCTGACTGCTGATTAGGTGATCTTAAGCCAATGGCAATAGGATTCAACGAATCTTAAGCCAAAACAAAAACAAAAATGCCAAAACAAAAACAAGATGGACCGCAAGTCCATACGCCGGTACTGCTCAATGAAGTGTTAGCCTGCCTGGATGCGAGAGAAGGGCAGAGCTATTTGGATTTGACAGCAGGATATGGCGGCCACAGTTCCGAAATATTAAAGTTGACTAAGGCGCCCGGCAGGGCAGTTTTGGTCGACCGGGACGCGGAAGCCGTGACAGCCAATGAGGCGCTATACAAAAACCAGGGGGTTAAGATAATCCACCAGGATTTTTTAGGCGCTTTGCAGCAGTTATCCGAGGACAGACAGAGATTCGATATGGTTTTGGCGGATTTGGGCGTAAGCTCACCGCATTTTGAAGACGCGAGCCGCGGGTTTTCGTTTAATACGCCAGGACCGCTGGATATGCGCATGGATAGGTCCCAAGAAAGACAGGCTAGCTATATAGTTAATGAACTACCTGAAGCAGAGCTAGCCGACATACTGAAGATGTACGGCGAAGAGCCGAGAGCCAGGGCCATTGCCAGAGCCATTGTTTCCAACCGGCCGGTAGAAGATACCGCCACACTCGCTGCTATCATCGCTAAAGCTGCTGGTTTTAGGGCAAAGCATGCCAAAACCCATCCGGCAACTAAAAGCTTCCAGGCAATTCGTATTGCCGTGAATGACGAGCTGCGCCAGCTGGAGCAAGCCTTGCCGCTGATGGCGGAGGTGCTTGCTCCCGGCGGGCGGCTAGCTATCATCTCTTTCCATAGCCTGGAAGACCGTATAGTTAAGCAGTTTTTAGCCGACAGGGCTGGCAACCGTTACGATGCCGAACTTCATCTACTTACCAAAAAGCCGATAACGGCCAGCCACAATGAATTAGTTTCCAATCCGCGCGCCCGAAGCGCTAAACTAAGGGCCGCAGCAAAATAAAAACAAACAGAAAGGGTAGAGGAAAACCCCTATGCCTATCAAAGTAAAAGATAGGTCCCGGATGCAAAGGGTTGAAGTTAGAGTTCTGCATTAGCAGAGCTTTTTGACCCATCCGAGTCCAAGGCGGCGCCTTTCCTGGGCAATTGAGCCCGGCGCCGCCTCCAGGCTAAAACAGGGGACAAAACAAAAACAAAAATGACATATTCCAGTTCGATCGCGGCCTCGCGCCGTGGTTATGTTCGCCGAAATCAAAATTCGGTAAGCTTTGCGGCCTCTGCTCGCAGCTTAGGGCCCATCAGCAACACGATTATCCTAATCGTTTTAGCCTGCCTGGTAGGTTTGTTATACCTAACTCAGGTGACGCGTACAAACGGCTACGGATACACGATTAACACTCTGCAAGAACAGCAGTCGCAGCTGAAGGATCAAAAAGCTAACTTAGAGGTAAGCGCAGCCCGCTTACAATCGCTGGAAAGAGTTTCTTCCAGCAACGTGGCGAAAGGTCTCGTAACAGCGACGCCTAGCGGTGTAGTCCAGTAGTAAAATAACCCGATGGACCGCACCGCACCGCCAAGGGCCGCCAAGCCCGCTAGTTCCAACCGGCGCCTATACATTTGGTATGGGTTTTTGCTATTTATTATCGCGGTAATTATTGTCAGGCTATTTTATCTGCAGATTATCCGGCACGATCATTATCAAAAACAGGCACTAAACGATCAGCAAAAGCGCTATTCAATCGAGGCAGAGCGGGGGACTATCCAAGCCCACCAAGGCACGGGTTTGCTACCGTTGGTTCTGAATGAAAAACTCTATACGTTGTATGCCGATCCGACATTGGTAAAAACGCCGGGAAAAGATGCGGCTAAGCTGGCCGCCATTACCTCCGGAGATGTCAAACAATACGAGAAGCTGATGCGGACCAAGAACAGCCGCTATGTAATACTGGCTAAAAGGCTGAACGATGTCCAGCAAAGTAAGATAGAGAAGTTGAAATTGGCCGGAGTCGGTCTGCAAGCCCAAAACTACCGGACCTACCCGCAGGGCAACTTGGCGGCCCAAATGCTCGGCTTTGTGAACAGTGAAGACAAGGGTTCTTATGGCATCGAGCAGGCCATGAATGAACAGTTAAAGGGAACCCCTGGAATACTAAAAGCCATTACCGATGCCTCCGGCGTGCCTTTGGCTGCCAGCCGGGATAATGTCCGCATTGAACCCAAAGCCGGCGACAACGTTGTTCTGACAGTGGACGCGGCTATGCAGAAAGAGCTTGAGAACTACTTGAAGCAGGATGCCGAAAAGGCCAAAAGCGCCAAAGCCAGCGCCATAATTATGGATGTTAACACCGGCGCCGTAAAAGCCATGGCTAATTTTCCTACCTACGACCCGGGCAAGTATTACGAGGTTAGCGATTCGTCGGTGTTTAACAACGCTGCGGTCAGTGAGCCGTTCGAAGTAGGCTCGATTATGAAGTCTTTGACGGCGGCGGCGGCGCTTGATCAAGGAGTTGTCACTACCTCGACCAGTTTTTACGATCCGGGCCAATGGAAGTTAGACGGCAGCACTGTTAAAAACGTCGAAGAAGACGGAGGAGCCGGCACAAGTAACCTATCAAAGATACTTAATCTATCGATGAACACCGGCGCGACTTGGCTGGTGATGCAAATGGGCCATAAGACCGGTGAAATTAACCAACAAGCCAGGGATAAGTGGTATGACTACATGAGCGACCATTACCGGTTAGGTAAGCAAACCGGCATTGAGCAAGGCTATGAGGGTAGCGGCTATATTCCGCAGCCTGAAAAGGGCTATGCGCTGGAGCTAACCTACGCCAATACATCTTTTGGCCAGGCTATGACAGCTACGCCTCTGCAGATGGCGGCGGCATTGTCATCCGTGTTAAACGGTGGAATATATTATCAGCCGCGACTAATAGACCAGCTTAAATCCAGCGATGGCAAGAATCAAACAATTCAACCCAAAGCTCTGCGAAAAAACGTAGTTTCGCCAAAGGTCTCCCAAGAAGTGGCCGATCTTATGGCCGGCGTTATCAATTACAAAGCGACCACTCAGGGGTTTAATGTGCTTAGATTTCCAAACGGCTATAGCGTTGGCGGTAAGACCGGCACAGCCGAGATAGCCAATCCCAAGGGCGGCTATTTCGCGGACCGGTTCAATGGTACGTTCATCGGTTATGTCGGCGGCGATAAACCACAGTACGTAATTATGGTCGCAGTTAAAGAGCCGCACGTCGGCGGTTATGCCGGCACCAGCGCGGCGATGCCGCTGTTCGCGGATTTGGCTCACATGCTGATTAACAACTTTAACGTGACGCCAAAAGCCGGCTCCTAAGAAGTGATATAATAATGGCCAAGCATAGGAAAAACTAAAAATGACATCATTACAAATCTATACTGACTCAGGCTCGATTGAAAAGATATTTCTGTTTGGATTCTTGGGGTTCGTGGTCAGCATGGTGCTGACGCCGTTATACACCAGCGCGGCCTTCTCCGGAAAGTGGTGGAAAAAGCCGCGTACAACCACAATGACCGGCGAAAAGGCCGTGGTTTATAACAAGCTGCATGCCGCCAAGCACACCCGCCATATCCCGACCATGGCCGGCATCATCTTTGTATTGTCTACGATTATTGTCACTCTGTCCGGTAATCTGGTGCGCTCGGAGACCTGGCTGCCGTTAGCTGCCATGGTCGGCGCCGGCGCCATAGGTTTATTTGATGACATCATCAACATCCGTAGTATCGGTGGTATTGCCGGCATGAGAGCCAAGGTGAAGTCGCTGTTGCTGATTGGAATCGCTTTAATTGCCGGCTGGTGGTTTTATAGCAAGCTAGGGGTTAACGCCATTGATGTACCATTCTTTGGACCCATGCACATCGGCTGGCTGATAATACCGCTATTTATATTGGTGATTTACTCAACCGCTAACGCGGTTAATATTACCGATGGACTAGACGGACTGGCCGGCGGCTTAGCTGCTATCGCTTTCACTGCCTATGCGGTCATTGCCATTATTGAGAAGAAATACGCGCTGTCTGGCTTCTGTATGACGGTGGTGGGCGCGCTTTTGTCATATACCTGGTTCAATATCTACCCGGCGCGGTTTTTTATGGGCGATGTGGGCTCATTCGCCTTGGGTACGGCCCTGGGCGTGGTGGCGATGCTCACCGACACTGTCTTCTTGCTACCGGTGATAGCCGCAGTATTTGTGGCCGAAATCGGCTCCGTGGCTCTGCAGCTGTTGAGCAAAAAATTCAGAAACGGCAAAAAAATCTTTATTTCCAGTCCGATTCACCACCATTTTGAGGCCATTGGCTGGCCGGAAACCAAAGTTACTATGCGGTTTTGGATACTTGGTATGGAAGCCGCTTTACTGGGCCTAGTCTTATTCATTCTAGGAGGTTCGTAATATGGAATCCCGGCGGGCGGGCGGGGTTAATCCGCGCAATCAGGGAGATTCGGTTAGGAAGCACAAGCCTGATTATTGGCTACTGGTTTTAGCGTCTCTGCTGCTGGCCATTGGCTTAATAGTCGTTTATTCAATTAGCCCCGGTCTTAGCGCTAGTCAACACGTCAGTCAAAGCTACTTTATAACTAAGCAGTTAATAGACGTAGTGCTTGGGGTAGGGGCGTTTGTACTAGCTACTTATTTTCCGATAGCCGGCCTAAGAAAATTGGCCTTGCCGCTGGCGATTGCCGCCATTGTCGGTTCGCTGCTGGTGATGATTACACCTATAGACGAGGTCTATCAGGCTCACCGCTGGATACGGCTGGGCGGTTTTTCTTTCCAGGTTGCCGAACTTATTAAATTGGCTTTGTTGGTATGTACAGCCAGCTTTTTAGCCGACAGGTGGAAACAGGGAAAGATAGCCGATTCCAACGCGACTCTTAAACCGCTGATTTTTCTACTCTTAGCATTGGGCTTGGTGGTAGCTAAGCTCCAGAGTGATTTGGGCTCCACCGCCGTTATGATAGCCATGATTGGCCTAATGGCCTTTGTCGCTGGTATACCGCTGAAAAAAGTCGCCATGATTGGCGGCATAGTCATAATACTAGTGGGGTTGGCAATATCGACTAGTTCTTATAGGCGTGATAGATTAACGACTTTTATGCACCCGGAACAAGATTGCCAGACTACCGGCTACCAAGCCTGCCAGGCGCTCATATCGGTCGGTTCTGGCGGTGTTTTCGGTCTGGGGCTTGGTTATAGCGTTCAGGCTTACGGATACACGCCTGAGGCCTCTAATGACTCCATATTCGCCATAATGGCCGAGCAGTTTGGTTTTATTGGTACGGTGATAATCCTGACAATTTACGGGGCCTTTATTCACCGCTTGAAAGTTATTGCCGAGCATACAGCTGACTTGTTTAACAGATTGTTAGTGGTCGGCGTGATGGCTTGGCTGAGTACCCAAATGATTATTAATATTGGCGCGATGGTCGGCTTGCTGCCCCTGAAGGGCATTACCTTGCCGCTAATTAGTCAGGGCGGCACCAGCTTAATTTTCCTGACCGCCGCTATAGGGGTGGTTTTCCAGATTTCACGCTATACTAGTTACAGCGTTGTTGAGCCTAAAACGAATACCAATGAATCACAAACCAATGACAATACTTCTGACGGGCGGCGGGTCCGGCGGCCACATAACCCCTCTCTTGTCGCTCGCCCAAGAACTTAAAAAACAAGCACCCGGTTGCCGGATAGTTTATGTCGGCCACAAGGGCGACAAGTTCGACAGCTTGGATATGGCGGCTAAGAACTTTGACTTCGAAGTCTTTATTAACGGGGGTAAATTCCGGCGTTACCATAGCCAGAGCCGGCTATCCCAACTGTTTGATATCAAAACCTAGCTCTCAACATAAAAGATTTTTTTGGTTTATTTCCTAATATTTTTACCTCTCTGAAGATTATTAAAAAATTTGAGCCTGATGTGGTTTTTAGCAAAGGCGGATTTGTGGTTGTGCCGGTGGGAATTGCCGCTCACTTCCGCAGAGTGCCCATAGTTACTCACGATTCGGACTCCGTACCGGGTTTGGCCAACAGAATAGTTGGCCGCTGGGCCAAGCTTCATGCTACCGGCATGCCGGCTAAGTATTACAGCTACCCTCAAGAATCAATCAAATATGTCGGTATCCCACTAGACCCGCGGATTAAGAAGGTTAGCGAATCTAGCCAAGTAGCGTATAAAAAACAGCTTGGACTGTCGGCAGATTGTCATCTACTGCTACTTTCCGGCGGTGGCAATGGCTCAAAACGACTGAATGATTTGCTATTGGTGGCATCTAAAGAACTGATTGAAGCTGACCCGAAATTACGCATCGTCCATGTGGCGGGCAGGGAACATGAAAGTGATGTAAATTTGACATATAATAGCATATTGCCCGATGGTGAGAGGGAAAAAGTCACTGTCTTAGGTTTTACGCCGGACTTTTACGCTTATAGCGCGGCGGCGGACTTGGTGATTACCAGGGCGGGGGCTACCACCCTTGCCGAGTTATCAGTTGAGTCAAAAGCTTGCATTGTTATTCCTAGTCCTTATCTCACCGGAGGTCACCAGCTTAAAAATGCCGAAGAATTAGCCGCCAAAGACGCGGTAGTCGTGCTCCAAGAAGATATATCATCTGACGAACTGTTAGCGGTAACAAAGGAGTTACTGGGCAATGACGTAAGACGAAGACAGCTGGCTGATAATTTGAATTCGACAGTAAAACATAATGCCGCCGAGCAACTGGCTACTTTAATCATCGAGGCAGCTGGATAAATTCAGGCATGTTGAGGCTGGGCGGCAAGCAACCAGATAAAGATAAAAGTAAGCTGCAAAAGCGTACTAATCTAACGAGTTATTACCGTGGTTCCGGTGAAAAATCAACGGCCAGTCCGTTCAAACAGCGTCCGCCAAAAGTCGGTAAGGCCCGCAAATTTTTATTCGGCACGGCTGATGTGATGCTTCTGATTCTACTGGCCTGCGGTTTAGTCTATAGCCTGATGCTAAAGTCAAAACCGGCGGTCAAGATTACCTCCAACGCTTATCACCCATCGGCCTATTATCAGCAACAAATAACGCCAATGTTTGGCGGTATAAAAAACTCCAACAAGATTAGTTTTAGCGAGGCGCCGATAGTCCAAATGATACAAACCAAGTTCCCGGAGGTGCGTTCGGCGCATATTGAGCTGCCTTTTTTTAGCGAACAACCGGTTGTATGGCTGGACATCTCAGAACCGGCCTTTGTGCTAAAGGGCTCGGATAAGCAGGTTCTGCTTGTCGATAGCCAAGGCGTAGCCGTTGAGCCGGTCAAAAAATTAAGCGAATATAGCTCGCTGCCGACCATCAAAGACGAGTCCGGCTTCAAGAGTAAACCCGGCCAACAGGTTATCAGCTCTGATGCCGTTAATTTTATCGCTACGCTACTCGCTCAAGCTAAGGCGGCTAAAGTGCCGTTAAAGTCGCTGGTGGTGCCAGCTAAGGCACAGGAACTCGATTTATACACTAGCGATACCGGCTACTATACTAAGTTTTATCTCGGGGGCGACCCCCTAGTACAGTCCGGCCAGTTCTTGGCCGCCCGGCATAAGTTCTCGCAGTCCGGCCAACAGCCTAGCCAATACCTCGACGTCAGAGTGGCGGGCAAAATATTTTATAAATAAGCCGTAAACAATCTAACTGCTGAGAAGCCATAGCTAGTTCATAATTTGGGGCGCATACGCAATAAGGAGAAGGAGGTAAGATGGCAAAATATAGCCCCAAAGTACAAGAGAAAATAGCCGATAACTTACACGAGCACAAACACGCCGGTAAGTTTAAGAGTCGCGAACAAGCCATAGCGGTTGGAATAAGCGAGGGTAAGAAGGCTGGCGGCAGGGCTCCTAAGGCTAGCTAGAAACAAACAGAAATCATCACCGCCAGAGAGCTAAAGCCGATTAACCAGCCGATGATAACATCGCTAGGATAGTGGAATTTAAGTCTTATTCGGGATAGTCCTACTACCAAAATCACTAGCCACGATAAACAGAAAACAGCTAAATTTAGCGGCATCGGCAGGTGCTGGTAAGCCAGCCAGGCAAACAGGCCATAGAATATCACGGTTCCAACGGCGTGACCGCTGGGAAAGCTGTAGCTTTTAATGCCCAAGGTCTTAATCTGAAAGTTGCCCGGGCGCTGCCGGCGCACTAGTAGCTTTATAATTATGCTAATTCCGTAGGCTATACCGCCGATAAATAGAGCTTTTTTGATAGCCTGGCTATCGTTATTAAGCGCCAGTAAATAAACGAAAAAGCTGACTGACAGCACGACCGCCGGTTCGCCGATAAACGAACACAGCTTAAAGATTGGCTGCCATGATTTGGGCCAACTCATCACATAGGCCGTGATACTTCTATCGATATTAGCGACCAATCCCATCGGTGTGCCCAATGCCTTTCCTTTAAGACAATTATACAAGCTACCCAATATAACTAAAGCAGGGGATATAGGCTCTCGGTGCGATCTTCTATAGCCGCTATGGCCATTACTGTTGGAACGATGATGTACTTACGATTAATAACTGCCAAGCGCCGGCTAAGGATTCAAGCCACTAACCTGTCCTACTGTTCGTATTTTGTTCATGTATTAGTTATAAATTGGATCCCAAAAAAGTATAGCAGGGCAGTATTTTAGTGTTTGTCAAATAATAAATATAAATAGGGAAGGCAGGGCAAAAAATATACAAACAGTATGAAATAGTGAAAAGTCAAATAATGTGAAAAGCTGTGGATAACTTGTAGTTTTCACAGCACAAATATGGGCGACTGAGAGCGCATAGCTGGGACTATTAAATAAAAAATAAAGTGTGCAGTGCGCAGAGCACTAATTGGCTTAATTTAACTAATATAGGCAGTTTACCCCTGTTAAATAAGGTATGGCTAATCAACTCTAGTATTAATATATAGAGTCGCAAAATATACATTGTGCGACGTGATATGTATGACTGAATTCTGCACTGCTCTAGCCCCCAGCCGCCTCCAATTCGCTGTCCGGATTTATTTTTTTTAATTATTTTTTATATAACTCATACCCTTTTTGCTATATGACCCTAGTTATATTCCTATGCCCTAACTAACCTGCGTATATCGTGTTCGCAAAATGTTCAGTATATAAACAAATTTAAATAAATTGGTTAGCGCAGGTGAATGACTTCTTCGAGTCCGTCGCCGCTTGCCTGTTGGGCCGGCTGGACGATATTGCCAGCCGGGCTGATGTTCTGACCGCTTTTATTCTTGCGGCCGCCGCGCTTACCGCGCCGCCGTTTTTTAGCCGGCTGTGGCTCAGAATTACTGCTATTGTTGGTAGCTGGCGGTTTGTCGCTGGGAATCTGCTGCAATAAGCCGCCCAACTTCAAACTTTGGGTATTTTGAGCCTCCTGGGCGGCTATATGGTCGATTTGATTAATCTTAGCCTGGGTTTGCGGCTTGGCGGGCTGTGGTTGCGGTGTCGGCGGGGTCTCGCTAAGTAAACCCGCGTTCTTGTGAACAATTTCTTCCACTACAGCCCGGTCTCGGGCGTAGCGCTCACGCGACAAAGCCACAATCCGGGCGGTTAGGTCGTCTTGCGGCACTGGTAAGTTAAGGGTTTTGGCCGAAAAGGCCGCGGCCTTCTCATCGCTTATCATCATCGTAGTTACAAAGAATCTGGAGTGCTGCTGAATAAGATCCTGAGCCTCGAATTGCGGCTCAAAGTACTTCTGCAGGAATGGTGAGTCGTCGGGGCTGATTCTAAAGCATAAGATGGTGCCAACGTTGCCGAAAACGGCGCTTCTGACCTCTTCACTCATCTGCGAGATATATTGGTTAGCAACGGTCAAATTAAGTCCGTATTTCCGGGCCTCGCTTAAGATGGTCGCGAACGAATCAGTCGCGAAGTTCTGAAATTCATCGACGTACAGATAAAACGGCCGCCTCTGTTCTTGCGGCATATCGGCTCTGCCCATAGCCGCCAGTTGTATCTTGGTGACCATCATGGCGCCCAAAATACCGGCGTTGTCCTCGCCCATCAGACCGCGGCTAAGGTTAACCACCAAAATCTTGCCTTCATCCATAATCTTACGGATATTAAATGTACTTTTCGGCTGGCCGATAATATTTCTAATCATCGGGTTGGCTGTGAAGGCGCCAACTTTATTTAGGACCGGGGCTACAGCCTCTGAGGCGAACTTATCATTCCAACTGGCAAACTCCGTTACCCAGAAGTTTTTAACCACCGGGTCATCGATATAACTGATTACATTGGCCCGGAATTTCTTTTCGGTTAAAAGCCGAGTTATATCAAGCATTGTAGCGTTTGGATAATCAAGCAAAGCCAACAAGCTGTAGCGGAGGATGTACTCCAGCCGCGGGCCCCAGCTATCGGCGAATAGCCGCTTTAGCACCCCGACCAGCTCGGAACTAATATGGCCTTTTAAGGAGGGATCGGATATTTCCAAGGGGTTGAAGCCGATTGGATAGGCCGTATCGGCCGGGTTGAAGTAAACCACATCGTCCAGTCGCCGCTGCGGTATAAAATTGAGCACGTGCTGGGCATAGTCGCCATGGGGGTCGATTACCGCGAAGCCCTGGTCGTAGTAGATATCGGATATGGTCAGCAACTCCAGTGCCCCGGATTTACCGGTGCCGGTTTGACCTAAGATATATACATGCCGTCCCCTGTCCTGGCGCAGCAGGCCAAAGATTGTGTTACTGCCGCGGAAATTGGTTACACCCAACAGGCTGATATCAGCTTCCTGCCCTGGCATCTGTATCGGCACATTAGATGGCGGTTCGGCGGTCTTGGTGGTAGCCCAAACGATGTTAGGAGTTTCTACGGTGGTGTGCGGCAGATGAAATAGACTAGCTAACTCCTCAATGTTTAGGATAAAGCCGTTATCGATAAAGAACCGCACCTGATATTCGAGCTGCTTTTCGCGGTTAAAACTGCCGGCTTTAGCTTCAAAACCATTCAAATTAGTGGTGTTGAATTGTTTAAAAGCCCCTACCAGCGCTTGCATCCTCAGCCGAGCGGTGTGTTGATCGTGGCCGGCGTATAACAGCCTAATTTTGACCTGGTAGCCCAGCTTGTTGCTCTTCTCTTCTATGGCTGAAATCCGCGATTTATCGCGTTCTGAGACTTCTGGCGGCTTGGTCTCGCCGGGCTGCGGCGGGCGTAGTAGCGCCCCCAGAGCCTCGGCCGCGTAGCTGGCATTAGAGCCGGTACCGAACATTCCCCCGCCCCGTTTGATACGGCTGACCATGCGCGCGCCTTTGCGGTGCCAATCATCGTGGATGGGCCGGCCAATTATCTGAATCCACATTTCCTCGTCTTCTTTGTCTAGCTTGGCCAGGGTAGCCGTTATGGCCGCTAAGGGGTCAACCTCAAAGCTCGGAAAAGTTTTTATAGGGATAGTTTCATCAAAGACCAGCTTAAGTTCAGTGGTATGTATAACGGTTTGGTTTAGCTGGCGGTCGGCGTAGTCCTGCTCTTGCTCATATATCTGCACTGTTGGGTATTGGGCGTAAATTTGCCCTTCTACGAAGGCCTGCAGGTGTTTTGGCGTCCAAATATAAAATCTCAAACGCTGCTCAATCGCGGCCACTTCCAGGCTAATGTGCTCCTGGAGTGTGCCGGAAAGTTTTAGTTCGCGTTTCGTTCGTAGGATGCCATGAAGAGCAGCCAGCATCTGTTCGGCGGCTAGCTCTTTCTTGTCGTTGGTGCGCGGAACTTCAAGCATGAGCAAAATATGGTCATGCGACGCTTCGACTTTCTTATTGTTGGCAAACAAACCCATAAACCACTTTCATTATACCCTCATAGCCCTTGTGCTAGAAAGGAGGACTTTGATTAAGCTAGGGCGTAAGTCGCCTTGGCGACACGCTTGAACTGGGGCTTGCTTTGAAGATTCAAAAGGATGGTTGTTTCTTTAACTTGACGGGTCTTAAGCACCCGGCGGACGATTTCATCGCGGTGCAGTGGGCCGCCTTCTTTGCGCAGGACTTCGGCGATAACATCGGCCACAGTACCTTTTTTATAGCCCCACTCTTTGAGAGCGTAAATGCCGCGTCCGATGAGCACGAAGCGAGAATCTTTAATAAGTTCATTATGGATGGCTTGAGTGGTCACATCCTTGCGCTTCAAGCTGCTGCTCTTAATGGCCTCGGCAATCTCGTTAAAGTGCATCGGTTTTTTATTGTCGTGCAGTATAACGTAGATTTTATCCCTAATATTCTTAGGATTAACCATCGGCCACTTAACCAGACCCCAGCGGCCGTTAAGGGTGGCGACACTTTTGGAAATACCTGCCAAGGCCTCAGTGTGTTTTACGTCTTGGCTGCCGATTTTCTCGGCTACTTTCTTGATATCGGTTGGTTCGCCGATTTCGGTAATGGCATCGATTATCTTATTAACACTCTCGCGAATAGTCTTCTCGGTGTGGTCAACCGCCAGGCCGGCGCTGTGGAAGAAATGGTCGTTATCGTCTATTACCGCAATACTAGGACTTAAGTTGGCCAAAAAAGCGACTTGGGCTTGGTCGGTCTTGGAATTGTTGGTGCTGAGGCGCTTGCTAAGGTCGCTGATGCGGGCTACCTTGCCCATATCTGATAAGTGAGTGCTGAATTCAGTCTCGATAGTCTTGATGTTTGGCAAATCCTTCTCGGCAGCGGCTTTCAGCCTGGTAACAACAGCCTTTTCCAGCTGTCTAACGCGCTCACGGGTAATGCCTAGCAATTCCCCTATTTGTTCAAGAGTTTCACGGCGGTCAAACAAACCAAAACGACGGGAGATGATTTCCCGCTCCCTTTCGCGCTCAATCGTGCCCAGGATATCCTGGACCATTTTTTGAACGTCTAATTTCTGGCTGGTTGATTCTTGTTCCATCTGTAATTTCCTGCTATTTCGGATGTGCGCCGCAATAGTTTGACTAATTATAAAACTTTAATTTTTAAATGTCAAACCCAAAGCTAATATATTTATTGTAACACGTATTAGACGTACGTGCACAATTCCGATTATGTTTGTTTTACTACATTTTTAGACAGAATCTAATCTGTTATTTGGATCTGTTAGCGAAGCGACGCGGCCGCTTGGCTGGGGCTTGTTCGAGCATTTTAGCAGCCTGTTTTTCAGTTAGGCTTTCCGGCTTTGTTTCTTTGGGAATCCGGGCGTTCTTGGTGCCATCGGTAATATATGGTCCATATGGTCCATTTAACACCTTAATCTTGCCGTAATCAGCGATTACTTTTTTGCGTTCGGCTTCTTGCTTGTCTTTTATAAGTTTGCGGGCTTTTACCTCGGTGATGGTCTTAGGATCTTCGTCTTTTATGCTAACGAACAACTTACCAACTTGGACATAGGGCCCGTAACGGCCAATATTGGCGATAATCTCTTCGCCGTCGTCGGTTTTGCCCACTACTCGGGGCAGTTTAAACATCGGTAGAGCCTGCTCAAGAGTGACATCTTCGAGCGTAGCTCCTTCCGGTAGCGGCGCGAATATCGGTTTGGGCTCATCTTCGGCCACATCTTCGCCGGCCTCGCCTAGCTGTAGTACAGGGCCGTAGCGGGCGTATCTGACTACAACGATCTTGCCGGTCTTGGGATCCTTGCCCAGTTTCCTGGCTTTGGAAGTCTCAGCCCTATCAACCTTCTCGGACTTCTTGACCAGCGGGTGGAAGTGCTTATAAAAACGCTCCAGGGCTACCTGCCACTTAACCTCGCCCTCGGCGATTTCATCGAATTCCGCCTCGGCCTTGGCCGTAAAGTCATAATCCATTATCGAAGTAAAATGCTTCATTAAAAAGTCGGTGACAATATCCGCTAGGTAAGTCGGTAAGAGCTTATTGCGGTCGGCTCCAACTGTTATATCGTTTGATTTGTCCGTAATCTTGCCGGCTTTTAGTGTTATCTCGCCGGCTTTGAGGACTACCCCTTCAACATCAGCTTTTTCTATATAACCCCTATCCTGGATGGTTCCAATGGTAGGAGCGTAGGTACTAGGGCGGCCAATGCCTAGCTCTTCGAGTTTGCGGACCAACGCAGCCTCGGAATAGCGCGCTGGAGCCCGGCTGAAAGTCTCACTAGCCAAAGCCGTTTTAAGCTTAACAGACTGGCCCTGCTTAATCTCTGGCAGTATCTGATCATCTTTGCCTCCTCCGTAGGCCTTTAAAAAGCCGTCAAATACCAGTATTTCCCCGCTAGCTTGGAACTTTTCGGGTCGGGTACTTATATCTATGTCCACCTCTGTTTTTTCAACCTTGGCGGCTGACATCTGTGATGCCAGTGCCCGGCGCCATATCAGGCCATAAAGCTTTTTTTGACCGGAGTCCGCACCGGCCGCCAGCTTGGAAAAGCTAGTCGGGCGGATTGCTTCATGGGCCTCTTGCGCCGAAGCGCTTTTGGTCTTGTATTGCTGCGAGCGGGAGTACTGGCTGCCGTATTCTTTATTTATATACTTGGCCGCGGCGTTGATAGCGATATCGGACAGATTAGTGCTGTCGGTACGCATATAGGTGATGTGGCCGTTCTCGTATAATTTTTGGGCCAAAGTCATAGTCTGGCGGACCGAAAAGCCTAAGCGCCGGGCTGCTTCCTGCTGCAGGGTGCTGGTAGTAAACGGCGGGCTGGGATTGCGGTTGCCAGGTTTTTGCTCCACCCGGCTGACTTTAAAGGAGGCTTTCTTTATGTCGGTAAAAAATTCCTTGGCGGCCTTGGAATTCTTGAGTCGTTTGGACAGTTCGGCGTCAAAGTCTTTGCTGCCGGCGTCAAATTCCGCAGTTACTTTAAAATCGGACTCGGAAATGTGGGCTTTTATCTCTCGCTCGCGTTCGACTATCAAACGTACGGCTACACTTTGAACCCGGCCGGCGGACAGCCCAGTACGAACTTTTTTCCATAAAATAGGGCTGAGCTCATAACCGACCAGCCGGTCAAGGATACGGCGGGCCTGTTGTGAATCAACCAACTTTTGGTCAATGGTCCGGGGATTGGCGATAGCGGCTTCAATGGCCGGCTTAGTTATCTCGTGAAAGACAATTCGCTTGGTTTTCTTGGGGTCCAGACCGAGGATATTGGTAATATGCCAGGCAATCGCCTCGCCTTCGCGGTCTTCATCGCTTGCCAGCCAAACGGTTTTATTGCGGCTGGCTTTTTTGAGTTCGTCGGCCACCTTTTGCTTATCAGGGCTGACTTCGTAAGTCGGCGCGAACTTTTTATCAACATCAACGCCAATACCCTTCTTAGGTAGATCACGAATATGGCCGTAACTGCTCTTAATCTGATAATCACTACCCAAAAAGCTACTTATGGTTTTGGCTTTAGCCGGACTTTCAACAATTACCAAGTTCTTTGCCATATGTTTGCTTTAAGCGTGCTTCTGGTTTAGGTATTTATATATGGGCATTCAAGCGTTAAGCCTACATCCACTGAAATTTTTTTACAAGCCCCTTACGCTAGAATCCAGTTGCCAGCCCCGAGCGGGCGTATATAACCGCCCAGCTCCAGCATGGTCAGCGTGGCTGATAGCTGCGGCCCGGCCAGTTTAGTCGCCTCCGCGAGAGCGTCTTGGGCCACCAAGCCCTCTTTTATATAGCTATAAACCAGTTCTTCCTGGCGGGAGCCGCTAAAATTATCTGCCCGCTCATTGGACGGATTGAGATTTAAGGCAAAAAAGACATCGTCCGCTGAAGTTACCGGAATAGCGCCACTCTTAATAAGATTATTGCAGCCCTCGCTCAGAGGGCTGGTAATGTTGCCCGGTACGGCCATGACTGTCCGGTTTTGCTCAAGCGCGAACCTGGCGGTGTGTAGGCTGCCGCTTTTTAGAGCTGCCTCGGTGATAAGTAGTACATCTGCCAAACCGCTGACTATGCGGTTGCGGGCGATGAAGTTTGATTTGAAGCTAATTCCGCCATCGCCGTATTCGCTAATCAACGTCCCCTTCTCTAGGAGTTGTTTAGCGATAGGTTCGTGAGCCTGCGGGTATATCTGATAGATACTGCCGGGTAAAACCGCAATGCTTGTTCCGCCAACTGATAATGCCGCTCTGTGCGCGGTGATGTCGACTCCGTAGGCCAGACCGCTTATAATAACCACCCCCGCTCTGGCTAAGTCTGAGGCGATGCGAGTTGTCACGGCTTTGCCATATGGGCTGATTTTTCGGCTGCCGACAATCGCCACCTTAGGCCTTTCCCGCCAGCTTGATAGGGGCTGCCCGGCCCAGAATAGCTGTTCGGGTGGAGACGGTATCCTGGCCAACAACTCCGGAAACTCAGGTGCATTGAGCTTAAGGTTATTGACTAACACGACATTATATTTCTTAGTATTGACATAAAGTCACTTTTTTGCTAAAATTGCAACCTGTAAGTCTGGTTTACCACGACTTACGTACCTTATACCCCCCATTTCTAACATTTTGTTAGGTTGTTTAAGAGTCTAGATGGTTTAAGTTGTACCCTCCACTTGCCGACTAGCCCCACCCAGATTTGAGCTATTTATCAGTATGCCAGCATAGGATTTGCTAATCAAATGCTACAGCTTATAAAAAGTTCGAATCTGGGCGTGGAAGCTCTTAAACAAACTAATCCCTTTAACTTACGCCCCGTTGTTTTTAGCAGCGGGACCCATCAATGTGGGTCGCGAGTCCTTAGTTGGATTGCTTCAGCCTTTGGCTGGACTGGCTCGGTAGCTGTAAATTACATGCACCGTACGCTTCGCTTATGGTGGGTTGAAGGGTGTAATAGCCACCAGCGGTGCCCACCCCCTCTGGTGGCTTTTACATTTCGAGAATCAGCATCACAACTCAAAAGTCCTGGCAAAGCCAGGCTTTTTAAGTTGTTTCTGGCGCACTACTGTGTCAGCGGCTCCAGTACTCCTTCGCAGTATGTTAAATACAGCTTCAGTCCGTGCTTCGCCACTTCCTTGTACTGCATCCAGATGCTGTCTCTCAAACAAAGATGAACTAGAGGATGTTGCGGGTTTCGCTGGCTAGGTTGCCGCTGAATATGAATTCTGTGACCAGAGCACCTGCTTCGCTAATTATAAGCGGCAGGTCTGCCTGTTCGCCCTTATTAAACTTACCGAGTACAAAATCGGCCGCGTCGGCCTTTTCGGCGGTCTCAGAGCCGATTCCTACACGCAAGCGGCCAAAATCATCGCCAAGATGCTGGATTAGCGATTTGACGCCGTTATGGCCGGCATCGGCGCCGCCAACCCTGGTTCTAATCTGACCGAATTGAATCGCTAACTCATCGTAGACAGCTAAAGTATCCTGATTATAAACTCTGTAAAAATGCTGCACGGCTTGGGCGGCTTCACCACTGTTATTCATAAAAGTGTGCGGTTTGCATAGGATGACCCGGTTTTGCCCCAGGTTAGTCGATGTAAAATCGCACTTTAAATCCTTCTTATTAATCCATGCCGGAAAATCGTTCTTGGCGGCAAACTCATCAAGCACGGCGAAACCGATATTATGCCTGGTACCGTTATATTCTTTGCCCGGGTTGCCCAGACCGATTATCAGCAGAGTTTTGTTAGTGCCCAAGGTGTATAACGGAGCGCCGGATTGGACTTGGGGCTTTTTTTGGAATAATGCCATAAGTTAATACTACCCTTAATGCTTCTCGATAAACCAGAACTTAAGCGGCGTACCATCCAGCGGCCACTGTTCGCGGAATTTGCGCTCCAGATAGCGTTTGTAGCTCCAGTGCAGAAATTTGGTATGGGCGCCGAAAATCTTGAAGTTTGGCCAATCCTGGTCTTCTTCTTGGACCATATAATTGAGCTTGGGCGAGCGGTTCTTCAGTCCGGCCGGCGGATGCTCGCTAACGGCTGACTTGAGCCAGCTATTGAGATGAGAAGTCTGAAACTTGCTATGGCGGGAGCTGTAAACATCTAACACCAAGTCGAATATTTTAGTCACGTTCTGTCCGGTAGCTGAACTAGTGAAAATCAACGGAGCCCATGGCACGAAAGCAAAGTTGGCGGTTATCTGTGGGCTAAGCTGGTCGTAGGTATAGGCATCTTTATCAAGGCTGTCCCACTTACTCACAACTAAGATGAGCCCCTTGCCAGCTTCTTTTACCAAGCCGGCAATCTTTTGGTCCAGCTGGACGTTTAGCTCATTAGCATCCATTAACAGCAGGCAGATATCAGATTGTTCGATAGCGGCCAGGGCTCTAAGGACGCTAAAGTGCTCAACGCCCCGCTCTACCTTGCCCGAACGCCTAATCCCGGCCGTATCGGCCAACTCAACAGCCTGTGAATTGTAGCGGATAGTGGTTCTGTTGACGTCCCTGGTGGTGCCGGCTTTATCGGCGACTATTGCCTGCTGCTTCCTGGCCAAAGAGTTGAATAAGCTGGATTTGCCTACGTTCGGTCTCCCCACAAGACTAACCTTAATAGAGCCGTCATCCTTTATGGTGAGTTTAGGCAATCCGTCTGTAACAGAATCTAAGAGTTCGCTTATACCGGTCTTTTGGGCGGTGCTAGTTAGAATCACATCGCGTATGCCGAGCCTTTGCCAGTCATTGGGGTTGGCCGAGCGGTTTTTATCAGATTTATTCACAACCAGAATCACCGGCTTGCGACTTTTTAGAGCCATGGTAGCTACTCGCCGGTCTTCCTCTGTAATCGGCACATCGGCTTCAACGGTTACTAAAATAATGTCGGCTGAAGCGGCGGCTTCTACAATCTGTTCCTGAATAGTAAGTTCAAAATCATCGCCGGGCGTCTTTAGGCCGGCAGTGTCCACCAGCCAAAAGTCCTTGCCGTTGTAGCTAGCCTTGGCGGTGACGCTATCTCTTGTGGTGCCGGGCTCATCGGCGACAATCGCCTCACGGCGGCCAATAACAACATTAAACAAGCTCGACTTGCCTACATTTGCCCGCCCAACAATCGCCACTATGGGGATACGGTTTGCCATACCCTGCTAATTATAAAAAAAGTACCTCTGTTTTAACAGAGGTACTTTTAAAAACGTCTTTTGGACTACATCGCATTGGTAGTCGGATCGGTGGGCGCTGAAGCCGGAGGAGTCTCCGGTGCGGCTGGGACTTCAGGAGCCGGAGCCGGTGGTTCAGATACTGGTGGCATTGCCGGCGCGTCGGTGCTGGTGCCGCCATCGGGTGTCGGTGCTGGCACATCAGGTGCGCTAGCTGGTTCAGCTGCTGGTGCACTGGCAAAGCTGTTTATCTGGTCCTGCACAACATTTTGTTCTTGGGCAGCGCTTTGTTGGTCGGTGCTGACCGCGTTGTCGGCCGGAGTGTCACCACTAACTGGATTTACACTTGGGTCAGCCGGAGCTGCGCCTGGTGCGGTTGGTTGATCTTGCATTTGCTTCTCGCTTTCTTGTTGATTGATATTTGAGGTTTCACTTGAGGTGGCCGGAGCGGCATTAGGGTCGCCTGGACCCAATGTGTCCTTTATCACCCGGGCGAAATCTTCCAGGGTTACCTGGGACTTCACTAAATACTTTAGCACGCCGAGCTTTTCTCCGCGAGCCTGGTCCTCGGCCTGGCCCAGGGCGGTCATCATAATCACTTTGGTATCTTTAGTTTCCGGGGCTGCTCTTAGGCTTTCTATCATCTCAAAGCCGCTTAGCTTAGGCATCATGACGTCAGCTATGACTAGGTCGGGCTTTTCTTTCATGGCTACCACAAGCCCCTCTTCGCCATCGGAGGCGACTAAGGTGGCGTAGCCTTCGGCCTGGAGCCGCATCTGGAAGATTTCTCTTAGGTTGTTGTCATCTTCGACTAATAGTACTTTTGGCATTCGTTAATACTTCTTATGTTAATTATTGATTAATTGTACCAAGTAATTGGCCGATTTGGCTAGATGGGTTTATCTAGGGCGCTAATAGATGAAGATTGCTTCTTTTGGATGTCCAGCGCCTGCTCGGCGGTCAGTCTTGGCAAGTTGATAAAAAAGGTGCTGCCTTTGTTGTATTCGCTCTCCACCCATATCCGGCCGTTATATAGCTCGACAATCTTTTTACAGATGAATAGCCCCAGCCCGGTGCCACCGATGGTACGGGTGCTAGAGTTGTCCACCCGGTAGAATTTTTGGAATAGATGGTTGATGTCTTCCGGGGGTATACCGATACCGCTGTCTTGGACCTGGACCTGGATGGTCGTGCTGTCGCCGGTCAAGCGCACATAAATCTGACCCTCATTGGTGTATTTCATAGCGTTGTCGACAATGTTTTGGAAGACTTCGCGGATGCGGTTGGGATCCACGTAGCTGTAGTAAAGTGGCTGGACAACTTTGCCGCCGCTGGAAGCATCGGTGCTCACGGAGTAATGCAGCTCCAACCCCTTTTTGCTGGCCGGAAATTTGGCGGCTTCGGCCACCTGCTGCATAATCTCGCCGATCTCTACGGCCGAGGGGTAGCTCATCAATCGTCCGTCTTCAGCCTTAGAGCTGGTCAGGAGGTCTCTAAACAGCTCTCCCAGGTGTTTGGTGGAACTGCTGGCCTTTTCCAATAAGTTGCGGGCCCGGTCGTCAACTTGGGAGGTTTTGGGGTTGAGGGCCAGCGCTAAATAGCCTTCAATGGCCGCCAGCGGCGTGCGCATCTCATGGGAAGCGGTACTAATAAAGTCAGACCGCCGGGCTTCTTCCTCCTTTTCCTTGGCAATGTCGCGGAAAACCGCCACCACACTGCCGTTAGGTTTGCCCGTGTTGTCACGCACCGGCGAAACAATAACTGATATCGGCACTTGGCGGTTATCTTTAGCTAAAAGCGCCGCGTCGTTGTCCCGGCAAGTCTGGCCGGTGGCTATGGCCTGCGTAAAGGCATTCTCGGCGTCGCTAATCGGCTTGCCGCGCCTGTCAACTAAGTTCAGAACCGTCTTATAGGCTAGGCCTACTGCTTCTTTGGGGTCCCAGCCAATTATCTTTCCGGCGGCCGGGTTGAACATATGCACCAGCCCGTCCGAGCCAATCATTACCACTCCGTCTTCAATGGTGTCCAGGATGAACTCGGCCTCGATATCATCTTTGATGGGGTCGGATTTAGCGTCTTTTGGGAGCCTGTGCCGGTAGCTGAAATAAGTGAAAAGCCCAAACAGCAGGCCTACCAGCGCTAAGCCGCCAAATGCTCCCACCAAATATGTATTATTCATTTATCGGTTTCTGAACTTTTCGTTTATGGTTACATTATCTGTTTTTTTGCCGGCTTTATCAACCTAAGCCCGGTTGCAGAGCAGCTCGAAATAGCGGGTACTGCCAAAGGGTATCTTTTGTTTGATCTCCCGGTTGGCGCCTAGACTATTAGCGAAAGTTACGGTGTAGTTGCCGTAGCGCCGGTTCAGCTCATCCATGGCCTCGGTAAGATACATTTCTTTATTAACCTCTTCCAGAATACTCATCTGATTGGTGGTGGAAGGCTCCAGTAGATAACAGCTAACACTTATCATCACCACGTTCCCCAAGCGGGGGTGCTGGTTAAAAAGCAGTGTGGCTCGGCGGTAAATCTCCTGAGTCGTATAAAAACTGCTCTTAAAGGCCTTACGGCTATGCCAAGCGTCGCCGGTCTTGTACTGGATATAAAGGCTGATGCCGCGGGCGCAGAAGCCCTTGTAGCGCATCTTCAATCCGGTACTCTCGCATAAATGGGCTAAACGGTTGCGGACTTTCTCTTCAGGGGCGTTATAATCATCCATTACAAACTGGCGGCCGATAGTTTTGGTCGTGTACTCCACATCATCCGTCTCCCAGCCGCGCAGCCGTTTATGCCAGTCCTCGCCGCAGATACTGCGGAAAACCCTAGCGGATAATAAATCCGGCCCCGCATCTAAAAATTGCAGCGGCGTATAAATGCCGGCGGCGTTCAGCCTGGCCTGGTTGCGCTCGGCTATGCCGGTAAGGTCGGTAAGCTGCAGGCCGGCAAAAGTCTGGCGTAGATTCTTGTGCGTGATAATATCCAGGCCATCCGGCTTGTGCAAGCCGGCCGCGGTCTTGGCCAAAAAACGGTTGGGGGCGATGCCAACGTTGCATCTCATCCAAACGCCCACTTCATCGCGTAGCCGCTGTTTGATTTCCTGGCCGATAACCACCAGCGGTCGTTTATTGATGTTATGCCGCGTGCCGTGGAAGTCGATAATGCCCTCATCAATGCTTTTCATGCCGATGTTGGGCGAGTAAGACCGCATTATCCCAACCAGTTTTTTGTAGACGTAGTGATACTTGGGCGGGTCGGTCTCAATCATTATCAAACCGGGCGCCAACAGCTTGGCCTGACTGAAGGTCATGCCAACCTTAACGCCCAGGGCTTTGGCCTCGATGCTGGCAGCTACCACGCAGGCGTTTTTAGTTAAGCGGTTGGTCACGCCGATTGGCCGGCCGCGCAGCAACGGCCGGGCCTGCTGCTCCACCGTGGCGAAGCAGCTGTTGAGGTCGATGTGCAGTATCTGCGGCGCTTCGGTGTTAAGCGGCAATACTGGGCTGTAGTGATATCGGGGCATATTGGGTATCGGTTATAGCTATTAATTTCCAGCTCAGAGCCTGGGCGTCAAACTCCAGCCGGTAGTCGGCATTGCCGTCGGTCATATCAAACACATGAATCATCCTCTGGCCTTTTGTAGTTGGGTGTACCATGCCGGTTTCGGTAAAGTTGACGCGCTTGCCGTCGTACTCCATCCGCTTAGGGAAGCAGCGCAGGCGGCGGGCGTTGTTTTTAAAGTAGTAAGCCACGATGCTTACGTCTTTGTTAATGAGAGTCATTTGGTCCATTTTGGGGTTCCTTCCGTTGGATTTGGGGTTATAAAAAGAGGGCCATACAATCTGTGAATAGATGTCGGCGAACGGATTTTTAGACCGAGTTAGCTGGATAAGAAACCAAAACCGTCCGAGTTGGCTTTATGACCAGAAACTAAAAGTTGTTAGGGATGGCAGTGACTAGTGTATGCCGCCCAAGAGTTTTGAGTAGTCTGCGAGGAGGAACCTAGCTAGGAGCCCTCACATGGCTAATTAAAATTATAAGCGCTTTACTAATCTTGGCAATATTTTATTTAGCCAAAGCTTATGTTAAGATTATGAAGTTTTGAGCAAATACAAATATTTGAACCCAAAGAATGTAGCCGGCTCCATCAGCCGCAAGCATCATTTCTCAAATCCTAATACTATCGAGATAGTCCTTACTCTGCTGGCTATAAGCATCATTTCCAAGCTCATGGACCTGCTCAGCCGCGAAGGCAAGTATTAATTATTACTAAACAAACGTAAGTATTCTTATAGTTCGTTAATCCTCCCTTCTATAGGCTAATAGTTACTATGCAAGTTAAGGAGGCAGATATGGCAAATGACTCACGTAGCGGCCGCGGCTTTAGCGGGATGGATGCTAAAAGAGCCAAAGAAATTCAAAGCTTGGGCGGCCAAAACAGCCCGCAGAATTTCAAGAACAACCGCGAACTGGCCAGCAAGGCCGGTAAAAAAGGCGGCCAAAAGTCCCGCCGCACCCGTTAACTAAGTTATCGTAAATAAACTAAAGAGGCTGGTTGAGCCTCTTTTTTATACTCGATTGTGTTATGATTTTCGTGTTCAAGATAGATGATGGTCCCATCGTCTAGCGGTTAGGACACCGGGTTCTCATCCCGGCAACAGGGGTTCGATTCCCCTTGGGATCACCATCTATTTTTAACTAGGGGACGTATTTGACTTTGCCGGTGTCGGCCACAAGCGTCATCCAGGTTTGGCCGGCATTCAAAGCCAGCGGTTGACCGCCAGCGTCTTTAAAGGCTATCTGACTTTCGGAGGCGTCTTTCACCCAAGTACCCTGGGTTACACCGCCATCCTGGAAGATATATGCTGTACCGGTGCCAGTATCGGCATAGACGCTGTGTTTGCCATCAGATGCAATGCTATATCCCATCACTAAGGCAATCAAAACTTTTGGGTGAATTTGAACGCCAATCTTATCATCGGCTGAGACTAATTCCTTGTGCGGCTCCCCGCCCTCGCTCCTTAGGTAGGTGTTGGTAGCTGAGTCGTAGTCATAATGCGAATAATAATCCGCGCTGGAAATCTGAACATCAATTATTTTAGCCGTAGGCGTGGCTAGCTTCTTATCAGCCTTGCGCGGCCAACTGGTGAAAGTGCTGGTTTTATAGCCCTTGGATTGGTTAAGAGCATCTAGCTTTTCAAAGCTGGTGTAAACGTTGTGCGGCGCTTCACGGTAGGAAGCCCGCCAGTAGGAGCCGGCATTAAAAAACTGGTCAATGTCGCGGTAATTGCCATTACGTACCCGCGATAGCGCATCCGGCGAGCCGCCTACATGGGCGATTGAGGCTTGAAATGGCGCGGCAAAATCAATGTAGTATGGCCGAAGTGAGCGCACCGGTCCAACGTATTGCGGCCGGCTTTCCTGGAATAGCGCAATAAACCTGGTTATTCCGCCTTCGGCAATGGCCTCTACCACTACTCCGGCGTCCTGCAGGCCCGATTGCGGTCTGGCGAATACACTGTTTTCTATCATTACGCCGGTAACCGGCCGGGCGGCGTCGGTTGGTTCTACCTGTACGCCGGTAAGCGGCGAGGCAACGGTTGTGGGCACTGGCGGCTTGGGCTTGTCGTGCTTAACAACCACCACATCAGAACTGCGCTTAGGCGTAATAAAAGCCACCCATAGGATACTGGCAACTCCGAATATCAAAAACATCACGGCCAGTATAGCGAACCGCTCGTTGCGGCTTAAGCTCAGCCACCAGCCCCAGAACCGCTTAAAGTGCTTGTGTGGAGCAATCAATACTTTCCTATTTTTAGGTTCAGGATGGTGTTTTTCCAACTCAACCTCATTAATAACCTCGTCCGGTTCAGGAGGTTTGAATGTTTCTGTAGGTTTTGGTTTTATAAGCGGCCGCGGTTTTTTGTAGTGCGGCGGCCTGATGTCGCCATTCATTCGTGACTATTGTATCAGTGTTTAAGCTTATTTTTCCAGCGCGTTTATGGCCTTGTTTAGCCTGGCGAAGCTTTTTTCTTTGCCCAAAAGGCTCAATGTTTCCGCTAAACCGGGGCTGGCAGGTGCCCAGGTGGTAGCGATACGGATAAGGCTAAATAGCACTCCCGGCTTTTGGCCGGTGTCCTCAAGCAGTTGGTTCAGCTTGTCGCTCAAATCAGCCTGTGAAAAGTCTGACTCCTCAAGCTTCTCACGACTTTTCACAAGCATTTCACGCATCTGTTGGTGAGTGAATTTCTTGAGTTGTTTATTATCATCCAGCAACGCCATTTTTACAGGTAGATCCTCAAAGAAGAATTCAGACAGTCCTGGTAGCTCCGCCAGGTATTTTAGCCGCTCCTGCAGCAAGCCCAGCACAGCCTTTTTGTAATCATCATTATAGCTCTTGGAACTGTCCGGCCAGAAGTTCTTACTAAGCCCGTACAGCTCGTCTAGCGGCATTTCGCGTATAAAGTGACCATTTATCCAAAGCAACCGTTGCTCGTCGAATTTGGCGCCGCTATGTTGAACTCGTTTTAGGTCGAATTTAGCTACCAGCTCGTCCATAGAATATATTTCTTGTTCTGTACCGTCGTTCCAGCCGAGCGTAGCAATAAAACTGACCAGCGCCTGGGGCAAAAAGCCTTCGCGCAAGTAATCTAAAACGTCTTTGGCGCCGTCGCGCTTAGACAGCTTCTTGTTACCATCTGTGCCCAGGATATGCGGCAAGGTTGCCAGCACTGGCCGTTCTACGCCAAGGGCTTCGTAGAGGTTGAGATAATTGGGTATGCTGGCAATAAACTCTTGGCCGCGAATAACGTGGCTAATATCCATCTCAGCGTCATCGACAATGTGCGAAAAATTATAAGTCGGGAAGCCGTCTGATTTGATTAACACAAAGTCGTCTATCGCCTCTTTGCCGGCGTGCATATCGCCCATTACCGCGTCTTGCCAGCTGTAGTCTTTGGGCTCGGATAAAAATCGCAATGGCTGCGAGCCGTCCCAGACGGGCGGGTTCTCCGGCCGATGATTGCGGTATAAAAACGGCCGCTTAGCCTTTTGGGCCTGTTCACGGAAGGACTGCACTTCTTCCGAGCTGTAAGGGTCGGCATAAGCCCGTCCGGCATCGATCAGCTTCTGTGCCCAGCGCCGATAGGTCTCCAAGCGTTCGCTTTGTCTGTAGGGTGCAAAACTGCCGCCGACATCCGGTCCTTCATCATAATTAAGACCAAGGGCTTTCAAGCTCTCCTGTATATGACCTTCGGCACCCTCTACCTCGCGTTTTTTGTCCGTGTCTTCAATGCGCAGTACGAACTGGCCGCCACCCTGCTTAGCTACCAAATACGCGAACAAGGCGGTGCGGATACCGCCAACATGCAGATACCCGGTCGGGCTGGGCGCAAAGCGCGTTCTTACCTTCATTGGCTATATTTTAAGCTAAAGCCGTGGTTTGCCCAAAGGGCCAATCAGTTCATTCCCTGGACAATTTTTATAATTTGATCGGACGATAGATTAGCTCGGTCCTTGATGGTGTATAAAACTCCGTTGTTGACCCAAGCAGCATCGTTCTTCTCACCGTAAATGTAGATCGTATTGCCGCCGACTTGCATTGTTTGTACTCGGGCGCCTTGTGGTATAAGTGTCTGCGATAAGCTACTACTAGTTAGGTTTGAGGTTTCCTGCGAGATGTCATAACCCTGGTCGGCTTGTTCCGCCGCTGTGTATTTCATAAGTATTGCTCCGTCTTCGGCCGCCGCCGGTGACGCAAGCTTATAACCATCGGGAGCGTATGAAGGCATGCTGGCTTTGATATGGGCCTGGGTGCCGGCAACCTTGAGTGATAGCTGGGGCATTTTGTTCCAGGCGACAAACAGCATTAAAGCGACGGCCGCGCTGACAAGTAAAGCGAGTTTCAGGCCAGTTCGGCGGCCCAAGAAGCTAGGTTTCTGCCAGAAATGCCGGGCAGCGTGGTAGCGCAAAGCTTGTTTGTGCGAGTCGGCTTTGGTTAGAGCCTCATCTAGCATTCTCTCCAGCTTTTGGTGGGAAGCGCTGGCCACCATACTTGGCATGGCGGTTGTAACGGCCGGACCGCCGGCGGTTTTTACGGTCGGATATTGTCTAGGCATAACTTCGCCCTGAACCGGTTTTTTATAAGGTTGAGCCTTAGGCAGAGGTACGCCAAAGCGCTTGACTTGTTCGTGCTTGGGTGTGGCCTTGGCGCGATATTCCCGCTGCGGGTTAGCGCCGGGCTTCAAGGTCTTAATTTTATTGCCAACCGGGATAACCGGCTTTTGGAGAGCTGAACGCATAAGAGTGTGGGCTTTATCGGCGCCTTTGTGCAGTTGGCGGGCAGTGTGCTTGGAGGGGCTTTTAACAAAGCCGTCAATCAATTGGTTGTGGCTGGGTTGTGGCTTAGCTTTAGCTTTGTCTTGTGTATCCACTGATTTTTGAAAATGAACCTTTGTATGACAACAGGCTTAAACACCTGCCCCTTAGTTACAGTACCTTTTATTCTACACCAAGCTGAACGCGCTTATCAATAAAAATTACTGGTGGTAACTAATGCGCTTGTATGTAAAAATTGAATGGTATCAATTAATTCTCAGCAGTATCTTATAAACACAAAGACATGGATTTCCTAGACCCCGACAAGCGCCGCTCCTATCATCGCCGCTTAATTCTTGGTTATATTCTGGTGGGGATCGTAGTCGGCTTAGGCACACTGATAATCGTCTATGCCGCCAATGGCTACGGCATCAACACCAAAACCGGCCAGGTGGTGCAGAACGGGCTATTGTTTATAGATTCCAAGCCCGGCGGCGCCAAGATTTTTCTTAACGGCAAGGATCAAAACTCTACAACCTCTTCGCGGCTGTTTTTGCCGGCAGCTAACTACACCCTAAAGTTAACCAAGGACGGCTACCGCAGCTGGACAAGGACCTTCACTTTAAACGAAAAAAGCATCGAAAGGTATGTTTACCCCTTCTTGTTCCCCACCAAGCCGGTTCAGACCAGCGTCAAAACATTCACGGCCCAGCCGCCGCTAGTCACTCAATCTCCGGATCGCAAGTGGCTGCTAATGCAGAACACTGCCAGTTCCGACAAGACCGTTACCTTTGACCAGCTGGATACCACCACCCTGGACCAGACGCCGCCGGTTTTTAGCTCGGTTTCAATTCCGGCCAATTTATTAACAAAGTATTCTAGCCAATCGACTATCAGCGAAGTGGAGTGGTCCACCGACAACAATAATGTTCTTCTGCTTCATAAATACTCGGGCGGCAGCGAGTTTATCGTCTTTAATAGAGATAAACCGGACCAATCGTTTAACGTGAATACTCTCTTCGGCATCAACCCTTCTCAGGTGGCGCTGCGCGATAAAAAAGCCAATCAGCTCTATATCTACAGCCAGCCTGATCAGACCATACAAGTAGCTACGGTCGACTCAAAAACCGTCGACCCAGCTATTATCAAACATGCTCTGGCGTTTAAGGCCTATGGCAAGAATATTGTTATGTATGTCAGCGATCTTAACGAACCAAAAGGCCGAGTCGGTGCGTTTATCCTCGACAATGATAAAACCTACAAGCTCAATGAGTTCAGCACCGGCAGTGTGTACTTGATAGACGCGGCCCAATTCCAAAGCCACTTCTATTATGTCTCCGGCAGTGATACTTCTGAGCGGTTGACGATTTTTAAAGACCCCGAGGATAATATCAACGATAAATCGGTTGGTCGAGCCGTACCGGTATTCGCCATGCACTTACCTGGGGCCAATAAAATGAAGTTCTCCGACAACACCCGGTTTATCGGCGCGGAGGCCGGCCAAAGATTTGCGGTATATGATTTTGAAACTAAAGACTATTACCAGTATCCGCTCAGCAATACTTTGGCAGCCAATATGCATTGGATGGACGGGCACCGGTTAGTCGGCCAGTCTGAAGGCCAGGTACTGGTAATGGATTATGACGGTATAAACAAAGTATCGGTTTCGCCAACTCTTTTAACTGATGCCGCTTACTTTAGCCGCGAATACAACCACATGTTAACGGTCACCAAAGCCTCTGATGGCTCTATTGTGCTTCAAGACGTTGATATGCGGGCCGGTAGCGACCTCCCCAAAGCTAAACAGTAATAACTAGCGTTATCTTTCGAACCAATTAACTATTCTGGACCACAGCGTCGGCGAGTTGCCGGGGATTACAGCTGTGCTGGTGGCCAGCGTAGTCTTAGCAGCTACTGCAGCATTGCCGGTTGGGTCCGGACTAATTTGCTCGGCTGTCACCACCAGCCGGTTGGTACTGGTACCGGGCGGATCGCAGGTGATTAGGGTGGCAGTGGCGGGTTTATCAGCCAAGCCCAGCACCGAAACATCCGACGGCTTGACGATTTTTTTAGTATAAACCTGGTAGGTGTATCTCTGCCCGTCCTTTTGCAGGTAAAAAGTATCGCCGGCCTCCAGTCTGTTAAGCAACACAAAGGCGAACTTATACTTACCCCTGTTAAGAATATTGTTTGACGAGTGGCCGACAATCACCACATTGCCGTTTTGACCGGGTGTAGCGGTATCGGCATAGTGTACGACTCCCCGCTCCAGTCCTTGCTCCACAGCTGTCTCGTTTATAGTGTTAACGTCATAAACAACCGGAATTTCGACGTTAATTTTAGGAATTATTACCTCTGGCTGGCTACCGACATTGCCATTGGCGATGATAGGAATATTCGAGACATTGCGGCTGGGCTGGATAAACGGAGCGATAATCCGCTCATTAAAGAAGCTAAACAAGAAAATTAGCAGCACTATACTGCCGGTAGCCAGCCCGAACAGTAGTGAATGTAGCGTTTGATGAGGTGTAGGTTTATGGGTGCGAGGTTTAGGTTTAGGTTGTGCTCGCCTAGCTTTGTGGGGTTTTACAATATGTTTTTTGGGTGCTGGACGCTCAAATAATTCCTCGGCCGGCGCCGGAGTAGCTTGTGTACGTGCTACAGCCGGATGATGAGCGGTCTGTTCGTGGGTCGTGTAAAATTCCTGCCAAACCTGGTGCTTATCTGCGTCGCTCAGTCCGGCATAATATTCGTGCCAGGCGGTTTGGATTTCGTGCAGGGGCCGGCCGGAATTAGTCAGGTTATAGATAAATTCTTGGTGTCTGGAATGAGGCGCTTGATTGTTTTGTTCTTCAATAACCTCGACTTCATCTTTAACGCTGGGCTCATGGCCATAGGCCGCATCAACCTTCTTACGAATTAAATCAGCCGCCGGATTATCATCATCCGACTGCTTCCCACCTTTACGATTATCACCCGGCAAAGGTAAGGACGCACTGAACTGGTCGCGGTGTTTGTTGTCATCCATACAAAATGCTCAGCTTTTATTGTACAATAACTCCTGTATTTTGGCTGAACGGCGCCCTGGTGGAATTGGTAGACACGCTGGACTCAAAATCCTGTGAGGGCAACCTCGTGACGGTTCAAGTCCGTCGGGCGCCACCAATACAGTAGTTCTATTATTTAGTTGAATAAGAATACATTGAGGTTGTAAGGGCCTCAAAGTGCTTTTCGGGTTGTTGGATAGACCACACTGCCCCGTAGGCGGCTAGCTCTGCTCCAATCTTATCCCCTGATACCTTTGTGGTGCTGACATTGTCTTTGTTACAGACGATTATATTTTCGGAGTGCTCCGTTACTATTGATGCCTCCATCCCAGATGTCCAAATACTTAACATGTTAAGTATTTGATTCAAGTCTGCTTGCTGTTTAATTACCGCTTTAGGCTGGGCCAGCTTTTGCAGCTGGGATATGTTGCCCACGATAACGGTTCCATCTCTTGCTGATAATAGTTCTGAATCATTAACAAAATAATCCAGGCTATCCCCTGTTAGGACCAACGGCTCCTGATATTTTTGGACAAAGCTGTGTAGCAAAATTTCGGTCTCGGAATTGCGCCCCAAATCGCCGGCCAACAATACACCGTCCGACCACGCTGCTAGCTCAAGCAGTTCGCCCAAGGCTTTGCGGCCAAAGCTGCCTATCGGCGTACTGGCAGCATATTCGGCCTCCGGGAAAACCTTAGACAGCATTTTTTGTAGCGAATCCGGTAGAAGCACCCTTACGGTCCCAGCTCCGGCCTTTACTGCCGCCGAATATGCCGTTGAAACCTCATTAAAGCTCTGCTGGTGTCCGCCGATAATCAATAACTTGCCGGCGTAGCGCTTATTTAGCGGCCTATCCCAAAGCATTGACTCAAATAGCGGCTTGCCGGGCGACTGTTTAAGCCAATTCATAGCCCTTTCCCGCCTTGTTCAGCTCATAAACCATGTTCTTGCGCTCAATTACGATTTTCCAGCCCTCGGCTTTGGCATGGTCGAACAGTTCTTTTTCAGGGTTGAAGGCTACCGGTTGTTCAACTAGCTCGAGCATCTTGATATCGGAGGCACTGTCACCAACGGCTATACTCTGCTCAAAGCTCAACTCATGCCTACTGACTAAATCTTTTAGCACCTTGTCTTTGTTAAATATTGGGGTTGTGCCCTGACCGACAAACCTACCATTCTCATATTTGTCTTGTTTGGCCACAAAGTCATCAAAGCCATAATACTCGGCCATTTTTGAAATTACTTGGGACTGCGAACCCGATATAGCTAGCAGCACATAACCGCTGGTCTTTAGCTCTTTAAGCAGGCTACGCGTGTAGGTATAGACCTGGTCCTTATACTCATCGAAAGCCGCTTGAGCAGCCTTTTCAAACTGCTCTTCTGATACCTCCGCTAATATCTCGCCATAAATTTCGACCAGCTTCATTTCATATTGCTTGAATGATTCGGTGTTTTCGCGGCGCTTCCAAACCATGCGGGCATCTTTAATGGCTTGGAATTTAACCGGCGCGATAAAGCCCAAGCTCACAAGCTTGTCAGCAATGGCATGGTAAAGCTGCCACCTTATCAGCGTGCCATCAATATCAAAGGCCGCAAACTTTCTCCCCTGCTTGTCCATTCCTTGATTATACAATCTAAATACAGCATCTGGATGCAGTACAAGGAAGTGGCGAAGCACGGACTGAAGCTGTATTTAACATACTGCGAAGGAGTACTGGAGCCGCTGACGCAGTAATTCGCCAGAGACACCAGGGGTGCAAGCAGTTTCTATGGTTGGCAGGCTGGTGTGGTGCGGTTTTTTTAGATGTTTTTAGGCAGTAAATCGATATAAGGTTGCGGATTTTCGTATAAATCGTCATGCATTCCGGGCACTGTGCGGTAATAAACGTTCTTGTAAGGAGCTAGGGCGACGTGGATAGTAGCGGTGCACATAGTGTCGTTCTCGTTACGAACGATTAAGACATGCTTATCTTTTAGTACATTCAGGAAGTCGAGTTTGTTATCGTTCTTAAACGCCATCAGTATATAGCCGGGTTTAGTAACGATGTATGTAAGCTCCCAAATTATTTTCTGGAAGGTATATTTTAAGCCGTACTTCTTATTAATCTTTTTGGAATTAGAGATCTTTTCTTCCCACAGTCTCTTCCATAACGATTTGCCCGGCCAGTATGGCGGGTCGACCAAAATGAAATAATTAGCAGGAGTTTTTAGCGGTAAATCATAGCAGGCTGTGGAATGAGCGATAACCGCATCGGCGTCCTCGTATTTACTAGTCTCAAAACCACTAGACTCCAGTGCTTGTTTAAGTAACAGCGTGTGTCGCTCACCTTCGGTTAAACCCGGTTTTATACAGACGTAAACCATTTATGCTTACTTTATATATTTAATTCTACACTAATCGGACAGTGGTCGCTGCCCATCATCTCCGGATGTATCTCAGCCGCTCTGACATTCGACTTGAGTTTGGATGAAACCAAAAAGTAATCTATCCGCCAACCGACATTCCGGGCCCGGGCGTTGGCAAAGTGGCTCCACCAGGTGTAATAGCCATTTCCCTGCTTAAAAATCCTGAATGTATCCACAAACCCGGCAGCCAGCCAATTATCAAACCCGCCTCTCTCCTCGGCGGTAAACCCCTTCTTGCCGACGTTAGGTTTGGGGTTGGCCAAATCGTCTTCGGTATGCGCCACATTCATATCGCCGCAGTAAACCACCGGCTTTTTCTTTTGCAAATCGGCACAGTAGGCCGTAATTGCCTTATCCCAATCCTGTCTGAGAGGTATGCGCGTTAAATCGTCCTTGGCATTAGGCGTATAGGCAGTGACTAGATAGAAATCGTCGAATTCAGCGGCGATAACTCGGCCTTCGCCGTTAGAATCACCGTAGTTGTCGGCTGCTAGGCCGCTGGCCTTTATATATTTTTCCGGCAAGTCGTTAACAATTACTTTGGGTTTAACTTTGGTGAATATTGCTGTGCCAGAGTAGCCCTTTTTTTGGGCTGAGTTCCAGTATTCCTCATAGCCTTCAAAATCGATTTCGGCTTGGCCCTGCTCGGCCTTAGTCTCTTGCATACACAAGATATCGGGCTGATGCTTAGCCATAAATTCTTGTATCGCGCCTTTACGTACCACCGCTCTTATACCGTTAACATTCCAGGAATATATCTTCATCTTGCTAATTTACTGGCTTCCCTTTCTTGCTGGCGGCGCTTGATAGTCTCGCGCTTATCATAAAGTTTCTTGCCGCGGCCAACTGCTATTCTGAGTTTAATATATCGGCCATGGGTCAAAAGTTCTAGCGGAATAATTGTTTGGCCGCTTTGCTTAGCTGCGATTAGGTCATCGATTTCTTTGCGCTTAGCCAGCAGTTTGCGGCTGCGTGACTGGTCGTTTTCGGCGATAGGAACTCCTGAACTACTGCTCACCTGGGCGTTGATGAGCCAGAGCTCATCGTTCTTCTCGGTCACGTAGGCGCCGTGCAGCTGGCCGTGGCCCAACCTCAAGGCTTTAGTCTCAGCTCCGGTCAGTTGCAGACCCACTACTAAAGAATCACCCAGCTCGTAATCAAAACGAGCTCGGCGGTTAGTGATTTTACCGGGGGTCTGAGACTTCTTTCTCATCCCCTTATTTTACTCTAGTTATGGCTTAATTGTTGGTTCTCGGCTTGTGATTCGGCGACGGCCTGTTTCACTTCGTTCCAGATGCCCGGTTGGTTTTTATCAACTTTGAGCCAATACCACCACTCAGCTCCCCACAGATTAATACTGCGCATGCCAGTGGACTCACCGTAACTTATCCGATTTTTCATTCGCTCAGGGTTCATGGATTTATACATCTCCTCGACCGATAGGTCTTTGAGGTCTTCGCCATTGGGGGCCCACGACTCAGCCTGCAGCTCGTGAATAACCATGCTTTTACCGGTGAAAATCTGACCCCAGCCGGCTAGGGCCGAGTAAAACCAAGCTGGTAGCGGGTATTCAAAATAGCGATGAGTGAACGTTGCGTCCCAGACCCGCTTGTAAACGGATATACCAAATACATCCGGAGTTGGCGCGCCCACTGGGATACCTACCCAGTTGTTGCTGCGGCTGATGATTATCGGATGATTGCCGTCCAGCTGTTTAACCATATTAAATTCATCCACCAGCCGTTGGCGGTCAAAGTTCTTGCACTCGCCAAAGACTTTCATAAAGAACTCATTCTCCAGCTGATAACTACTTAGCGCCGGGTTATTTTTGTAGCGGTCCACAGTTGCCTCGATAAACTTGTTGAGCTGAGGGCGCCACTGGTTCTCTGGCGCCGCTATGTTGGCCCAATCCGGCTCGTGGCACTCCGGCCAGCGTGGTTGGCGCAGGCCAATAGCTAAAGTCACCTTGGCGTTATGCTCCTTGGCCATTTCCATCTGCCAATCAAGATTAGAAAAGTCGTACTTGCCCGGCGTAGGCTCAATCTGGTTCCAGTAACTTACCAAGCGGATATTTTTGATATTCAAATCAGTCAAAATCGCGTCTAGCGTCTGCTTGGGGTCGAGCCCAAAACTCTGGGCGTAATCCGAAATAAAAGTGGTTCCCAGCTCGAGCGGCTCGTTCTTATGTTTCTGCACATACCACTGCCCAACAGCAAAGCTCAAGGCTGTAAACAACACTACTACAGACATAATTACGAACACTATGCGGCGCAGTATTCCGTGGTGCCAAAAAAACGCCCAAAATCTGGACAACCAGTAGCCCGGGCTCTTTTTGTTAGTGCTCAAGGTTTTAACCTTTTTATCAGTTTTATCGTGCTATCCTTATAGTGCTTATTTGCATAACATATATGTCAAACAAATCGCTTACGCTTGCTATAGTTATACCAGTTTATAACGAACAAAACTACCTGGCTGCCTGCTTGGACTCCATAGCCGCGCAGTCCATTAGGCCTAATGAAGTAATTGTTGTTGATAACAACTCGACCGATGACACCGTAGAAATCGCTAACTCCTACAGTTTCGTAAAATTGATAAGCGAGACTAATCAGCACCAGTCATTTGCCCAAAAAACCGGGTTCGATGCCGCCAATTCCGATATTATTGGGCGGATTGATGCTGATAGCGTATTGCCGGTTAACTGGGTTAAAAATGTCAAAAATCATTTTGAGAACAACCCCCAGACCGTTGGCGTAACCGGCGGCACCAAACCATACGACATGTCATCGGCTAAAGCCGGCAGTTTTGGCTTTAGATTCTTTATAAACCTAGCCAGCGGAGTCGCCGGCACTCGGATGCTGTGGGGCGCAAATTGTGCTGTCCGTAAGAGTGCTTGGGAACAGATTTCAGGCAAAGTTCTTACCAGAGGCGACATTTGGGAAGATTACGACTTGGCTTTTTGTATTGCACCATACGGCCAAATATCTATGATTGACTCAATCGACATCGATAGTTCCTTCCGCTCGATTCGCAAACCGCTTATTACCCAAACCCGTTACCAGTTCCGGGCAGTGCGGACTTTTTATTTCAGGACCAGCTTAGCCAGAACCGCCCTGTTCTTTAGCGCCTGGACCAGCCTATTCCTGCTATTCATCCCGGTGATGATAGACAAATACATCTTAGTCCCGGCCATGGGCTATCTCCGGTCCGGCAAAGCCCGGTCCAATGCCCGCGACATTGTGCAGCTAGAATCAGAATAGTAATCTTAAGTTATGACTAAAGCCAAACCCGTCGTATCGGTAGTAATTCCGGCATATAACGAAGCTACCTACATCGACAGATTGCTAGATGCCTTAACCAAGCAAAGTTTCGAGCCGTTTGAAGTGATAATTTCCGATGCCCAATCCAAAGACGGAACCAAAGACGTCGTAGGAAGCTTTAAGGATAAACTGGACATCAAATTCTTTGAAGCGCCGCCCAAAGGTCCGGCTTACGGCCGTAACCAAGGCGCTAAGCACGCCCAGGGCGACTGGCTGTTGTTTTTTGACGCCGATGTCGATTTAGACGAGCCCGATTTTATACAAAAACTGGTCAGCGGCGCTGAAGCTAAAGGCTGGAGTACTTCGAGCGGCCAGCTCAAAGTTAACGGCGGCTCATTCTTGGCCAAGCTGGGCCATTCGCAAGGGTATCTTAATTTCATGGCGCACACCAAGCATCCCATAATGCAGGGGTATTGCATGCTGACCAAACGAGAAGTATTTGAAAAGCTAAATGGCTTTAACGAACAGATAAAATACGGAGAAGACAACGATTATGCCACCCGCTCCGGCAAGTACGGGCTTGGTTTTGTTAAAAACGCACACTACTTGGTGGACCCAAGGCGTTACGACCAAGAGGGTTGGAGCTTGCTGTTTAAAAACACCAAACATGAGATTTATCGTCTAACCCACGACTTTAACTTCGAGCAAAATCAAACCGCTTACCACTTTGGGGAGCACAAACAGCGTGATAATAAATAACTGGCAAAGATACGCCAAACACCCCCGAGTCATTCAATTTGCCGAATATATGGTGGGCGGCGGCGTCTATTTTTGGGGCGGACTGTTGGTGTTTTCAGTCTGTTACAACTTGTTCCACTGGCCGTGGTATATAGCCAAAGTCTTAGCCGATATTCTGGGTTGGAGCGCTAATTACTTAATCCAGCGTTACTGGGCGTTTTATGATTCCAAGCTCAAAGGCCAAGACGGCTGGGTGATTACCAAATTCGTAATTGTAAACGGCATCGATTTATTCATCGATTACGCAATCGTCTGGGCCTTCGTTCACAATGGAATAACTCCTTATGTGGGCTTCTTTGTCTCGGCCGGCTTCACCACAGTTTGGGACTACCTCTGGTACCGCTTTTGGGTGTTTAAACCCAAAAAATCATAGACTGTTGGTTTGTTTGCGGCCGTTGGACTCTACGGTGACTTGGCATTTAGCCCACAAACCTTTTTTGGCTGCCTGGGCGTTGTTTTCGCCAGCCTGGAACTCGCTGGATTTTTCAAATGGGAATTGGGTGTAGGCAAAGGCGTAGCCGTTACTAATAAGTTCGGTTTCTATCATCCTGCCATCCGGCAGATAAACATAGCGCAGCAAGCGGTTATAACGGTCGCGGTTGGTATCTAGCGGGTCGGCCTGCAAGCGGACCTTATTTTGGCCGATTAACTGTTTAGTAAATGCTGCTGCCTCCGGTCCGTAGCATTGCACTGGCGTATTTGGCTTGTGGGTTTCCGGAGTGTCGATGCCTATCATCCGTATTGTCTCTACAGAGCCATTCATATTAACGGCTATGGTATCGCCATCCACAAAGTGGTCTATGCTGTATAGCCCCGGCTGGTTTTGCTGGAGGCTCTGACCGCTATTTTTTAACAAGTTTTGGTGCGAGGCTACAAATAGCACCAAATAGACGACCACCAAAATGACCAGCAAGGCCAATCTACTAAATAGCTTACGTCGCCGCTCGTAATCCATAGGAGTTAATTATACCAACAACCTTTTCATGGATTGTCTGAGCGTATAATCATTGAAATATGAACGAAGGTCCAAAGATTCCATTGTGCAATCATTGCCCACAGTTGCGCAGTAATGCCGATGAACAGACTAGGATTGAATTACGCGACCAAGCCGGCGAGCTGATGTACGGTCCGGATATTTCTATTCAACCTAGTGATGTCGGCGGTATTTTAATGCGGGAGAATGAAGGAATCAGTCAATCGACAGCCTATTTTGTGTTGGACTGTCTTGGAAAAATTTCCAGGAACAATTGCGGGACTTGCTCTGTTGGCAAAACCGAAACCGATTTCGGCATTATCCACAGGCCAAGATCCCCGCACTCATAGCAGTTTTCACAGGCTTTTCACGCATCTGTAGAACAACTTTTCACACACTTTTCACGCGTGCTAGAAATCGATGCCTTTGTTGGCCAGGTATTTGTCGTCGAAATGGTGGCGGATTTTGGTCATGTTGGTGGCAATATCGACTAGTGGCAAGTATTCCTCCGGGAAGTTGCGGCCGGTTAGGCACAGGCTGGTCTTGGGCGATTTATCTTTGATGAGCTTTTTTATATCGGCTTTGGAAATAAGTTTATGGTGCACGGCGTTATTAATCTCATCGCAGATCACGATGTCGAACTTGCCGCTGGTGGCGGCTTTGTAGGCCTTGTCGTAAGTCCTTTGGGCGGCCTTTTTATGCTCGGCCTCACTAACACCCTTGGCGCTAATGTCGCCGGCGTTATAAAAGCCTTTGCCGCCCTTATAAAACAGTAATTTGGATTTGAATACCGGTTGGATTTTGTAAATAAAATCATGCTCTCCAACATTCCAAGTCTTGATGAACTGGATGTAGGCGGCTTTCCAGCCATTGCCCAGCGCCCTGGCTAGTAAACCAACACTGGCGCTGGTTTTACCCTTGCCTTCGCCTGTGTAGACGACCACAACGGAAGCTTTTGTTTTATAATCCTCGAACGCCATGACTATCTCATTAAGTGGTGCGCTCTGAGCGCGCCGTCTAACTTTGCTCTCTCGAATCCCAATAAATATTCATCGCCCACCCTAACAATCGGTATTGCGCTCCAGCCGGTTTTTTGGGCAACTGCCATGCCGGCCTCATGGTCTTTATCAATATTGATGTATTCAAAGGGAATTTTTAGGCCGTTTAGGTAGTCTTTCATCATATGGCAAGGCGGGCACCACTCGGCGCCGTAGATAGTGATAGAGTTGTCTGGTTTGTCCATATTTCCCCTTTTGGATTTATAGTATATCAAACCTCTTGCGGCTATTTGCTAACTGTTGTAAATTCGCAACTTGTGTTTTGGTCGATTAAATCTTATAGTAGGCCTCAGATAAATAAACCTGGGAGGAATCATAAAAATGTTTAAAGTAAATCGGCTATCGGTAGCGCCAATCTTGGCTGAGTTTATAGGCACCGCCGCGCTAGTGATGGTGGCGCTTATCTTGGGCCAGACCACCGCTGTATCTTATTTCATCGCTACCAGTATGGCCGCAGCCGCCGTAGTTGTCTTTGCGCTGTTTAGCTATATTTCCGGTGCGCACACTAACCCAGCTATCACCTTTGGTATGTGGACTGCCCGTAAAATAGGCACTCTGCGTGGCATAACTTATGTTGCCGCCCAGTTACTTGGCGGTGTCGCCGCTTGGCAACTGTTCCAGTACCTGACTAATCACACTATGCACGCCCGGGCAGCTACATTCAGCACGCCGGTTTGGTTAGCAGAAGTAGTTGGTACCGCCGTACTAGGTATGGCCTTTGCCGCTGCTTTATCTAAGAAGTTCGAGTCGATGTACTCAGCCGTTTTGGTTGGCGCCGCCTACTTTGTGGGCATTGTAATTGCCGCTACCGCATCATCCGGTTACATTAATCCGGCTATCGCTTTGGGCTCACGCGCCTGGAGTTCTGCCTACGTGCTTGGACCGCTGGTTGGCGCGCTCATAGGCGTAAACTTGTACTACTTTATGTCCGGCGCTCGCGATGATGCGGCTAAGTCTTCCAGCAAAGCGGTATCAACTGTTAGCAAGCCAAAAGCTACCAGCTCAAAAGGCGTAGTGGTTAAGCGGACAACTGTGCGCAGTCGCAAAGCTTCAACTCGCGCTTAATCGTTACAGATTACTACTTAAAAAACCGGCTTCCTTAGCCGGTTTTTTTGTTGGCTATCAAATCCTCTTCGAACTGCCGGATACCATCTATATCTTGAGTGTAGCGGCTAATATCCGGGAGGTCCAGGTTGATGATTTTTGCCCAGACGGCTTCAACCAACTTTGTGAGCCTAGCCACATCTTCATTAGTTGGCTGGTAAGCCAAACACAGCCCCCTAGGACTGTCGGCTTCCACGTAAACCATCTGGCATTCAATTTTGTCCGATTGGCGGAATGAGGCGCGTCTGGAGGCTAATAGCGCGTAGAAAATCAGCTGAGTTTTGTGTTTATAAGCTTTGACGGCTTGGGTTTTGTCGTTGGTAGATAAGCTGGTTAGCGGCCGGCCGGTTTTGTAATCGATAATTCGCAAACCGTCTTCCAAACGGTCTACCCTGTCCAGCTTGCCGCCAATTACGGCTTTATCCAGCCGGATATTTTTGTAATTTTGCTCCGGCAGACTGCCGACTGGGAGTTGGTACTTGTAGTTGTCGAATAATCTTGTGATTAACCGCTCGCCTTGGGCTTTATAGCGTTTAAAGTCAGATTCCACCATCTGTTCGGCGCTTAAGGCCCGGGCAAAGTCTTTTTTAACAGCGGCTAAGCTAAAACTATCTTTATTAACTGCTTTTTGGGCGGTTTCCAGCGCGCTGTGAATCGCTGTTCCGAAAGATAAACTGGGCGTTTTGGCCTCCGGCAGGCGCAGTAAGTTGCGCTCCTTGAAATATTGCGGTCCGCCCTTAGTAACATCTAAAAAGTTTAGCAAAGCTGTGACGCTTAAATTGTAGGTTTCCAGCCTGGATTTGAGCATCTCCAGCTCGGCACCGTCGGCCAAATCCGGCCAGCGCAAGTTTTCTTCTATTATGCTGATTAACTCTATCCGGCCCTCTTCGGTGACTTGCCGGACATTAAAAGCGTTTTGGACAATTGGGCTGACAGCCACAGCTTGCCCGGCATGGTCCTGATGGTAGGCGCTGACGAACAGTGATGAGATCGCCCGGGTGGCGGCGACATACATCAGTCTTACAAAGTCGTCAAAATCGTCCTGGGCGGGACGTAGTGGTAAGTTGGCGGGCGGTTTGCGACCGCCTTTTCTGGGCTGCCAGTTATTGTCGATAGCATCAATGATGTAGACCTGGTCGAACTCCAGGCCCTTGGCCTTGTGGACTGTCAGTAGTTGTACGGCGTGGCTGCCGGTTATAAATGGCGACTCATCGGCGACTATACGGTTATTCTCACGGTTTATGTCAATAAATCTGACAAAGTCTTCAACACCGGGATTGAGGCCGGCCGAAAATTCATGAACAAGCGAACGTAGTAGCTGGATAGCCGATAAACCGTGAAAATAAATATTTGGGTCATTGGCCGAGCTGTTGGCATAATAATCGCGCAGCGGCGATCTGAATTCGCCAGCCGGCCTAAGGCCTAGGAGCTGTTCGACGGTTATTGCCAGCGGCTGAGAATCGGCGGCCTGGGCTTGCCAGAGCAGCCATTCGCCAATTGATGAGAGTTGCTTGTCCTTGTTTTTTAGCAAACTATCCAGCCACTCGGGTTTTTGGGCATTATCTAGCGCCATTCGCCACAACTTGGCCGGTTCTATGCCCCACATTCGGTGTCTGATAACCTGGTGGAGCAACGAATTAACTTCTGATTTATTGCCGCGCTGGACAGCCAACAGTAACTTCATCAAAAGATAAGTTTGATTAACGATTTCATGATTTAAAATGTTGCTTTGTTGCTCGTAGCGCACCGGTATGCCTAGGCCCTGTAAAACACCTGTCATTCTAATGAGGCTATCGTGGCTCCGGGCTAGTACTGCAACAGATACGTCGGGCCTGTAGCTGTCTTTTATCTGCTGGCCGACCCGGCTTAACTGTAATTCCCGAGAGGAATAAGAAATAGCCTTAATATTGTCCTGGGCTTTGGGCGGTTTAGCGGCAACTAACTCCTTGTTTAATGATGTATCTACGCTAACAAGCCGGCTTTCGGCCTGGTCGATAATTTTCCTAGATTGGTCCAGGATGGTCTGACTGGAGCGGTAATTATCAGTTAGCACTACGAATTTGGCCATCGGATAACTGCGGCGGAAATCCAGCATATTGTTGAGTTCGGCGCCATTGAATTTATAAATGGATTGATCGTCGTCGCCAACAGCCATTAAATTCGGCCGGCCGTTGGCAGTATGGTGATTGGCCACCAAATGGGCCAGCCGCATCTGGGCTGGATTGGTGTCTTGAAATTCATCAATCATGACGTAGCTGTAGCGCTCCTGGGTGTCAGCCAGAATTTTGGGTGTTTGCTCCAGTTGAGATATGGTCTCGACCAACATATCAGCATAGTCGTAAAAGCCGCGTTCGTGCAGAGCTTGACGGTACTCGGCGTAGACATCGGCTAGCTTTAACCACCAGTCATTGCGACGGCGTTCATCGAACATGCCCTTTTGGCCGTCAACAGTCTGGACCCAGCGGCGTTTCCAGGAGCTGGTATGGCTAGCTTTGCCGCTGGCTTCGTCTTTGGCGATAGCTTGGCTTAAACTCTCCTCAATAACTTCGGATAATGGAACTAGCGGTGCAATATTGACCTTGATGCCCATTGCGGGGAGATGACTGACTTTATCAGCTAGCTTGTCTAAGTTCTTCGCGTTAACTCTTTCGCTAGTGATATCAACCATTTGCGGCTCGATAATGTCTAGATAAGCCAGATTGCCCTTTATAATTGCCCGAAGCTTAGCCGGCGTTAAGCCGGCGTCTTTGGCCAGTTTTATGGAGTTTTGGATTTCGTTTAATAGGGTATATTGACCGGCGAATTTTAGCGCCAGCGGATTATCCAGGTGTAGTTTTGAGACTATCGATTCGATAATATCCAGCTGCAGTGACTCGGGAGCGATTGTTAAGCTGGCGGCATTCCAAAAGTAATCAGGATAAGAGTTCATGATATCGCCGGCAAAACTATGGAAAGTAGCTACTTCCACCCTGGCGCCATCTGCCCCCGCCAGCTCAATAATTCGGTTCTTCATATTGACTGCCGCTTTGTTGGTGAAGGTCAAACAAAGGATATTGGAGGGCGAAACATCAGCGGTCTTAATTATGTGGGCTACACGAGTGCTGAGTAGCTGGGTTTTGCCGGTACCGGGTCCGGCAATAACTAGTACTGGTCCGTCAATCTGCTTGACGGCCTTAAGCTGCTCCGAATTAAGCTCTCCCAGAGCTTTTTGGTAGCTATCCACCCCTTAATTATCACACAAAACTATTTGTTGCGGGGACGGCCAAGCATCAAGAACAAATAACTCCAGGCCAGTACGGCTAGCCAGGCCGCGACGGCGATAGCGGTATAGGAGCTCACCCGATCTTCGTAGGGTTTGAGGGATTGGCCGGTGATTATAAAGCCATCCTCGGGACTACTTCCATACTTCACTACCCTGGTGGCCAACCTGACACCTTCCTGCGGCTCCCAAGTGAAGTGGTCGGTCTCGTTAGCGTTGGTGTAGCTGAAAACACCGTTTGGCGGCAACGGAGTAGTGCCGTTTAGGGTCGCCGAACTGGCTAGCACGTGCTTCGAGCCATCAGTGATTATCATAAATACTGAATTATCAGACTGTAGGTTAGTTTTTAGCGACGGGACCACATCCGTTGCGTTTGAACCGGCTTGGAGCTCCTGCTTGGCCACTTGAGCTGTAGTAAGAGGCAGGTCATCAGCTGAGAGACGAGTTGCTTGTTGAACCATAGCGTAGGATGCCCCCAAGATAAGTGTCGCTACACCCATTACACCTATCCACACTCTGAGGTGATAGTTGGCCAGTGGATTTCTCATTAGCCTATTGTAGCAAAATGCCGCTTAAGCTTCTTTGCGATCGAGGACTAACCAAGTCCAATCAAATTGATTCAGATCATCGGCTTTATGATTCTCAGAGCTGGTGGTTTTCCACTCAGCCGGACTGTAGCTAAAGTGGGTGTCGCCCTCGACTTTAGTGTGGACCTTTGTTAGATATAGGCGTTTGGTCATCGGCAACGCCTGGCTATAGATTGCTTCGCCGCCGAAAATAAATGCTTTGTCAGCTTGTTTCACCTGGGGATGATTGAGCGCCTCGTCGAGCGAGCCTACTAGGATACTGCCTTCAGCGGTTTTATAGTCCGGATTGCGGCTTATCACAATGTTGGTTCTGCCGGGCAAAGTTATACCTATCGAGTCATGGGTCTTGCGCCCCATAATTAGCGGATAACCCATAGTTACTTTTTTAAGGTTGGCAAAGTCTGCCGGTAGGCGCCAAGGAATTTTGCCATTTTTACTGATTACATCGTTGTCAGAAGTGGCTACAATGGCGCAGAGCAACATAGTTTCGCCTATACCGCTATCGGCGCGCTTATGGCCGGGTCCGGGTCGTAGCCAATCAGTTCAAAGTCTTCAAACACAAATTCGTCAATATTCTTTACAGCCGGGTTGATTTTCATTTGGGGCATTTTTTTCGGCTTGCGCTTGAGCTGTTCGTCAACCTGTTTCAAGTGGTTTAGATATAAATGGGTGTCGCCAAGGGTATGAACGAACTCGCCGGGTTTAAGGCCGGTGACTTGGGCAATCATTAACGTTAGCAACGAATAACTAGCAATATTAAACGGTACTCCAAGAAATGTATCGGCGCTGCGCTGATACATCTGGCAAGATAGCTTGCCGTTGGCGACATAAAACTGGAACAACAAATGACAAGGCGGTAGTCCCGAAACCGCCATATCGTCTATATCCGCGACATTCCAGGCCGAGACGATAATCCGGCGCGAGTCAGGACTGTTTTTGATAGTATCGATAACTTTCTTAATTTGATCGATATGCTTGCCGTCCGGAGTCGGCCAATTGCGCCACTGGTAACCATACACCGGCCCAAGCTCGCCGTTCCATTTGGCAAAATCAGCATCACGTTTAATTCGCTCCGTAAATTCGGCTATCCCCTGGTTCCACTCCGGTCCGTTTGTTGGAGGTAGCTTCTTGCCCTGCTTTAACAGATAGGCCTTATAGGGCCACTCATCCCAGATGTGAACATCGTTATCCACCAGATACTTAATGTTGGTACTGCCCTGCAAAAACCAGATAAGCTCGTGAATGATACCCCTCATAAATAGCTTCTTAGTCGTCATTGCCGGGAAACCCTTGCTCAAGTCAAAGCGCATCTGGCGGCCAAATACGCTTATTGTGCCTACACCGGTTCGGTCGGCTTTTTTGGCGCCATTGGCCTTAATATCCTCCAGCAGCTCCAGGTATTGCTTCATAGTAGAAATATTATAAACCCACACTGAGCGCTTGCTTGTTGTATTTTAATCTTGATAAGCTTAAGGGTAATGGACGCTTTTTACAGGAGCTTGAAACAAAAAGGCTTCGAGGGTGATATTGATGATTCTGAGGCAACCCGCCAGCTTTATAGCCACGACGCCTCGCTGTTCGAGCTAGTACCACAGGTAGTCGTTAGACCCAAGAATGCCGGCGATATCGAAAAACTTGTGCTATCGGTGAATGAGTGCCGCGGTGAGATCCCCCATCTATCGCTGACCGGCCGAAGTGCCGGCACTGATATGTCCGGCGGAGCCATTAATGACTCAGTCCTGGTAGACTTTAGACGCTACTTCACCAAGATAAATAGCGTTAGCGAACACGCTGCTCATACACAGCCGGGTGTCTTATATAAGGATTTTGAAGTCGAAACCCTGAAGCACCACGCGCTTATGCCGACCTATCCGGCATCGCGCGACCTAGCCAGCGTCGGCGGCTTGGTCAACAATAACTCCGGAGGTGAAAAATCACTAGAATACGGCAAAACCCAAAATTTTGTGCGCGAGCTTAAAGTGGTTTTTTCTGATGGCGTTGAACGAATTGTTAAGCCGCTGAATAAAGATGAACTCGATAAAAAAATGAAGCAGAAAGACTTTGAAGGCGAGCTTTATAGAAAGATGTTCCATTTGCTAGATGAGAATTATGACTTGATAAAATCGGCAAAACCAAAGGTTAGTAAAAATTCCACCGGTTACTATTTGTGGGATGTCTGGAATCGCGAAACCGGAGTTTTTGACCTAACCCAAGTAATTTGCGGCGCCCAAGGCACGCTTGGGCTTGTAACTGACATTAGATTCAGTCTTGTTAAGGCCCGGCCTCATTCCGGCCTGTTAGTATTGTTCTTGCGCGATATTGATGACCTTGGCGAGCTGATACCCAAAGTCCTGTCTTATAAACCGGCTACTTTTGAGTCTTTTGATGACCAAACACTGTGGCTGTCAATTCGCTTTATGCCAAGCTTTCTTAAGATGTTGGGTTTAAGACGTTTTCTGCATCTGGTTTTTAGCTTGATACCTGATGGTCTGCAACTTTTGCGCGGGATTCCCAAGCTAATACTTATGGTGGAGTTTAACGGTGAGACAGAAGGAGAGGTGCGGCAAAAAATTCGCGATTTGCATAAAGAACTTGGCAGCCAACGAGCGCGCTATGAAATAAACGGCTTTGAGGAGGACCCAAACGAAGCCGCTTCGGAAAAATTCTGGCTGATGCGGCGCTACAGCTTCCAGTTGCTGCGTTCTAAGGTTAAAGACAAGCACACCGCGCCCTTCATTGATGACTTTATTGTTAACCCTGAGTACCTTACCGAATTCTTACCCAAATTGCGTTTAATTATAAAAAAATACAAACTGTTCGCCACCATAGCCGGGCATATGGGTGATGGCAATTTTCATGTTATTCCGTTGATGAAGATTGAGGAACCGAGCGAGAGGGCTAAGCTGGAGCCGGCTATGAAAGAAGTCAATGCCCTGGTCTTGAAGTATAAAGGCAGTTTAAGTGCCGAGCACAACGACGGCATGGTCCGCGGGCCTTGGCTGACGCAAATGTATGGCCCCAGAGTGGTTGATCTTTTCAAACAGACCAAACGTATCTTTGACCCGTCCAATATTTTTAATCCGCACAAAAAGACTGACGCCAGCTGGGACTTCTCCCTAAAGCATATAAGAGAACACTTTTAGTTCTGGTCGATGCCGGCCAGAGCGGCTTGGATTTGGCTGTAATCACTGAGTCCGAAGGCTGGTATTAGCGCGCTTTGGCCGTAAACCGTGGTGTAGCTGGCGAGATAGTTCTTCCCGTTGAAATCCCGCAAGCTTAGCGACTGCAGACTTGCGGTCGGGATAGAATTGAATAAACCGAATAATGGCCGAGCTTCTGATAAAGTGACGTCGGTCTTGAGATTATCCGCGGCCGCATTAAGCAACTGTCCGTTTTGTCTTGGATTTAGAATAATTTTCCAGTTGAGTTTCTGTTTTATGGCCGTCAGAACCAATCTTTGGTTTTGAGTCCGGTCAAAATCGGCCTGGGCAAATCCGTATGAACCAACAGCATCGCCTCTTGCCCTGGTAAGATTCAACGCCGTTTGTCCATCGAGTTGCTGGCTGCCGTTAGCCAGCTTAAGCGGCCCGCCGTCGGCCGGGCTGATATTGGGGTCGTACAGGCCGCGCGGGTCCCTGCTCTGGATATTTACGGTGATTCCTCCTAGAGCGTTAACAGTCTCTCGGACAGAGGCGTAGTTCACTAAAACATAGTAGTTTATTGGCGTCTGGAATTTATCGGAAACAATCTGCTCCAGTAGTTCGGCGCCGCCGTCCTGGTAGGCTTCGTTTATCTTGCCGTAGCCGGAATTTGGGATATTGACGTACAAATCTCGGGGAATACTGAGCATATAGCCGGTTTTTTTGGCCGGGTTCATACTGAGAAGAATTATTGAATCGGTGAGGTTGGCACCCGGATGTCCGGGGTCATCGGCCGAATAGCCGATTAGCAGCACGTTCACCCTGCCTGAATCGGTGGACTTTAGAGTCTGCGAACTTGCCAAATCCATCAGATTGCCGGTCCCAAAGAGCTTGGAGGTGGCGTTAGAAATATTCCTGGCGTCCCAGGCGGCTATAAATATAAAACTACCCACCAACAAAATGAAGAATGCCGCTAGGATGCGTTTAAAGTACGATTTTTTCTTAGGATCAGGTTCAGTGATGCCAGTTGTACTGTCCGCCAGGGTGCTATATGACGAATAACGCTGAACGGCTGGTTCAACTAGCCCGCTATTTGCGTTTTGCTTCTTAGATTTTCTGTCCATAGCTATTTATATGAAGGTAATATGACAGTGAATGTCGAGCCTTTGTCTGGCGAGCTTTCTACAGTTATGTAACCTTTGTGGGCTTTAGCAATCTGCTTAGCGATTGCCAGCCCCAGACCGTAGCCGCCCGCGCCGCTTTTAGTTCTTGAGGCATCGGTTCTATAGAAACGCTCAAAAATATGAGGCAGTTCGGCGGCGGCGATTCCCATGCCCTGGTCGCTAAACTTAACATATATATCTTTGTCCTTTTGTTTGCTAGATATATTGATTTTAGAGCCTCTAGGACTGTATTTGATAGCATTGTCTATAAGTATTGAGAATAAGTCCGTCAGCCCGTCGATATCGCCCCTAACCTGTTGCTTAGTGAACTTCTTGCTAATAGAAATCGACTTTTTGGCAGCTGCTCTGGCTTGCCGCTCAACGGCAATACTCAGTGGATCATCAAGGTTGATAAGCTGAGCGTCAGTTAAATCACCATTTCCATTGGCTAGCCGCAGCAATCCTTCAGCCAGTGACTTGAGCTTGCCCACCTCCTCCAAGTTGCTTCTAATCAACATTAGGGCGTCGTCTTTAGTGATTTTTGGATTACGCAGGGCGACTTCATTCTCTGTCTGGATTGCTGTTAGGGGCGTTCTCAACTCGTGTGAGGCGTCGGCTGCAAAGCGGCTCTGGGCTTTAAGAGCCTTTTCAATCGGTTCGAGTGTCCGGCGGGCTAAAGCGTAACTTATTGCTCCCCCGGCGGCTAATACCATAAGGTTAAAAACCAATAAGTTGCCTCTCAGCTTGGCGGTATCCTCGTCCAGCTGGTGCGTGCGCAAGCGTTTGTATATGTCAAAATCATTCGGACCCAGAAAATTATTGAAATAACCGAGCTGCCGGTTGACATTATGCTCAAGCTGATTGGCCGCGGATCGGTAGAGCAAACCGCTAAACACCAGGCTAATGGCCATTATGATGGCTAGATACCAGAGGGTGAGTTTTAGCGCGGCGTTATGGAACATCTTGCTTAATCTTTATAGCCTATACTGTAGCCGAATCCGCGGCTGGTGTGCAGAATTGGTTTATCAAACGGTTTGTCGATTTTGTTTCTGAGATAGCCCATGTAAACCTCAACCGTGTTGGGTAAAATATCTGAATCAAAGTCCCAAACGTGGGATATTATGTTTTCTTTTGACAGTATTCGTCCGGAGTTACGCATCATGTACTCAAGTAGCGCGAATTCTTTAGCGCTGAGCTCTATTCTTTCACCGCCCCTGAGTACCTCATAGTTAACTGTATCTAAGCTTAAATCCCCGACTTTTATGGTGTTGTCTTGGGTTTCGCTGGGTCGGCGCATTAAGGCTCTGATGCGAGCCAGCAGCTCCTCAAAAGAAAATGGCTTAACCAAATAATCATCGGCACCGGAATTTAGACCCTCTACCCTGTCTTTTATCTGGTCTTTGGCGGTCAGCATTAAAATCGGCGTGTGAATGTTGGCCGCCCTGACTTTCCGGCAGATTTCCAAGCCTTCAACTGAGCCAGGCAGCATCCTGTCGATGACCATTACATCGTAAGTCTCGTTAAGTGCGGAACCTAGCCCGCTGTCACCATCATACTCAACATCAACGGCGTATCGCTCCTGCTCTAGCCCCTGCTTAACAGCGTTGGCTATCTTATGCTCATCTTCGATAACGAGTATTCTCATAGCCTTATTTTACTGCAGAAAAGCTGAATTTTAACTGAGCTTGGCCTATACCAAGGTGCTCCAGTAGTACCAGAAGCGTTTTAGAATCAGCAGAATTATCAACAAGTACCAAACAGTCAATATGTCCAAATGGTGCCTCTGGGCAAAATTTATCGCCCGGGTAGCCTTAGCCGGTTTTGGCAGAGCCCCGATTCTGAAAGCGTATAGCGTTGTGTACCAAAAAATCGGGATTGTTGCCGCCCAAACAATCATGCAGAAGATGCACAGCGCGCCTATCCGGTAGAGTGACTGAAATTGTAGCCAAGTAATAAACAACACGGAGAAGAACAGACCAGCTTCAATTAAGCGCCAGAACCAGATTTTGAACTTTGCGCCGGCCAGCATAGCCAGGCCAATCATCGCCAGTGCCGCATAGGCCGCGATGCCTATGAAGTAATTGGGGAAACCAAAAGCGTGTGATTGCGGACTGTCCGCCACACTAGTGCAGCTTAGAACCGGACTCAGGTTGCATATGGGAACAAGTTTGGGATTCTTTAGCCTATCAAAGACTTCAATCGAAAGCATTAAAGAGGCCAGCAAGGCAATAAGTCCGGCGATGAGCAATATCCAGGGCAAATAAGAATCAAGTTTTGTGCCCTCGGATTTTGGTCCGTTTTTTGTTTGACTTTTACCCGCCATTTATAAAGAATAATATAGCGTAATTGAGGGGTGTATGGCTAATTTTTGCACAAAAAAGTACAATATCAGCAGGTGAAAAAAATAAAAACCAAAAAATTCGCCTTTATTTCTATATGTGCCATAGTAGCCGTCGTTGCGGTTGTGTTCTATGTTTTTCATAAACCGGCTCAGAAACAGGTGACCATACCACTGGTTCATAAAAAAATCACTGTACCTACTCGTCAGCAGACTACTTCTACGACTCCTCCAGCTGGATTTGATAAGACGCAATATCCAACCGATCAAGCTTCAAGCGTTTGGGTCGTAGTCAATAAAGGACGCCAGCTGCCTAGCACTTACGTTCCTGCGGGTCTTACTGTTCCCGGCGTTCCGTTACGGCTGAGTGCGTCTAGTGACGAAATGCACGTCAGAAGCGATACGGCAACCGCTATGGAGACGATGTTTAAGCAGGCGGCGACTGAGGGCGTGAATCTAATGCTAGCCAGTGGTTATAGATCATACTCGACGCAATACGTTGTCCATCAGAACTATGCTTCGAGCCAGGGTGCGGCGCAAGCCGATACTTTCAGCGCTAGAGCCGGATATAGCGAGCATCAAACGGGCTTAGCGGCCGATCTTGAAGGAGTATCCAGACAATGCGAAGTTGAACAGTGCTTTGAAAATACCGTTGAGGGCAAGTGGCTGGCCGCCAACTCCTACAAGTACGGATTTATTATCCGCTACCCTAAGAATGCCGAGCAAACTACAGGTTACCAATATGAACCGTGGCATGTTCGATACGTCGGTGTTCTACTAGCGAACGAAATCAATAAGACTGGACAAACCCTGGAGCAATTTTTTGGATTACCGATATACACCGATTATCCAACTAATCCGATAAAACTCAGAGCCTAAATATGAAGTCAAAAAACAAACAGCCAAGATTTACATTCGAGAACAAGTTTGATGTCTGGCTGTTGGGGATAATTTCGGCGGCTTTGATAATAGGCTCAGTGTATTTCATTACCTTGTTTATCCAGCCTGAGCCTGTCCAAGCCGGTCAGCTTGAATCCTCGCAGCCACACAGTGGAGAAGTGTTGCACAAAAGCCTAGACCTGAGGCTTGCCGCCCAGGCTGAATATCCATCTGCTCCAATTATCGTAGAGAAAGATTTGGGGACGCAAAATGGTATCAAAGAAAAAATAGTCGCCTTCAAGGTCGTCGATGACAATCTAACGGAACATGCTCTAGTAATGGAGCCAAGTACACCTGCCCCAGAGGCAGGTTATCCGGTGGTAATAATCTGCCACGGTTATGCAAACCCTAAAGATTACGAAACTACCAAAGGCTATACAATTGATATGGAATTCTATGCGAAGCATGGTTTCGTGGCTATAAAACCAGACTTCCGGGGACAGGGTTTATCAAGTGATGCGGGCCAGTCGGACAGCGCTTATTACTCAATGTCATATAACACCGATACCATGAGCTTGATATCAGCCATCAAGCAGACTAAAGGGATGGACAAGGATAATATAAACATATGGGGCCACAGTATGGGAGCATACATAGCGCTACGAGCCAGTGTTCTATCCAAGGACATAAAGAACACAATCCTATTGTCTGGACCGGTGGGAGCTCTTACGCACATGTATGTTACCTACATCCCGCCATCCGATGAAAACAATCCCTTCGCATTAGACACGAGACAGAGACTGTTCGCCAAGTACGGGACGCCTGCCGAGAATGATAGTTTTTGGAAGAATACCTCGCCGTCGAACTTTTTGGGGCACACAGCAGCTCATTATCAGATAAATGTCGGCGCGATGGATAGAGTGGTTCCGCCTGACCTGTCAGCGGAGTTAGACAGTGAGCTTACTTCATTGCACCGGGCACACCAATATTATATTTACGCTGATGGCGACCATGGGCTTATTAATAAACGTCCGCTCATCTGGAACCGTTCCCTAACGGTCATGAATCAAAAACCGGCAAGTTAAGTAAGCAGTCCGTAAATTTTCTCGAACAATAGATTATGAAACGGTTTTGAGCCTGGCTTTTGTATAGCCTCCATCAACTTTTTGTAGCCGTAAGTACCGGCAATTAGTAAAACGATTGATAAGGTGACAATAACAAAGTTCTGAAAAAAATTGGTTTTGGCCGGGATGAAAAACTTAAACACAAAGACGATAACCGAGTGATAGACGTAGACGAACAAACTGTTTTGGCCCAGCAACAAGAGAACACCTTTAGTTTTATTGTTGATAAATCTCTCGTGCCGCGACACCCACATAAAAGCCACTACAGCCCATATGTAAAACAGGATTAGCCTTAGTGGCCCCATGGTCCATTTGTCGCCGTAGGTCCAGACAAACTGGGTCAAATCGTTCCAGTGGAGCGTGAAGTGCTTAAGCCCATCAGACAGTGACGCGTAATGCGTATTCAATTCTGATAATACATAGACAATGAGGTAGCTAAAGATGAACGTAATGGCGGTGACAGTGACGGCCAATCGCTTTAAGTTCCGTTTCGTTCTTTCGCCAAAACCTCGCCATTTAACGTTCAGCTCGTCCCAGTAATATCCGATTAAGATACCGCCGTTAAAGATGATTTGCCAGCCAAGCGTAAAGTTCTGTCCTCTAAGCAGATATGTAACGATGCTTAAAGTGACGACTAACTTCCACCTTCCTTTGGCGATAAGATAAAAAACGAACGGTGCAAAAATCATCAATACCGCGAATCGAGCCAAAAAGTCGGCCCAGCCGTACTCGAACCTTAAAAGAAAGGTTTGTGAAACAATATGGCTCCAATCTACCGGATTGGGCAGCCCCTGCTTTATGTAGAAGTGATTGGTTTTAGCGACTATAAACGCGTAAATTAGCGTTAAAGCGACAGAGGCTAAGTACAGTTCTGCCGCCCTGGTCCAGATTTTTGAAAAGATATACTTAAAACCACGAGCTTTCCAGCACAGTGGGATCCGAAGCTTGGAATTCACGTGACTTGAAGTCGC
>JADMIO011475735.1_pt1 | contig 89088 bp, 66 predicted proteins | sample 8958161 | NCBI WGS metagenome assembly JADMIO01 (sample SAMN16585339, study PRJNA669376) | soil metagenome | isolation source: Crop rotation soil | place: USA: Cullars Rotation, Alabama | collected 2011
GCCGCGACTTCAAGTCACGTGAATTCCAAGCTTCGGATCCCACTGTGCTGGAAAGCACCAAGCTACTCGAGACGATCTCCCCCGCGACGATCGATCGCGTGCTGCGAGACTGGCGGCATCGTCATGGCAAACTCGGCTTGGCGACGACCAAGCCCGGCTCGCTGCTGCGTAAGCAGATCCCGGTCAAGACCCAGCAGTGGGACGAGTCACGCCCCGGCTATCTTGAAGCCGACACGGTCGCGCATTGCGGTGCCTCGATGGCTGGATCGTTCGTTTTCACGGTCAATCTCGTCGATATCGCCACCGGCTGGAGTGCCTTCGCCGCCGTCTGGGGTAAAGGTCAGACGGGCGTCTATCGCGCACTCGAACAGATCGAGCAGGCGCTGCCATTTGCCATCCTGGGCTTCGACTCCGACAACGGTTCAGAGTTCCTGAACCATCATCTGTTCGATTACTTCGCCAAGCGCAAACGTCCGGTCGACTACACGCGCAGTCGTCCCTACCAGAAGAATGACAATGCGCACATCGAACAGAAGAACTGGTCGAACATCCGACAGTACCTCGGCTACCAGCGCTTCGACAACCCGCAGATCGTCCCGCTGATGAATGATCTCTACGCTCAGGAGTTCCCGCTGCTGGTCAACTTCTTCCTGCCCTCGTTCAAGCTCATCGAGAAGCGCCGCGAGGGCGCGCAGCTCATCAAGGCGCACGATGCTCCCAAGACCCCCTTCGAACGTCTTTGTCAGAGTGCCGTCCTCTCGAAGCGCAAACGCCGTGAACTCGAGCACCTGCGCGACTCGCTTAACCCCTTCGAACTCCAGCAGCAGATCAAGCGCAAAGTGCTGGCAATCCTTGCTCTGGCGTCTCCCCCATAATCCCTACCTTGGGTTACATTCCATTATGAGTCAACGGGCATCGAAGATCGGCCCCGCCCGGTCGATCGCCCTGGCTCCTGCCCGAGCTATCTTTCGTATCTTCTCGGCTCAATCGAAGAGAATCCTGTCGGAGCTACCGCTCCGCTCACATTATCAATGATGCAATGCGTCCGATCGTAACCTTCACAGTCTCGCACGACTTCCCGGAACCACTCTCACGACTGATCGATCTCTGCCGCAACCTCTACTGGACATGGAATCCCACGATCCGCGAGTTCCTTCGCTCGATCGATCCAGAGCGGTGGCATCGGACGAACCATAATCCGCTGAAGATGCTCCAGGATACCCCGCCGGAGCGATTGCGACAGCTTGCCGGTGATCCGGAATTCCTGAAGCGCTACCACGAGGCGCTTGCGGCGCTCGACGACTATCTGAACGGGCAGCGGTGGTATGCTCTCCAGCGAGCCGGTCGGCAGGAACGGATCGCTTATTTCTCGGCGGAGTTCGGCCTGCATGAATCGGTCCCCCTCTACTCCGGAGGCCTCGGTGTCCTCTCGGGAGATCATACCAAGTCTGCCAGCGATCTGGATCTTCCGTTCGTCTGCATCGGGCTGATGTATCAGATGGGCTACTTCTGCCAGCGGCTGACACACGACGGAGTCCAGCTCGAGAATTACGATTATAACGATCCATCGATGCTCCCGCTGACGCAGATGACCGATGGAGGGGGACGCCCGATCAGGATCGCCGTCGAGTTCCCGCGCGGGATGGTCTATGCCGGCATCTGGAGGCTCGATGTGGGAAAGGTGCCGATCTATCTGCTCGACACCAACATCAAGGAGAACACGATCCCGGAGTACCGCGATATCGCCGATTACCTGTACGGAGGCGACCGCGAGGTGCGGATCATGCAGGAGATCATGCTCGGCATCGGTGGCATCAGGGCTCTTCGCGCTCTCGGGATCGAACCGACGGTGACCCACTCGAACGAAGGGCACAGCGCGTTCCTGATGCTCGAACGGGCGCGCCTGCTGATGGAGGAACTGGGAATGACATTCGCCGAGGCAGCCGAGCTTGCGGCAGCCGGCTCGGTCTTCACGACCCATACGCCCGTCCCGGCCGGGAACGATGTCTTCCCGGTGGAGATGATGGAGAAATACTTCAGCAAGTACTGGCCACAGCTCGGCCTGAGCCGCGACGAGTTCTGCTCGCTGGGGAGGATCAACCCCGCCGATCAGACCGAAAGCTTTTCGATGACGGTGCTGGCCTTGAAGATGACCTCGCGGCACAACGGCGTCAGCCAGCTTCATGCGCGTGTCTCGCACGATATGTGGAAGGGGATCTGGTCCGGCATTCCCGCAGCCGAGACGCCGATCTCCGGCATCACCAATGGAGTGCATACCCAGACATGGGTAGCCGATGCGATGAGCAGGCTGTTCGATCGCTACCTCGATGCCGGATGGCGCGCCCGCATCACCGATACCGAGCTCTGGACGAAGGCGTCGAAGATCCCGTCTGCGAAGTTGTGGTCTGTCAAGGAGGAGCTGCGCAACGACCTGATCAACTATGTGCGATGGAGGCTCGAGGAGCAACATGCGGAGACGTATGTCAGCTCGACGACGGGGCGAAATGCGGGCAAGATCCTGAATCCCGGTGTCCTGACGATCGGCTTCGCGCGGCGCTTCGCCACCTACAAACGGGCAACGCTTCTGATGCGCGACCGCGAGCGGGCACTCAGGCTGTTCAACGATGCGGAGCGCCCGATCCAGATGGTGATCGCCGGCAAGGCGCACCCGAAGGATGCAGCCGGCAAGGAGTATATCAAGCAGGTGATGGAATTCGCACAGGAGACCGGACTGGAGGAGAAGATCGTCTTCATCGAGGACTACGACCTGGCGGTGGCGCGACGAATGGTGCAGGGATGCGATATCTGGCTGAACACACCACGTCGTCCTCAGGAGGCATCGGGCACCAGTGGAATGAAGGCGGCGATCAACGGCACGATCAATACCTCGATCCTCGACGGCTGGTTCCCCGAAGCCTGGGACGGAACCAACGGATTCGCGATCGGAAGCGGAGAGGAGTTCGTCGATCCCACCATGCAGGACGAGATCGAGTCGCGCCAGCTCTACCGGCTACTCGAAGAGGAGATCATCCCGATGTTCTATACACGCAACGCGCAGGGAGTCCCGGAGCGCTGGGTCGAGATGCAGAAGCGGGCGCTGGTGACGATGGCCTCGCAGTTCAGCTCCGACAGGATGGTGCAGGAATATGCCGAGCGATTCTACTTCTCCTGCTCCGATCGCTTCCAGAGGCTCCGTGCAGACGGAGGACGTGCAGTTCGCGATCTGATCGCCTGGAAGCGGAAGATCTATCAGGCGTGGAACGGGGTGAAGTTCGTCGAAGTGCGCGCCGGGGAGTTCAACGGCGTCAGGGTCGGTGACGCGCTTCCGGTGACGGCAACGATGTCGATCGGCTCGCTCTCCCCCGACGAGGTCCAGGTCGAAGCCTACTACGGCCGCATCGACGCAGACGGCCTTATCGGCGATGGTGATGCCTTCCCGCTCCAGCATGTCGAAGCGGGCAATGGAGTGGTCCGCTTCGCCGGGAACGTCCCGTTGAACAGCGTCGGCCACGCGGGGATGACCCTGAGGGCCATGCCATCGCACCCCGAGCTGGGAGACAAGTTCGCGATGAACATCGTGACATGGGCGCCGATGGAGGTGAAGGTGAGCTGAGCCGAACGGCCGCTCACTTCACCACGAACCGGCGACCGCCCGGACGTGGCCGACAATACTGGCGATAGAGATCGGGATGCTCCGAGGCGAATCGCTTCCGATCGAACTCCTCGGTGTCTTCACACCTCTTCCAGGTGACGACCGGGCTGCCGTCGATCGTGATCGCCTCGGCATCCCGCATGACATCCTGAAGCTTCGCCTTGTATCGGTCCACTTCATTTCTGTACTGATATTCCAGTGCCTTTGCCATACGATATCGCTCTACAAGATCTCGCGTCTCCTCGACTGCCTCGATCCTCTTCCCCTCGATGTGCGACCGGATAAGCTTGGCGACGTCACCCGGCATCACCGGCTCGGGCGGGATCTTCGGGACGACATGGTTATGCCAGAATTCACCCGCGAGGGTAACGAGCCTCTCGAAGAGTTCCGGCCTGTATGCAAACTCTACGAACTGGAATTTCCAACCCTGTAGCAGGTAGGCGATCACGCCACGATCGCGCCCGAGCGTGCCGAGCTGCCATTGCAACTGGCAGTAGTGTGCGTGGGGGACTTCATCGATCATCTTGCTTGTCGACTTCGCCTCGACGAGCCTTCCATCGCTTGCAAAGCCATCCGGCGTCGCACCGACGAAAGGATGGGCCGGATGGGTGAACAACGCAGCGTTCGGCGTAACGGTAAGGCCCGTTTCTTCCTCGAACATCCGGAGGATCACCGGCTCCAGAAAGCGACCCGCACGCATATAGGGCGTATCGGCTTCCTCGACTCCCTCTACCTTCGACAGGTATATATCCGCAGGCGATCTGTAGATATTGAGCCCTGCGAGTACCGCGATTTCACTGGCGCCGATCACATGCCGGCGCTGCTCCAGCCATACGGCTCGATCCGTGGTGTTTGCTACGTCAGTCATGACCTGTTGAAATGAAGTTTCTGAATCACCGGTTTCCCCGTTGAATATACCCTTCCGCAGAACGATCGAGCAGGCAGTCGCCGCTCATTGTCGATGTAGAGCGTTGCAGCCATTGTAGCGTCACACTCTCCTCTCCCATCACAATTCGGTAATATTGCGAGGCGAATCCGCACCCGCTTACGGCAGGACCGGTGTGTCCGCATCGGTCACGCGCCAGAGCACGAGGAGTCCATGCCTTTCGAACCATACCATATACTCTCTTCCATAAACTCTTCCAGGAACGTATGTACCGCATGCTGCTCGCTGCGCTCATGGCGATTCTCATGAGCGCGACACTCATACACGCCCAGAGGAAAGAGGGTGATACAACGCCTCCGGACACGCTCTTCTTCGGCGAGATCGAAAAAACACTGGACAGCCTCGACAGGCGAGCCACGAAGCTCGAGGCGCTCAAGATCAGCGGCTATGTCCAGGCCGAGTGGCAGCACTTCGATCAGAGCACCAGTGCTGGCGGTCGCGCAGTGCCGGGCTACTTCGAGTCGCGGAAGAACTTCTTCACGATCCGTCGCGGCGAGTTGAAGCTCCAGTACAGGAGCGCGAACATCACCGCAACAGTCATTCCCGATATCACCGAGAACGGCGTCGCGATCCGCGAAGCATGGGGCGAGGTCAGACTGCTCGACGCCGTCAGAGATGGTACCGGCCTCGCGTTCAGAGCGGGCATGCTCTACCGCCCGAACTACGAGGTCGAGCTGTCGTCGAGCCTGCGCGAGTCCCCGGAGCGCGCGCAGGTAGCCAGGGCATTCTATCCAGGCGATAGAGACCTCGGGCTGCTGTTCATCGTGCAGCCGGTGCTGGCAGAGAACTTCGACCCGATGCTGCGACTCGGGATCTTCAACGGACCGGGAGCACCGAATCGCGAGATCGATGCCTACAAGGATATCATGGGTGAACTGACGTTCCCGATCCCGTTCGGATCGAAGTCACCGTTGCAGACAGACCTCGGCTTCTCCTACTACTATGGCGGCATTCCACAGACCGGCGACTCGATCATCAGGACGATCGGCGATGCCAACAGGGTCGTCGCCAATGATGCCACCGGAGATCTGGCAGGCTGGGGAAACAACAGGAACCTCGGCATTGAAGGGCAATTCTACATCGACGCGCTTCCGATCGGCAGAACGATAATCAAAGGCGGGTTTCTCTCCGGTTCGCGCGCAACAGCAAAGACCGATGCAATCCCGGCAACAGTAGCAAAGGACAGCACCGGCAAGGTTATCGGAACTGTCACGCCGGACACTCCGGGGACTCCGCTGGAGATCCGCAATCAGTCGGGACTCTTCGCCTACTTCATCCAGAACTTCTCGACCTGGGCACAGCTCGTCGTCAAGTACGATCTCTTCGACCGCAACACCGATATGGCCGGTGCTCAGGTCAAGAGCGCTAGCAATGCTGCCTCCAGCGTCCTCGGCTTCGGCATGAACTTCTTCTACCAGAACATGCGCATCACCGCCTACTACGAGATCCCGACATTCGCTTCAGGCGAGATCCCCGACAAGGCCGGCAACGCGCCAGATGTCAAAGACAACAAGACGACGATCCGCTTCCAGTTCAAGTTCTGAGGATAGTCCGTGGTCAGCAGGAAGAGTTAGAGGTCAAAGGTTATAAGTCAAAGGTTATAAGAACTTCTAACAGAATGAGTTATACGTTTTGTCATCCTGAGGGAGTCTTCGACCGAAGGATCTCAACGTACTGCTGTGCGCCGAGATCCTTCGCTATCGCTCAGGATGACAAATCGCTCTTTTTGTTTCAAAGGTTGGAGGTCGAAGATGGGCTCTTTGCTTCCAGCTTCTGACCTATAACCTTTAACTTCTGACAACTTCACACACCCACTTTACGATTCGGTAACACTGCCATAACATTGCGATAACATTGCGAGGCGAATTTGCAGTCGCTTCCGGAACGCTCGATGTGCCCGCATCGAGCCGGAGCTTCGGAGTCGATGCCCTTTTCCATAGATGACGGCATATACTCTCTTCCATAAACTCTGTAAGGAACGTATGCACCGCATTCTACTCGCTGCTCTCATGGCGATCCTCATGAGCGCGACCATCGTACACGCCCAGGAACCTCAGGGCGATGAGACCTCCGCCCCTTCGGACACACTGACACCGACCGAGATCAAGGAACAGCTCGACGGAGCCGGCGAGCGTATCACGACGCTGGAGACGGAAGTCGATAAGCTCAAGTCGCTCAAGATCAGCGGCTATGTTCAGGCCGAGTGGCAGCACTTCGACCAGAACACCACAGCAGGCGGTCGCGTGGTGCCGAACTACTCCGACTCGCGCAAGAACTTCTTCACCGTCCGCCGTGGCGAGCTGAAGTTCCAGTACAAGAGTGGGGACATCACCGCGACCTTCCTTCCCGACATCACCGAGAACGGCGTCGTGATCCGCGAAGCGTGGGGCGAGGTGAAGCTGCTCGATCGCGTCACCGACGGCACCGGCCTCGCATTCAGAGCCGGCATGTTCTACCGCCCGAACTATGAAGTGGAGCTGTCGTCGAGCGTGCGCGAGTCACCGGAGCGAGCCCAGGTGACCCGGGCATTCTACCCGGGCGACCGAGACCTCGGGCTGATGTTCACCGTGCAACCGGTGCTGGCAGAGAACTTCGATCCGACGCTGCGCATCGGGATCTTCAACGGACCGGGAGCACCGAATCGCGAGATCGATGCCTACAAGGATATCATGGCGAACCTGGCATTCCCGATCCCGCTTGGCTCGGAGTCACCATTGCAGGCGGACCTCGGCCTCTCCTACTACTATGGCGGCATTCCGCAGAACGATGCGATGATACGCAAGACGATCTCCGGAGAAACTCAAGAGGTGGCGAACGATGCCACCGGAAATCTGGCAGGCTGGGGAAACAACAGGAACTTCGGCATCGAGGGACAGTTCTATCTCGACATCCTTCCGATCGGCGGGACGATCATCAAGGGGGAGTTTCTGGCAGGCTCACGAGCAACCGATAAAACACCGGGCACTGCGGCGACAACCGGTATCGGCACAGACAGCACGGGGAACCCGATCGTGAAGATCAATCCCGCTACTCCGGGGACTCCGCTGCAGATCCGCAATCAGTCGGGACTCTTCGCCTACTTCATCCAGAACTTCTCGACCTGGGCACAGCTCGTCGTCAAGTACGATCTCTTCGACCGCAACACCGATATGGCCGGTGCTCAGGTCAAGAGCGCTAGCAATGCTGCCTCCAGCGTCCTCGGCTTCGGCATGAACTTCTTCTACCAGAACATGCGCATCACCGCCTACTACGAGATCCCGACATTCGCTTCAGGCGAGATCCCCGACAAGGCCGGCAACGCACCCGACGTGAAAGACAACAAGACGACGATCCGCTTCCAGTTCAAGTTCTGATAATGGTTGGTTGTTGGTGGTTGGTAGTTGGTTGTGAACAGCAATCAGCTACCGATTCCTGACAACCAACGACCAACGACCAACAACCAACGACCAACTCTCCAATGACAACTATCAAAAAACTTCTCCTCTCGCTCGCCGCGATTCTGGTGGCGGGAGTCGTCTACGGCTTTATGCCGGTGGATATGATCACGGTGAAGGGCTCTGACACAATGGTGATAATGGCACAGCGCTGGGCCGAAGTCTATCAGGGGAAGAACCCCGGCGTGAAGATCAGCGTGACCGGCGGAGGCTCGGGAACCGGAATCTCGGCGCTCATCAACGGGACGACCGATATCTGCAACGCATCGCGTCCGATGACCAGCTCCGAGAAGAGCCAGCTCAAGGCACGCTTCGGCTCGCCGGGAGTCGAGGTGCGCACGGCGAAGGATGGAATCACCATCTATGTGAACCCCTCGAACCAGGTCAAGCAGCTCTCGATCCCGCAGCTCCGCGACATCTACACCGGCAAGATCACCAACTGGAATCAGGTCGGAGGAAAGAACGCGAGGATCATCCTCTATGGCCGAGAGAACAGCTCCGGTACCTATGGCTTCTTCAAGGAACATGTGCTCAACAACCTCGACTTCGCCTCGAACACCCAGACGCTTCCCGGCACCGCGGCGATCGTCAACGCGATCATCAAGGACCCGAACGGCATCGGCTATGGAGGCTTCGGCTACGCAAAGGGTGTGCATATCGCGGCGGTGAGCCAGAAGGATGGCGGCCAGGCATATACTCCGTCGGAGAGCACGATCGGGAGCGGCCAGTATCCGATCAGCCGCTTCCTCTACATCTACCTGCGCAACCGACCGACCGGAGCGCTCAAGAGTTATATCGACTGGATTCTCTCCGACGAGGGACAGAAGATCGTCCGGCAGGTGGGGTATTTTCCGATAAGGTGATCGGGTATCTCCCTCGGGACATGACACGTCATGTCCAATAGGCATCAAGCCAAGCTCTTTGATAATAGAAGGAAGCCCCAGCAGTTCTAACTTGAAGAGATTTTCCACGATCTGATTCAAGCACAGCTACCGGAGCTTCCGATGAGCAATCTAGCACAGACCAGCGATGCCCTGCAAGCCGTCCTCATCGCAGCCGCCGAGAAGCATGCCCGCAGCAGTGGCTTTCTGCAGCGTCACTCGAAGCTCACAGCCGCGCAGTTCGTGCAGGCGCTGGTCTTGGGCTGGATGGGCAACCGCCAGGCCAGTGCTAGCCAACTGGCGCAGACCGCCGCGATCGGTGGACTGAGCATTACCCCGCAAGGACTCAACGAGCGCCTGGCAGCACCCGGACTGGCGCTGTTGCGCAGTGTGTTTGCCGCGGCACTCCAGCAGCGCTGCTGTGGCACTGCCACGTCGCTGGCGCTGCTGGAGCGCTTCACATCGATCGAGGTGTTCGATGCAACGACGATCAGCTTGCCGCGTGCGCTTTGGCAGGAGTATCCCGGCTGTGGCGATCGCCAGGGTGCCTCGGCAGCGCTGAAAGTCCATGTACGCTTTGATCTATGCTCGGGAAGACTCGACGCGCAGATCACCGCAGCGCGACAGGCCGATCTGCGTACCGCGCTGCTTGAGCAGCCGCTGAGGAGCGGGGCGCTCGTGCTGTGGGATTTGGGGTATTTCGCGCTGGATCGCTTCGCGCGGTTGTCTGAGCAGGGGGTCTATTGGCTCAGCCGACTCAAGGGCGGTACGCAGTTGTTCTCCGAGCAGGGGGCGGCGATCGATCTGCTGGGGCTGCTGAAGAACGTCGAGCACCTGGAGATGGCGGTGCTGATCGGCCAGCAGCGTCTTGCTGCTCGCCTGCTGGTCGAGCGTGTCAGTCAACGCCAGGCCGAGAAACGGCGGCGGCAACTGCGGCGCAACGCACGTCGTCATGGTTCGACACCGAGCGCCGCCGCGCTGGCGTTGTGTGCCTACACGATTGTCGTGACCAACGTGCCCGAGGCGATGCTCACGCTCAGTGAGGCGATGGCATTGCTGCGAGCACGCTGGCAAGTCGAGATCCTCTTCAAGCTCTGGAAGTCGCAGGGACAGATCGACGAATGGTGCTCACGCCGTCCAGTGGCGATCCTGTGTGAATTCTACGCCAAACTCCTGGGCGTGCTGCTACAGCATTGGCTGATGCTGGCCGGCGCGTGGCGCTACGCTGATCGCAGCATCCTCAAGGCCGCGACCATCATCGCCCAGACAGCACTGCTGCTGGCACAGGCCATTGCTGATCGGCGGCAACTCACCGGCGTGCTCGAACTGCTCATCAGGCTACAGAGCACGGGGTGTCGGCTTCAGCGACGACGAAAGCACCCAAGCACCTTCCAGCGCTTGGATGCTTTCAGCCCAGCGTTACCTTGATGCCTATTGGACATGACACGTCATGTCCCTACGGTCGATCGTGAACGATTGAAGGGACTTCGAGATGATCGAAGTCCTTTCTGCATTTGGGACATCTCATTCTCGCGTCGTTCGCGCAGGGTTCGACCCTGTACGTCTTCGCTCCCCGTTCGGGGTTGAACTCCGAATGCACTGCGGTGGGCAAGGCGAGGTACAACCTCGGCTCAACATCGCCTGAAGGCTGCGCCGCTGCTTGACAGTAACAAGGCTGCGCACACAGCAATGTGAACTTGGAGCTGCGCAGACATAAAGTCTGCGGCTACCCCCTTCTTCTCCATTTTCTATCCTCTATCTTCAATCCTCCATCCTCGAACCTCCTACCCTGCCACCGCAGCGATCGCCTCCTCCAGTTCGGCGGTCAGATCGGGCTCCGACTTGCGATAGATCTCGGCGAGGTTGCGCATCATCCGTGCGACGATCAGCCGGTTGCTGACAGGCTCCAGGTAGGCTGGATGATAGTCGATCCCGAGGCCTCGCAGAAAGCGTCGGCACTCTCCGTGATCGAGTATCGCACCTGCATCGAACGCATCGACGAAGAATTCCTCCGAGTCGGAATCGTACTTCATCAGAAAACGTGTCGGGAAGTTCGTCCCCCGCAATGGAAGGTCGAGACGCTCTGCAAGGAGAAGATAAACCACCGAGAGCGTCACCGGAATCCCTACTCGACGGTCGAGCACGCGGTTGAGGCAGGAGTTGTCGGGATCGTAGTAATGATCCTGATCGCATCCCTGAAAGCCGAGCGCATCGACCAGGTAGCCGTTCATCTCGCGGATCACCATCACGCCATCGACAGAGCCACGCAGCCGTTGACCGAGAAGCGATGCCATGGCATCGAGTTGCTGCCGGTAGTCGTCGATCTTCATCTCGGGATATCGGATCAGCGCGATGGCGAACGCTCCCGCCTCCAGATCGATGTCGGGATGTCGAGCACCGGATACCAGATCGTGGATGGCGCTTCGAAATCTCTGCACTCCCATCCCCTTCAATATCCCTCCTGCATTCCTCCTGATCTCCTCGCTGTCGGTAGTGCGGAGCATCTGTCGGAGCAGCGGCACGCTCTCCGCTCCATGCTCGAGAAGGTGCGAGCGGATCGACTCCTGCACGAACGGATCAGGATCGTCGAGGAGGCTGAAGATTGCTTCGAACTGAGAGGCGTCTTGCATTGCGGATTGGAGATTGCGGGTTCGATTGAGTCGAGAGTTCGTAGAGCGTGAAGATCAACAGTTATAGGTTATAGGTCAGAAGTTATAAGCAAGAGAGGATCATGTTACTTTCTTCCAACCTATAACCTTTGACTTCTAACTCCTCTTCTCATTCCCCATTGTTTGTCAGGTGGAACTTCGTCAGTTCCGTCGTCAGGTAATTGAATGCGTCCTGTACATCGTTCGAGCGATGGAACAGCCCGAGGTCTTCCGGTGAGATCACCCCCAGTTCGGCCATGCGCGGGAGGTTGATGACCTCGTCCCAGAACTCGGTGCCGTAGAAGATGATCGGCATCTTCTTCGAGACTTTGCGGGTCTGTACCAGCGTGAGCACCTCCATCAACTCGTCGAGCGTACCGAAGCCGCCGGGGAAGATCACCACTGCATGGGCCATCGAGACGAAGAAGAGCTTGCGCATAAAGAAGTAATGGAACTCGAAGTTCAGCGTCCCGGTGATATACTGGTTCGGCGTTTGCTCGAACGGCAGCGAGATATTCAGCCCGACCGATTCCCCTCCGGCCTGATGCGCTCCCAGGTTCGCAGCCTCCATGATCCCCGGTCCTCCTCCGGTGCAGACGATGAACTTTCTCTGCATCTCCGGCTCGGTCTGTTTCATCCCCCACTCGGTGACCATCCGCGACAACTCGACGGCATCGGTGTAGAAGCGGCTCATCCGGCGCTTGTACTTCAGCGCTTCGAGTGTCAGCAGGTGCAGCTCGCGATGCTCTCCCTCGGCCTGCATGATCTGCCGCTCGACCGCCGCGATCTCCTCGTCGGCCTGCCCTGGAGGAATGATCCGCGCCGAGCCGAAGAAGACGACCACGCCGCGAATGTCGTTCCGCTCGAACCGGCTCAACGGCTCGATATATTCCGACATGATGCGAATGATCCGGGCTTCCGGGCTGTTCAGAAACTCCGGGTCGTTGTATGCCTTCAACAGCGGCTGATCGGGACCTTTACTGTAGGGTTCGGACATCGAAGAATTTTGGATTTTCGATTTTGGATCGGGGAGTTAGAGGTTACAAGCTAAAGGTCAAAAGTTGAAGAGAAGCTTCCCCTCCTTTCTTGCCTCTGACTTCCAACCTATAACCTTTGACTTCTAACCCTCTCCGCACTCTGAACTCTCAACCCCGCACTCGGCTCTTCACTCCTGCGAAGTCTCCTGCGCAATGTTCAGGCCACCGTCGACCAGGAGCGTCTGCCCGGTGATATAAGTTGCCAGCGAGGCGAAGAACCAGACCGCGTTGAAGATATCGTCGGTCGAGCCGTAGCGGCGCATCGGGATGCGCTCGGCTCCGACCATCTTCCCGGCCGGCTCTTCCGGGATCTCGATGGCACCCGGAGCCACCGAGTTGACCGTGACGTGCGGAGCCAGCGCGCGGGCCAGCGCCTTCGTCAGCTGCACGACTCCCGCCTTCGAGACATTATACGGAATCCTGTCCTTCCAGATCTGGAAGGCTCCGAGCGACGAGATATTGACGATCCTTCCCCCTTCTCCCCCCTCTCCGCTCTTCGCCTGCTCCAGCATGATCTCGGCTGCGGCCTGTGCTGCAAAGAACTCGCCATAGAGATTCGTCTCGAGCACATCGCTCCACATCTTCTCGGTAAGGTCGCCGATCGGCGTCGCGCGGGGATAGACCCCGGCATTGTTCACCAGCAGATCGATCCGTCCGAAGTGATCGCGCGCCTGGAAGATCGCCTGCCGTATCTCGTCGCGATCGCGCACGTCGGCATGTACCTTGATTGCATCGACTCCATGAGCCAGAACATCGCGCAGCGTCTCATCGGCTCGCTCTTCGGAGTTGCCGTAATGAACCGCCACGTTCCATCCCCTTTCGGCAAAGCGCAACGCAAGCGCCCGCCCGATACGGCGTCCGGAGCCGGTGATGAAGACAGTCTGGCTCATATGTCGAACGGAAGTTTCGTGATGGTGGCAACAGCAGATGGATCGGCAGCCTCGCCACCGACGGCGACCTGCGTGCCGGGGATCGCGTACTGGGTACGCAGATACGCCAGGCCGATCGTCCTGGCAAGCTCCGGAGAGTAGGCAAGCGAGGTGACGACCCCGACCTTCTTCCCTTCGTCCAGATCCTTCACGATCAGCTCTTCGGACTTCTCCTCGTCGGGCGCTCTCTCGAAGACCAGTCCCACCAGATGGCGCTGCACCTTGTCGTACGTGTCGAGCCGGGCGATGATCTCCTGCCCGATATAGCATCCCTTCGTCCAGGAGATCAGCGTCGTCATGCCGGCTTCCAGCGGGTTGTACGATTCGGTGAGTTCGCGATCGATCGAGGGGATGCCGTTCTCGACACGCAATGTCTGATAGGTCGCCGCATCGATCTCGGTTGCGCCGAGCACGCTCAACCGGGCAGTCACGGCATCGACCGCATCGCTCGCGACCAGCAGCAGAAAGCCTCCTGCTCCGTTGAGCCTTGCATCGCGCATGACAATGATCTCTCCGTCGGAAAGACCTCCGGTGTATCGGCCGGCATCGGGAGGTTCTGCTCCGGTCAACTCGCGGATCACGTTTCGAGAGCGTTCCCCGTAGAGTCCGATCGCTTGGTAGTCTGCGGAGCAATCGACCGCAGTGAAGTCATCCATGATAGTATATTTGTCGAGGAAGGTGCGCGCCCTGCCGGTGTCCGATCCAAAGAGCAGAAGCAGGATATGATCCTCGAAGGCGAGGACGCGAAGTACCTCGACGATCCGCCCCTTGTCGGATGTCAGGATCGTCGATGTCTCCTCTCCCGGCTTCAGATCGCGCGTTGCATTGGTCGAGAGCCGATGGAGCAGATCGAGCCGGTCGGCTCCGGTTGCGCGCAGCACTCCGCGATCGAGGCGGATATAGGCAGTGCCGGAACGTGCGCTCCGGTATTGATGGTTATCGGGACAGAATGTCTGTATTGCCATAGAAGCTGTTTGTCGAATGATCTCTTTCCGGCTACTAACATACTCGAATATTCCCGTTCCGACGTCCAGGAACCTTCGTTTATCCTCCAGTCCCCCAACGAACCTCCTGTCGATCTTCACTGCAGAGTACCTGCTCCATTGATCTCATCATGCGACTTCGTCCGCTTTGCCTTTCTCTCGTTTTCGCGATCGCAGGTCCTCTCCAGCTTCTCGCCTGGCAACAGCGCGTGCATTACTCGATGGAGATCGTGATGCACGTCGAGTCGCATTCCTATGACGGGAAGCAGCAGCTGGTCTACGTCAACAACTCCCCCGATACCCTTCGCCACATCTATTACCATCTCTTCTTCGAAGCGTTCAAGCCGGGGAGCATGATGGACCGGCACGATCGGAGCCTTCCGCATGGAGGGGTACTGAGGATCGGGGAACTCCCTCCCGAGTGGCAAGGGAGCGTGCGCGTCGAATCGCTGAAGCAGGAGGGCTCGCCGCTCACATGGAAGATCGATGAGACGATCCTGGACGCAGCGCTGGCGCAACCTCTTGCACCGGGAGATTCGACGACCCTGGAAATGACCTGGAAGACCCGCATCCCCAGGCTGACACGACGGGGGGGATGGATGAACAGCGAGGGAGTGGAGTATTCGATGTCGCAGTGGTATCCGAAGCTCGCCGAGTACGACGCCGCTGGCTGGCATGCCGACGAGTATGTTCAGCGCGAGTTCTACGGTGTCTATGGAACGTTCGATGTGGCGCTCACCCTTCCGGCGACCTATGTGGTGGGTGGATCTGGACGTGTCGTGAATCCCGAGGAGGTCGGATGTGGCTACGAGCTTGGAGCGGTCGATACGTTGATCACATCGCCTGCGAGCGGGACAGGGATGAAGACCTGGAGATTCCATGCAGAGAACGTGCACGACTTCGCGTGGGTAGCCGATCAGGAGTACGCCCACCAGATCGCCAGGTGGAACGATGTCACGATACACCTGCTCTACAAGCGAAGCGCGACCGCGCTCTGGGCGGGTGCATCCACCTGGATCAGAGAACTTCTCTCCTACTACAGCAGCCGGTTCGGAGCATACTCCTGGCGGCAATTCACCGTCGCGATGGCCGGAGACGGAGGGATGGAATATCCGCAGCTCATCATGGTCACCGGCTACCGGGGCGCAAGCTCGCTTCTGAATGTGATCGCCCACGAGACCGGACATCAGTGGTTCTACGCGATGGTCGGCAACAACGAGACGCAGGAGGCATGGCTCGACGAAGGGTTCACGCAGTACCTGACGACCGAAGCCGAGCGCAAGCTCTTCAACCTCGGCTTCAATCCCTACGAAGGACTGGAGAAGATCGTATACCCCTGGGTCGGTTCCTCATGGACCGATGCGCGCTCGTACTATCAGCTCGCCATCGCCGGCTACGATGAACCGCTCGATACGTATCACGACTGGTTTCGCGAGGATTTAACCTCGGGGCTGGTGTACTACAAAGGGATGGCTGTCGTTCGCATGATGCAGTATATGTTCGGCGACTCCCTCTTCGACGAAGCGATGCGGCACTATGTCGACAAGTGGAGATACCGTCATCCGACCACGCGCGACCTGGAACAGGCTGTGGAGGAAGCGAGTGGTATGAAGCTCGACTGGTTCTTCAACGAATGGATCAACTCGACGAAGCTCTGCGACTATGCGATCGATGCCCTCTCGTCGGAGCCATCGGCGAAAGGCTATGCGACGACGATCACGCTCTCCAATCGCAACGAGATCGTCATGCCGCTCGACATCATCTTGACCTATGATGATGGTTCGAAGGCGATGGCGAACGTTCCGGTCGAGGAGTGGCGAAAGCCGGAGGTGGAGTTCCATCTTCCACGCTGGGAGTGGGTGATGCGAGACTATTCGACCACGTTCATCACACCGAAGCGGGTTGTCCGTGCCGAGATCGATTCCTCGATGCTTCTCTTCGACATCGATCGCACGAACAACATCGCACGGACAGGATTCCCGGAGAGCATACTGCCGGCGAGCCATGTCGCATGGTACAGGCGCTGGGACCTGAATCGCCCGATGGACAGGTATTCGATTCGCCTCCGGCCGGCGCTCTGGTACTCTCAGGCCGACGGCGTGCAGTTGGGACTGGTAGCCGACGGTGGTTATGCCTTCGACCGCTACAACTCGAAGGCCGGCATCTACTACAACTTCGGCTCGAAGCGGGTCGACTACGATCTCCGGTACGACACCCCGATCGGCCTGCTGGGAAGGCTCACGAAGATATCGTTGATCGGGACCAATGCCGATGGAGTCGAGCGATGGGGAGTCGCTCTCACGAAAAACATCCGCCCCTACTACTGGGATACTCCCTACACTCTCGACGTGGGGCTTTCGGCGAATCACAGCCGGCTGATCGGCGAGAACTATCCGAACGCGGTCGCGCCGTGGAGTTCAGGCTCATACAATACGATCGGAGTCTGGGGAAGCATCGGCTCATACTCGGGCTCCCTGCATGGATCGATAAGCACTCACTTCGATGCCGGCTTTGCAAGCGCCAGCGAGTTCGCTCAATGGAGGCTCAGGGCCGATGGAGGGCTGCGTCTCTGGGGACTGGATGTCGGCGGGGATTTCTTCTTCGGAACGTCGACTGGAGAGCCACCGGCGCAGCTTCGGTTCAATGCTGCCGGGGCTTCATCGGTGACGATGCACGACAACGTCGTGCAACGACTGGCAATGAACATCAGACCGGAGTTCGCGGCGCGGAACCATCTGGTGCTTCCCGGTGAAGGCTATCTCCTCGCGTTTGCCGGAAACGACTCCGCGCGCTTCGGCAAACACCTGCTGAACATGCGCATCACCGTCGGGGACCTGAACCCGTTCAACAGATTCCTGAGGGTTCCGTTCCTCAAGGAGTTCGATCTCGGATTGTACGGAGCCGGTGGTTGGATCTTCGATCGGAGCGCGCGCTTCAGCGATCTGGAGGATATCAATCTGGAAGCGGGAGCGGAAGTGTCGATCGATCTGCTGCGAACGTTCCTGCCGAACGTGCTCGTGAATGCCCTCGACAGTCCTGCTCCGCTCCGGCTGAGTTTCTATCTCCCCTTCTATGCGCATTCGAAGCTCCTGCCGGCAGAGGGCTTCGCGTATCGATATGCGATCGGAGTATCGATGTGACTTTCCGAAAACAGAGAAGGCAGACATCGGAGTTCATGCCTGCCTTCCCATTCGATTTCGAATGCTGCTCTTCGCAGCATGGAGTTTCGCTTACAGACCTTCGGAATCGACCATCGCATTGAAGATGGCGTTGTCGTCATCGGTCATGATCGCATCGAGCATCTGCACATCGTCCTTGCTGAGGACAAGGCTCTGAACGCCCTGACCGGCGTAGAGAGGATCGACGTTCGAGGCAAGGATCTCGCCCGAATGCGCCGACTTCTCACCGAAGAGAAGCTCGGTACCGCTCTTGGATGCCGTTCGATCCGTTGCCGCAATGCCGCTCGTACCCTCGGGGAGCGAGGGAGAGAAGACGCCACCGACCACCAGAGCGACCACCACTGCCGCAGCCGAGAGGGATGCCCAGAGCGTCGACGGCACTACACGTTTACGTCGAAATCGCTCCTCGTCGATGCGCCCTCGAACGCGCACGAGGAAGTTCTGGTAGTAGGCGGGATGAGGTTCCTTGGGACCCTCGATTCCTTCGAGGAGCCGTCGCAGTTCGCTGACATCGCGATCGATCTCCTCGTCGGACGGCTCGTGCCATCCCTTGTTCCACATATTGATATTCATGGCTCCTATCTCTCTTGGAACGCCACGAAATGCAGCGCTCTCATTCACGGATCTATTGTTGATTATATATTCGCTCAGGCTGTAACATCGCTTTACCGACAGGCATCACTCCTCGTCTTCATCGTGGAGATCTTCAGCGCCGAGATCGGCAAGATTCACACTCCCGTGATGTTCTTTGACGAACGCGGCGATCTTCTTGACCGCATGATGAAAGTTCGCCTTCAGTCCGCCGACGGATGTTCCGAGGATCGCCGAGATCTGCTCGTAGGGCATCTCGTCGTAATAGCGCATGATGAACACCGCGCGCTGCTTATCCGGAAGGATCTGGATCGCCTGTTCGATCAGCGAGACGTTCTCGTCGTGGATCATCCCCTTGTCCTGTTCGGCATCCTTGGCCAGGAACGGAAGGTAATCGGAGATATCCATCAGCTTGCGAACCTTCTGCTTGCGCAGGTGATTGATCGACAGGTTGACCGCGATGCGGTAGAGCCAGGTATAGATGTTCGAGTCGCCGCGAAAATTCTCCAGTGCCGTGTATGCACGGACGAAAACGTCCTGGGCGATGTCGTCGGCATCCTCATGGTTCTTCACCATACGACGTGCGACCCAGTAGATCCGTGAATGGTATCGGCGGACCATTTCGTTGAACATCTTGTCGGCTTCACCCGAGCGGTACATCTCGAGAAGCTGTTTGTCATCGTGTTCAACCATAGCGCCCCGGAATGGCGCTGCAACGAGTGTGTAAGCTGTCGTTTGCATACAGCCCATACGACTCGGCAGCAGTGATACCGTTTAATCCGTGTGAAAAAAGAATCATGCGATCTGTGAGCATCCAGACTTCATGAGGGGAAGCACAAGGCAGCGGACAGGAAACCGGATACCGAGCCCGCCGCGATGGCAGTTCAGCGGCGAATATCGGTGATCTCGAGCGTGATCTTTCCGGCAGGAACCTGCACCATGACGACGTCACCGACCTTCTTCCCCATCAGCGCCTTGCCGATCGGCGACGAGACGGCCAGCTTCCCCTGCTCGATATCGGCCTCCTCGGCAGAGACCAGGGTATACTCGGTCGTCCTGTTCGTCGTACGGTTAACGACTGTAACGACCGAAAGGATATAGACCTTGTCGTTCGGCAGATTGCCCGCCTCGATGATCCGGGCCCGGGCAATCGTCTGCTCCAGTTTGTAGATCCTCGCCTCGAGCAGTCCCTGAGCCTCCTTGGCTGCATCGTACTCGGCGTTCTCCGAGAGGTCGCCATACGAGCGTGCCTCGGCGATCTTCTGCGCAATATCTTTGCGTTCCTCCGTTTTCAGGCGAACGATCTCCTCTTCCAACTCACGCATGCGCTCGCGTGTCAGGTAAATGATATCCGACATATCTCTTGGGGCTTTATCAGCGAGTTTTGTGAATACTGGCGCTATTAACATCAAAAGCCATTGCTCGCGGCAACGGCTTTTGAATCAAGTTTAAGATAATTCGGCGCGAATACCAATATTGCGCCCGCAAAATCTTGCGAACTCTATACAAGCTCGATCAGAACATGTCCAACTCCGCTCTCTATTCGACCGACTTTCCGACTCTCGATCTCTGGCGCCGCGGCAAAGTGCGCGATGTTTATGATCTCGGCGAGACACTTTTGTTCGTCGCCACCGACCGCATCAGCGCTTATGATGTCGTCATGGACCAGCCGATCCCGGGCAAAGGGATCCTTCTCACCTCCCTCTCCCTCTTCTGGTTCAACCTGCTCGAGGATATCGTTCCCAATCACCTGATCACCGCCGATGTCGATCTCTATCCCCCGGAATGCGCACCCTATCGCGATGAGCTGACCGGAAGATCGATGCTGGTGAAGAAGACCGAGCCGCTGGCGATCGAGTGCGTGGCGCGAGGCTACCTGGCAGGCTCCGGCTGGAAGGAGTATCGCGCAAACGGTATGGTCTGCGGGAATCGACTCCCCGAAGGACTCGCCCTCTCGAGCAAGCTTCCCGAACCGATCTTTACGCCGGCCACGAAGGCCGAAGAGGGACATGACGAGAACATCACCTTCGAGCAGGCGGCAGAGATCGTCGGCAGGCAGACAGCCGAAGAGGCTCGACGACTGACGCTGGCGCTCTATGAAAAGGCCAGCCGGATAGCCGAATCACGGGGCATCATTATTGCGGATACGAAGTTCGAGTTCGGCTACGACAGCAGCGGCCAGTTGCTCCTGATCGACGAGGCGCTGACGCCCGACTCCTCTCGCTTCTGGCTGGCCTCGAGCTATCGGCCAGGAAGCGAGCAGCAGAACTTCGACAAACAGTATCTTCGCGATTACCTCGAATCGCTCGACTGGGACAAGACGCCTCCTCCTCCTCCGCTCCCCGAGGATGTGATCCGGGGGACGGCGAGCAAGTACAACGAGGCACTGGAACGGCTCCTGTCCGGGATTGTTTATAGTCGGACGGAACACTAGATTCCCTTCAACGTCTAGGATCTGGCTACCGGTCGGGTCGCATTGATGGCTGGGAGAAAAAATCTGGCTCGTGAAATACACGATTCCGGCTCGTTGTACGCCGTTAATGTGTGCTTACGAGATCTCCTTTCCGTAGCTGATTATCCAGACAACCTTTCAAGACTAACGATCCAAAGAACCGCAGATGAGCAAGAAAAAAATGTGGTTTACCATCCTCGGCCTCGTGGTCGGCACTCTGCTCGGCATTCGCATCCAGCCCATGATCTCTGGCGACAACATCTATGAACAGCTCGGGAAGTTCAAGGATGTCCTCTCGACCGTCCAGAAGAATTATGTCGATGATGTCGATACGCCCAAGCTGGTGGAAGCAGCCATTGTTGGCATGTTGAACGAGCTCGATCCACACTCGGTCTATATCCCGGCGGAGCAGCAGAAGCGTGTTGAAGAAGATTTCCGTGGAAGCTTCCAGGGTATCGGCGTCGAGTTCGACATCGTGCACGACACGATCACGATCGTCTCGCCGATCGCCGGTGGCCCCTCCGAGGCGCTCGGCATCCAGGCCGGTGACAAGATCACGAAGATCGATGGCGAGAATGCTGTCGGCATGTCGCGCGAGGATGTGCCCAAGAAGCTTCGCGGTCCGAAGGGAACCCATGTCCAGGTGACGATCATCCGCGCAGGCGCGAAGGACCCGATGCAGTTCGATATCACCCGCAATGATATCCCGCTCTATACTGTGGATGCTGCCTTCGTCGACGAGAACGGCACCGGCTATATGGCGATCAATCGCTTTGCCGAGCCTACCTACGAGGAGATGATGCAGAACCTGGAGCGCCTCTCGAAGAACGGCATGAAGCGCCTGATCCTCGATCTGCGCGGCAACCCGGGAGGCTATATGGAGAAGGCGATCAGGATCGTCGACGAGTTCGTCCCCGGCGGGAAGACGATCGTCTATACCAAGAGCAACAAGACCGGCCAGGAGGAGCGCTATACTTCGGAAGATGGACAGCAGTACGAGAAACTCCCGCTGATCGTGCTCCTCAATGCAGGCTCGGCCTCCGCCTCGGAGATCGTTGCCGGTGCTATCCAGGACCTCGACCGCGGCCTGATCGTCGGCGAGACCTCGTTCGGCAAGGGGCTTGTCCAGCGGCAGTTTCCGCTGACCGATGGCTCGGCCTTCCGCCTGACGATCGCCCGTTACTATACCCCATCCGGTCGACTGATCCAGCGCCCCTACGACAAGGGGAAAGAGGATTACTACAAGATGACCAACCGGCAGACGGACGAGGAGGGAGACAATCTGGAGCACACGCACGATGTTGCCGACTCGACCCGCCCGGTCTTCAAGACCGCAAGCGGACGGAAGGTGCTCGGCGGCGGCGGTGTCACTCCCGATTATGTCGTGAAGTCCGATACCCTCACGAAGCTCTCGGTCGATATCATCAGGAAGAACCTGATCTGGGAATACACCGAGCAGGTCCTCTCCGGCCAGGGACAGAAGCTCCGCCAGCAGTATGAGAAGAACTTCCCGGATTTCTCGCGCAACTTCCAGATCACCGATCAGATGTTCGCGGACTTCGTGAAGATGGCCAAGGACAAGGGAATCGAGATCGACCAGAACCAACTGGCTGCCGACAAGGAGAATCTGAAGACCCGCCTGAAGGCACGGATCGCCCGCAGCCTCTGGGGGAACAACGAGTTCTATCAGATCGCACTCAACGAGGACAAACAGTACGAAACGGCACTGAAGCTCTTCCCCGAAGCGCAGAAGGTAGCCAAGCTGACCTCGCGGTAATCATCGACAATCGAGATAAAACGAATCGCCATCGCTTCTGCAAGTGATGGCGATTCTGTTTTCGGTGGCCTGCTTCAGCCCGGTTCACCCGGCTTCGGGCCGCCACGCAGTTATACCACTACGAGCCCCATCTTCTCCTTTATCTGCCGCAGCTTCGGGTAGGCAACGCTTCCAGCCTGCTCTGCTCCACGAGCCAGCAACCGGTCGAGCTCGGCAGGGTCACGCACCAGCTCATGATAGCGTTCCCGGATCGGCCTCAACTCTTCGATGACGACTTCCGCCACTCTCGTCTTCAGATCGCCGTAGCCACGGGCGCTCGCGAAGTCCTCCTCGCACTCGCTCTCGCGTTTCCCGGTGATCGCCTTGTAGATGCTGAGCAGGTTGTTCACCCCCGCTCTGGCGGGATCGTCGGAGAAGCGGATCTCGTTGCCGGAGTCGGTCACCGCCCGCTTGAACGAGCGCTCGATCTCCTTCGGGTCGTCGAGCACTCCTACCGAATGCCCGCGTACGCTCGACGAGCTCTTCGACATCTTCGCCGTCGGATCGTCCAGCCCCATGATCCGGGCTCCGACCTTCGGGATCATCGGGTTCGGCACGACGAACGTCTCGCCGTAGAGATGATTGAACCGTTCGGCGATGTTTCGCGCCAGCTCGATATGCTGCTTCTGATCCTCCCCCACCGGAACCTCGTTCGCATCGTAGAGCAGGATGTCCGCAGCCATCAGGACTGGATAGTCGAGCAGACCTGTGAGGACGGACGTTCGGGCCTCTGCGCGTACTTCAAGAAACTCCTCATAAGTCAGGAGGCGTTGCTGATTCTCAGTAGCCTGTAGAACCAATTCCTTTTCGATCTTGCTGGACTTGTCTTTGAACTGCGTCATCTTCTCGAGCCAACTGAGCGGCGTGACGCAGTTGAGCAGCCAGCAGCCTTCGGCGTGAGCTGTGACATGACTCTGCACGAAGAGGGTGCTCTTGTCGGGATGAATGCCGGCCGCAAGGAGAATCGCGGCAAGCTCGCGGGTGCGTGCGCGCAGTTCATCCGGGTCCTGCTGGACCGTCAGGCTGTGAAGGTCGACGATGCAGAAGAAGTTCTCCTTCTCCTCCTGCCCCATCACCCACTGCTTCACCGCACCGATGTAGTTACCCAGGTGGAAGCCACCGGTCGGCTGTATGCCGCTGAATACCCGGCGACGGATGTCGGTTGGAGGGGTCTCTGCGGTTGTCATCTGTTCCTGTTCAAGCATGGCAGAAGAGACTATGAGTAATAGAATTGTCTATATCCAAACTGGCAGTTGTCATTCTGAACGAGTCTTCGAGCGAAGAACCCGAAGGCTCGGCGAAGCCAATCTCGACGTAAGGCTATGGGCTGAGATCCTTTGCTCCGCTCAGGATGACATATCGGTCTTCTCGTTTCAGCTTATCCGTGAAGATACATTGACTTCCAAATGTTCCTGCGTCGCCAGCATATCCTCCAGTGTCTCCCGCCGACGGATCAGTTGCGCTTCGCCGTCCAGCATCAGCACCTCGGCCGTGCGAGGCCGCAGGTTGTAGTTGCTCGACATCGCGAAGCCGTAGGCTCCGGCGTTCTTCAGCGCGACGATATCTCCTTCCTGCGTCTCGTGCAGTCTCCTGTCGATCCCGAAGGTGTCGGTCTCGCAGATACAGCCGACGACGGTGTAGATCCTCTCGGGGCCGTCGGTCCGGTCGGCGTTGACGATCGTGTGATAGGCATCGTAGAGCATCGGCCGGATAAGCTGGTGGAGTCCGGAGTCGGTGCCGATGAAGACGCACGATGGCGTCTGCTTCAATACCGTCACCGTCGTCAGAAGCCAGCCCGATTCGCTCACGAGGAATTTCCCCGGCTCGAACCACAGCTCCAGCTCGCGTCCATAGCTGGCGCAGAACTCCCGGAAGCGTCCCGTCATCGCGGCCCCCAGAGCCTCGACATCGGTCGCGATGTCGTCGGGCTTGTACGGGACCTTGAAGCCACTGCCGAAGTCGAGGAACTCCAGGTCGGGAAAGTCCGCCGCCACATCGAAGAGGATCTCGGCTCCCGTCAGGAAGGTTTGGGCGTCGAGGATCTCCGAGCCTGTATGCATATGGAGCCCGGTGATCTTCATCCCGTATGCCTTGACGATCCTGAGGATATGCCGGATCTGATGGATCGAGATCCCGAACTTCGAATCGATATGACCGGTCTGGATATGAGCGTTGCCACCGGCCAGGATATGAGGATTGATACGGATCGCGCACGGCTTCGCGCCGTACTTCTGACCGAATCGTTCCAGCACAGAGATATTGTCGATGTTGACCAGTACATCGTGTTCGGCCACCGACTCGATCTCGCTGAACGCGACACAGTTCGGTGTGTAGAGGATCTCCGAAGCCGGTACATCGCAGCGGAGCGCAAGCTCCACTTCATACGACGACACCGCATCGATATGAGCTCCGAGTCCGTGGATATAGCGGATGACCGACATGTTGTTGTTGGCCTTGCACGCATAGAGCAGCCGCAGTTGGACACCGCCGAAGGCGTCGACGAGCCGCTGGTACTGCCGGCGGATGCTCTCCGCATCATACACATAGAGAGGGCTGCCGAACTCCTCGGCCAGCGACCGTGCAGTGCGTCCGCCGATCGCGAGTCCTCTGTTGGTATCGTTCATTGTTCCTGAAAAGCGTTGAATAGTTGATCTCAGTAGAATGGCGCAAAAGATACGGCTCTCGAGGTTATTCCCTCTCATCCGGAAGATGGAACCTTCCCTCCTCTCCACGCGCGATATACTCGACCCCGGTCACGGCATCGACGTTCAGCTCGCCATAGATATGCGGGAACTCGTCACCGTCGGCAGGCTCGTACTTCAGCTCCGATCGCAGAAGGTCTGGGTCGATCCTCAGCACGATCACCGAATCGCATCCGCTGAAGAATCTGTTCATGCTCCGTTCGAGCTGTTCGCGCGTCGAGCAGTGGATAAATCCTTCGGTGCCGAGCGATGGAGCCTGGTAGCTGCCGCCATCGGAAACCGTGCCCCAGAGTTCCGGTGTCGTGATATGATAGACCGGCAGCACTGCCGGGTTGCGATCTCGACCGATCCTTTCGTTCATGCCCATCGACTATACTGGATATCGAACAGTCTCTCTCTCGCAAGAGAGACCAGTTGGTAAAGACCCAATAATAAGTATAGTTTGCCGGACGTTCGCTCAACGATCGTGAGAGCGAAGTCCTGAAGACCTCGCTTCGACGACATCCATCTCTCACTTCTCTTGCTTCTCATGAAACACACCGTACTGTTTCTTGCCCTGTCGCTGCTGATCTCCGCCTGTGGCGACAAGACCAACAAGGTCTCCGGGTCGAAAGACTCGACAGCCACTTCCGGTGGCACCGCACAATCCTCCACCAGTACGTCCTCTTCCACAGAGACGGCTTCCGGCACCGACAGCAAGATGTTCGAAGTCGAATCGGGTATCGTCGAGATGAAGAACTCGATGATGGATGGGATGAAGCACACGCTCTACTTCGATGACTATGGTACCAGGCAGGCCATCCATACCACCATGGAAATGAAGGGACAGAAGATGGAGAACGTGCAGATCAAGGCTGATGGTTGGGACATAAACTACGACCCCGGAAAGAAGAGTGGCACCAAAACAAAAATGGCCGCGCCAGAGATGTCGTTGATAGGGGATGTGCCATCCAACCCGGACAAGATGACCGATGAACAAAAGAGGAAATACGACTACAAAGAGTTGGAGACACGCCAGTTCGCAGGCAAGGAGGCAAAAGGATTTTCGGTCAATGATCAGGGAACGGGTTACAAGGTATGGACATGGAACGGAGTGCCGCTCCATGTAGAGATGACACTCGAAAAGGGGCAGCCGATCACCATGGAAGTTACCAGCATCCAGACCGACGTCGACATCCCGGCAGACAAGTTCACGGTGCCGAGCGATGTGAAGCTCCAGGAGACCAGTGCAACGATGCCTCCAATGCCGAAGTAACGCATCGACGACAACTCCGGGTTATGCATGATCGAATATCGAAACGTTCGCAAGGAATACCGGACGGAACATGGCAGCGTGATCGCCGTGAACGATCTGTCGTTTCGCGTCGAGGGTGGCGCGCTCTGCGTGCTGCTGGGCCCCAGCGGGTGCGGCAAGACGACACTGCTCCGGATGACCAATCGGCTGGTCGAGCCCACATCGGGAAGCATCATGATCGATGGAAAGGATGTGCTGGAGGAAGACCCGGTGATGCTCCGCAGGCGTATCGGCTATGTGATCCAGGGAGTCGGACTCTTCCCCCATAGAACGGTGGCCGAGAACATTGCGACCACTCCGCAGTTGGTCGGTATGCAGGCAAAGCAGACAGCGGAGCAGGTCGATCGGCTTCTCGAGATGATGAACCTCGATCCTGCTCGCTATCGCGACCGCTATCCTGCCGCGCTCTCCGGAGGCGAGGCACAGCGCATCGGCGTTGCGCGAGCTCTAGCCGCCGATCCTCCCCTGCTGCTGATGGACGAACCGTTCGGCGCAATCGACCCGATCAACCGCGCCGAGATCCGGCGCGAGTTTCGCGAACTCCATCGCCGGCTCGGCAAGACGGTCATCTTCGTCTCGCACGATATCCACGAGGCGCTCTTCCTGGCCGACCGGATCGCGCTGATGCACGAAGGAAGGCTGGTGCAGTATGGTACTCCCGCCGAGCTTGTCGCGAGCCCCGCCAGCGATTTCGCAGCGCGCTTCTTCGGTGACGACCGCGCATTGCTCCTGCTCGATACCCTCCGCGCAGCGGATGCCATCGACGGCAGCATCACCGTTACCGATTCCACGACATCGATCTCCTCGACTGCTCCGCTGCGTCAGGCTCTGCTGGAATTGCTTGCATCGGGAAAGGAGTCGCTGGTGGTGATCGACGATGATGCAAGGAAGATGGGAAGGATTTCGATGGAGTCGATACGGGAGGTGATGAAGGAGCCCGCCCATGCAGCGGAGAGGCACTGAGAGCGTGTTTTAAGTCGAATCGGGTGACAACGACTCGTCTGACTCCGGCATTCTCATGAGACTCATGAATGTTCTGTGCAAGAAGGTGGTGAGTTGCCATACTCGGCAATCCAGTGAGCAGAATCCGATGACCGATTCCGAATCGCATAGAGCCTCGTCAGAGAAACGGTTCAAAGACTCAATCGACCGGCGGCAAGATGCGAGCGAACGGATCTATTTCCAATCCGATCCCTTCATCGAGGCAATCAGTTCGCGCAGCATGTCCGGGTCGACCGGCTTGACGAGGTGATGCTCGATACCGAGCTGCTGTGTGCGCTCTCGGTCCTGCCGCTGGCCGTAGCCGGTCAGGGCAATGATATGAGTCTCCTTCCCACCAGGAAGTTGTCGAATCTCTCGGGCGACCTCATATCCATCCATCTTCGGTAGTCCTATATCGAGCAGCACGATACCCGGCTTGTAGTCCCGTACGATCTCCACGGCACTGGGACCATCGTGGGCGGTACGGACATCATATCCCCATGCCTTGAGAAACATCGTCATGCTGACCGCCGCATCGCGGTTGTCATCGACGACCAGTACACGAAGCTCCGGTTTCCTGGCCGACACATCGCTCGCAGTATCACCTGTATCGACATATCCGGACGTGTCGATGAGAAGCGGGAGGCTCACGACGAATTCGCTCCCCTTCCCGAGACCCTCGCTGAACGCAGCGACGCTTCCGTCATGCATTTCCACGATCCTCTTGACCAGCGTCAGGCCGATGCCGAGCCCTCCCTCGGAGCGATCGAGCGTTCGTTCTCCCTGTGCGAAGAGGTCGAAGACGTTCTTCAGAAAGTCCGGCGAAATGCCGACGCCGGTATCGCGCACATGAACGAGGATCGTGTCGTCCTTCTGCTCGACAGCCAGTCGAATATCTCCTCCTTCGGGAGTGTACTTGATGGCATTGTTCAGAAGATTGACAACGACCTGCGTCAGACGGGTCTGATCCCCTTCGACCCTCAGCGGACTGTCCGGCAGGACGACGTCCAGATGGTGCTTTCGTGCTTCGACAAGGGGCTGGACCGACTCGACCGCACGGGTGATTATCAGATTGATCTCGATCGGCTCCCGGTGAAGCCTGATGCTGCCACTGGTAATACGACTCACCTCCAGAAGATCATCGACCAGCCGTGTCAAGTGCGTCACCTGCCGGTCGATCACATCGCGGGTCCACTTCAGTTCAGGATCATCCATCTCCTTGAGTTGCATCAGATAGACCGCGTTGCGGATCGGTGCAAGGGGATTGCGAAGCTCGTGCGAGAGCATGGCCAGGAACTCGATCATCCTCCGCTCGCCCTGTTCGAGCGCTTCGATCCGTTTCCTGTCGGTCATATCCCTGGTGACCTTCGCGAAGCCGTAGTGCTTACCATGGCTATCGTACAGGGCGGTGATGACGACGTTGGCCCAGAAGCGCGTGCCATCCTTGCGGATGCGCCAGCCTTCATCCTCGAAACTTCCGTTTGCGCGGGCCATCTTCAGCTCGTACTCGGGCCATCCCCGTTCAGCGACATCTCTCGGATAGAACTCCGAGAAGTGGTGGCCGATGATCTCCTCGGCTCGATATCCCTTCATCCGCTCGGCACCGGCGTTCCAGCTGCTGACATAGCCATCGGGGTCGAGCAGGAAGATCGCATAGTCGATCACCCCTTCCACCAGCAGGCGAAATCGTTCCTCGCTCCGGCGCAGATCCTCTTCCCGCAACCTCCGTTCGGTGAGGTCCCGTGTGATCTTCAGGAAGCCGGTCACCCTGCCATCGCCATTGTACAGGGCGGTGATGACGACGTTGGCCCAGAAGCGCGTGCCATCCTTGCGGATGCGCCAGCCTTCATCCTCGAAACTTCCGTTTGCGCGGGCCATCTTCAGCTCGTACTCGGGCCATCCCCGTTCAGCGACATCTCTCGGATAGAACTCCGAGAAGTGGTGGCCGATGATCTCCTCGGCTCGATATCCCTTCATCCGCTCGGCACCGGCGTTCCAGCTGCTGACATAGCCATCGGGGTCGAGCAGGAAGATCGCATAGTCGATCACCCCTTCTACCAGCAGGCGAAATCGTTCCTCGCTCTGACGCAGGTCTTCAGTGTTACCGAGTGGCGAGTTGGAGTCGGATAGATCTTTCATATGGCTTGTACGAAGGCGAGTTCGATCGAGCAGTACCTTCTCGATCGGAGCTGGTTGGCGTCGTGGCACATGGAAGCCGGATCGGACCCGGGCAAGGGGAAGAGGATCTTCTCCGGCGCAATCAGTATAAATTCAGTCATGCTGACTGCTCACGAATGCAGTTCCATCGTTGTGCTATAATCACGCTAATGGCAACATATTATATGCCACATGACGCTCACCGGTCCAACGAGATTCTGGCAAGGGTGGCGTGTAGATGCTTGTATCGTTCGTGAGACGGTGGCGGCTCGGCTGTCGGAGGGCGATGGTCGATCGCGGAAATGACAAGGGGAGCCATGACGGCTCCCCTGTATCGTACCCGGAGCGGGACTTGAACCCGCATGATGCTTACACATCCTCGGATTTTAAGTCCGATGCGTCTGCCATTCCGCCATCCGGGCGTATGTCGGGACCCCCTGCCTGGATGGCTCTGAACGAGCCATCCAGGCTGTCCCCCTTGGGAAGGGGGACGAAGTGCAGGATTGATCCAGCAGTATCAACATTCGAAAACAGAAGCGAACATGCTGCGATTGGTCGCTGCATTACCTTTGAGTTCGTTGTTCCAGGCCAGCAATCAATTCATCAACAATTAACAACCGACAACCAACTACCGACCACCAACCAAGACGCGCTTCAGGAAAGCTCCCGAAGCGCGTCGTGATATCAATCTATACCGCCGGGAGTTATGCGTTCTCGCCTCCGCCTTCAGCGGTGTTCTGTGGTTCTTGCTCTCGAGTCTCCCCTTCACTTCCTCGTGCTTCACCCGAAGCGTCGGCGTTCGGTGCCGAGGCTGTGAGAGATGGAGTTTCCTGTAAGCGTTCCTGAACGGCAGAACCCTGCTCGGTTGCTCCCTGCTCCGACGCTGCTTCTGCAACCTCACCCCCTCCTTCATCGCTGTCGATGTTCAGGCGCTTCTTGATTGCATCGCCGAGCATATCGCCGAGCGTGAAGCTGCTGACCGTCTCGGAGGTCTTCATCTCGTTGGTAGGAGTGGCAGGCGTTCCGCCTCCCTGGCGTCCGCCGCGATCTCCATCACGACGATCACGGTCTCCACGACCACCTCCTCTCCGCTCACCCCGCTCTCCCCCTCGTCCCTCGTCCTCGCGCTCCGGCTGCTGGAGCCCGAAGATCAGCGACAACCCCTTTGGATCGACCTCGACGACATTGACCGGAAGCTTCTCACCGACTTTCATCTCCGGCAGTCGCTTCGACTCGCGTCCCATCCGGCCACGAGGAAGGAAGCCCTCGACATCGTCGACGCCGACAACGACTCCCTTGTTGGAGATCTCGCGGATCTCTCCTTCCCAGCGTGTGCCGACGCTGTACTTCTCGGCGATCGTCGGCCAGGGATCGTCCTGTGCCTGACGATAGCTGAGGCTCAGGCGCTGCTTTTTGGAGGAGACATCGAGCACCTTGACTTCGATATCCTGTCCCTTGCGAAGGATCTCCTTCGGATGGTGGACACGTTTGGTCCACGACAGCTCGCGCAGGCGGATGAATCCATCCAGTCCCGGCTCCAGCTCGATGAATGCTCCGAGCTTCGTCATGCCGACGACCTTTCCCTGCTGAACCGATCCTTCCGGATATTTCTCCTCGACGCTCTCCCATGGAGAAGGAAGAAGCTCCTTCATGCCGAGATAGATTCTCTCCTTCTCCCGATCGATCTCGCGAATGACCACCTCCACCTCGTCCCCTTTCTTCAGAAGCTCGCTCGGATGGCGACCACGCACATGGCTGATCTCCGAAGCATGAACCAGACCATCGATCCCGCCGAGGTCGACGAAGACGCCGAAGTCGAGGATCGACGAGACGCGGCCCGAAAGGCGCTGACCGACCTCGAACGACTCCAGCAGTTTCTTGCGGAGCACCGAGCGGCGCGTCGCGGTGACGCGGCGGGCATCGGTGTCGAACTCGGTCATCTCGAGAACATGAGCAGCGGTCTTGTTGCCGGGCTTGGCATCGCCGACGACATCGCTGCCATGACGGTCCAGGCTCCAGTGCGACATCGGAATGAAGACCTCGATGTTCTTGTAGTGCGTGACGACACCGCCACGGTTCTGCGAGACCACTTCGAGATCGATCTCTTCGCCGGCTCCTTTCTTCGCAACAAGCTCGTCCCACAACTCCCGCATCCGCTCCTCGGTCATCGGAGGAGGCTGCCAGGAGCGTGAGCTCTTGCGTGGCTGCATTCCCTCCTGCTCGGCAGCTCCTTCGCCCTGCATCTCGGTGGCTCCTTCCGGCTGCTCGACTGCTCCCTGCTCGGCGACCTGGCTGCCCGCCTCGGTCACACCGGAAACTGTGTCGGTCGACGCGGTCGCCACTTCCGCCGGCGCAGGCTCTCCCATGGAGAGCGTTGCGCTCTCGGTAGTCGACGACTGCTCCGGCTGAACGCCTGCATCGGTCGAGGATGGCTCGGGCTGTGCAGTGGAAGTATCGACAGCGGATTGGGTTTCGGAAGTCGCCGTGGCTTCTGCAGAAGCCGATGATTGTCCGGTCGTGTTGTCCGTCACCGAAGATTGGTTGGTGCCGTACTGCGAGTCGCTGTTTTCCAGCTCCTCCGAGCCGGAGTTTGTCGGCTCCAGCTGCTCGAAGGTGTTTCCAGGTTCCGTCATGATAACGAAGATCGATTAGGTGTATCAAACACTACCCACACGTGATTCGCTCGGTAGCGAAATCCACGCCGGGTGCGGACGAGGGGGAGCAATATACGACAGCCGGAAGAATGTGCAAATCGTTACAGGGACTGGCTGAGAGACGGTACACGAGCGATTTTTTAACTTTGCTCCATTCGACAGACTATGCTTCTACGATTCAGTTATCTCTTCATATTGATCGCCCTTGCGATCGGCGCTTTCTTCTACGTCTACTTCACGCGGCAGGATGACCGGACTCCTGTTCATGTCGGCGTCGCGCGATGCCGTGTCTGCCACGAACCGGCAAGCGCGGGAGCGCAGTTCAAGATATGGCGATCGGGTCCTCACTCCCATGCCTTCGCCACGTTGCAGACCGACTCGGCACGGGCGATCATCGCCTCGATCAAGGAAGGGATCGAGAGCTGCTATCCCTGTCATACGACCCTTGGACGCTCGCCGCATAATAGCTTCGAGCAGGAGTTGAACGCCGAGGGAGTGGGATGCGAGCGTTGCCATGGTCCAGGATCGAAATATGCCTATTACAATATGATGCGTGACAGCAACGCATTCCTTGCAAACGGAGGAGTCAGAGGAAGCCTCCGTGACTGCAAGCAATGCCATACCGACGATCTCCCGACATCGCCCGCGCATCGCACGCTTCGGCTTTCGAGCTTCGATGCCGATTCGGCGTGGGAGCGGATCAGGCATACGATCGCTCCGAAGCCCTCACAGCCCGATACGGTGCTTCAACTACGCAATCCATGACAGACAACTCTCGCCCGATCGGACTGTTCGACTCCGGCATCGGAGGCCTGACGGTGGCGCGTCAGGTAATGCGATTGATGCCGCAGGAGAACATCCTCTACTTCGGCGACACCGCCCGCGTTCCCTATGGCTCGAAATCCTCGGAGACCGTTACCGGTTATGCATTGCAGGCGGGAGCATTCCTGGAATCGCTCGGCGTCAAGATGATCATCATCGCCTGCAATACCGCGTCGGCTGTGGCCTTGAAACAGGTGCAGTCGGCCTCGTCGGTTCCGGTGATCGGGGTGATCGAGCCTGGAGCCGGCGCGGCGATCGAAGCAACGGGAGCCGGCATCGTCGGCGTCATCGGCACCGAAGGGACAGTGCGTTCCTGCGCCTATCAGAACGCGATCGTCGAAGGGCGTCCCGATGCAAAAGTCCTTGCACGCGCCTGCCCCCTCTTCGTGGCGATGGCCGAGGAGGGACTGTCACACCACGAGGCGACGCTTATCATGGCGCGCGAGTATCTCGGCCCGATGCTCTCGCAGTCGATCGATACGCTCATCATGGGGTGCACCCATTATCCGATACTGATACCGAGCATCGCCGAAGTCGCCGGGCCGCGCGTGACGCTGATCGATCCGGGAGTCGCCACCGCTGCACGTGCGAAAACAATGCTCGAAGAGATGCAGATGCTGAACACCTCGAACCTGCTTGCACGACACGAATACTACCTCAGCGACTTCCCCCACAAGTTCATCGAAGTCGGAGAGAGATTTCTGGGACATCAGTTGCATCATGTCCACCGCATTACGCTGGATGAGCTTTCGCACTTCGCATAGAAGCAGCAGCAGATGGTAGCCGCAGCGTGGGCTACGCCGCTGCGTACACCTCGCTACGCTCGGCAGCCCTTCGGGTCGGCGGTCAGGCTGCGCTGCGGGATGCTCTACGATTGAACCGAAGACCCGAGTCCCTTCTGTCATCCTCTTTCATTAACACCTGGCTTCAGCCAGGTGATCGAGAGCCGTCCCTCCCCTTCCTCGTTCTTTTCTCCGCACTTCAGTGCGGAGTGACGCCAGGCTGAAGCCCGGACAGGAAGAAAAGGGTTGGGTCGCATTCAGTCACCTCGCTGAAGCGAGGTGTTAATGACAGGAAGGTGGCTTCAGAAATAAATCTCCGTTCGCCCATGTTCGAATCTATGCTCGCTTACCAGCTTCATGATGGCATTGCTGATCTTTGCTCCACCCGCTGGCGAGGGTTCGATATCGTTGGCGTAATCTCGTGCCTCATCACATACCAACCGCAGATCGATCAACGGCACACCCGCAAGAACCGCCTCTCGAATGATCACATCGTTGAAGACTATTAATGCAGCGGAAGCTATTCGTTGAAGATCATTATCTCGAAAGTTCGGATAGTAGATCGTGCAGACAGCCGTCGGAAGTTCGTGACTCAGTATGCTTCGCAGCATCGCACGATAAACCACCTCGAATTGTTCTCTCACATCTGCCAGCCTGTTCAGAACCTCGGCAGTCGATCCTGCACTCTCCCCCAGAATATTGATATTGTCGAGCGCGTTGTTTCCACCTGCACTGACGATTAGATGGCTTGCATCGGATGGTGTTCTATCGACCTGACGCGATACATCTTGCACCATACTCCCATCGATAGCCAGCAGCGTAGCCCGCCATCCTTGCGAGAGGTTGGTTTGCAGATGCTGTATGACTGACGGACCACCTTGTGTGTAGGCGGCATTGTCAAAGATGGAGTCTCCCAGGAGAACGAGATGATTCATGCAAGCCGGAATCCGATCAGGACTTATGAAGTAATTCCAAGACACGAACGCTCTACAACGGGAACACATCCTCCATCCCCAACGCTCTCTCGATCGCCGTCATATATCGCTCGGAGATCTCCTCCACCGACACGTCGATGTTCGAGTTGATGCCGAGCCTGTCACGAACCACCCGACCGAGCTTCAGCAGCGGAACGTCATGACTCTGCGCCAGCGATTGCAGTGCGTTCGCTTGTGACGGATCATAGCTGATGACGATCCTCGACTGCGACTCGCCGAAGAGCGCGGCGATCGGATCTTCGCCCTCATAGGTGATCTCGGCACCGAGCATGCCACCTGCGCTGTTGATAGCGCATTCGGCGACCGCGATGGCAAGCCCACCCTCAGAACAGTCATGAGCAGAAGTGACGAGACCTGAACGAATCGCTTCGAGCAGGCAGGACTGGAGCCGATGCTCTTCGTCGAGGTCGAGAGCCGGTGCATTGCCGACGATCTGACCTGACCGGAGCGAGAGCAGTTCGCTTCCTCCGAGTTCGAAGCGCTCGAAGCCGAGCAATGCGATCTCATCGCCTTCCGACATGAAGCCCGCAGGCGTGACATGCGCGAGGTCTTCGATGATGCCGAGCATCCCGATGGTCGGCGTCGGGAAGATGGCGCGCTGCTGCGACTCGTTGTGGAACGAGACATTCCCTCCGGTGACCGGAGTGTCGAGCTTGCGGCAGGCATCACCCATTCCACGGATCGCCTCGCGGAACTGCCAGAAGACTTCCGGGTTGTACGGGTTGCCGAAGTTCAGGCAGTTGGTGATCGCCACCGGCTGCGCTCCGCTGCACGCCACGTTGCGTGCAGCCTCGACGACGGCGATCATCCCGCCGACATAGGGATCGAGATAGACGTAGCGGCTGTTGCAGTCGGTCTTCACCGCGATTGCCTTCCCCGGGATCTCCTTCAGCCGGATCACCGCCGAGTCGGCAGCGAACGACTGGACGGTGTTCGAGCGGACCATCGAATCGTATTGCTCGTAGACCCAGCGCTTGCTGGCGATGTTCGGCGATGTAAGCAGCAGATCGAATGCCTCGCGCTCGGAGATATCGCCGATCATCCCGCGCACATCGGCCGAACGGACTTCACCGATGTATGATGCCTCGCGCCACTCGCGCTGGTAGACAGGAGCGCCTCCGCCCAGCACAAGGCTCTCGGCCGGAAGATGGGCGACACGCTCTCCGTGCCGGTGGATCTCGATCATTCCATCGGAGGTCGTCTCGCCGATCCGCGTGATCGGCACATCCCACTTCGCGCAGATGCGTTCGGCCTCGGCGATCTTCTCCGGCTCGACCACCAACAGCATTCGCTCCTGCGATTCGCTGAGCATGATTTCGTAGGCGGACATCCCCGGCTCACGCAGCGGCACACTGTCGAGATCGATCCTCATCCCCGATCCTCCCTTCGCGCTCATCTCCGATGTCGAGCAGCTTATCCCGGCGGCTCCCATATCCTGCATTCCGACGACGACACCCGATGCGATCAGTTCGAGCGAAGCCTCCAGCAGAAGCTTCTCGCTGAATGGGTCGCCGACCTGTACCGTCGGTCGCATCTTCTCGGTCTCCTCGTCGAACTCCCGGGAAGCCAGCAACGATGCGCCATGGATGCCGTCGCGTCCAGTGCGCGATCCGAGGATCATCACCGCATTCCCGGCAGGACCCGAGGTCGCCGACACGGTACTGTCGGCCTTCACGATGCCGACAGCCATCGCATTGACCAGAGGGTTGTCGCGATAGCAATCTTCGAAGAAGACTTCCCCGCCGACCGTCGGCACACCGAATGAATTTCCATAGTGCCCGATGCCATGCACCACCCCTTCGAACAGATAGCGCGTGCGCTGGTTGTCGAGCCTGCCGAAGCGAAGCGAGTCGAGCGCCGCGATCGGACGAGCTCCCATCGTGAAGATGTCGCGCAGGATGCCACCGACTCCCGTAGCCGCTCCCTGGAACGGCTCGACCGCCGACGGGTGGTTGTGGCTCTCGATCTTGAAGGCGATCGCATATCCCTCGCCGACATCGACAAGACCGGCATTCTCTTCTCCTGCCTCGACCAGCAGTCGCCCCCCACTTCGAGGCAGCGTCTTGAGCTGAGCGATCGAGTTCTTGTAGCTGCAATGCTCGCTCCACATCACCGAGTAGACTCCAAGCTCGGTATAGTTCGGAGCCCTCCCCAGGACCTCGTTGATCTTCTCGTACTCCGCCTCGGTCAGCCCGAGAGCGCGTGCATCTTCAACGGTTGTGATGCGGGTGTCGTTCGATTGCGACATGATGATTCAAGAATAAACTGAATGAAAGAACGTGACTCTCTTCTTTCTGTCCCTCCCCTTTTCTAAAGGGGAGGTTAGGAGGGGTTCCTGCTGCGAGGTCGTCTTCCACTACGATCCAGCAATCCAAGACGACCCCGCAGTTGAACTTCCCCCAACCCCCGTTGCGCCAGGAAGCGCGCTGCTCGCGGACTCGCGGTAAGATAAAGAGGGGGAGGTAAGAACTACGGCATCCGCGTTGGAGTAGGAAACAACCTGCGAAGGAAGAACACCGCAGCGCCAACGATAGTCACCAGCAGGATCAGATACACAGCGACCAGAAGCCGCGCCAGAATCGGAGAAGAGTTGCTGCGCACCTTCCATCCACGCCAGTTGCAGTTGTGACAGCGATAGAGCCCATACGGAGGAAGCAGCTTGAGACCAACATTCTCCAGAATGCCCCGCGGCCAGGAGCGATAGACTCTCCCGACCTCCTGGCATTTCGGGCAGACATGGGAACTGGCAATCGCCGTCCCTACCTGCGTTGATGAAACCTGCTCCATGTGCTATGAGTGTTGAGTGCGGAACCGCTCTTCCAGACGATCGGTAGCCCTGACAGCAGCCGCAGCGGCAAACCGCAACAGTTCGGGATCCAGTTGTTGCGTGACCCCCTTCCAGTGTTCGTTGACGAAGTTCGTGGAGAAGTCACCTTCGACAAAGGAAGGAGTTGTAAGAACATGCTTGCAGAAGGGGATCGTCGTGCTGATCCCCGCTATATGGTATTGATCGAGTGCCGCGAGCATGGCCTCGATGGCAGCCTGCCGAGTCTCTCCCCAGGTGATGAGCTTCGCCACCATCGGATCGTAGTAGAGGGTCACCGGCATTCCATCATAGAGCGACGAGTCGACACGGATATTTTCGCCGTGTGGCTCACGGACTTCACGCACCGTGCCGAGGCTCGGCATGAAGTTCTCGTAGACATCCTCGGCGCAGACGCGACACTCGATGGCATGACCTCGTCGCTCGATCGAATCAGTCGTCACCGGAAGCCGCTCTCCCTGGGCTATACGAAGCTGAAGCTCGACCAGATCGAGTCCGGTCACCATCTCGGTTACCGGATGCTCCACCTGCAACCGCGTGTTGACTTCCAGGAAGTAGTAGTTGCCCGAAGAGTCGAGCAGGAACTCGAGTGTGCCGGCGTTTGTGTAGCCTGCGGCCCTGACAAGCTGCTCTCCGCTTGCGAACATCCGCTTGCGAAGCTCGTCGTCGACGGCGACCGATGGAGACTCCTCGATCACCTTCTGATGCCGGCGCTGGATCGAACACTCGCGTTCGCCGAGCACTGCGACATTGCCGTGATGGTCGGCAAGGACCTGAAGCTCGATATGACGAGGCCCGATGATATACTTTTCGATAAAGACCTCGTCGCTTCCGAACGCGGTCTGCGCTTCGCCGCGAGCGCCGCGCAGCGACTCCTCCAGCTTCGATGGCTCCTCGACCACACGCATCCCCTTGCCTCCTCCTCCTGCCGCAGCCTTCAGCAGTACCGGATATCCGATCTGCCCGGCGACCGAGCGCGACTCCTCAAGCGATGTCACACCACTGGTCGTTCCCGGCATCACCGGCACATTGTTTTCGATTGCGAGCCGGCGCGCGTTGGTCTTGCTTCCCAGGTGCTCGATCGCATCGGGTGACGGGCCGACGAAGGTGATACCTGCTTCGGCGCAGCGACGGGCGAACTCCGCGTTCTCACTGAGGAAGCCATAGCCCGGATGGACTGCATCGGCTCCCGAACGCTTCGCGACCGCAAGCACCTTCTCCATATCGAGATAGGTCTCGCGCGGTGTCAGCCCTTCCAGGCGAAAGGCCATATCGGCCTCGGCGACATGCAGTGATCCTGTGTCGGCATCGGAGTAGATCGCGACGGTCTGGATTCCCATACGCTTCGCGGTGCGGATCACACGTCGAGCGATCTCGCCACGGTTGGCTATCAGCAGTCGGTTCATGTAGGAGGATTAGAAGTCAGAGGTTGGAATTGGTAGCCGCAGGCTTTAGCCTGCGCCGCGTCATGCACTGCGATTTCGATAGAATGTTTCAGAAGCTGTTTGAGTTTTGTTTGTAGACAATCGAACTGCTGCTTCGGATCGTCACCCTGAGCGGAGTCGAAGGGTGAGTGGTACTACCGGGCGATCATGGTTCGACTCCGCTCAGCATGACGCTTGATGATGTGACTCCAAATGATACTTCCAAACAATCTAAAGCGGCTTCGCTGTATTCATCGATTGGTCAACGATCTCAGCGATGACGGATGCGCATATGCTCTTCAGGACCAAAACGATCGAAGATCATATGCACGATTTCCGCACCGGGAATTAACCACCGATAGTTTGGGAAACCTTCGGAACCTTGATGTTGTTCAGTCGGTAGTCCAAAGCCATGTACAAAAAAACTCTGGAATTCTTCAAACGAACCTTTCTGGTCTGTGTAGGAGCTTCTAAAGAATTCCAGTTCCGATAGCGCGCCCCCATTTCCACGAAAGTGAAACCCAAGATTGCACTTTAGTCCTCCGAGTACCTCGACAGGCGCTGTCCAATACCCATTCGTCACATTGCGGATTACTGGGCGCAATAGCTGCTCGAGTTCCGCTTCGGAAATATCCCACTTCACAAACACGGCGGGTCGATCAATAACGAAGCCTTGCCTGAGATCGATCATTGGTTGAACTACTCGCTGATGTTACATCCGCTGGTGCGATGTTTTATCTCGCACTACATCCCCACCTGGGATGGCAGAGTGACTTGACGGTTCTTCAGTGCTAGTAGACGCAGGCTGAAGCCTGCGGCTACCACTTTTCACTTCAACTCCACGATCGTCACTCCTGCTCCACCTTCGGTCAATCCTCCGAGCCGGTAGGCACCGACGCCTGGATGGCCAGCGAGGTAATCGTGGATGCGACGGCGCAATGCACCGGTCCCCTTCCCGTGAATGATGTCGAGCGTCGTGATGTTGGCGTTCATCGCAGCCGTGATCGCCTGCTCGACCTGGATGATCGCCTCGTCGGCGTACATTCCGCGAAGGTCGATCCTGGTCTGCGCTTCCATCGCATTGATGATCGACTGCCCGCCCGCCCGTTCCTTCCGCACCTCCTTGCGCGTCACCGCTTCGAGGTCGTCGATGTGCGAGCGCATTCTGAGCGCGCCGAACTGCACGACGACATTCCCCTTGTCATCGGGATCGAACTCCAGCTCTCCGATCTGCGTCGTCCCTTTCACACGCACGGTATCGCCCTTCTTGAATCCCCCCGAAGCCCTCTCCGCCTCCTCGGCTTTCGGAGCGAGGCCGGAGCGAACGTCGTCGATGGCGCGGCGAAGCTCCTTCACCTGATCCTTCGAAGCTCCGGCGCGGATCTCGCGGATGGCGTTCTCGATCATGCTGTTGGCATTGGCCAGCGTCGCTCGCGCCTCCTCGCGCGCATCCGCGATGATCGTGTTCTTTCGCTCGTTGAACTCCTTCAACTGCACATCGAGCCTGTCACGCAGCACCTGAGCTTCATCGCGCTGGCGTCGATGCTCTTCACGCATATGACGGCTCTGTGCAAGGTCTTCCTCCAGTTGATGGATGATCTCGGTCATCCTGTTGTGCTCCTCGCCGAGCTTCGCGCGCGCATCCTGGAGGATCTTCGGCTCGAAGCCCAATCGTTCTATCAGCTCGAACGCATAGCTGTTCCCCGGCATCCCCGCCTGGAAGCGATAGGTCGGCGTGATCGTCGTGGTATCGAACTCCATCCCCGCGTTGACGACGCCCTCGGTGTCATAGGCAAAGATCTTCAGATAACTGTGGTGGGTCGTCGCGAGGATGAAAGCACGGCGCTTCAACAGATGCTCCAGAATCGACGCGGCGATCGCGCCTCCCTCGTCGGGATCGGTTCCGGTTCCGATCTCGTCGAGCAGGATGATGTCGCCGATCATCACATGCTGGATGATCTGATGGATGCGCGACATATGCGAGCTGAAGGTGGAGAGATCGTTCTCGACCGACTGCTGGTCTCCGATATCCGAGAAGAGACGGCAGGGATGAACGACGCATTCGGCTGCCGGAGGATGGATGCCGCTGAGCGCCATCATCGTCACCAGGCCGAGCGTCTTCATCGCCACCGTCTTCCCTCCCGCATTCGGACCGGAGATCACGACACAGCGTGTGTTCTGGTCGAGCTCGATCGACATCGGGACGACATGCTCGAGGCGGATCAGCAGCAGCGGATGGTGCGCATCGACCAGCCGGATGCGGTCCTCGTCGGTGACGACCGGCTCGATACAGTTGTACTTGTATGCATAGCGCGCACGCGCCATCACCGAGTCGACAAGCTGGAGCTTCAGCATCGAAGTCTGGAACTGATCCGCTTCCGAGCCGAGTTCCTCTGTGAGCGTGCGGAGGATTCGCTCGACCTCGCGGCGTTCGGCGAACGTCAGTTCGGAGATCTCGTTGTTCATATCGAAGATCTCGGCAGGCTCGAGGAAGACCGTGCTTCCGGTCTGCGACTCGCCGTGGATGATCCCGGGTATCTTTCGCTTGAACTCGGTTCTGACCGGCAGCACGAGCCGCCCTTCGCGCAGCGTCACATACTCCTCGGTGACAAGCTCCTCCTCGGCAACGCGCCGGAGGATCTTCTGAAGCCTCTGGCGCAATGCAGCCGACTTGTCGATGATGTCGCGGCGTATCCTCTGAAGCTCGCGGCTGGCATTGTCGCGCACCTGACCGGCATCGTCGATGGCATCCTGGATATGGCGCTCGAAGAGACGGTTGGTATGCACGTCCTGCGTAAGGTCGTTAAGGAGAGGACAATCGTTGCGGCGGCTGCCGAAGAACTCCTTGACCTTGCGCAGCGACTGGAGTGTGGTGAGGATCGAGAGGAAATCCTCGCCTCCCAGATAGCTGCCGCTAACCTTCGATATCGAGAGCGCGTTACGGATATCGTACACTCCATGCAGCGGAAGCTCCTCGCCTCGCTGGATCATCAGGCGCATCTCGGCGACCATGCTCAGGTCGGTGCGGATCGCATCCTCGTCGGCCATCGGCATGATCTCACCGATATGCTCGACACCGAGCGACGAGGCAGCGAACCCTGCTATATGTTCGAGCACCCGATGATATTCCAGCTGGTCGAGGCTCGATTGAAAGAATTCCTCCCGTGTCATACGGCGAGCGTCTCCTCTGCGGCATTCATGCCGCTCTCTGTAGAATGTATTGCTGCCCCTCGGGGCATTATCAGGACTGAAACTCCGGGCTTGACGATCTCTGCTCGCCGTTACTCTCGACGACAACGGCATCCCGGAAGAAGGACGGCAAAGTTACCATTTTCCCCCGATGAGGATGTAGAGAACCGGCCGAATGCCACATTAAACTCGTACCATGAGGCCCTGTCTATCTCTTCGCTCTTTGAACTGACACGGTGATGGTATCCATTGAACTCGATATACATGCAAATGCTCGATACGACTCTCCTGCCGGTCCTTTCTCCTTCCGATATCTTTCCTGATTCCAGTACAACCTGACACGATTATCATAGGCTCTCATTACGCATCTTCCATGCCCTGCATGCGCTCTGCGGTACGGCCATGATATGTCTCTCTCCGTTCGTGATCTCCAATCGAGATCGCGCCAGCGAGAGGTTGTGGCGAATCATGCCTGACACGAGTGCTGCCCAGTGCGTAATGGGAGCCTTCAACTGTTGAGGGGTCCCTCGCAACAACAGGGTGACAGTCGCCGGTCACCCTGTGTACTTTCTGCACGGCAGCCTATGCAGCCGAAGCGTTCTGAAGTTCCTCGCGCACGACAGCCTGGACTCTCGCCCCGTCAGCACGTCCACGCATCGCCGCCATCGCCTTCGGCATCACGCTCTTGAAATCATCAGGCCCCTTCGCCCCTACCTCGCCGATGATCCTTCGTACCTCGTTTCTGACCTCTTCCTCGCCGAGCTGCTGTGGAAGATATTCCTCGATGACCTTCAACTCCGCCTCCTCCTTCTCGGCAAGGTCGTTCCGGCTGGCATTGCGGTACTGCTCGATCGCATCCTTACGCCGCTTCCCCTGGTTCATCACTGCCTTCAGCTCGTCTTCCGCCGAAACTTCCTTACCGCTCTTCTGAAGCTCGAGCATCGCCGCGCGGAGCGAGCGGAGCGTCTCCAGCCGGAGCTTCTCGCCGGAGCGCATCGCGGCTTTCATATCTTCGGTGATCCGTTCTGTCAGTGACATTGTTGGTTGTTGGTTGTTGGTTGTTGGTTGTTGGTTGTTGGTTGTTGGTTGTTAGTTGTAGTTGATTACGTGCCGAATGTTCCCATTCCATAACTTTCGAACAACTGACTGTTGATCGAGTTAAACGCAAGGAGATCAGGATAGCCCCGGTACGGCCAAGGATAGAATCAGCCTGTCTTCAACAACCAACCATTAACAACCAACAAAATATGAAACGAACTCTTTCCCTGCTTCCCAGCACGACCGAGATCATCTATATGCTGGAGGCCGAGGAGCAACTGGTCGGCGTGACGCACGAGTGCGATTACCCGCCCGAGACCGACGCCAAGCCGCGCGTTACCTCGGCGAGGATCGACCCATCGATGGAGAGCGCCGAGATCGATTCGCTTGTGCGCCAGCAGCTCGACGAGAGCGGAACTCTCTACTCGCTCGATATGGATCTGGTACGCGACCTGCGGCCCGAGCTTGTCCTCACACAGCAGCTCTGTACCGTCTGCGCAGTCGGCTATGCCACGGTACATGCAGCTATGAAGTCGCTGCCCGAACCACCAATAGTGATGAACATCGAGCCACGAACGCTGAACGAGGTATTCGATTCGTTCGTTCGGATCGGCGAGGAGCTGGGACTGAAGGAGCGTGCCGAGTCGGCAGTGATGCAACTGCGCCGGCGACTCGATACGATCGCGAAGCCGGCTTCACCGCCGCGCGTTCTCTTTCTCGAATGGCTGATCCCTCCCTTCTCGGCCGGGCACTGGATGGCCGAACTCGTGGAAGCAGCGGGAGCGATCCCGGTGCTGGCGAATCCCGGCGAGCATTCGCGACAGCTTTCGTGGGAGACGATCCGTTCGGCCGAGTTCGATACGCTCGTGGTCTCCTGCTGCGGGTTCAGCGTCGAGCGCGCCATCGCCGATGTTCGATCGAGTCCGGAGCTTGCCCGACTGCGAAGCGAGCGCCATGAGATGCGACTGATCGTCTTCGATGGCAATCACTTCTTCAGCCGTCCCGGTCCACGCCTTGTCGAGAGCGCCGAACTGCTCCATGCTGCTCTGACAGGAGCTGAACTCCAGAAAGGCACCTCCTCGATCGACAGCCCATACCTGGAGATCTCTTCCCTATCCTGAAGAATGCCGACCCGGAAGATTATGTCGAGCGAGAGAGTGAGGAAAGCGTAGTGAAGGAGGGAAATATGATCGAAGGTCGTGACGAACATCAGAGTCGTGATCTTGTCGAAAGAACTCGAACAGAGTGAGAGGCCGGCAGCACTGCTCTACCCGGCAGCGTCCCCATCGTGCGTGGAAGCATTGCGCGCATCGGCAGCAAGCGTCGATGTCGAAACGATATCATCGCTTCCTCTATTGCGCATTCGATCGATCTCGACATCCCGCCACAACTCCTGGCATGGAAACCGGTTCTCGTAGAAGGCTCGTCCGATCACGACCGAATCGATCCCGAGCGACTCCATCTCCTGAAGCATCCAGAGATGCTCGACCGAGGCCACGCCTCCGGCAGCAGTGATATGGAGCGTGGTGCTCCCGGCGATTCGTCGAAGCTCGGCGAAGTTCGGGCCACGCAAGACTCCTTCATAATCACGATCGGTGAAGAAGAGCCTTCCTACTCCGAGCGTCTGGGCGATGACGGCGAACTCGGTGCTGTCGATCGGCTCGGTCTCACGCCATGTCGGGTAGATATGCCCATCCTTCGTGATCGCTCCCGCAGCAATCCGCGAGCGGCCATAGCTCTCGATCAGAGAGCGAACGCCATCGGGATCACGCTGGATCAGATCGTGGATGATAAGACGGTAAACGCCTCCATCGAGCCACTTCCTGCACTCCTCGATCGTCGCGAACTGCGTGACGAGCTGCACCGGGATCTCGACCCGGTCGACCACCGAGAGGATCTCGGCGAAGTTGTCGAGATGGCCATCATACAGCCCGTCGTAATCGGTGATGTGCAGGGTCTTCGCGTTCTCCTTCCGCCACAGATACGCCATCTCTGCCGGGTCGTCGGTATACACTTCACGCCCCAGCGACGAGTCGCTCGACACCGTCCGCAGACAGTGACAGTTCTTGATCTCTATGGCAGGAATCACAAGCATTGCGGATTGCGGATTGGAGATTGCGGATTGAGTCAGGGCTCTCTTCCTGCTATGCTTTTCCTTCTTGTATTGATCGAACTGACGACCATCGAGAGGATCTCTTTTGCTTCGGTCATTAGTAATTCCAGTTGGCTTGCTTTGACGATTTCCGCAAGTATCAACAATTCCATCCAGTAGATCGATTCGTCGCACTCTTCTTCCACGATCGTCATCTTCGCGATGAAATCACGCCCCGAACGTGCTCTACCGGCAGCCCTATAGTTCGCCCCGACCGACATCCCGCACCGAAGAAGCTGCCCTCCGATCTCACGGGCAACCTTTTTGTCCGGAAGCGATTCCACGAGCCGGACAATCCGCAACGCAAACTGCTGCGTCCGCCGCTTGAACTCTCCAGCATCCATTGCAAACTCCAGGCCTCGCAACTGAAGCATCGCCTTACTCAATCCGCAATCTCCAATCCGCAATTCGCAATCAGACTAATTCCACCCGGCTCTGCTCGCCGAGCATGAAACGCTGCACTTTCGGTTTGCCGGCTGCACGGACGATCTCGACATCGTTGCCGAGGAGGCTCCCCTCGATTCGAACATCGACGTTGCGCACGGCGACCTGCTGCATCAGGATCGAGAACTCGACCTCGCATCCCTCCAGGGTACACTCCGGGCCGATCGAGCTGTAGGGACCGATGAACGAATCGACGACACGCGAGCCACGTCCGATGATCGCCGGCCCGCGCACGCGGCTGCCGATCACTTCGGCTCCCTCTTCGATAATGACTTCGCCGGCGATATCGCTGGCCGAGTCGACGACGCCATCGATTCTGCCGATCGTCTTGCTGAGCACCAGGCGATTGGCTTCCAGCAGATCGCTCGGCATCCCGGTATCCTTCCACCAGCCGGTGATCTCGCCATGACCGACCTTGTAGCCGTGCTTCAACAGATAATCGTGTGCATCGCTGATCTCCAGCTCGCCACGCGGGCTCGGCGCGATCGCATTGACCGCATCGAAGATCGCCGGACCGTAGATGTAGATGCCGCTGACAGCGAACGGGCTCTTCGGAACTCGAGGCTTCTCCACCACCCCGACGATCGTCCCATCGCTTCCGAACTCGGGGACGCCAAAGCGCTCGGGATCGCGCACCCGCGCAAGCGTCAGGAAGCAGTCATAGTCTCCCTGGTTGAAGCTCTCCACGAAGCGGTCGATTCCACCGACGACGATGTTGTCTCCCAGGTAGAAGACGAACGAATCATTCCCGATGAACTCCTGCGAGATCTTCACCACATGCGCAAGACCGAGCGGTGCCTCCTGCCAGATATAGGTGAGATTCACACCGAGAGAGGCTCCGTTGCCAAATGCGGTCTCGACCTCCTTGCCGTTGTCGACGCCGACGACGATGCCGATCTCGGTGATCCCGGCCTCCTTCACCGCATCGAGCGCATAGCGAAGGATAGGCTTGTTCGCGATCGGGATCAGGTGCTTGTTCTGCGTGTGTGTAATCGGACGGAGTCGCGTGCCGCGTCCGCCGGCTGTGATCAGAGCTTTCATTGCGTGGAATTTGTTTGCGAAGGAACGCCGAGCAACCGTGCAAGCTCGGCAATGGACCTGACTGTCGCGTCCGGCTGAATCGGTGGATGTTCATCCGCTGGAGCATGATCGAGCGGGTTGTACCAGATGGTCTTCAGTCCGGCGAGCGAAGCACCAAAAATATCATGAAAGAAGTTATCGCCAACGTATAAAACCTCCCCCAGATCGAAGAAGATCGTTCGAGGGATACTCATCACCCCTGCGGTTTCCCATCGTCCGCCTGGTCGCCTGGTCTTGTCGACTGCGAGATCGACTCGCGCATCGAGGTATCGGCCTGGACGTTCTTCATGTTGTAGTAATCGAGTACGCCGAGTTTGCCCGAGCGGAGCGCATCGGCCATCGCCATCGGGACCATCGCCTCCGACTCGACCACCTTCGCGCGCATCTCGCTGACCTTCGCGCGCATCTCCTGCTCCAGGGCCACGGCAGCGGCGCGACGCTCCTCGGCCTTCGCGCGTGCGACGCTCAGATCGGCCTGCGCCTGATCGGAGGCGAGCTTCGCGCCGATATTCTCTCCGACATCGACATCGGCGATATCGATCGAGAGGATCTCGAAGGCGGTTCCGGCATCGAGTCCCTTCTCCAGCACCGTCTTCGAGATACGATCCGGGTTCTCCAGCACCAGGCTGTGCGTATCGCTCGATCCGATCGTCGTGACGATCCCCTCGCCGACGCGGGCGATGATCGTCGGCTCGCCGGCTCCGCCGACCAGTCGGTCGAGGTTGGCGCGGACGGTCACCTTGGCCACGGCACGCACCTGGATGCCGTTGCGCGCCACGGCGGCGACCGGCGGCGTCTCGATCACTTTCGGGTTGACCGAGAGCTTCACGGCTTCGAGCACGTCTCGCCCGGCAAGATCGATCGCGGTGGCAAGTTCCCACCCCAGATGAATCTGCGCCTTGTCTGCGGAGATGATGGCTGCGACGACCTTCTGTACGTTGCCTCCGGCCAGGAAGTGCGACTCGAGCTGGTTGATATCGATGTTGATCCCGGCCTTCTGGGCGGTGATCTTCGAGGTGACGATCACCGATGGGGGGACCTTCCGAAGCCTCATGCCGAAGAGCGAGAAGATCCCGACATGGACCCCGGCGGAAAGCGCGTTGATCCAGAGGCCGATCGGAATGAAGTACGTGAAGAGCGAGAGTGCGAAGATGAACGCGATGATGATGAGCACTGCGAAGACGACGTTGGTTCCCATACGATTTCCCGTTATCTCTCGTGAATTGATATACCGGTACAACCGATCCTATACAGAACGACCGAAAGGAAGAGAGGAATGGAGACAAGGCTCCGTGGTGAACTTGCCGATGACCTGTCAGCCGCGTGCATTCCGCTTGAGCAAAGCGTATGCAAGATTCAGTTCCTGTGTACGGGCCTTCGCCTCGGCCTCGTCGCCCGGACTCTTGTTCATATGCCGGTCGGGATGGAATTCGAAGATCTTCTTTCGATAGGCAAGCGTGATCTCGCGCTCGGTCGCGTTCGTTGGCACCGAGAGGATCAGACAGGCGCGTTCGACGGTCATTCCCGTCTCGTCGCCGGTCCGCTCTTCGGCTGGATCGTCGGCCCTTTCCGGTTCTCCGTTCTCACCCGATCGCTTCATCCTGTCGCGCCGGTTCTCCTCGTCGATCAGTTCCTGTGCCCGGCGCAGCTCGTCGTCATGACTGCCGAACCCATCGAACGAGTTGGCCCGAGCCAGTCGCGATATCCGATCGAAGATTTGCCAGAAAGACATGGAAGAAGTCCGTTGTCAGTAGTCGGTTGTCCGTTGACGGGAGCCGACGATGTAGGTTCTTTGCATATGGTTAATGGTTAGTAGTCAATGGTTCGAAGCAGGTTGTACAACAGCCCTTCAACCCAACGATGACCATCTACCCTACTACTCCATCGCGACAACTCACTATTAACAATCAACCATTAACCATCAACAATTGACCATCCGCAACTGACTACTGACCACGGACCACCAACTAAATGATCGCATCTCCCTCGGCGAACTTCGAGCTTTCGCGTTCGGCGATGGTGCTGGCGCTCGGCTCATGGATGGCCGGGAGGAAATCCTTGGGGTCGCTGAGAAGCCCCTGCTCGGTCTGTTTGATGATGTAGTCGACAACGGCTTTCGTGTCGTTGTTGTTCTCCTTGTAGACGTGAAGCTGCCGTGCGGCCCCGGTCCCGTTCTCCAGGATGTCGTTGATATAGTTGATCTGTTCGCGGCTTCCCAGGTCGTCGACGACATCGTCGACGAAGAAGAGGAGTTCGCGGATCAGATCGCGTGTGTTGACCTCCTTCTGCTTTCCGAAATCGATCAGCTTTCCATCGAGCCCGTAGCGCACGGCGCGCCACTTGTTCTCCATGATGAGCGAGCGACTGTAGACGCGGAAGGAGAGGTTCTTCCGATAGAGAGCGAAGAGCTTGGCCGCCACCGCCTGGATCAGCGCGGCGATGGCGACCGTCTCGTTCAGCGTCATCGGAAGGTCGCAGATGCGTACTTCCAGCGTCGGGAAGTTCGGATGAGGACGAATGTCCCACCAGATCCTCTTGGCGTTGTCGATGCAACCGGTCTTGACCAGCAGATTGACATACGCCTCGTACTCTCCCCAGCTCTGGAACGGGTCGGGGATATTGGTGCGAGGGAACCGCTCGAAGACCTTCGAACGATAGCTCTTCAACCCGGTCTCGAATCCGGTCCAGAAGGGAGAGTTGACCGTAAGGGCGAGGATATGCGGAAGAAAGTAGCGCATCTCGTTCATGATCTGGATCTGCGTCTCCCGGTTCTCGATCCCGATATGAACGTGCATGCCGAAGATCAGAAGCGACCTGGCCAGAAGCTGCATATCCTCGACGATCTCGTTGTAGCGATCATCGGGATAGATCTCCTGTGTCGACCAGTGGCTGATCGGATGGGTGCTTGCCGCACCGATCTTCAGGCCGTTGCTTCCGGCGAGATGACGCACGATCGAACGGATCGTCCGAAGCTGCGAGTAGAGCTCATCGACATTCTTGCAGACTTCGGTACCGATCTCCAGCATCGAGCGGTGCATCTCCGGCTTCAACAGTCCCTCCAGCACCGCTTTACCCTTCGAGAGCAGCTCGAACTCCACATGTGAGCGGAGTTCGCGCGTCTCCGGATCGATCGTCATATACTCTTCTTCGACTCCCAGCGTGAAGCTGGGGCGCTCGTAGGGATCGCGTCCCATCAGTGTATCTTTCATCCGCTGCATACGCTCCTTCCCTCTACGGAATGTAGATCAGTTATTTCGCGCCCTTCTTCGCCGGCTTCGGCTTTGAAGAGGCTGCCTTGTTGACTGCGGTCGCCGACCCTCCACCATTTTCCGAAGGCCCGGACAGAAATCTGTTCCAGCGAAGCTCGTTCGACATCGAACGTCCCTTCAGCGCCTCTTCGATGGCAAACGTCGCGACCGTCTCGACGAACCAGTTGAAGTTCTCCTCACCGATCGAATCACGCTCCCCATCGGGTGCAGGGTTCATGAAATCGATCGCATACGGGATGCCATCGCGCACCGCGAACTCGACGGTGTTGATATCGTAGCCGAGCGCGTTGCAGAGCTTGATGCAGTCGTCGGTCAGTCTCTGGCGCATCGCATCCGACGGCGTATGGGCTGCCTGGTAGCGAAGGTGATGCGGGTTGCGCGGCTCGTACGGCATGATATGCACGTGACGGCGTCCGACGACATAGCAGCGATAATACTCCTCGAACTCGATCCCTTCCTGAAGCGTCATGCAGATCGTATTGGTCTGATCGTACGCCTTGAAGAACTCCTCGGGGGAGTGAACCTTGTAGACATGCTTCCAGCCGCCGCCGTCGAACGGCTTCATCCATGATGGGAAGCCGACGTAGTTGAAGATCCCATCCCAGTCGAGTGGGAATTCCATGTTGCGCATCGACTGTGTCGTGGTTCCGGGAGGATGCTCCTTCGTCGGCAGCAGCACCGTCTTCGGCACGGCGACGCCCAGCTTTGCCGCAAGCGTGTAGTTGAAGAACTTGTCGTCGGCAGACCACCAGAACGGGTTGTTGATAATGCGGGTGCCATTAAGCGCCGCGTGCTTGAGCATCGCGCGATAGAACGGGATGTCGTGCGAGATTCGGTCGATGATGACGGTGTATTTGGCCGGATCTTCATGCCTGACGCCGCCGGTCTGAAGGAACTCCGCGCGTACATCCACTCCCCGACGATTGATAGTCTCCACCAGTGCCGGAGGGAACGACTGCTCCATACCAAATAATACCCCGATAGTTTCCATACAGTGTGTTCTCGATTGAATAAGACGTAGATGAAAAGAATGGATAATGAAAAGTCACTAGAGGTTAGGCTCCCCGATAGAGCTTCAGTGATTGGGAGCAGCGATCCGACGACACCGGCTGCAATGTTAAGAATATCCGAGAGAAGGGCAAATCATACCCCTTCCGCTTCGAGGAATTCCTGGCCGATAAAGAAGAAGACCCGCAAGTTACCATCCCCTTCCCGACGACAGCGAATACGTTTTGGTAACGCATTGCAGCACGTGTGATAACGCATACTGGATCTGACACCACAGTTGGTGGTCCTCGAGATCTGCCATTCAGGCGTTTGCCTGCAAATGCCTAGATTTGGATCGCCTGTGTACGGAGCAGGACGTTCGCAACTTCTATCAGCAGAGACTTCATGGCATCTACATATTCGTTCGATATCGTCTCGCAGGTCGACCTGCAGGAAGCCGACAACGCAGTCAACCAGGCTCTGAAAGAGATCCAGCAGCGCTACGATTTCAAGGGATCGAACTCCTCGATCGAACTCGACAAGAAGGAGAAGGTGATACAGGTCGAGTCGGACGACGAGTACAGGCTGAAGCAGGTGATCGATGTGCTCGAATCGAAACTCATCAAGCGCGGCATCGGACTGAAGACGCTCGACTACGGCGAGACCGAGGCCGGCTCGCGCGGCTCGGCCCGGCAGAAGATCACGTTGCAGGCGGGGATCGACAAGGAGAACGCCAAGAAGATCACCAAGCTCATCAAGGACAAGGGATTGAAGGTGCAGGCACAGATCCAGGATGACCAGGTGCGCGTCTCCGGCAAGTCGAAGGATGATCTTCAGGAGGTGATGCAGACCCTCCGCGATGCCGATCTCCCGTTCGATATGCAATTCACGAATTACCGGTGATGCTGCCTGCTGCCATATCCGCTCGCCAGATGCGAGCGTCCGAAGATCGATGCAGCAGATACCAGACATGCTCGCGTGGGGACATGACGTGTCATGTCCCGCGCAACACCCTCGCCTCGTCGATGCTTCTCCTGCTGTTCGCACTTCTTCCTTCCACGCTCGCCACCGCCCAGACCTCCGAACTTCGCGATATCACCGTCTCCCCTTCCGGGAACTCCACAACCGTAACCTTCCTGGTCTCGCGCAAGGTCACGACGGTCGTCGTCGAGGCGAAGGAGAACGGGGTCGCGCAGATCCGGATGAAGTCGATGCGCGCAGGCACGGTGGCGCTCGGCTCGGCGTTGCCGAAGCCGGGAGTCGCATCGATCGAAGCACATATTGAGCGAACCGATGTGCTGGTGACCGATGTGACCTTTACCCGCTCGGTGACGGAGATGAAGGTCATCCGACGCGACAGCGATCGCGTGGTCGTTCAGGTATCGCTCGGCTCCCCCCTTTCCCCTCGCACCATCGCACCCTCACACCCTCGAGCGCTCGATTCGACTACCCGAACAAGCACCCCGACCGATACGCTGAACCGCGGACGAAAGAAGAAGTGGGCGCTCGGGACGATCGTCATCGATGCGGGACACGGAGGAAAAGATCCCGGTACAACCGGACTCGACGATGTGCAGGAGAAGGACGTGGTGCTGGCGGTGGCGAAGTATCTCCACAAGGAGCTGCAAGCGCAGATGCCGGGGATAAAGGTCGTGATGACCCGCAGCGACGATACCTTTGTCGAACTCGTCCGCCGGGGAGAGATCGCCAATGAGAGCGGAGGACGGCTCTTCATCTCGATTCACTGTAACGCGATGCCGGAGAAGCCGAGCCCGAAGAGCGGCTTCGAGTGCTATATCCTCCGCCCCGGCAGAAGCAGCGACGCGACCCGTATCGCGGTGCGGGAGAACAGCGCGATCCGATACGAGGCGGGACAGAGCAACGTGGACGCAGGCGCGACGGAGGTGACGATCGTGGCCTCGATGGCGCAGAGCACATTCGTCCGCTACAGCGAGGACGCAGCCAACGCCATCCGCCAGTCGATGCGCTCGGCGGTCGCGATCCCCGATCGGGGAGTTCATCAGGCAGGATTCTATGTGCTGGTGGGAGCCTCGATGCCGGCGGTGCTGCTGGAGCTCGGCTATCTGACCAACGAAAACGATGTGGCGATCCTGAAGAGCACGGCACAACAGAAGAAGATCGCCAGGGCGATCGCCAGAGGGATCAAGGTCTACCAGAAGGGCTATGCGGGAACGTTGCGGTGAAGTCGCCGGAAGCATCGCCGATGCCATCAATGAATCGTAGCTTCCCGTCGAGCTTATTATACGTTCACTGAAATTCAACTACCCATGCTGAGCGACTATATCACTGCGGCAATGAACCATGCGACATATGAGATTCTTGGGGACAACAGCTACTATGGTGAGATTCCCGGCCTACAGGGAGTTTATGCCAATGCTGTATCTCTTGAAAAATGCCGCCGACAATTACAGGAAGTTCTTGAAGGGTGGATCATCCTCGGCTTACGAATGGATCATGATCTGCCGGAGATCGAAGGCATCAATCTGACACAGGAGACAACCTGATGCCTCCCCTTGGACCTATCACTCGACGCGACTTCATACACTACCTGAAGCGTCTTGGGTTCGATGGTCCTTACTCCGGTGGGAACCCTCAGTATATGGTCAAAGGCCAGCTCCGGCTCACTCTTCCCAATCCTCACCAGCACGACATCAGCAAAGAATTTCTCTGTCGCATATTGCGACAGGCCGGCATTGAAGTTCACGAATGGGAAACGCTCTAGCTGTTGCGACGCCTGCCAGAGCCATCACGGTAGTTACTCCCCGTACTCGATCTGTTTCTCTTCGGGCTGCGCAGTTGCTGCGGCATGCTTCATCTGTGAATCGAGCGAATCGAAATAGATCGCTGCAACTCCACGCTGGAACGACGTCGTTCCGACCTCGACCCGATCGGTCTGCATTGCCGGGCGCGATGGCCTCAGGGCCGCGAACGATATCCTCTCGGGGATCTCCTGCTTGGGAATCCGGCTGGCCTCCCCGATCTCCATTCCCCAGCGGAAGCGCTGGTTGGCAAGGTGTACCAGCCGTGGCTGCTGATCGACCCAGAACTTCCCGTCGAAGAGGGTGCGCAGACGGTTCTTCCCGAGGTTGCGATCGTAGACCGCTGCCGAGTCGATCACCGTTGCCCCGGCAGTATCCGCCGGATCGCAGAAGGCGACGACCCGGGCAGGGTTTCCGTAATGCACCACGATCAGTGCCCCTGGATGGACCAGCTTGTACATGTTGCCGATCTCCTCGCGCGACATCCGGATGCACCCGTGCGATGATGGTCGCACTCCCAGGTTCCCGTAGTAACCGCTGCCATCCAGACCGTGGAAGCCGACTCCTCCCTGCACACCGATCCAGTGATGGAGCCGCGCGTTGTTGAACTGCTTGCTGATCGCCATCGGAGTCATGTTCTGCACGGTGAAGACGCCGGACGGAGTCGACATCCCTTGACTGAGGAAACGGTTGCCGCTGGAGATCAGGAAGCCCCTCTCACGACCGCTGCGATAGCGCACCGTGACGTTCTGCCTGCTGAGATTGACATCCAGATAGAGAGAGTCGGTGGTATAGATGGTGTCGAGCACTTTCAGATGGCTCAGCACGGTCGGCGATGGCGAGACGCCGGAGTAAATTCCCTTTCGCGTACCCGCCATGGAAGCGCGAGCCACATCGGCATCGACCGACGCGCGGGTGACGACGCTTCCTCCCGCCACGCTGCTGACGATGAACAGCAATGTGCCGACCCCTCCGACACCGAGCAGGGCCAGAAGCCCCATCGTCTTGTAGGTTCGCCCGTGCTCTACGGCATCCTCTGCTTCGTCATAGTCATGATACTCTGGATCGGAGAATAAGTCGACACGTTCCATCATAACATCCGGCCTAATGTAGTTATCAAATCATGGTAGCAGTTCAATGCAACTGACGATCAAAATAACACTCTGGGGAGAAGCTCAATGCAGAGAAAATTCGTATCGCACAGAATTCCGAGATTTGGTCTTCGGAGGAACCGGGGATGGCGTTCGATCTCCCCCGACGATCAAGCTTTCCCGCCGCGAATCGCCTGGTGGAGATAGCGATCGAACTCCACCGTTCGTCGTGTCATCTCCATGATCCAGTCGAGAAGCTCGCGCGAGGAGGCGAGGTCGTCAGGGAACGACCGTCCGGCCCAGATCTGCTTGTAGCGAAGCAGATCGATGGCGGGATCATCCTCGGAATAGCCTGCCGGAGCACGCTTCAACCGCTCCCCTTCGACCGGAGCGAACTCCTGCTCCAGATCGCGCAGGATCGTACGCAGCCGCTCCGGATCGCGGGCGATGGCCGAGCGCAGGTTCTTCAGACCGTTCGAGTCGATGAAGTAGGCCCCACCCCCATAGAAGCATCCCCCCGGCTCGATATGGAGATAGTTCCCTACCCCTTCCTTCGATTCATCGGCGAAGGGGATGGCCGCTCCGATATTGGTCTTGAAGGGGGTCTTGTCCTTGCGGAAACGGATGTCGCGGTAGATCCTGAAGATCCCACGCTTCGGATCGGGCGAGAAGGAAAGATCCTCGGCGCCGAAACGCCCGCGCAGCTCGGCCAGCAGGCAGCGCATCGGATCGAGAAGATGGCTCTGGTAGATCTCCTTCCGCTCGGGCGTCAGCCATTCGCGACTATTGTTCTTCTTGAGATCGCGCAGGAATCTGAACGCCTCCCGATCGAATCCCGGAAAGGGGGGATAGTCTTCGAGGAGATCTTCGGATGCGAATGGAATCTTCTTCGGACGGTTGGAAGCCATGGTATGCCAGCAGTTCTCCGGGGAATCAGGGGTTCAACGGATGCGGGAGTCGAACGATCTCGGTCTCGCGCTCCCCGCTCCGGATGCGCCGGGGACAGCCATCGTCCGACAGCTCGATCTCCTTGCTGGCGATCGCCTCTCCCTTCCCGTCGAGCACCGCCACGTTCACCGTCAGCCCCTTTCGCGATACCCGGTAGAATTCTCCCTGAAGCGCCCCCCGCTTTGCATCGAAATAGACGACAGGCGTCGTGACCTCCCGGTCGACCGGAGGCAACGCCGTCAGCATCAGGTGGATCAGCCAGATCGGCGAGGGGCCATCGTAGACCGCTTCATCGGGAGCGGTCACATTCCCGACCGGATGGTCGTCGTCACCCAGCCGAACGGCGATCTGATAGCCGCTGATATCAGCGTGCATATGCCGGCTCTGATCGCTCCCGTTCTCGCTCCATCGTGCATTGCACTCGACATAATTGAGCTGGCGCTCGGCGCTGTGAAGCATGATGGCGTAGCGCAGATCATCAGCGCCCGACTCTCCTTCGGCCTTCATGTCGATCTCGGCATTGCCATAGCCCTTGTAACTCCAGGAGCCTTGTTCGACGATGTTCTCACCGTCGCGAGTCCTGTACTCGCCGGACATTGATGTCGCAAAGATGTCGTTCAGCATGGGAAGAGTTAAAGGTTAAAGGTTATAAGCTGGAAGTCGGAGGAACATAGGGCTTCTTGCTTCTGACCTATAACCTCTGACTTGTAACTCTCTTCGCATCACAAAGATTGCGCCCGGCCGGGTGGGATGCAAAAAACGCGGCCAGGCTCCGTCGGGAGAGGGTCGCGTTTTCTGGTTCGATCATCCATACTGTCGCCGTTACGACGATCGTTCCAGTCGTTCGATCTCGTCACGGATCTGCGCTGCACGTTCGTAATCTTCCTTCTTGACGGCGTCATCGAGCTTTGCCTGAAGGACTTCTCGAAGTGTCTTTGGACGCTCCGGCTCCTGCGAAACCGCCGATTCGGAGGAATCGTCGTAGCTCTCCTCCTCATCCTCGTCTTCGTCCATCTCGTCCTCGTCCTGTGGAACGACGCCGGCCTCGGCCAGCACCGATTCGAGCACATAGATCGGCGCCCCGCAGCGAATGGCCAGCGCGATCGCATCCGACGGGCGCGCATCGACCTCCTGCGGTGTCGCATCGAAGACGAGCACGGCATAGAACGTCCCTTCGCGCAGATCGTTGATCGTGACCTCCAGAAGCGTAGCCCCCAGAGCATCGACCACGCTCTTCAGAAGGTCGTGGGTCACCGGACGCGGAGGCTTGATCGCCTCCAGTTCCAGTGCAATCGACTGCGCCAGGTCGGCACCGATCAGAATCGACAGGCGCCGCACACCGCCTGCTTCCTGAAGAATAAGGGCATACGAGCCACTGCTTTGCGGACTCGAGGCAAGCCCGATGATTTCCATTTGTACTTTGTCCACCCTGATCTCCCTCTTCAGCTTACAATGGCACAGTCCACCATCGACAATCATCGTCAAAAATAGTGCCGTCGGAATTCAGACCGGGGACTGGGGGTCAGGGGTCGGAGACCGGGGAAGAGAGAGGCGTACTCCCCGATCCCTGCCCCCCGATCCCCGGCCCCTCTACTTCCCGTGAAGGGCATTGACTTCGGCGGTCAATGCCGGAAGCACTTCGAATGCATCACCGATGATCCCGTAGTCGGCTATCGAGAAGATCGGGGCATCCTTGTCCTTGTTGATTGCAAGAATGTACTTCGAACTCGACATCCCCGCAAGATGCTGTACTGCCCCGGAGATTCCGCAGGCGACGTAGAGCGACGGCGAGACGGTCTTGCCGGTCTGGCCGACCTGCTCGGCATGAGGTCGCCAGCCGGCATCGACGACTGCGCGCGAGGCTCCGATCGCGGCCCCGAGAGCCTCGGCGAGGTTCTCGACCAGATTGAAGTTCTCCGGTCCCTTCAGCCCCCGCCCGCCCGAGACGATGATATCGGCTTCGGCGACATCCTTCTTGCCGGTGTTCACCCGGGTCTCGACGACCTTTGTCGCAAAATCTTTTTCGGCGAAGTCGACCGATGCGCTCCGCGTCTGCGCCGTCACCCCGTCGACCTGCGAGGCAGTGAAGACGTTCGGGCGGAGCGAGAAGACTTTCACCGGCGTGGTGATCTTCACATCGACCTTCGCCTTCCCCGCATAGACCGGACGGGTCGCCATCACGTCCCCTCCGTTCGCGTCGAGAGCGATCGTGTCGGGCGAAAGGCCTGCCTGAAGCTTCACCGCGACGCGAGGCGCGAGGTCCTTGCCATGAGAGGTATTGCTGACGAGCACGACATCGGCTCCCTCCGACTTCGCAACCGAGGCAATCGCCGAGGCGACGGCACCACTGGCATACTGCGCAAGCCGTGGCTCCTCGACGACGATCACATCGGAAGCGCCATATGGCGCGAGCTTCTCGGCCAGGCCCGACACCGAATCGCCGACCAGCAGGGCAGCGAAGCTTCCACCGGTCTGCGATGCGAGCGTGCGCGCGGCGGTCACGGTCTCGAAGGCGTTCTTCTTCAGCTCGCCACCACGCTGTTCGATATATGCTAGGATCTTCATGAATTTGAAATTGGTCAGTTGTTGGTTGTCCGTGGTCAGTTGTTCGTAGTCAGTTGTTGAAAGAGCTCGACATGAATTCTTCAACGGACTACCGACCACTGACTACGGACTCTATTAAATCACCTTCGCCTCTTCGTGCAGCAGGCGCACCAGTTCCTTGACGTTCTCCGGGGAGAACTCCATGATCTTTCCGCTCCCCTTCTGCTCCGGCTTCTTCATCTCCAATGTCTCGACGCGAGGCGCTACCCCGGTAGCAGTCCGTTCCTCGATCGGCTTCGACTTCGCCTTCATGATATCGGGGAGCTTCGGGTAGCGTGGCTCGTTGAGTCCCTTCTGCGCTGTGATGATACAGGGAAGCGATGTCTCGACGACCTCCTTGCCCCCCTCGATATCGCGCTCGGCACGAACCGTCGTGCCGTTGATCTCCAGCTTCGTGACGAACGAGACACAGGGGAGATCGAGCAGTTCGGCGAGCATCGGGCCGATCTGCGCCGAGTCGTAATCGACCGACTGGCGACCGAGCAGCACCAGATCGGGGTTGAGCGCTTTGATCGTCTCGGCAAGCTCGTTGGCAACCAGGAACGAGTCGGCCTTCGTCTCGTCCTTGACCAGGATCGCCTTCTCCGCTCCCATCGCCAGCCCCAGCCGGATCTGCTCCTTGGCTCCCTCTCCGCCGACCGAGACAAGCGTCACCGAGCCTCCGTTGGCCTCGCGCTGGCGAAGCCCCTCCTCGACCGCGAACTCGTCATACGGGTTGAGAACGAACTTGACCCCCTTGGGATCGATATTCTTGCCGTCGGAACCGACGGCGATCTTCGTCGCGGTGTCGGGCGTCTGGCTGACACAGACTACTATGTTCATGCTTCGCGTAGTTGATATGAATGTAGACTGAAATAGAGCGGCAAATATAAGATTCGATCCAAAGATTGTCCTATCGAGGGCAATCTATTAAGCGGTTGCCGCTGTTACAGTGAGTAATTGGTCCGTGGTCCGTGGTCAGTAGTCAGTTGCAAAGAAAACCGGCTTCTTCACTCTTTCAACAACTGACTACGGACAACTGACTACGGACTACTGACCTCCTACCGCACCCGCACCAGCCTCCCTCGATATATTCCCGTCGTCGTGACGACCTCGTAGAGGTATGATCCCGCCGGAAGGTCCGAGCCGTCGAGCGTGACCGAGTGCGGGCCGGCCTCCTCCGTTCGATCGACGAGGGAGCGAACCTGACGCCCCATCACGTCATAAATCCTGATCTTCACCGAAGATCGCTCCCGAAGCAGGTACTCGATGATCGTCGCACTGCTGAAGGGATTGGGATAGGCGGTCGCTCCGGCAACCCCGGAGCTTTCGGTCTTGACCCCGAGCGTCGAGGGCCTGCCGAAATCGATGTCGTCGAGATACCAGCCATCTGCATTGGTGAAGTTGCCCGCCTTCAGACGGAACCGCACGACACCGTAGGAGCCGGCTCCCTGGTTCGGGTGCTTCAGGACGATCAGATCCTGCCGCCAGTCCCCGGCGTCGGCGACCTTGTCGCTCCACGCAAGATCGCTGTTGAAGTCGTAGCTCTTCACGACCTTCCATGTCGCCTCGTGATCGTAGCTCACCTCGACATATGCCGTGTCGCTCGGATCGACGATCGCGATATGCGCGAACTTCAGCTCGACCGGCGTCGCCATCTCGACCGGAAAGATCTGCATCGATGCGTTGACGCGCGGCTTGTACTCTCCTACCGGAGAATCGGTCATCGAGTTGGGAGCGCTCAACGCGAGGGACGAAGTCGCCGCCCAGCCGCCGGAGACCAGGAACTTCGGCGGCGCGGCATCGAAGCTCTCCTGGTAGGGAGTCGTCACTCCTGCATAGAGTGTGACTGTGTCGGAGGGAGCGCTCTCGTTACCCGCCGAGTCGATCAGCGTCAGAGCATAGCGATAGTAACCCCTGACTGCCGGCATATCGGTGATGACGACCGTCTTGCCGGTATCTCCCGCCAGCGGCCCTTCACGCAGGAGCACGCTGTCACGATAGAGGCGATAGCCTTTCAGGTTGCCGAGCGGCGTCGTCGAATCGGCTCGCAGCGAGGGGACGATGACATCGAGCTCGATCTCCGGCTTGTAGTCATGCACTCCGCTGATCGTCGGCTCGGCCGGGAGCCTTGCCGCTCCGGACCGAAAGACCACCGAACGTCCCGCGCTGGTGTCGCTTCCGGAGACGACACGAACCTCGTAGGTATAGTTCACATCGAGTGCGGGGACCAGGTCGACATAGCTGGTGGCAGTCGACGGGAGGGTCGCGAGCAGGTTCCCATCGCGTCTGACGATCAGCGAGTAACTGGAAAGAGGCTTGGTGAAGATGCTCTCGAAGGGAGGGTTCTCCCAGAGAAGCGTCGCCTCCTGCAGGTTTTCGTAGCGTCCGCGCACGCGGAGGTTCTTCACGGGATAGGGCTGGAAGATGCTCATGATCGCCGTGAAGACATCGTTGTCCTCGCGCGTGTCGAGAAACGATGGATAGATCCTGCCGCCTCGAAAGGAATTGCCGCTGTAGTCTCCTGCGAAGATGCCACTGACGAATGGGTTCTTCCGGAAATCGCTGACCACATCGGTCGCCCTCCGATCGATCCAGGTGTCGCCTCCGTCGGAGCTGTAGCTGATATACTGATCGATCAGGATGTTCGCCGGATCGTTGCGGCTGTCGGAGTACATCACGGCGATATCGCCGTTGGTGTGGTCGACGCTCAGCCATGGCCACCACTTGTCTCCCGTCGTGTCCGAGTGGATCGTCTTCGGCTGCGACCATGTGACACCTCCGTCGCTCGATCGCTGGAAATAGATCTTGGGACTTCTCCCGGCTGCCCACGCCAGATAGAGCCACCCGTTGCGCGTGGAGCCGGAGTTGTCGGCCATCAGCGTCGGATAGGTCTCGGCGCGGAAGACTCCCTTCAGGACATGATACCAGCTCCCGCTCACCTTCTTCGCCACGCCGAGCGGTTCATACCCCTGCACGACGTAGTTCGGCGTGGTGAATGTCGCTCCTCCATCGGCCGATTTCACAAAGCCGATCGAGTGGGTGATGCCGTCGTTCCAGACGACGTAGATCGCGCCGTCGGGTCCGGTCGTCGAGAGGGGAAAGCTCTGACCGAAGGTTGTGTCCAGGCTCGTCCCGGGCTTCTTCGGGCTGACCGGAATCGGCGTCGCCCATGTGAGCCCCCCATTGCTCGATCGGACGAAGACGATCTGCGTGGAGCTGTCGGCATTGATCACCCGCTTCCACGGAGTATACATGAAGCCTCGATAGGGAGAGGTCGACGAGTTGTCGATCTGGATATAATACTTGTCCTCGAATGCAGTGTCCTGTGTCGCGACCGCGCTGTGCTCGATCACCTTGATATGCGACTGCCATGTGACCCCCTTGTCGGTGGTCCTGGCGATATAGATCCCGGAGCGCTGGTCGTTGCGGTTGTTCGGGAATGCTCCATACATCAGATAGCCATTGCCCAGATAGTCGAATCCCACCGACGGATCGTTCCCGGTCTGCCAGTCGGGATTGGCGAGGCCGAGGCTCTTGTTGGTCCACGATCTGCCGCCATCCGTCGAGATATAGATGTAGGCTCCGGTACGGAAATCGACTGCCGAGGCGATCAGGAAGTTCGAGTCGATCGGGCTGATCGCGATCGACGACTCGTTCTGCGGCGGGGCGTTGGTGGTCGGCTCGACGATCGTGTTCCTGTTGTCGAACAACCCGAACTGCTGGCTGATCGTCGGCACGCTCTGAATGTATGGAGGCTGGTACTTCTCGATAACATAGTCGGGATCGAGGCTCGGTCTGGCTCGCTCGGCATTGCTGGGGAGGTCATCCTCCTGTGCGAAAGCAGGCAGGGCGAAGAGGAGGATGGCAAAGCCGAGAAGAAGTCGATGAGGGTTCATTGAGGTCATCCGCATATTGGGTTCCCGATCGTGCTGGCCGGAAACTACGTCATTCGCCGGCTCGCATACAACATCGAGCACGACATAATTCTTATATTCGCTCCCCATGCACAGGCTCGATTTCCACAAGCGCCGTGATCTCCCCTCGGCATCCCCCGAAGAATTCAAGGCAGCGATGCGCCAGTTCGCAAGCGGCGTGACGATCGTCACCGCCGAGAACGACGGCGAGTTGTACGGCATCACGGTCTCGGCATTCTCCTCGATCTCGCTCGATCCTCCGATCGTCATGGTCGCGATCAACAACGCGAGCCCCCTTGCCGGGATGATCCTCGAAGCCGAACACTACGCGGCGCATATCCTCTCGGCCGATCAGGAGGAGTTGTCGAGCATCTTCGCTGCATCGATCCCGGGCGTCGAGAAGTACGGCAAGCTCACGATCGAGCGCGGGCCGAGCGGGGCACCGACATTCGCCGGGACGCTTGCGATGCTGGAATGCGTTCTCGACCAGACGCTGGAGGTCGGCACGCACACGCTGATGTTCGGACGGGTCGTGCGCTCGACGGCGCAGCCGGAGCCGGGGAACCCGCTGCTCTACTATCATCGGGACTATCGATCGCTTGCCTCGATATAAGCATTACCCTTTGGGACATTTAGCGGCGAAGTGGTAGCTTCGCCCCGTTTACAACGCATTCCAGCCAGGCAAGAACTTCTTCATCTCTCCTTAACCCTGTTATTCACAAACAGATGCGCACATCATTTTCACTGGTACTCGCAGCGATCGTAGCGTTCTCGCTTTCGGCCTGCAACGGCGGCAGCAAGCCGGGCGATGCCGAGACGATCAAGATCGGACACTTCGCATCACTCACCGGCGGCACGGCAACCTTCGGTCGCCAGACCGACGACGGCATCAAGCTCGCCATCGACGAGATCAACGGTGCAGGTGGCATCAACGGCAAGAAGATCGAGCTGATCACCGAGGACACCAAGTCGGAGAAGCAGGATGCGATCACTGCTGTCGAGAAGCTGCTGGTGCAGGACAAGGTTGCAGCGCTGATCGGCGAGGTCGCCTCGACACGATCGCTTGCCGGCGCGCCGATCGCCGACCGCGAGAAGATTCCGATGCTCACCCCCGCTTCGACCAACGAGCAGGTCACGCTCGACAAGGATGGGAAGGCTCGTCCCTACGTCTTCCGGCTCTGCTTCATCGATCCGTTCCAGGGGACGGCGATGGCGAAGTTCGCACGCGAGAACCTGAAGGTCACGCGCGTGGCGATCATCACCGACAACAAGCAGGACTATTCGGTCGGGCTCTCCAAAAGCTTCCGCGAGACCTTCACGGCGCTGGGAGGACAGATCGTCGGCGAGCAGTCCTACGAGACCGACGACAAGGACTTCAAGGCGCAGCTCACCGACATCAAGGCGAAGAATCCCGAAGCGATCTTCGTCTCCGGCTACTATGCCGAAGTCAGCCTTCTGGCACCGCAGGCGCGCGCTCTCGGGATCAAGGTGCCGCTTCTTGGAGGCGACGGCTGGGACAGCCCGGTGCTGACCGAAGGTGAGGCGAAGCAGGCTCTGGAAGGAAGCTACTTCAGCAACCACTACTCCGAGCAGGATACCTCGGCCCGTGTACGCGATTTCATTCAGCGCTACCAGAAGAAGTACAACGAGGTCCCCGGCGCGATGGCGGCGCTCGGCTACGATGCGATGAACATCATCGCCAAGACGATCAAGGATGGAGGCAAGGCCGATCCCGAGACGATCCGCGCCGGGCTGGAGAAGCTGAAGGATTATCCCGGCGTCACCGGCAACATCACGATCGACGACAAGCACAACGCCAAGAAGCCTCTGGTGGTCCTGCAGATCAAGGATGGCAGGTTCGCATACAACTCGACGATCAACCCATAGCCGGGACTTCCAATGCAGCCTGGTACCGCACTGCGATTCGTACTGCTCGGTCTCCTCTTCCTCTTGTTGCGCCTCGACGCCGTTGCACAGCCCTCGGTCAGAAGCGATGCCGAAGGTTCGACGATCCGGATCGGGAGCTTTCTCTCCCTGACCGGAGCGCTCGCGACGTTCGGCGAGGAGGCCGACAGGGGAGTGCGCCTGGCTGTCGAGGAGATCAACTCCGCAGGCGGTCTTCTCGGAAAGCAGGTCGAACTCGTCTCCGAAGACTCGAAGTCGTTTCGCCAGGACGCACTCGAAGCAGTGGAGAAGCTTATCGAGAAGGAAAGGGTCGTGGGATTGATCGGCGAGGTGAGCAGCACGGCTTCGCTCTCCGCCGCCGTGATCGCCGAGCGATCGAAGGTTCCGATGGTATCGCTCGCCACTAACGAACAGGTCACCCTGAATGGTCGCTCCGGGGAGGCACTCAAGTATGTCTTCCGCTCCGCCTTCATCGATCCGTTCCAGGGGACGGCGATGGCGAAGTTCGCTCGCGAGAACCTGAAGCTCACGCGGGTGGCGATCATCACCGACCACATGCAGGATTATTCGATCCAGCTTTCGAAGACCTTCCGCGAGACCTTCAAAGCGATGGGAGGAGAGATCGTCGGCGAGCAGTCCTACGATTCCGACGACAACGACTTCAAGACACAACTCGTCGACATCAAGGCGAAGAAACCCCAGGCGATCTACCTCTCCGGTTACTATACCGATGTAAGCCGCATTGCCATACAGGCGCGTGCGCTCGGGATCACCGTGCCGCTGCTGGGAGGCGACGGCTGGGACAGCCCGGTGCTGACCGAGGGCCAGGCAGGGCGTGCACTGGAAGGAGCGTACTTCACGAACCAGTTCTCGCCGTTCGATACAGCCTCGGACGTGCGCGGGTTCACCGGGAGATATAAGAAGAGATATGGGAGCACTCCTGGAACGATGGCGGCGCTCGGCTACGATGCGGTGATGCTCCTTGCCGATGCGATCAGGAGAGCGGGCACCACCGATGCCGGGACGATAGCGGCACGGCTGGCATCCTCGAAAGATGTAGCCGGCTCCACCGGCCCGATTTCGCTCGATGCGCATCACAACGCCATACGCCCGGCAGTGATCCTGAAAATCAGGAAAGGCAAGTTCGACTATTTCTCGACGATCAATCCGTGAAGCGAGTGAAATGTTGGAAGTTATAAGCTAAAGGTTGAAGATCGACTCTACGCCTGCGCTCTTCTCTTGCTTCTGACTATTGACTTCTGACCTATAACCTTCTTTGCATGAATGAATTCCTTCAACAGATCATCAACGGGCTGTCGCTCGGCGCGATCTACGCGCTGATCGCGCTCGGCTACACGATGATCTATGGCGTGCTCCGCTTCATCAACTTCGCCCACGGCGATGTCTTCATGGTCGGAGCCTATATCGGACTCTATGTGTTTCCCTCGATCAGCGGGATGTTCGGCAACGAGTATATCGTGGCGTTCGCGGTGCTGCTGGCGGCGATGGTCGGCTGCGGGCTGCTCGGGATGACGATCGAGTACCTGGCCTACCGCCCGCTGCGCAATCGTCCCAAGCTGACGGTGCTTATCACCGCGATCGGCGTCTCCCTCTTCCTGGAATACACCGGCCAGCTCCCGGTGGTCTTCGGCCCGAACACGCGTACTTTCCCGACGCTTCTTCCCAAGACTCCCATTGCGCTTGCAAGCGACATCACCATCTCGTCGATCGACGTGATCGTCTTCGTCGTCGCGATCGCACTGATGGTTCTGCTGCGACTGATCGTGCAGCGAACGAAGATCGGCACGGCGATGCGCGCCGTCTCGATGAACCTGAACGCAGCCTCGCTGATGGGAATCAACACCAACCGGATCATCTCCTTCACCTTCTTCCTCGGCTCGTCGCTTGCCGGCGCAGGCTCGATCCTCTATGCGATGAGCTATCCGAAGATCACTCCCCTGCTCGGCATCCTTCCGGGACTGAAGGCGTTCGTCGCGGCTGTGACCGGCGGGATCGGAAATATCCTGGGCGCAGCGATCGGAGGCTTCTTCATCGGCATCGCCGAGACGATCACCGCAGGCTATATCGCGCCGACCTTCCGCGATGCGATCGTCTTCGGCATCCTGATCCTGGTGCTGATCGTCAAGCCGTCGGGACTGTTCGGCACCGCCGGAGGAGAGAAGGCATGAGGAAGCGACGCAGCCCTTATCTCTATCTGGCGATCGCGCTCGCTGCGGTCGTCGGGCTCTCGTTCGTCGTGGGCGGGCTCAACTTCTATTACCAGAAGATCATCCTGAACATCGGGATCTATATGATCCTGGCGACATCGCTCAACCTTATCAATGGCCACACCGGACAGTTCTCGCTCGGCCATGCAGGCTTTATGGCGGTTGGAGCCTATGCCTCGGTGGTGGTGACGACGATGATCCTGCCGAAGATCTTCGGCGAGGTCGAAGGAGGAGCGCTAGGCGATCTGATGCTCTTCTTCGGGCTGATCGGAGGAGGGATCGTCGCGGCGCTCGCAGGTCTGCTGGTAGGCATCCCGTCGCTTCGGCTGAAGGGAGATTACCTTGCGATCGTCACGCTCGGGTTCGGGGAGATCATCCGGGTCATCCTTCAGAACGTCCCGGCGCTTGGACGCTCCACCGGCATCTCGAACATCCCGCTCTACACGACCTTCATCTGGGTCTTCGGAACGGTTGCGGTGCTGGTCTTCATCATCGAGAACCTGATCGGCTCGACCTACGGCAAGGGCTTCCTCGCCGTACGCGACGACGAGATCGCGGCCGAGGCGACGGGAGTCGACACGACGCGCTACAAGGTGATCGCCTTCGTGGTCGGCGCGTTCTTCGCAGGCGTCGCCGGAGGACTCTACGCGCACTATGCGAACGCCATCGCGCCCGCAGACTTCGCATTCCTGAAGTCGGTCGAGATCGTCGTGATGGTGATCCTCGGCGGCATGGGATCGACCTACGGTGTCCTCTTCGCCGCAATGCTCCTGACGTTCCTGCCGGAGTGGCTGCGGAGCGTGCAGATAGCCGGCGTGCGCTTCGGCGAGTTCCGCATGTCGATCTACGCTCTGCTGCTCATTATCCTGATGCTCACACGTCCTCAGGGACTCTTCGGCGACGTGAAGCTCGGCCGCTGGATCAACCGCATCCGCACACGTAAACAGCAGCCGGCGACGAAGCTGGAAGGATGATTCGATTGCGGATTGCGGATTGGGAATTGCGGATTGGAAACACCGCAACCTGTCCGGATTCCGCGACCCGATAATCCGCAATCATCAATGATCCGGGCATTCGCCCGGGGTCGCAATCCGCAATTGAACGTGGCTCTATTAGAAATCAAGAACGTAACGATGCGCTTTGGCGGGTTGACCGCCGTCACCGAGTTGAACGACACGGTGGAGGAGAACGCACTGGTCGGGATGATCGGCCCGAACGGAGCCGGGAAGACGACCGTGTTCAATATGATCACCGGCGTCTACGATCCGACCGAAGGCGACATCGTCTTCCGGGGAAAGAGCACCGTCCCGCTGAAACCGAACCAGGTCGCGCACACGGGGATCGGACGGACCTTCCAGAACATCAGGCTCTTCCCCTCTCTCACCGTCGCCGACAACGTTCGCGTCGGCTTCAACAACGCCGCGAAGCTCGGCTTCTTCGGATCGATCCTCCAGCTCGGGGGATATCACAGCGAGGAGTCGAAGTTCGATAAAGAGACCGACGAGCTGCTCGATATGTTCGGGCTGCTGCCGGTCCGTGACGAGCTTGCCAAGAACCTCAGCTACGGCGACCAGCGCCGCGTCGAGATCGTGCGCGCCCTCGCGACCAGGCCGAAGCTTCTGCTGCTCGACGAGCCGGCAGCCGGCATGAACCCGACCGAGAAGGTCGAGCTGATGAGCCTGATCCGTTACCTTCGCGATACCTTCAAGATCAGCATCATGCTGATCGAGCACGACATGAAAGTCGTCATGGGGATCTGCGAGCGGATCACCGTGCTCGACCACGGCGTCAAGATCGCAAGCGGGACGCCGGAGCAGGTCAAGAGCAATCCGAAAGTGATCGAGGCGTATCTGGGAGAACAGACACACTGATTCCTCCATCTTTCATCCAGCCCTCTTTTCTCCTCTCCCCCTCTTTATCTTAAGAGGGGGCCGGGGGGAGTTCCGACTACGAGTTGAGCTTGCAATACCGAATCGCAGTGCCGACTGACCTCGTAGTAGGAACCCCACCTAACCTCCCCTTAAGATAAAGGGGAGGAACAAGAGCAGGTTTCTTCAATTCAGCATTCATAATTTCTTTCCCGTGCTCAAGGTCGATAACCTCAAAGTCAACTACGGCGCGATCGCGGCGATCAAGGGACTCAGCTTCAATGTCCCCGCGCAATCGATCGTCACGCTGATCGGCGCAAACGGTGCCGGCAAGACCACGACGCTCAGAACGATCTCCGGACTGCTGAAGGCGATCAACGGCAGCATCGCCTTCGAAGGAAAGGAGATCGCCAACCATCCGTCGCACGAGATCGTGAAGCTCGGCATCTGCCAGTCCCCCGAAGGGCGGATGATCTTTCCCGATCTGACGGTGCGTGAGAACCTGATGATGGGAGCCTACCTGCGCAACGACAAGAAAGAGATCGAGCGCGATCTCGAGTACGGCTTCTCGATCTTCCCTCGACTGAAGGAGCGATTGAAGCAGGCAGGCGGTACGCTCTCCGGAGGCGAGCAGCAGATGCTTGCGATCGCCCGTGCGCTGATGTCCAAGCCGAAGCTCCTGCTGCTCGACGAACCATCGCTCGGGATCGCACCGCTGCTGGTGAAGCTGATCTTCGAGAAGATCGTCGAGATCAACCGCGACCTCGGCACGACGATCCTGCTGGTCGAGCAGAACGCACACATGGCGCTCAACATCGCCAGCTACGGCTATGTGCTGGAGACCGGAGAGATCATCCTGGAAGGACCGGCGAAGGAGCTGGAGAAGAATGAAGAAGTGCAGAAGGCGTATCTGGGAATGTGATGTCGACAGCTATAGTACTCGTTATCAACATCAACTCTACCTGACAACCTCAATCACACAACACGCGAACCATGGACACATCGATGTCGGAAAGCAGCCCGATCAAGGCCCCCCTCCCTGCCGGGATGACGAGCGATATGCGACTCGTCGCCTGGCTCTCCATCATCGGCGGAGGATTCTCCTGCCTGTCGATCTTCGGAGCGATCTTCGGGATACCGACCCTTATCAGCGGGCTTCGGCTCAAGGAGGCAACGGAGGAATTCGACGCGTACGATCGCGATGGATCGGAGGTATCGCTGATGCGGGGGTTCGAACGACAGAGTCGATACTTCTTCATCCAGAAGGTGTTCATCATGATCTCGATCGCATTTGCCGTATTCGGAATGATCATCGCCGTCCTGGTGATCGCGGGCGTCATCGGCAGCGGCATCCCCTGGTCGAGGATACCACGAGACTGAGCCAGGCATGAGCACCTACGTTCAATCGAGACGGATCATCGGAGCGTCGATCCTGGTCGCCGCGCTCGGTTACTTCGTCGACATCTACGACCTGATCCTCTTTCTGATCGTCCGGGTTCCGAGCCTCACCGATCTTGGATTCACAGGAGATCAGATCACGACGAACGGAGTGCTGCTGCTCAATATGCAGATGGGGGGAATGCTGATCGGCGGGCTGCTGTGGGGAATCCTCGGCGACAAGAAGGGAAGGCTCTCTGTACTGTTCGGATCGATCTTCCTCTACTCGATCGCCAACATCCTCAACGGCTTCGTCACCTCGCTGGAGACCTATGCGATCCTCCGATTCGTCGCGGGGGTCGGACTGGCCGGAGAACTCGGAGCGGGGATCACGCTGGTGAGCGAGATCATGCCGAAGGAGTCGCGAGGCTACGGCACGATGATCGTCGCGACGATCGGGATTCTGGGAGCGGTGATCGCGGCGCTGGTTGGCAAGATGTTCCTCTGGAGGACAGCATACTATGTCGGCGGGGGCATGGGACTCCTGCTGCTGATCTTGCGGATCGGCGTCTACGAGTCGGGGATGTTCAGCACCATCAAGGAGAAGAACGTCGCACGAGGGAATCTGCTGTCGCTCTTCAAGACTCCCGCGAAGGCGATCAGATACCTGAGCTGCATCTTCATCGGCGTTCCGATCTGGTATGTGATAAGTATCCTGATCGGCTTCTCCCCCGAGTTCAGTTCCGTGCTGCGAATGCCGGCCAGGCCCAGTCCCGGAGATGCCGTGATGTACTGCTACATCGGGCTGGCGATCGGGGACTTCGCCAGCGGCTTTCTGAGCCAGGTCTTCCGAAGCCGAAAGAAGATCGTGCTCGCGTTTCTCCTCCTCCTCTCACTCACGATCGTCGTCTACCTGATGCAGCGCGAGGCATCGCTCGGGGTCTTCTATCTATTGTGTGTAGCACTCGGCATCGGTGCAGGCTACTGGGCAGTGTTCGTGACGATCGCCTCCGAGCAGTTCGGCACCAACATCCGCGCGACCGTAACGACGACAGCACCGAACTTCGTTCGTGGTGCGGTGGTGCTGCTGACATCGACATTTCAGGCATTGAAAGAGCCGGTGGGAATCCTCGCCAGCGCCGGCATCGTCGGCGCGATCAGCCTCGTCCTCGCCTTCCTCTCTCTTACACGACTCGACGAGACCTATGGAAGAGAGCTGAACTACCTGGAGGAATAAGTTGGCAAAACGTTCATCATCATCCATCTACTCTGAGAATTGGCAATGCATGAGCGGTAGCCGCAGGCTTCAGCCTGCGCATCTACATCGAGACCTTGCTCTACAGGAGGCTATCATTCGTTTCCTTTAATCCAACTTATATGACTCAAATCGGGTTCGCCGTTTTGTTCTTTCATCTCCAGTAGGGACTGCGTGGCAAACCATCTTACCTTTTGCCAAAACTCATGAGTTCTGAAGGCTTCCACGTTTGCTGTTTCTTCGCTACGCATTGCCAAATCCATCCAGTTGAAAGCACTTATGATGTATGCGATCGCATTCCTCGATAAGAAGTCATTCTCGATAAGTTGAGGTAACAGCAAGAATGCATCACCGAACATTGAAACGACTTCATCTTGAATTTCAACATAGTCAGGCAAAACAGCCTTTTGTTCTTTATAGGAGGCTGCAAGCAACTTCAAGCTCTGGACCAGTGAGTTGTATTGGGATTGTAAGTCCATAACCCTCCTTCCGTGTAGATGGAATGCGCAAGCTGAAGCCTGCGCATTCCAATTGACAAGAATACCGGCAGGCATTTCCTCCAACCGTGCCTGCCGGTATCACGATATCCCTGGCCCCAGGGGCCGGGTATATCAATTCTTTGTTATTGGTTGGTTGTTGAGAAGTGACTGATTCAGCCACAGCCCGACTCTGACCTTCGATACCAGGGGTCCCTGCAATTACGCAGGCTGAAGCCTGCGGCTACCATGTAACGTTCCTCCACCAACCACCAACAACCAACTACCAACTACTCCACCATCGTCTCGACGACGATATTCACCGTCCGCGAATAGAAGCGACCTTCGGGGAGGTCGTTGCTGTAAGGAGGTGCCGACTCGCCGAGTCCTCGCTGGTTCTTTGGCGTGACGTTCAGCGTTCGTGCAACCGTCTGCGCTCGATCCTGCGAGAGCTTCAGGTTGTGATCGGCTTCTCCCACGCGATCGGTATAACCGGTGATCGATACCTCCGCAGCCGGTGAGACTCGGCCTTTGATGAACTCGGCGATCCTCCGGTTGGCAGGATTGAGATCGGACTGGTCGAAGTCGAACAGGATCAGGCTGTAGCGATCGATCTCGCGATCGGCGATCCGCTCGACACGCTTCTTGCGGATGGTGATCTGCTCGACCGGCAGCGAGCCGAGCGGTGCGGTGAGCGACTGTCCCGTCGAGTCGGTGAGATCGAGCCTGTAGGTGATCGTATCGGGAGCGCGGGGGACAGAGGATTTCTCCTCGTTCACGTTCCAGTCGAGCGTGGCAGGGATCGCGCCGGCTCCGCTGAACTCTTTGAGCTTCTGTCCGCTCTGCGTTGCCGTCACCGTCCATCGCGCCACCCCTGCCTGCGCACGCACTTCCGGCTGGAAGCGGATCGATGGCGGCGTCGTCGTACGCAATGTGTCGTCGGTGATGACCGGTTCGAGGATCTCCCAGCTATCGGACGCGATTTCGACGCGGCGGTTCTCGGTGGCACCATCGGGATCGGCGGGATCGGTCGGCTTCCCCGGCAGGTTGCGCGCTTCGATCCGCATCCTCCCCTCGGCGATACCCCAGACGTTCTTCAGATAATCGCGAACCGACTCGGCCCGCCTTTTTGACAGCTCCATGTTCCCCTGCTCTTCCTTCATATCGGCATTGCATCCTGTCAACGTGATCGTCGCCCCCGGATGGTCGAGCATCCTCCTGCCGATGATGTTCAGCACCTGATAATAGGTCGGCAGTGTTTCGACATCGTGCAGGTTCGCAAGCCTGAACGCGCTCGTCTCGCTTGGCGATAGCCTCGCGTAGCGAGCGGGGATCGCCGACGAGTTCTCGTCGAAGAAGAGATAGTTCAGCAGAGGCCGCATGTTGGTCGAGACGAACTCCTCGACGCGAAGCGTGACGTTCGGACGCAACGTTCCTTCGTCGAGGCCAAAGGCGCTGATCGCCGCCAGAAGCCCTGGCTTCGACGATGCAACCGGCGTCGATGACTGCGGTGTCGGCGGTGGCTCCGGCTCGGTCGTGGTAGAACGCGGAGCGTAGCCGAGGGCCACTCCCAGGCGGAACGTATTGACTCTCCAGGTCAGATCCTTCACCACCGGCGTAACGCCGATGGAGTAGAAGACCTCGGGTGTCGCAAGCAATGTCCTGTCGGAGTTCAGCGGCAGATCGAGTCCGGCTCCCAGCAGTACCGAGGCGAACAGGCTTGATCCGTCGGGAAGTTCTCCGGCGTTCTCGTTGCGCGTGCGCTGGCCGTTCTCGAATGTGCCGGTCGTCGTCGGCTGTGAGATGGTCTCCTTCTGCTCGTACGTTTTCGTCGTCACGGCCGATACCCGCATTCCTCCATACGCCCGGAGCCTTCCAACGAGCCTGAGCGCCGCGAGCGGCTCGACTCCCCATGTGGCGAGGCTCGTCTTCACGGTATGCTCGAACTCGCCCGCGACCGGCTGGCCGTTGACGATCACGACCGTCCCTTCGTTCGATGTAAGGGTTCCACTGTTGGAGGAGAAACCGGCTCGCAGAAGCGCCGACAGCGATTCCGAAAAGGGATGCTGATAGAACAGGCCGAACGACGTGCCGACTCCGTTCCCGCTCTCGAATCGAGGGCAGCAGTTCGGCACACCTGGAAGCGCGCGGAAGTCGGCGACATGGTGATTGAGATTCAGATCGATGTACACGCCATAACGCTCCCATGGCTCCTCCGCACCAGGAGGAGTTTGCGCCAACGAGGCGGTGAACGCCAGTAGAAGAGTGATGATCGAGCAGAGTGACAATCGGTTCATTGGATTCGATCTCTTCTGAATCGAAACTGATATTGCTCCTGTTCCTCCCCTTTATCTTAAGGGGAGGTTAGGTGGGGTTCCTACTGCCAGCCCGTTCGGCACTGCGATTTGCCAGTGGCAACTCACCTCGCAGTAGGAACTCCCCCCAACCCCTTCTTAAGATAAAGAGGGGGGAGCAGAACAGGGGAGCCGGAACGAAGGCCGACAACACGCACATTACTTCCGCACGATCAGCACACGGCTGATGCTCCTCCACGGAGTTTGCAGTGTGTAGTAGTACACTCCCGACGAAAGGCTTGAAGCATCGAGACGTACCGAATGCTCTCCGGCAGAGACTTCACCATCGACGAGGTCGGCTACCGTTCTGCCGTACATGTCGGTGATAAAGAGCCGCACATGCTCCTGCTCGGGAACTTCGAAGTCGATCGCCGTCGATGAGGTGACCGGATTCGGAGCATTCTGTTTCAGAGCGGTCGCGCCGTAGAGGGTGAAGAGCCGGTTCCTTCCCCGCCCGCAGATCCCTGCGATGGTGAATCGTCCGGGCAGTTCCTCCACGATGATCTCTCCTCCGATCCCCGACGATCCTTCCAGCAGAAGAGCCGTCGTGGTATCGTCTCCCAGCAGTGCGACGAAGCGGAGCGTCGTCAGTGTCGAGTCTTTCAACGGGACCGACGGAAGAAGCAGAGGGATCAGCCTGTTGTTGCTGGAGTCCATCGTCCCGGCGGGAGTGGACCCGACGGGCAGCAACAGCATGGCATTGAAGCGAAGCGTCGTTGCAAAGCCGGTCACCTTCGAGCCGGAAATGTTTCCGGCTCCACGCAGCATGACCGGAACCTCGATCGTGTCTCCCGGAGCCGCCTCGACGAACGGAAGCGCGAGCACTGCGATCGCCGGAGTGACATCTCCGTCGAGACGAATCGATTCCGACAGATCGCACGGCTCGCCGACGAGATCGAGCGTCGTCGTGACGGCAGAAGTTCCGGCGGGGACATAGCGCAGCGGGATCTTGCCGGACATTCCGGCGGGCACGATCAGCGGGAAGGGATTCCCGATGATGGCGAACTGCGGATCACCAGACTGCGCATCGGTGATCGATAGGTCTCGCGTCGACGGGTTCGTGATCGTCAGCATGGTATCGATATAGGAGCCCTGCGGTGTGGTCACGCCGAGCGGCGAAACGACGATCCGGGGAGCGACCACCTCGACCTCGATCGGGATCGTCACGACCGATCCGCAGATCGAATCGGTGAAGGTCAGGCGTCCCGTGTAGACTCCTTCGACATCGACTCCCGGGAACCGCACCGACACTGACCCGGAGCGTCCGCTGTCGAGCCTCCAGGCAGTGACCGGCAGCGAGAAGTCGGACGCGATCGAACCGCTCACGCCGGTCATCGTCGTCCCGGTATTGGCGAGCACGAAAGTCGTATCGATCGACTGGCCCGGACAGATTACGCCGAAGTCGATCTCGCGAAGCGATGGCTCGATTGCAATGCTGTCGCTGCGACCGCTCAACGCAATGGGGAACTCGGGCATGCCGGCTGAATTGCTGTGAAGCAGTAGTGATGCTATACGCTCCCCCCTCCCTTTCGGGACGAAGCGAACGCGGAGCAGATCATCCCCTGCCGGAGGAATCGACAGCGATGTGAACGGCTGGGCCAGCACGAAGTCACCGGCGTTCGCTCCGGTGATCTCGACAGCCGAGACCTCGAGCGGTGCAGTGCCGGCATTGTGAATCTCCACGATCTTTTCCTGAGAGGGATTCGCGCAGTTCGCCGCCGGGAACGCAAGCACCGAAGCGGCTTCCAGCACAGGCTGCGATCCGACGATGACCCCTTCGCCATAGAGCCTCACGACTGCCGGCGAGCCGACATCCCCGTAGTCGAACGCGACACGCCCGCTGCTTCTGCCAAGACTTCTCGGCGCGAAGCGAAGTTGCAGCGAATGGCTGCTCCCTGGAGCAAGGGTGAACGAGCCTCCTCCGGAGAGGACCATGAACTGCGTCGTGTCAGGGCCGAGTTGGAACGTGCGGTTGATGTTCAGCGCACGCGTTCCGATGTTTCTGATCGCCACGGTGAGGATCGTGTCTCTGAATTTCCCGATGCCGACCTTCCCGAAATCGACGAGATCGGTCTCCACCTTTATCACAGGCTCGACTCCCTCGCCACGAATCGACTGATGGAGGGTACTGTCCTTTGTGATGATATCGACGGTCGCACTTCGCAGTCCGATAGCGGTTGGCGTAAAGCGGAACTCCACTGCACGCTCGCTTCCGGGATCGACCACGAACGGAGGCTGGCCCGAGATGATCGTAAAATCGGATGCGTTGGCTCCGATGATCCTGATATCCTTCACCTGTACCGGTACGCTGCCGGTGTTGCGGACGAAGGAGATGACACTGGAATCTCTGAACGACCCGACGAGCACTCTCCCCATATCGACATCCTGGCTTGCCGGTCTGCTGCCGACGATCGCCCAGAGCGAATCGGAGACATCGGACTGCAGCGGCGAGGCATCCAGGTCCCAGATTCTCGCGGTGTGGTCTTCGCTTCCCGTGATAAGCCGGCGACCATCGGCGCTGAAGCGAATCGACACCACCCGATCCTTATGCCCCTTGAAGAAACGGATGACACTGCTGCCAGCCAGTTCCCAGAGGGCAGCTTCCTTTTCGTTCGCCACGGCCACCACCTGTGCATCCGGGGCAAGGTCGGCAGCGACCGAGTTGATGAACGTGAGCGTCAGCATCAGCTTCCCGTCGCTTTCGTTCCAGAGCTTCACCCTCCCATCGCCGGCGGTCATGATCTTCTTTCCATCGCGGCTGTAGCGGACGGAGCGGACATCGCCTCCATGAGCGAGGGAGCGGATCCGTGCCCCGCTCATCGCGTCGTTGATGCCGACCAGATCGCCGGGGAAGTATGTTCCTCCTGAAACGATCCGCGAGCCATCGGGACTGTAATCGACATCGATCGTCTCGCCATAGCCATACATCGGATCGGCGGGCGCAAGAGTCTTCTGAAAGGCTCCGGTGGTGACATCCCAGAGAACTCCCGATGGTGAGTTGGTCGGAATGTTGACGGTGCGAAGCCCGGCCGTTGCGATCGTTCCTCCGTTCGGGCTGAACGCCGCAGCATTTATCCGGTTGTAGTTTCCTGTCACCATCGTGGAGACAAGCGATCCGGTCACCCAGTTCCAGACGCGCGCGGTTCCATCGTCACCGGTCATCACGAACAGTCGTCCATCGGGGGAGAATCGTGCGGACTTCACGAACGGCTGCGGGTAGGCTTTCAACACCTTGCCGGTATATGTATCCCAGACTCGGACGAACTCGTCATAGCTCACCGTGAGCGCATAGCGTCCATCAGGGCTCAGGTCGACATCGACGACGGAGTTCGCGTGTCCGTCCAGAACCATCACCGCATCGTCGCTCGGTGTCTGCGTGACGCGCATAAGGCAGCGCTCGCTATAGCGTGGGGGGACGAGCCACGGCTGTCGAAGCCCTGTTGCGTTCGTGGTGATGGTGGTCCATGTCGCCCCTTCGTCGATGCTGTACTCCAGACGCACAGGCTCCTCGGGCAATACCCCCGTCCAGGTGATCTCGGCGATCTCGCCCGGCGTGAACCGCTCCCCTCCATTCGGAGAGGTGAGCTTCAACTGCGATGCGTTGTGGCGATAGAACCCGCCCGATGCATAGAGCCTGTCGCTGACACAGGCATTACTCTCGAATGCGAACTCGCCGAAGGCCATCGCCGAATCGACCGGCGCGAAATGGAGCGTGATCGTGCGACTCTCTCCGGGAGCCAGTGTGAATGCAGGAGGCGCGACGTTGCCGGTAATGGCAAAGCGTGCACTGTTTCCTGTGATGGCACGCACCGTTACCGGAGCGTTATGGGCCGTGAGGGTGACAGTCGTATCACGTGTCGTGCCGGGAGCCACCGCTCCGAACGCGATCGACATCGGGCTGACCTCCAGCCGCGCCGAGCTTGCCGAATCGCTCGCGGTCACCGTATAGCGAGCGATATCGCTCAGCGGTTCCCGTGGAATCTCCACGAGAGCAGTACGCTCGGGAGTACAACTGGGAAGGCTCAGCCACTCGATCCTGCATGGCTCGATCCCCTGCACGATCCTCTGAAGTTCGTAGGCCAGTTCCGCGCTCTCCTCGATCGTAAGCACCCCGTCGATAAGCTTTCCTCCGGTTGCAGCGGCAAGCTGTCGAAGCGATGCCTTGATGCCGTTCGGCTGGACTTCCGGGCGGGTGTAGATCACCGCATAGAAATGGATGTCGTACTTGACGCAGGTGTCGATGCATCTCTGGAGTTCCGATGAAGTCAACGGGCCCCAGTAGGCATCGGTCAGCAGGATCGCAGCTCTCCGGTTGGCGCCCGACTTCGCGATATTCAGCAGTCCGGTCCGTGGGTCGAGGAGTTGTGCGACGAAGTCGTTGTTGCCGCCGATGCTCACCGCCTGGATAGAGCCCATGATCTTCGAGGCATCGGTCGTGAAGTCCTGATAGATATAGGGATAGTCGTCGCACGTCTGAAGTGCCATCTCCGATGGAGGAAGCGAGAGGGCATTGGTGAGATTGGTCGCGGAGAGCTTTGCGAGGTCAAGTGGCGACATCTCCCCTTTCCCCCGCTTCATCGAGGCCGACACATCGATGCTGATCGCGACCGATGCAGGCTCTGCCGGCTTGATGTCGGGACAGGAGACGAGCGTGACCTTGGTAGTGGTTCCATTCTCGGTTACCCTGAAATCCCCCGGCGTCAATCCCCGAATCGGCAGCCCGTTGGAATCGAGCGCGAAGAACTTCCCCTTGATCGTCGGATAGCCCGAGGCATCCAGATCGAACACCGAGAGTTCCTGTGCCGAGGCCGGATTGCAGAACACGCACAGCAGCAGCAACAGAGTACGACAGAGGAGAACGGGGGTAACGGGGTAAGCAGTTTCCATGAAGATACGCGTTGGTTCACGTGGGCGTCGACGATCCAACTTCTAAAACCTCGACTCGCCGAAAAGTTAGCAGCAAGACAAGAATTTTCGAAGAATGACAAAGCTGCTCTTCACGATCACGGCTGCGACAAGGTCTTCGCTCTGAACGCGACATAGCTTTCGATCTGACCCTCGACGACCTTCCAGAGGGTCGAGAGAACCATCGCGTCGTCGAGGTAGCCGAGGCCGGGGATGAAATCGGGAACGAAATCGGTCGGGAGGACGAGATAGATCAATCCTGCTGCGATCAGGGTCTTCGACTTCCCGCTGATCTTGAACTCCCTGTCGCGGATCATATCGAACAGCGTCTGTGCGCGGCCCACCAGATCTCCGACCCAGCCCAGGCTCTCCTTCAGTTCCTGCATCTGCTTGCTCTTCAGCTTCTTCGGAACGCTCGTGTTCAGCTCATCGATATCCTTCTGCCTGACCCTCGTCGCCTTCTCCTCCAGCCAGTCCCTGGCTGCATCGAAATCTCTTCCATTCCCGGTCGTAGCGTTGCCTGTGCTGGTATTGCCGTTGTTTGTCATGGTCGTTTGCAATGTAGTTGAAGATTCATCGCAGCCGAGCGGCTGCGGAACTGCGCGCTCAATCTACGCGCACGCCAGCTATAACGCAATCGTGATGCCGGATTCCTGGATATTGCCGATCGTCATGTTGCAGCACGGCTCTTCGGCGAGGTGTTCGCACATGTCGGCCTCTCCCGGTTCGCTCTTCTCGTACACCACTCCCTCCTCGCTGACAACCCACCTGATCCGATCGGCAATCCTGCGCCCGATGCCGGGGACCTCGCACAGTTCATCGGCTCCGGCAGCGATCACCCGTTCCACGCTTCCGAAGCGCTTGAGCAGTCGCCGCGCACGCTCGGGGCCGATGCCGGGAAGCGATTGAAGGATCTCCAGTTGCGACCGCTTCTTTCCCCGTGGTCGCTTCCCCTTGCGAGGCAGACCTCCGCTGGCGATGCGATGGATCTGCCTTCCGGCGTAGAGCATCAGCCGCGCGGTCTCCTCTCCGTCGAGAGACCGCAGTATCGGAATGCCGAGCACCAGCGAGACCGTGACGAGCGCCCCCTGAATCGCCCCGCGACCCATCCCGGTCGATGCGAGCATCGTGCCTGTTCCCTCGAGAATAAGAATCGAATGCAGTGGAGATGAAGCGAGACGACATGCCTGCGCGAGAAGTCGTCCATCCCGTATCGACTCGGCAAGGTCGAGCAGCGACTTTCGCTCGATCAGAATCCTGCCATCGATCTCGTAGTCACCGAGTTCCAGTCGACGCACCTCCAGGTCTACACCCGGATCGGCTTCGAGCGCCGCGAACGCTGCGGAGGCGCGCTCGCGATCGTCGGCGACGATGGAGAGTGGTTCGTGCAGCGGTATGCTCATCCGGCAATAGTAACACCGGCTCTCCTCTGTTGCCACCCCGAAAACAAAAACCGGCGAGCGAGGGCTTTAATAGCTCTCGCCCGCCGGCCTGCCCAGCCAGAGTGATGTTCGCCTCTGGCTCTTCCCGCCCCTGCGGTTTTACTTTACCGGGGTCTCGACAACTACATCGACCGTACGATTGTAGAAGCGACCCTCCGGCAGATCGTTCGTGAACTGCGGCGCGGACTCGCCAACGCCGCTGACCTTTGCATTCGGAGCATTGAGCGCCGTTGCCGCCAGCTTCGCACGCTCGGTAGAGAGCTTGCGGTTGTACTCGGCATCACCGATACGGTCGGTGTAGCCGGTGACCGAAACCGATGCGCCCGGCGAGACTTTCTTCTTGATCGTCTCGATCACGCGGCGGTTCGCGTCGTTGAGCTGCGAGCGGTTGTAGTCGAAGAGCATCAGGCTGTAGCGATCCTGCTTCGTATACAGGCCCTTCTGCTCGGCAACCGTGCGGCTGCGCTCGACCGGGATCGAGGCGACCGGAGTCGTCGTCGTCTTGCCGGCAGCGTCCTTCATCTCGAGCGTGTAGTCGATCTTTCCGGGATGCAGCGTCGAGGTGCCATCGGCATCGACGTTCCAGTCGAGTGCCTCGGGGATCTCGCCCGTGCCATTGAACCGGCGAAGCGGCTTGCCATCCTGCGAAGCGATGAGCGTCCACTCGGCAACGTTCGCACCGGTGTTCGGCTTGAAGCGGATCGCCTGGACAGCCGGACGGTGCAGCGTGTCGGTCGTCGCGATCGGCTGCGTGATCTCCGGGTTGCTCGAGAGGATCTCGACGCGACGATTCTCGGCGATGCCCTCGGGATCGCTTGCGCTCGACGGGTTCGTCGGGAGGTTGCGAGCCTCGATCTGCATACGGCTCGGCTCGATGTGCCAGACATCGCGCAGGTAGTCGCGAACAGCCGTGGCACGACGCTCGGAGAGTGTACGATTTCCCTTCTCCACACCGAGGTCTGCATTGTTTCCGATCAGCGTAATCGTCGCCTGCGGACGCTCCTGGAGCCTGCGACCGATGACGTTGAGCGTCTGGTAGTAGGTCGGCAGCGTCTGGAGCTTGTTCAGCTTGTCGATGCTGAAGCTCTTGGCCTGCGCTGCATTGAGCAGCCCATAACGCGACGGGATCGTTGCGGAGTTCTCATCGAAGAAGAGATAGTTCAGCATCGGACGCGTGCTCGTCGAGATCACATCCTCGACCTTCAGCGACGTGAGCGGAAGCTCGGTGCCATCCTCGCGGAGAGCGACCGCCATCAGCGCAGCCGTCGGCTTCTTCGTGTCGACCGGAGCCTCGATCTTCGCGGGCATCACCTCGGCGATCGGCATCGCCGCCGGAGCCGGCGTCGGTGCATTCACCATATCCGGAGCATACTTGACAGCGATGCCAAGGCGAGCGCTGTTGGCGTGCCATGCGATTCCCTTCACCATTCTGGTCAGGCCGACCGTGTAGAACGCCTCGGGAGCAGCGATGATCGATCCGGACTTGTTGACCGGGATGTCGTAGCTGGTGCCGAAGACGAGCGACGCCTGGATGTTCTGAGCGTCGGGAAGATTACCGGTGAAATCGTTGCGCGTCCGGGTGCCGTTGCTGAATGTTCCGGTCTCCGGCTCGGCCATCTTCTCGTACTGATGATAGTTCTTCTTGATCATGAACCCGATCTCGGTTCCGGCATGGGCCATCAGCTTGTCGGTGATATGATAACCGATGGTCGGAGTAAGACCGATCGTGGCCGGCTGGGCCTCGATCGTATGCTCGAAGAGAGCCGGGACTGCCGAGCCGTTCTGCAGGATGACAGAGAACTCGGAGGCCTTGAACGTCGCATTCGTTGCCGAGTATCCGGCGCGGAGTCCGAAGACCATGTCGTTGGAGACCGGGAACTCGGCCATGAAACCGAAGGCCGAGGCGACACCGCTTCCCTCGGTAAACCGGGAGCAGCAGTTCGGGACACTTGGGAGCTTGCGGAAGTCCGCATTGTAGCTGTTGAAGTTGGCGCCGCCGTAGACACCGTAGCGGATGCCGGAGCCTTCCGACTGCGACATGCCGGGAGCCGCGATAGCGATGCTGTTCGGCTCGTTGAGTTTGACGCCGTCACGCTGGCGCAGCGAATCCGACTGAGTCTCGACACGCTGGGCGCGGGCAACGTTCAGCGTGAGACCAAGGAGAAGAAGATATTTGAAGTACTTCATGATTATAACTTAATCGCTAGGGGTTGGAGTTGGGAAGAAATTGGCGGCAGGCGCATCCCTGCGTATTACCGTATCGTCCTTCCAATTACGATACGCCTGCCGCCATTAGGCTTTACGGAAACGTGGACCTTTGACTTATCAGTGCTGGATGATCAGCTGAGTGCTTTTCACACCACCGAGAGTCTGCAAGCGGCAGAAGTACGTGCCTGACGGCAGCGTCGAGGTATCGAACATCACCTCGTATTCTCCCTGCATGCTTTCACTGCTGACGAGCGTCGCGATCACCTTGCCTTTGACATCGGCGATCTCGAGGCGCACCTGGCCTAACTCGAGAACACTGAAGTTGATCTTGGTCATACCCGTTGCCGGGTTCGGCTGGATCGGCTTCAGAGCGAACATTCCGCCCGGATGGACGAACCGTGCCTGAACACCTTCGTAGCAGATCTTGTTGACATAGAGCAGGCCGTCCTGCTTGTCGGTAACCTTGATGCTCGTGTCCTGCCACTCGAACGAATCGATATGGAGCGTGATACGGCTGGTATCACCGAGCATCACCTGGAAGCGGAGGTCAGCAAGCGTGACCGTCGAATCTCCGAAGGCACCGTTGTTCACCCCGTTGACCGTGATGACACGCTCGTAGGTGACAGGATCGAGCACACCCGCAGGGGTCGTGCCAGCCGGCATCAGCGCCGTTCCATCGAAGCGGATGACCGCCTTGAACGGACGCGGCTCGTCGGGTCGCAGATCGGTTCCGATCATCTGCAGCGGGATCGACACCGTGTCGCCCGGAGCAGCCTCGACCTTCGGCATGCTGATGATCGTCGTCGGCGTCCTCCACATGTCGAGGTAGATCTCGGCGGTGCCGTGGCAGCCGTTCGAGTCGGTGACATCGACCGTGTAGATTCCGTTCTCGCGTGCGACGAAGAACGCAGCCGTATCGCTGGTCATCCACTCGCCGTTCTTGTGCCAGCTGTAGCTCTTGAAGCCGACCGGCGTCACGACCAGGCGAACCGTATCGCCAGGATAATGAGCACCTGCCGCATCGACGAGGTTCAGGACCGGCTTCGGAGCCGGGAGCACGCGATCGACCTTCGTCGAGACCGTGCGCTCGCAGCCACCTGCATTCCAGACCGTGACGCTGTAGATTCCCTTGGTGAAGATCGGAATCACGCGAGTCGTGTCGCCGGTCGACCAGAGGTACTTCGCATAGCCTTCGCCTGCGTCGAGCGTCATCGTGTCGCCGGAGCAGATCGCCGATCCGCCACCGATGATGACCGGTGTGAACGGCTCGCCCACTGTGACATTCAATGTCTGGCTTGCGGCGCAGCTGCTGACGGTATCGCGTACGATCACGCTCACCATCGCGGTGCCGCTGTCACCCCAGCGCACGCTGATCTTCGAGGTTCCCTGTCCCTTCAGGATCGTGGCCATCGCACCCTGGACGCTCCAGAGATAGACCTTGCCGCTGTCAGCCGGGACCGAGTAATCGGTCTGGAGATCCTCGCAGATCTTCGCCGGTCCGTCGATCGTCGCCTGCGGGATCGCATGGACATCGACAGTCACGGCAGCCGCGCTCGTTCCGATACAACCGTTCGAGTCGGTGACATCGACCGTGTAGCTTCCCGAAGCCTTGACGATGATCTCGCGCGAGGTCTCGCCCGTCGACCAGTGATAGGCGGTAAAGCCTTCGCTGGCCTGGAGCCGGACACTGTCACCCTCGCAGAAGGTCGTCTGACCGAGTGCGCTGATGGTCGGAACCGGCAGTGCATGGACCGTCACCGCGACCGTATCGGAGGTACCGTGGCAACCGACAGTGTCGGTGACCATCACCGTGTACTTGCCCGACTTCGTCACCAGGATCAGGCGATCGGTGCTGCCATCGGACCAGACGTAGTTCTTGTAACCCTTCGGTGCTTCGAGCACGACGCTTCCACCATCGCAGAAGGTCGTCGAACCTGTCACCGTGATCGTCGGCACCGGCAGCGGATTGACCGTGACCGTGACCGGAGTCGAGGTGCCGTAGCAGCCATTCGTATCGGAGACGCCGACCGAGTAGTCGCCGCTCTTGCTCACCACGATCGAGCGCGTGGTATCACCCGTCGACCAGTTGTAGCTGAGGTAACCGGCAGGCGCTTCGAGCACCGTGCTGTCACCCTGGCAGAGCATCGTCGAACCGATCACCGAAACCTGCGGAACAGGCGTCGCGTGAACCGTGATCGCGATCGAATCGGAGACCACCACACAGCCATCCTTTCCGGTGACCGCGAGCGTATAGTTGCCCGACTCTTTGACGATCAGCTTCTGGGTGGTATCACCCGTCGACCACTTGTAGGACTTGTAGCCGGTCGGAGCCAGCAGCTCGGTGCTGTCGCCGTGGCAGAAGGTCGTCGAACCGTTGACGCTGACGATCGGAATCTGAACCGGATCGAACACCTTCACTGCAACCGTGTCGGAAGTGCCGTGGCACCCGTTGGAGTCGGTGACAGCAACGCTGTAACGGCCGGTCTGGGTGACCGTGATCGTCGGGGTCGTCTCGCCGGTGTTCCAGAGATACTGCGTGAAGCCCTCCGGAGCGGAAAGCTCGACAGTATGTCCGAAGCAGAGCGAGGTCTCGCCATTGGCCGTGATCTTCGGCTTCGGTGCGTCGTGGATCACGACGGCGACCGTATCGGAGCTTCCCACGCAGCCGGCGGCATTCGTCACCAGAACCGAGTAGTTGCCCGACTTCGCCACGGTGATCGTCTCGGTGGTATCACCGGTCGACCAGAGGTACTTCGCATAGCCTGTCGGAGCCTGCACCGTGACGTTCTCGCCCTGGCAGAGGCTGGTCGGACCGTTGGTCGTCAGCTTCGGATTCGGAAGATCGAGCACCGTCACCGTGACCGTGTCGGAGTTGCCCAGGCAGCCGGTACCGTTGGTGACCATCACCCAGTACTTGCCACCATCCTTCACCGTGATCGTCGATGTCGTAGCACCAGTCGACCAGAGGTAGCGAACAAAGCCCGAAGGAGCCTTCAACTGGACGCTGCCACCGAGGCAGAACGTCGTCGAGCCACTTGCCGAGAGCTTCGGGTTCGGCGGCGGAAGCACCTTCACAGCGACCGTGTCGGAGCTGCCGAGGCAATCGTTTGCGTTGCTCACCATGACCCAGTACTTGCCCGAGTCACTCACGATGATCGACTGCGTGTTCTCGCCCGTCGACCAGAGGTACGACTTGTAGCCGGCGGGTGCATTCAACTGCACATCGCCTCCAGGGCAGATCGAGGTCGAGCTGTTGGCCGTGATCTTCGGCTTCGGAAGCGCAAGCGTCGTCACCGCAACCGTGTCGGAGCGGCCCACGCAGCCGTTGTCGTTGGTGACCATCACCGAGTAGTTGCCTCCCTTCTTCACGAAGATCGACTCGGTCGTGTCGCCCGTCGTCCACTGATACTTGACATAGCCGGTCGGAGCCGTGATCTGGAGGCTGTCCCCCTGACAGAAGGTCGTCGGACCATTGGCCGTGAGCTTCGGCGTCGGCAGCGGATTGACCGTGACTGCGATGGTGTCGGAGTTGCCGATACAACCGTTGCCGTTGGTCACCGTGACCCAGTAGTTACCCGAATCCTTGACCGTGATCGACGGCGTGACTGCGCCCGTCGACCAGAGGTATTTCGTATAGCCGGCAGGAGCCGAGATCTGCACGCTCGTTCCAGCGCAGATGCTGGTCGAGCCATTGGCCGTCAGCTTCGGAGTCGGAGTCGGGAGCACCTTGACCGTGATCGTGTCGGAGTTGCCGACGCAACCGTTGGCATTGGTGACCACGACCGAGTACTTGCCCGAATCGCGAACCGTGATCGACGGGGTGACCTCGCCGGTCGACCAGAGATACTTCGTGAAGCCGGCGGGTGCATCGATCTGCAGGCTGCCCTCGGGGCAGATGCTGGTCGAGCCTTTGGCGGTCAGCTTCGGCTTCGGCAGTGCAAGCACCGTCACCGAGACGGTATCGGAGCTTCCCACGCAGCCGTTGTCGTTGGTGACCATCACCGAATACTTGCCTCCCTTCTTCACGAAGATCGACTCGGTCGAATCACCTGTGTTCCACTGATACTTGACATAGCCGGTCGGAGCCGTGATAAGAAGGCTGTCGCCCTGGCAGAGATTGGCAAGACCGCCCGGGGTCAGCTTCGGAGCCGGGAGCGGGTTGACTGTGATCGAAACCGTATCGGAGCTACCGACGCAGCCGGTGACATTGGTCACCATGACCCAGTAGTTACCCGAATCCTTGACCGTGATCGACTGCGTAAGCGCGCCGGTCGACCAGCGGTACTTCGTGAAGCCGGCAGGAGCCGAGAGCTGCACGTTGCCGCCGATACAGAAGCTGGTCGGGCCATTGGCCGTCAGCTTCGGAGACGGAAGCGCGATCGTGCGAACGCTGATCGTATTCGACTGGCCTTTGCAGCCGTTGCTGTTGAGGACGACAAGGTAGTAGTCGCCCGAATCGCGAACCGTGATCGACTGTGTCGACTCACCGGTCGACCAGAAATACTGGCTGAAGCCGGCGGGGCCTTTCAGCACGACAGTATCACCCATGCAGAACGTCGTTGCGCCTGCAGCGGTGATCACCGGGGTCGGCAGCGGGTTGACCGTGACCGAGACCGTATCGGAGTTGTTCACGCAGCCACTGATGTTCGTGACCGTCACCCAGTACTTGCCGTTCTTCTTGGTCAGGATCGACTCGGTGGTATCCCCGGTCGACCAGAGGTACTTCGAGAAGCCTGAAGGAGCCGTGATCTGAACGCTGTCTCCTTGGCAGAACGTTGTCGGACCGCTTGCGGAGAGCGTTGCCGATGGGAGTGCATTCACCACCACGTTGATGGTGTCGGAGGAACCGACGCAGCCGATGTTGTCGACCAGGCCGACATAGTACTGACCCGAAGCGTTCACCGTGATCGAGGAAGTCCGTGCACCCGTCGACCAGACATACGACTGGAAACCGGAAGGTGCGCTGAGCGTGACGCTCTGCCCCTGACAGATCGAGGTCGGTCCGCTCGGGACCAGCTTCGGACGGGGAGCCGGGTTGACGAACACGGTAACCGTATCGAGTGCCGCGCAATCCATCGGGCTCCAGACGCGGACGATATAGGTCGTCGTCACCTTCGGCGAGGCAATCGGATTGGGAGAGATCGGGTTATCGAGACCTGTGGTCGGAGTCCATGAATAGATGATCGAGCTTGCGCCCTTGCCAGTTCCCGTGGGGCTGCCACCAATCCCGACGCTCGATCCTTCGCAGATCGTCTTGTCGGGTCCGGCGCTTGCCGTTGCATAACCGGTGACGGTGAGCAGCAGCGTATCACGAGCGATACTGCCAACCGAATCGGTGACAGTCAGCACATATTCCGTCGTAACGCCAGGCGTGGCAGCCGGGTTCGGTGTCGCGGGGTTGCCGAGGCCGGCAGCCGGAGTCCACAGATAGGTGTACGGAGGGACGCCGCCGCTTGCCGATGGCGCTCCACCGATGTAGCGTCCCGATCCGGGACAGATCGCATCGTCGTTTCCGGCACTCGCTTTCAGCGTGCTCACCGAGACCGTCGTCGAGCTGGTTGCCGTGCAGCCACTCGCGTCGGTAACGGTAACCGTATACGTCGTCGTCGAGCTGGGACTGGCCACCGGGTTGGCGACCGTCGTCGAGCTGAGACCGGTTGCCGGGCTCCAGCTGTAGGTATACGGAGCAGCACCACCGGAAGCCGTCGGCGCTCCGCCGATCGTCATTCCGGAGCTTCCGAGACCGATCGATCCACTGCTTCCGGCATTGGCTGTCGGAGGCGCATTGACGGTAACCGCAGCTGTGATGACCGCCGTCCCATCGCTCACGCCGGGAGAGTCGGTCACATACAACCGGACCGTGTAGGTTCCCGGAGTGTTATAGGTATGGTTGGGATTCTTGGTGGTATAATCCACCGTCCCATCGTTGTCGACATCCCAAGCCCATGTGGTAACGGTGTTCGGGCTGAGATCGGTGAAGTTCACCGTCAGCGGAGCACACCCACTGGTCTTGTCGATGCTGAAGTTGGCGTTGATTGTGCCGGGTTGCGCAAATGATGCGATCGGCCCGGCAAGGCATAGCACGCAGAATAGCAGGAATCTCCTGAATGCGATATGCCCCACGGTAGCGTTGCATTTCATAATGGCCCTCTGGACTGGACTTGGATAGATATAAACGGAATTGAACATCAAGGGGACATTCCTTGACTCGCCTGGACATGGCTCGTCGTGAATGTGAAGTGTGATTATAAGCGGGATATGGCTCATCCGCGCCGTACTGGACTGTACGAAATCGGACTGCACAAGGGCAGACTGTGTATGCTCTCGGCTACGCTCGGCTCCCGGGAGGGAACTGCCTTTCCAGCACATTGGGATCCTAAGCTTAGAATTCCACGTGGACAAGTTGTCG